>Ga0208061_100242_pt1 | contig 17362 bp, 16 predicted proteins | sample DeeseametaMP0555_FD_184209 | JGI IMG/M metagenome (GOLD analysis project Ga0208061, IMG submission 184209) | Marine microbial communities from the Deep Atlantic Ocean - MP0555 (SPAdes) | ecosystem: Environmental > Aquatic > Marine > Oceanic | place: South Atlantic Ocean | collected 2011-01-23 | reverse complement strand
CAGGGGCGCCGGGTTGTCTCGTCGGTGGTTCACGCGCCCCCTGCGGCCCTCGCTCTCGCTCGTCCGCGTGCTTGTTTCAAGGGGCAAGGCCCGCGGCAGGCCGCGAGCCTTGCCCCCCTGTACCTCACTGACGTTCGGGAGGGGGACAGACCTGGCGTCGGGTGTGCGGTTGGTGGCCCGCGGGATTGGCTTGTTGGGCCTGTCTCCTTGATTTTGAGAGGGGACAGACCTGGCGTCGGGTGTGCGGTTGGTGGCCCGCGGGTTTGGCTTGCTGTGAGGTCGATTTACATAGGGGTGGATGGAGTTACATCGGTGGTTCGTAGGTCGATGAGGCGCGCGAGCGTTCGATATCGGTCACCATCTGATTGTTTCGAACGTAGACCTCGCTCTCCGGGTCAGGATCAGGATCGGTCGTGATGCCAGCGACGCGCGCTGGCGCGAGGTTGTTCACGCAGGTGTAGTGAACCTGATGACTGGGGATGCCATCGGGGCATGTGCAATCGCCCCAGAAGATCCCTTCGAGCGAGGCCGCTTCGACCAGGTTCGCGCCGCGCAGGTCGGCGTGTGAGAAGTTGATGTCGCGCAGGTTGGCGTCGCGAAAGTTCGCGTTCCGCAGGTCGGCGCCATCGAGATTCTTGGAGAAGAGCGTGAGCCCAGCGATGTTCACGCCAGCGAGGTTTTTGTAGGAGAGGAGCCCTCGCGGGAAGAGGATTGTTTTACGTCGCGCTTCAGGGGTCGGCGCGCGCCTCGGTCGTCAGTGATTCTGACGAGCTCTGCATGTTGCGCGCGACGAAGCGCTCGAGGTCGAGCACGCTGTGGTCTGTGATTTTCCCATCGCGGACGAGGTAGAGCGCAGGCGTGCCCGGCGTGCCTGCTTGCTCCAGAAATGCCGTCACCTCGGATGTGTGCTCGGGTGCTCCGAGGTCTTGATGCAGGATATAGAGCGGCCATGGCCCGGCGTAGTCGGGGAGCTGCGACCACACTCTGTCCACGTTGCCGCATACCTCCGCGCTGACAAAGAGGATGAAGGGCTCGTGCTGTGATTTCAGCACCTGTTGGAGTCGCTCCTCGTCGATACGAGTGATGTCTGCGGTGAGCGGCGCGCGTTGGAATTTGGAGATGCGCGCGCTGGGTGTTCTCGAAGCCTCGTGTCGCGCGGCAGGCACGACGCTCGCCACCACATCCCCGGTGGTCTGCTCGGCGGCTTTGTTCACCGCACATGATGTCGCGAGCGCTGCGCCAAGTACCGAGCAAAGTATCAAGCCAGACGTATGCTTCATCCTGGGCCTCATCGGCGGTTCGAGTATCCGAGCACTCCAGTATACAGACCCAGGATAACAGAGATTTGCTGAGAACAGGTGGTCGTGAAGGTGCGGATCGTAGCCCGATCGAAAAAGTGAATTTCTTCAAGTTTGAAAATCAGGTGGTAGGGTGTGAAAACGGATCGGGCGAGGAGCCGCTGGCATTGCATTTTAAAGACCTTCCTCGAAAAGGATTTATTAAAACGATTAACATTAAAAAGACATTTTCTTAAAACAATACAACTTCATTAAAATAACTCTGAGATAATCCAATTCCAGGCGGAAAAGACCCATTTTGCTGCGCTGCACAATAGATTTTTTGTCAGGAAGGGACATCCATGACTGACAAATTATCTTGCAACATATTCAACATTTGTAAAATGTGTGCTTTTTATAAAAATGATTGTTTTGCTTATTTGTCGGTTCGCGTTTCGTGCCTGAACGCGACGATTCGAGTCGGGAGTTCTTTGCCAAACGTGCAGAGCGGGGCGTTTGGCGTCATCGACCCATCTTGTGCTCCATGACGAAATGACGGCAGCGCATGAGAAGAGAGCGTGTGCGTTGCCTACGAGGCAAGAGATCGCTGCAAAGCTCGGGCGTATCATTGAAGACATGCATCTTTTTGATGATTTTGTTAGTCTGGCACTGGCATATATCTTGTCGCTATCGCCAGGCGCCCGTTTCCATTCGATGTCGTTGCTCTCATGAATATCCACAGACACTTACTACTCACGCTGATGCTCGCGCTCCTGTTTTTTGGGATCGGCTGTGGCCAGGACTCGCGTGCTCCTTCGCATTCGACCCCAGCTGCGGATCTGGGAGGCGACATGTCGCTGGGCGGAGAGGACATGGGCAACGAGCCTCCTGTGGACATGGCGCCGCGCGAGCGCTCGCTGGTGCTCGAGGTGGAGCGGCGAGAGATGCAGGTGGGGGAAGCGCAGCGCTTGCGTGTGTTTGCCGAGCAAGAAGGGACACAGGAAGAACTCGATGAGGATGTGTCGCTGACCTTCACGCTCTCGCCAGAGGGTTTGCTCGAGAGGGAAGGGCTCTCGATTACTGGGCTCGAGCCTGGCGAGGTTCAGATCAAAGCGTGCCTCCAGGACGACGCGAGCGTTTGCGGCCAAACCTCCGTGATCGTCAAGGAGGATGAGGACCGACCGACCGCCCTTTCAGTATCACCCCCATCGCTCGTGCTTGTACGTTGTTCTCAGAAGGTTGCAGTTGCCCATCGGCGGATGGGTGATAAAAGCAAACGAGCCCCAGGACTGCAATCCTGAGGCTCGTCGGTGAGTGGTGAACCTGTTCGCTGCGCCAGGTCACAAGAACCTGAAAGACGAGAGAAGGTCCCACTCACCCCTTCGAGACTTTCATCCCGAACGGTATCCAAGGACCAATCTAGTATTGGAATCCTGAGTTAGCAAGCCAGGGAGCAGGTCTCTTTTTGCCTTCACTGCTGACGCTGGAGTCTCCCATGAGCACGCTCTTCCTTGGCGTCGACATCGCCAAAGATACCTTCGACGTTCACTTCCTCGACATCCACAAGCCCAAGCGCTCGAAAACATTCAAGAACACCATCGCTGGCTTCAAGGCCATGCGCTCCTCACTGCCCGAGCACGAGCAACTCATCCTCGGGCTCGAGTCAACCAGCATCTACCACCTCGAGCTTGCCCATTGGGCCCACGAGCAGGGTTGGACTGTCTTCGTGCTCAATCCTGCCAACGCCAGGAAACATCATGACGTCATCTCCAATGGTCACAAGACCGATGCCCTGGATGCATGGGCGCTGGCTGAATACGTGCGTCAATGCCACCACCTCTTGCGTCCTTTCGTTCCTGAGGCTCCTATCTGGCGTCAAGCCAGGGAGTTGAATCACAGACGCAAAGCCCTCATTCGCCAGCGCGTGCGAGAAACCAATCGCTTCGAAACCGTCTCAAAAGACAACAAGTTCCTGAAGTCGAGCCTCAAGAGAACGGTGCGCATGTTGGAGAAGGAAATCGTGCGCGTGGAAAAGGCGCTCGAGAGCCTGATGAGAGAGGACGAAGCGATGAGCCAGCAGCTCGACCTGAGCCAGACGATTCCCGGAGTGGGAGAGGTGCTTTCGAAGACGCTGACGGTGGAACTCGGTGACTTGAGCCAGTATGCCAACGCCAAAGCGATGACGGCCATCGTCGGTTTGGTGCCGTTTGAAAAAAGCTCAGGAACGAGCGTTCGAGGAAAAAAGAAGAAGCGTAGACGAGGCAAGGAAAGGGTGCGGGCCGTGCTGTACATGGCTGCCCTGAGCGCTTTTCGCCATCCTGACTGGGCCGATTGGATCGAGAAACGTCAAAGCAACGGAAAGACGGGGATGAAGCTTGTTGTCGCTGTCATGGACAAGCTCCTTCGCATCTGTTTTGGCGTCGTGAAATCAGGCTTGCCCTACGATAAAAATATCGCTTTCGCGACTTGACGCACAACACGGTATCTCGAACTCTTCCTCGAGAGAGGGCAAGAGCGCAGGATCGATCGGCGCGCGCAGCGGACTCGCGGCGCCATAAGGCGCCTCGAAGTCTCCCCAGCCTCGGCGCGTCCTCCTCGCCGCTTCGAAGAGCTCGCGCTGGCTCACCTTCTCCTCTATCCCGGTTCGCTGCAGCGCCCACGCGCGCGCATCATTCGAGTCGCGCGCGAGCACCTCGCGCAGCTTCTCCGAGGTCCAGAGTGACGCCATCTCTCCCATATTCTGCTCCTGCTCTCGTAACGTTTCGTGACGAACTGCCCACACAATCATCGATGCTCGCACCAAGGTTGCAAGGGGATAAAGTGACCGTTCACATTTTCATCATCGGGAAACAACTCGGAGCGCGGAGCTTTCGATATATGCTGGAGCTCATCCAACAATACCAAGCAATCGATATGGCGTGTCTGGAGCGCGACCTCGATGTCTGTTCTCTATGTCCGAGGAACTGAACATATCATCAGCCGCGTTGTTTAGTTCAACCCGACTGAACCTATGTTTAGCTCCATTGAACAAAACAACGCGGCTAAACATCGATTCAGTAGTAGAGCACCACGAGGAGCGAATATTCATGGTGGTGATTATGGTGACTCTATTTACGTATCTGCTCCGACTCTGGAGGTGAGGTTCACGATCGAAGCATCGAAGCGACGAAGCCAGCTCACAAAAACACACGAGGCGACCGAAGCGCGGCGCGAAGAGAGGTGATCACCGTGCTCGAATTCATCGTGGTGCGATCGTCAACGAGCGATCTCTGCCATCGCGTAGCTGCTCGAGAACAGAGGAGAGCAACCTCGGATATGCGACACATGTATGAAGATGTGCGTGAGACGACAAAAATCGCCCCCTCGGAGGGCGATTTTTGTCGTCTCACGCCAGATCTGAATAGCGCGATGGGCGAGATTCCTTGCGAGAGAAGGTTGGATTTGCAGCTTGACGCGGATCGTGCTCGCCGGTCATGATCGATTCACGCGAGCGCGGTCCACGAGAAAGAAAAAACGGTGATCACTCTCTCGAGCAATCACCGCTTCTTCGAAAGCCTTCTAGAAGGCATATTTTGGCCGCGGCGTCCGTGAAACTTCCCTGCCAGGTCGTTTCACGAACGCGCGAGATCCCCACTCGCGTGGGGCAAGGTGTCCAGTTCACCCGTGGAAGGTGAGCGCTGGACTGCGATTCGGTACAACCACTCTAAGGTATCGAATGCGCGCGGAGACTCGTGATGATCGGACCACGAGTTCCATGAGAGATCCTAGGTCCAGGTGGCCTGGATGGCAAGTCCTATTGCCGTATGATCTCGACGTGGCCATGCTCCATGGCGCGCATTCGGTCGGTGACAAAAGCGAGATCACCTCATGACCGACCCGAAAGCACCAAAGCTCGAGCCCAGGAGAGGCACGCGCGCCTGGCGTATACTCGAACATCGCGAGTACGTCGGAGAGCACTGGTTTCATATCAGCACCACCCTCGCGCGCACGTTTCCGCTCTCCTTACGCGCGCTCGCCAACACTCCCCCCGAGGCGATCGACGCGCTCGAGGCCAGAGACACCCTCGAGGTCCCGCTCGACACGGGCGGACACGTCATCTTGAGAAAGCTCCCAGACGCCGTCTGCAAGAAGAAGGGCTTCCCCTTCACGGACGCGATCGCCATCCTCGCGCCGAACGCAGATGGCAACCTGCCTCCTGCAAGCGAGCACAAGGCGCGCGCCTATGTGGTGCCGACCGCCATGCTCAGGACACTCCACGACACCAAAGATCCTTACTTCGCCGCCGAGCAGATGGTCGCCGCGCTCACCGCCATGGCGTGTGGCATCAGCCGCGACAACAACGCCCTCAAGGATCGCTCGCGCTTGTTCTTCGAGAGCCCCAGCGCGCCAAAGCGCATGCTCTTTATCCTCTGCCGCGGCCACGAGAAGACCATGCGAGAGCGCTGGCTCGAGGTGCGAGGCATGCTCGAACAGGTCTATCTTCGCGACGAGCCGCTGATCCAGAAGCACGACAGCTCGTTGACGAAGCAGGTGGATGTCCGCGCCTTTGGCCCCTTCAAGAAGGAAGCCGCCGTCGCCTGGCGCGTCTCGAGGCATGTCCTCGAGGACATCGACGCGAGGTCCAAACGCAACGCACGCGCTGGCAAAAAGAAGAAGGGGCGCGACAACAACGAGGCGCCGGAGCCCGGCAAAACACCAGCGTCAAAGGGCGCCACGAGCGTGGACCCCTCGATCTTTCAGGAGAGCGCCACGGGCATCACCCAACAGCTCGCGCTCCACGTCCACCGCGCGCTCAACCCCGCCACACGAGATCTTCAGCTCGATGTCTTCGCCCACGTGAGCGGGCACGCCATTTCGCGCAACCGCACCCCGAGACCCTCTCGCGCAGAGGCCCGCGCGAAACGGAGCGTCTCCTGCGCGATAAAGAGAGGCACCTTCCGAGCGCGCACCAGAGACGCTCGAAGCGTCCCCCTCCTGAGACGCTCGGGCCGCCTCCAGCTCATCGCCTACGCGCCTCCGCTCGTGGCCACCACGCACACTTAGCGACCTCATCCCCGAAACTCCGGCTCCTCTCCGCATCCAGCGAACCTCACAAGAAGCTGGCAGGGCACCCCTCTGCGCCAGCGGTAGGGCTGGGGCAATTTTGCGTGAAGATCAGCCCCGCACAGCCTGATTTTTCAAAGCAGTTTTCCCAAAAACCAAACTTACCAAAGGTAAATCCAGCACTCAAACAGGTCTTCGAGATACCATGGTCTGCAGAAAGCGAATTTTATGTTCGCGACATGAAATTCTGTGTACACGCCGCCGAATTCTATGCGCCAGCGGCGGAATTTCTCGCACGCCAACGCCCTGGATAAGCCTATAAATAGCCACCCAACGCATCCTCCAAGAGATTCTTGAAGTGAATGAAAGTGAACGAGAAGGGACGCGCTTCGCGCTCGAGGCTTCCCTCACGGTCGCCCGAGCGCCGCGCGGTGAAGAGGAGGGCGTTCGCAGTTGGGGGAGCCAGTTGACGAATTCTACAGAAGACTGGACATTTATAGATCCAGGGTAACTGTAAGATCCCTCGAAGATTAAAGCGCTGGCTTCATCACACAAAAAACCTGTCGGAGATCCTGGAGTTTATGATGACGCGAATGGGGCCGGCTGGGGCGCGGAGTGGGGCGCCGTGGCGATTTGTAACGAGGCGTCCTCGAGAGGTTGTCGGCGCCCCCGACGTGACCCATCGAGCCTGATGTCTACGCGGTGTGATCGAAGTCTCTGAACGAGAGTGAGCGCGCCGTTTATGAGGCGCGCTTTGCCAGGAACGGACTCGGCCAAGGGTTTGGATCTCACACGGACGAGAACCTACGCTCACCTCGTCATTCGTGCTCGGAGCTCGAGAAAATGCCCTCGACTCCTTCGAACCATCTCAGCGCGATAGCACGTAAACATCACACGATTGGACTCCATGATGATAAGAAGCCGCTTCGAGATCTCCTTGTTCGCTATTATGTCATGGTGTGTCTTACTCGGCGTCACGACTTCGAGTTGCAGCCAGGATGCCACTGTAAACCCTCACGCTGACCCGTGGGAGGTGTATCAGGGGCGTGAGGGAGACTCACCGCCTACAGACCCCATCGTGATCGAAGGATGTCACGACAGCTTCGGGATGGGTCCTGTGTGGCAGATGGTAGAAGACAAGCAAGCGGCACTCGCCGAGTCCGAATGGATCGTGGTGTTGGGCACCACCAAGAAGTTGAAGTATCTGGCATCTGGCGAAACAGATGGTGACATCGACTACGCCGAGGAAATGGCCTCGATCACCACGGAGGCACGCTCACTCGGGGTCGAAATGCTCGACAGCACAGACGAGCTGCAGCTGGTCGCAGCTGGCCCACCAGAGGCGCTCTTGGAGCTCGCGGAGCGCTCTTGCTTCATCACGGTGCTCGATTTGACCGGGTTTCACTGTGATTGCGCTCCGGCGCAATGTCAGGAAGCGAGAAGCTGTGAACTCGTCAGGCAGTCGCCCGAGCTTCCCGATGAAGAAGCCAGACTCACTGCCGAACGAGCCTACGGAATCTCTGGATACACGAGCTCCGTCATTGCATGTGACGCAGACTTTGATCAGGGGAGTCAGTATGCTTCGGTAACCATCCCTGATTTTCGTGGCGTTCGCTGGGCACACAACACCGATGGCAGGATTCATTCATGGCAAAACTCATCTTGCCGATGAAGCACCTTCCATCCCAAAAACCGCGGTTCCAGCGCGAAGGTATGGCCTTGAAACCCTTCCTCTTCCTCGTTGTATCCATTGCCATGTCAGGCTGTTCCTCCAATGGCAGCATCGATCTCCAACCTGAACCAGGTTGGGATCTCGAGGAACCCAGTACAGCACGACCTTCGAGCAACGAGCCCGAGATCATCGTTCACGCGGCCTCGGAGATGAGAGACATGTCCTACCCCAGCGTTCGTGGCTGTGAAGGTGACATGGAGGCTTCTCACAGCGTCTCCTTCTGGAATGGTCTCAGCGTGGAACATTCCTGGGGCGATCCCCCAAAGGCATACATGCTGTGCACCTTCCCGGATGGAACACCTGCTCCCCCCGTCGACGCGCCGCCTTTCGATCATCATGACGTGTATCTCCAGTTCGGAGATGCCAACACCCTCCACAAATTCGAGATCCGGTTTAAAGACGATGGACACCGCCCTGACAGCCGCAGGAGAAAGGTATGGATCGTACCTTTCGTGGATGGCGTGGACCTGGTCGTCTATGCTGGACGGGAACGCTTCAATGTATCGCTTCTGCCAAGAGAGCCACGCTGTACCTTCCCCGACGCCGTCGATCACGACGCGCTCCTCGAGCTCATGAGCAACATCCGCATCATCTACGGTGGCCTGAGACCAAACACCCAGGACTACTATTACTGGGATTATGGTGTCCTCGAACCGATGAGGGTCGAGTGGGAGGAGGGGAGACAGTTTGCCATCTACATGACAGGCTTCCACAACTTGTTCTCGGATTGCACCGACCCCACCCCCGAGCTTCGAGCGCAGCAGGACTGACAATCGAAACCTCGCCAAAGAAGCAACGCTCAGGTGTTCTGTCTGTAGAAGACCTCGGAGCGCAGCACCGCCTTCACGCCTGCCATGATCTCTAGCCCTTCGTGGATGATGGCGTGTTGAAAGAGCAGGGCCATCCCAGGTTCTGGCGCGATCTCGAGCTCGGGTGACACGTGAAAGCGCGTGGTGCCCCCTGTAAAGTCATCGTTCAGATAGACAAGCAGCGTCATCCGCGTGAGCCGCTTATCATCGCGCCAGCCGATGTCTGTATGCGGGCCAAAGTAATCCCCTTGCTCGTAGAGGAAGTAACGCCACATCGGGTTTATCGCGTCAAACCTCGCGCCCTCGATGACTTCTGGCGCGTGAGGAGCGATCCGCGCGGTGAGCACGTCGGCCAGCTCACGATCCTCGCGCTCGGCGATGTGGTGGCTCCTGAGCTCGGGCTTGTATCGCTGCGCCCCCGAGGCCGAGATGACCTTCGCCTGCGCGAGCTGCTGGTGCTTTAGAAAATCGAGGTGTTGTTTGCACTCCTCGGGTGAGAGGAGGTCGTCGATGCGTATGATGTAGGGAGCGTTTGCGGCGAGTGATACGCGCGTCCTGGCTGCCATGGTGGGCTCCTTGTGGGAAGGGGAGGGCGTCCACAAACAGGAGCCGTGTTCCTGCCCTCGATGACACTTTATCCACGTCAACTTGGAGAAAGACAGGCTCTCAGGCACCGCACTCGCCAGGCACGCGCTCTCTGGACGACAAAACAGCCTCCGGCGCCCGATCGTTGGGTCGCGTCGGGGGCGCCGACCACCTCTCGACAAAACCTCGATACATATCGCCACGGCGCCCCGCTCCGCGCCCCATCAGGACAACCCTCCGGCGAGGTTACTGAGGCACAGCAGCACCTGGCGAAAAAGCGTGCGCCGTACGATCTACAATATTGTGTAGATCGTACGACAGCCTCGCAGATCGCCACTCCCATGATCACAAGGCACCACCCGAGTAAGCTCGAATCTTCGTGCGCGAGCATGTCAAACCCCGGCCAGTACGCGCTTTAGCGGTGCGTTCGTTCGAACGGGTGACGGCCACTCGAGCTGATCGTCTCGCTGCCGCGCTCCAGTGAGCGTGAGACATGTCGTCGAAGACTCGCGATCAACAACAACCAACACGTCCCGAGAAAGATCGGGCACATGGGGTAGAGCCATCCCATCCGCGCGATCGGTTCTCCTCCGACGACAGCCAACAAGGCGGTCGCGCCTCCTGGAGGATGCCTTACATCAGCCGATGCCATAAAGACGCACGCGAGCGTGACAGCGGCGATCGCCGCGATCCTGGGCGAGCCATCGAAACACCAGGCGCAGCCCATCCCGATCCAGGCCGAGCCAACGTTTCCCAAAATCGCCGCGCGCGGCGTGGTGAGCTTGGACTCCGGGCAGCTGATAAAGAGCACCATCGAGGCACCGAGCGAGCCCGTCGCCCACGCTGCGCTGACGCGATCATCGAGGAGGCCGCACATATGCAGCAACCCGAAGAGTCCTGACATCGCGAGCGCTGCCGAGATGCCATCGACGAGCGGAGAGAAGAGCTTTTTAAACATGTTAAAGAAGATGCCTGGGGGTCACAATGACTCGAGCGGCCCGAACGCCTCGAGGTGAAGTCGCGTCTCGTCTGCTCCCAGGTCGAGCAGCGCCTCTCGTACGGTGGCCATAAAGCCGCGCGGACCACAGAGGTAGAACTCTCCAGAGACATCACGCAAGTGTGTTTCCAAAAAAGCCCTGTCCACGCGACCCTCGGTCTCGAAGCGTCCAAGCTCTCGGTCCTCGTCGGTAGGCTCCTCATAGAAGATGTGCGTCTTCACGCGACCATGGCTCGCCGCCAATCGATTCACCTCATCGCCAAAGGCGTGTGTGTTGCCATTGTGGGTCGCGTGAATGAAGTGCACCTCGCGATGCTTTGCGTGCGTGGCGGCGGCGTGGAGCATCGAGAGGACAGGGGTGATGCCGACCCCGCCGCTCAAAAAGACCAGCGGGCCAGGAGCATCGCTCGCTGTATCGAGCACAAACTCCCCGCACGGTGGTCCAACCTTGAGGATGTGGTCGTCGCCGACATGATCGTGCAGCCAGTTCGAGACGACGCCATCCGGTTTCGCCGGGAGGCGCTCCCGCTTGACGCTGATGCGATAGAATGGCGCGCCGGGTGCCTGTGAAAGGCTGTAATTTCGCATCGTCGTTTGACCGCCCGCCACATGAGCAGGAGCCTTGAGCGTGATGTATTGGCCAGGGAGGTGCGCCGCGAGCCCATCGCCCTCGACAGGCCGCAGGTGAAACGATGTGATGTTGGCGCTCTCTTCGACGCGACGCGTGACACGAAACTCCCTAAATCCTCGCCAGCCATGGCGAACCTCGTGCTCCTCATAGATCGAGCCCTCTCGCTCGATCAAAATCCCCGCCAGGAGGTTGTACGCTTGACCCCAGGCGTCGAGAATCTCTTGCGAGGACGACTCCCCCAGCACCTCGTCTATCGCGGCGAGGAGATGCTCGCCGACGATCGGATAGTGCTCCTCCTGCACCCCGAGTGACGCGTGCTTGTATGCGATCAGCTCGACCGCATCCCCGAGCACAGAGAGTTCGGCGATATGCGCCGTGTAGGCGAGGATGGCTCCAGCCAGCGCGCGTTGTTGGCGTCCTGTCGCCTGATGGCTCGGGTTAAACATGGGGCGGACTTCAGGGTTCGCGTCGAACATGCGCTTGTAGAAACAGCGCGTCACCTCCTCCGCGTGTTCTTTTAACCATGGCGAGGTGGCCTGGATGATCGAGAGGGTCGATGGGGCAAGTGCTCGGGACATGAAGACCTCGTTGTTTCTGTTCGCTTTCAGGACGATCGAATAAGCCCAAGTTGTTGTTTTATAAGTTAAAATATGAGATTATTCGACAACTTCGAAAAACACGCATTTCACATGCGCCTATAAACAGGTATATGAAATGCGTGTTTTTGAGAAGCGGGTTTGAATACGTTCTGGTGCGGGTTCTTGTCGATCGAGGTGAGGGATGAACAAGCTCGAGTCATTGCTCGAAAACGCGAAGCTCTGGAGATGCGTCATCGCGCTGGCCTTGCTCGGCGCGGTCACGATCGGGGTGTGGCTGAGGTGGTCTCTGGCAGGCGCCTGGGGATTGACGCTCGACTTCTCACACCTTCGGCACGCCCACTCGCACCTCGGTTACTTCGGGGTTCTCTTCCCGCTGGCCTGGTTGGGGTGGCGACATGCAGGCGCGAGAATTCCCGGGCCATACGCGTTGATGGCCTACGCGATATGCACCTCGATCACCTGCCTGGGGTTTGCCTTTGCTGGCTACGGACCGGTAGCGATCGCGGGGAGCACATTCATCGCGGCGTGTTGGCTCTGGAGCTCGGTGTGGCTGCTCCGAAACATTCACGACCTCGACGACCCGTTGGGGATGGTCCCCTGGGGGATCCTCGTGTCACTGCTCTGTGTCCCACCGATCGCGCTGAACCTGCGCAGCGATCCCGAGCTCGCGCGCGGGTTCGTCTCGACCTTCCTGGCAGGATTGCTCCTCCTGGTGATCATCCCATCAGCCATGGCAGGGCGCCGTATCACCGTCGGTCCCTGGCCGTTCCTGTTTACGACGGGGCTGTTGGGGGCTCTGTTTCTGGGAGTGGTCGAGCACCCGGTCGCGCGCATCGGCCTCCTCGCGCACGCGGGGCTGCTGCTGACGCTCACACGCACAACGAGGCTGGAGTTGCACACGAGGTGCGCCTGGGGCGTGGTCGCCGCAGGTCTGGGGGCAATGGCGACAGGCTTGCTGCCAAACACGCGGCCGGTCGCCCTGGGAGCCATTCACTTTCTTATCCTTGGCCCCGTGCTCGCAACACTCGCGCCGCTCTGGCTAAAGCGCCCGCCACCTTCCTGGATGTGGTGGCTCGGACACCTGAGCTGGGGTTCCATGTCCGCCGCCTTGCTCGCGCAGGAGTTCGTGGCCAGCTCGTGGACCTGGACCATCGCCGCTGCCGCTGGCTCCGCGACCGCCCTCTGGTGGCTCCTCGTGCTCGTCTATCAACAAAGCGCCCGAAGGTCGGCATGAGTGAAGCGCTCATCGATGCTCGATCCCGACAGGCATCGAGCACCGGTCGCCAGGAAGCCCTCGATGGGATAAACAACGACGCGCTCGGTGATGGTGCATCGAGCATACATTTCATACCCTTGTCCTCGTGCGCGCAGGCGTCACACCTCCACGACACCCTCACGTGCACCTGAACTCTGACGAGCCGATAACCGATCTATGCAACTGACTTATCATACGGACTTTTCGCTGCGCCTGCTGTTGTACCTCATGGCGCGCAGCGATGGAGAGGTCGTCAGCGTGGGCGCGATCGCGTCCGCATACGGCGTCTCCTCGAATCACCTCTCCAAGGTCGCGGCCGAGCTCACCCGGCTCGGGTGGCTCGAGTCTATTCGCGGGAGGGGAGGGGGGCTCAAGCTCCTGGACGCTGCCAGAGGGCTGTCTGTGGGGGACGTCGTGCGAGCAACAGAGCACAATATGGCGCTCGTCGAGTGCATGGGGAGCGCGAACACATGCCCGATCACTCCCGTATGCAGGTTAAAGGGCGTCCTCGTCGAAGCGAGAGACGCCTTCCTCGAGGTCCTCGATTCATATCCTCTCGAGGACATGGTCCAAGACCAGGGAGAGCTGAGGCGCCTGCTCTCCATCCCGCCAGACGATGGCGACGATGGGCGCTGCACGTGAGAGAGGGTTGGATTGCGGAGCGCTGGCAGACAACCTATCCTGACACGAGCTGTTAACGTAGGACACGGAGGTCTTGCTTGAGTCACCTACCTGACACCATCTCTCTGGCGCGTGAAGGCCACGCCGCGTCTTACCGCCACGACGTGATCGAGGTGAGCGCCGAGGCGCTCGACCTGGAGAAGCTGCGCGAGCACACGCAGGCCGCCAGCGAGCACCTCGGCGGTGACGTCGAGATGTGGGCGCAAGCCTTCCTCGATCCGAACCAGATGGCGCTCGCGCTCTGGGGGCTCGCGCGTGACACACGCGCGCCCACGCACTTGAAGTGGATGGCAGACTTCATCCTCGATGGCGTCGAGCACTGGGAGGCTCCCGACGAACTCGCCGCTGTCGTGTCGACGCGCGTCAAGTTGCTGAAGCTGCTCGCGCACGAAACATACGAGGAAGAAGCCCTCACCGAGCATATCCTCGAACACCTCGACCTCTACTCGGGGTGGACGCGAGAAGTGAGGCTTGGCGCCTCCTACCAGCTCGGAGAAGAGACCCCCTGGTACAAACCTGGCGCGCCGTTCCAGGAGACGCTCGACGCGCTCGAGCAAGGCAAGAAACCCTCCAGGCAAGGATTGGAAAAGATCGCGCGCGAGCGCTACCTCGAGCTCGCGCGGGTCCCTGTCACCAAGCTCCTGCTCGAGCAGCGAAGCGACCTTAAAAAGCTCGGCGAGTTCGTGGCGCTCTATACGCGCGCCTCGGCGAGCGCTCGCGCGTTGACCGAGCGCGCCGATGCGTTCGAGCGCGCGCTGCTCGACGAGGCAAACGCGCTCCTCGATACGCAGGAGCCTGTGACCTCGCAGCCAGAAGAGAGCATCCTGGCAGGCCCTCCCATCGATGACGGCACGCCGTTTTATCTTGGCCTGACAGAGCACCAGGACGCCTTCCCGACGAGCTTCTCGACGGTGCGGCTCGCGGCGCTCACGCGGGTGATTTTACGCAAGCTCGGCGCGGATCACGAGGCGTGGTCTGTGGCCAACCCGCGCAAGGTTGTCACCGCCACCGATCTCCCGCGCCTCGACGACGCGCAACGCATCCTCTACACGCGCATTGTCACGAGCTTTATGAGGCACGAGCTATCGATGTGGGAGGGGTTTGGCCTGGGGGCGAGGGCCGTCGCGAAGCGCGTCGAGCTGTTGACGACGCTCGCGCGCTCGGAGCGCACCGCGAGCGCCCGGCGAGATGAGGCGATGGCGCTCGTTGTAAAGCAGCTCGCGTTCTTTGGAGGATGGGATGAGGCGGTCGCGCGCGGAGAACGCTATCAGCTCGGCGTCGAGTCCCCCTGGCACAAGGCTGGCGAGTTCGCGCGCGTCCAGCGGCTCCTCTCGCAGAACCTCGATGACCCGGAGCGGCTCGCAGAGCTTGGCTTCACGCGCATCCCGCGCCAACACTACCTCGACCGCGTCAGGTTGCCTGTGAGTCAGCTCCTGCTCGGCGCTGGCGAGCCACTGGCTGCCGTCGCCGCGCTCATCACGCTGTTCACCGCCTCGCGCAATGACCGCTCGGATATCCCAGCAGCGCAACGCGCCGTGCGCGATGACCTGTTCTTGCAGGCGACCAACGCGCTCAAGTACCAGTCCACGCCGATCCCGAGGAACTCGCTCTTTGGCCTGACCCGCGAGGCGGGCAACATGTCGACCTTCTTCAAGCAGTCGATGAGGGTGAGCCTCGATGATGACCCGAAGATGGGGAGGCTCGATGACCTCGAGGAGGCCGCGCTCGTGTTGCAGGAGCGCGTCGATGACAACGGCCAGTCGCTGATGTTTATCGACCGAAAGCTCATCGAACGGCGCAAGGGCGCGCAGATGTTCGTGGAGGTCCCGCTCGAGGAGCGCTCCTCGAACGTCATCGACGCGCTCACCCGCGCCATCGAACAGCTCCCCATCGAACCCGAGGCGCTCGAGCACATCCCCCGTATCACGGCCGCCTTCTTTGGCGCCGCGCAGCGCGATCGTCATGCGGACTTTGGCAAGGAGGGGCAGTTCTGGGACACCTCCTCAGGAAAACGCATCGCGAGGCTCGCCGGGTTTAACCCGGACAACCCCCGCCACCGCAACATCGTGCAGAGCGTGCGCGCTCTGATGGAGCGCGTGATCCTGCATCGCGAGGTCGTCACTCGCGATGAGACCGGTCGGCACGAGAAGGTGAAGTGGTCCGGGAACCTGATCGCCCTGACGAATGAAAAGATCGAGATCGAGCGCTCCGATCGCGAGGGGCTCACGAGCCACTCGACCTTCCAGGCGTACTCGATCGCGGCGGGGCTCTGGCGCATGGTGGTGCCGAGCGGCGCGGGCGGCGCGCCATCCTTCCTCGCGCTCGACGAGCGCGCCTTCCACCTCGATCAATCCTCCTCGGTGCCATTTAACATCTACTGGTCACTCATCAACCGCGCCTACATGCAGCGCCTCGATCCTCACGGCCGCTTCGAGGTCAAGGTCGGCACCATTTACTCGTGGGCGGGCCTGGCAGGGAGCTACAAGCGCCCATCCAGGCTTCGCGAGCGCCTCATCAACGTCTTCGACCTGATGATCGACCACGGATTGCTCGACTCCTGGTCGTGCGAGCTGCTCTCGGGAGATGAGATCATCCCGCTCGATACGCTGCTCGAAGCGACCATCACCATCACGTTCAGCACGAGCCAGCTGACGATCCTCGAACACCTGAGAGAGCCGAGGACGGTGCTGGAGGGTTAAAAAAGCGCCCCGATCAGGAAACCCGTTACATCTCGTACGCAAAACCGGGAAAAGTGCGGCCTCGATCAGGAAACCCGTTACATCTCGTACGCAGTCGGCCTTTTTCCCATATCCCCGATCAGGAAACCCGTTACGTTTCGTACGCTGACACTCTTCGAACACGCACTCCGATCAGGAAACCCGTTACATCTCGTACGCAAAACTTCAAAAAACGCTCTGGTTCGCGCGATCGAACAGCGAACTCCCCACGAATCAAAGCCTGATCAGAAAACACGCGACACCTTGTACGCGCTGCGCCAATACAGCGTACGAGATGTAACGGGTTTCCTGATCGGGAGCTCGATGAAGAGAAGATCGAGGTCAGTAGCCAGAGTCCTGCTTTGAAAAAACCCGTTACATCTCGTACGCACCTCTGACGAGGATCAGGAAACCCGTTACGTCTCGTACGCTCGATCAGGAAACCCGTTACGTCTCGTACGCCCGATCAGGAAACCCGTTACGTCTCGTACGCTCGATCAGGAAACCCGTTACATCTCGTACGCACCACCTCACGAGACCGATCGATATTCATTAATGTTTTCATTGCTTTAGGTCAGGTGAAAATAGCCACCTGATCATGCAGAGAAATAGATCTAGAAGAATTCTATTAGAAGAATTCTTCTAGAGACGAAGCGACCGTGCCCTCACTCTTTAAAGTGAGGGCACGGTCGCTTCGCAGAGGAGCAGGGAGTTATCATCGAGAGGACAAAGTGAACGCCAAAAGAGGTAAATTCCGCGCGCTAAGATCTTTTAGCTATGCGTATACACCTCTCGCTCCTCTGAGAGCTCCTGCGTGCTCAGAGTTGGCTTCCTGGTGTACTCCTCGCCAGCGACGTGCATTCGTTCATCGTCTGTTTGCGCTGGCGCATATCTCGGCAGTGCCTTGCGACACCTGAGAGAGCCGAGGACGGTGCTGGAGGGTTAAAAAAGCGCCCCGATCAGGAAACCCGTTACATCTCGTACGCAAAACCGGGAAAAGTGCGGCCTCGATCAGGAAACCCGTTACATCTCGTAC
>Ga0208061_100240_pt1 | contig 17451 bp, 9 predicted proteins | sample DeeseametaMP0555_FD_184209 | JGI IMG/M metagenome (GOLD analysis project Ga0208061, IMG submission 184209) | Marine microbial communities from the Deep Atlantic Ocean - MP0555 (SPAdes) | ecosystem: Environmental > Aquatic > Marine > Oceanic | place: South Atlantic Ocean | collected 2011-01-23 | reverse complement strand
CGGGGTCAAGCCCGCGCGCTCGCCAGTAGCCTTCGTACCCACGATGACAAGCCCTGCGCCATCCGCCAGCGAGGGCGAGTTCGCGCGGTGGTGCACGTGACGCATCTTGCTGATCTCAGGGTAAAGCTCGAGCGCCATCTTCTCGGAGCGCTCGTCGGCGAACAACGCATCGAACGTCGAGATGCCCGCCACCGTCGTCAGCGGACGAACCAACTCGTCGTGCTCGATGACCTGATCCTCACGCGTGATCGGGACGAGTGATTTCTCGAAGTAACCCTCGCTCCGGGCGTGCGCGGCGCGCTGGTGCGAGCGCGCCGCGATCTCGTCGAGTTCTCCTCTGGCGAAGCCCTCGAGCGAGGCGACCAGATCAGCAGCAAAGCCCATCTGCACGAATTTGGTGCGTTTGGCGACCTCGCGATCGGCAAACCAGGGCCCCTTGTCGCTAAAGATCGGCACGCGGCTCATCGACTCGACGCCGCCAGCCATCGCGAGCTCTCCGATCCCGCACGACGCCTTCGCCGCGGCGATCCCCACCGCGTCCAGCCCGGATGTGCAAAACGTGTTGATGGTGGTCCCCATCACACCGTGCGGCAGTCCCGCATAAAGCGCGGCGATTTTTGCCAGATCTGCGCCCTGTTCTCCGGTCTGAGTGACACAACCGAGCACGAACTGTTCGATATGTTCGCCAACGCCCTCGTGACGCGCGCCGAGCGCCTTCACCAGGTGCTCGACCAATTCGATCGGGCGCAACTCACTGAGTGAGCCGCCCGCGCGCCCTTTTCCTCGGGGTGTGCGGACGGCGTCAAAAATCAAAGCATCCATCATGGAGCATCTTCCTTATTGGAAATGATTATCGGAGGTCTTCCTGTGGGACCCACACGGCGTGGAATCCGAGCGGGACGCGCTGTGGCAACAACACGCGACCGATCGGCGGAGCTTCCAGGTCAGAGGCGTCGAGGATCACGACCTCGCTGCGATCCTCGCGCAGATCATGCACGAAGCTCACGAGGTAGCCATCATCCTCTTCGGTGGCGCCGGGACGAGGCGCGAGCGGCGCCTCCGAGCCCACGCGCCCTTCTCCAAACCAGTGCTCCTGGCGGGTGTCATTCTCCAGGTCATACTTGAAGATCCCGTCGAAGAAGAGCGTCGGGTCATCGGAGAGGTGCACGTTGAACGCGTAGCGCGACTTGCGGCCTGTGCGGCGCGCATCGATCGTGGGGAACTCGGTGTTATCCCCGCACAACGCGCGCTCTTTTGTCTGGCCGGTGCGCATATTAAAGCGCCACTCGTAGAGCTGCGCGTCGAGGCGAAGGAACGCGAGCATCCTGCCCATCTTGCCGGGGAACCTCCCCTCGGGCTCGGGGTTCTTGACGCGGCATCCGACAAGGATCACCTCGTCCCCTTCCTCCCACGCGTTGACCACGTGGTAGATATAACAGGGCAAGGCATCGAACCAGCGGATCTCGTCAGGACCACCGCGCCGAGGAATCACACCGAAGCGGCTCGGGATATCCTCGTGGAAGCTCACCTTGTAGCGACCCGCGCGCAGCGCCTCGGGATCGGCAAAGAGCGAGAGGTCCATCAGGATCGCGTGGTTCTCCGTGATCGCCATATCGTGCGGCTGGCGAGGTCCTGGGACCTCGATCGGCACCGCGTGCACCAAATCGCCGTTGGCATCCGCCACGCCATACGACAGGTATGGCGGCGTGAAGCTCTGGTCGAAGAAGAACGCCTCGCCGGTCTCGTGGTCGACCTTGGCGTGCGCCGAGACGTTGATCTCGAGCTTGCCGTTGAAGGTCTCCGGCCCAAGCGTCTCGAGCGTGCGAGGATCGAGCGCATAGGGCTGACCAGCCAGGTACCACAGCGCGAGCAGCTGCCCGTTGTGATAGATGAGGTCCGTGTTCGCGGTGTCCTTGATAGGCATATCGCGAGGGTTGTGGATCGCAGGCTCCATCAGCCCATACCAGAGGCCATCGTCCGCCTCGCTCTCGCGCTGGTAGGCGTCGGTGTGGATGTAGCGGTTGCGATAGCTCGCCTTGCCGTCCTCGAAGTGCACCGCGTGGAGCATCCCGTCGCCATCGAACCAGTGATGGCGCCCTTTCGTGGGGTAGCGAGGGTTTGGCCCGTTGCGCACGTAGACGCCATTGAGATCCTTTGGGATCTCGCCGATGACCTTCAAATCATGCGCCTCGATCTCGTCGAAGATCGGGGCATAAGGGCCTTCGATGTATGGATTTTCCGTCTCGAAGTTGACCTTCACGCTCATCGCTTATTCTCCTGCCGCGGGCATATGTTGTCCGAACCAGCCGAGCGCTTGCTCGAGCAAGCGCTCGAGCCCAGGCCCCGCGTAAACATCCTTGTGTTTGATGCCATCGAGGACGACGAGCTTCCTCGGCTCGCGCGCCTTGGCAAAGTAGCTCTGCCCCTCGGTGAATGGGACGAGCAGATCCTCGCGCACGTAAATCCACATCGCCGCGCGCGGCGAGATAAGGTGCGCGTAGGATTCAGGCTTGAAGGCGACGATGTCCTGCATCGACTCGAAGGTGATCTCGGCGCGCCACTCCGGGTGCTCCTCGGCGAGCGCCTCGAGGTCGGCCTCCATCTCCGGGTCGCGGCCCATCATGCGGGGGACGCTGATGTAGGCATCGATCTCGCCCGTTTTGACGAACTCGGCGCGCTTCTTGGCGACCTTGCCCATGAAGCGATCGAAGCCATCACCGTGGCGAAACTGACGCTCGCAATCGGCGGGGCCAGCCGTGCCGACCACGCACTTGACGCGCGTGTCGAGGCCAGCGGCGGCCGTGGCGATGCCACAACCAAAGCTCGTGCCGTAGAGCCCGATCGCGTCCGCGTCGACCTCATCGAGGGTTTGCAGGTACGTCACCGCGTTGCGCGCATCCTGAACCTGCGCCTCGGGGATGAGTCGCTGTCGCGGCTCGCCGCCGCTCTCGCCAAAGAAGCGATAATCGAACGTCAGCGTGATGTAACCCGCCTCGCGAAAACGCTCGGCATAGACCGGGAACCAGATCTCCTTGATGATGGAGAAGCCGTGACAAAAAATCACCGCCGCGCGCTTCTCGCCAGGTTGCAAATCATCAGGGATTCCGAGGATGCCCGCCACGGGCACGCCCTCGCTGTAAAAGGTGACCTTCTTCTCCAAAGCCGCGACCTCGCTGCTGTCAGGATTATCGAGCGCTGCTCCTCGCAACGCTTTGCCAAAAACACAACCCGCGCACTATACACAGCCCCTCCCCCACGTGGCCAGCACCACCGCGCGTTTGCTCGCGCAACCAACGCCCCTCGAACGAGCGGGCGTTGGCGCCGCGCGCCGCGTGAATGAGCCTTGAGACAACCTCTTCGCGCACGTACCATGCCCGGAGTTGACCACAACCATCAGGGGACGCCGGTTTCGACAAGAGGACGAGCGCATCCATGCATCCACACACGATGACATCCCGCGGTTTCGCGAGCGCGGCGCTGCTCCTGGCCTCGACGCTCGCGCTCGGCGTGCCGCTGCTCTTAAGCGAGGCCGCGCTCGCGCAGGAAGCCTCACCGCCAGCAAGAAAGATCCAGGATCTGAGCGAAGAGGAGAAGCAAGTCCTGACCACGCTCCTGGCCGGCGGAAACGACGCCTACGACGCAGGAAAATACTCCGAAGCGCTCGCCTTTTACGAGGAAGCGCTCGAACTCATCGAGCTGCCGATCCTGGTGTACAGGATGGCCTTTTGCTTCGATCAACTGGATCGGCGCGAAGAGGCGGTGCGCTTCTACAAACGCTTCCTCGCGCTCGACCCGGACGCGAACGATCGCGCGAGGATCGAGACGGACATCGCCAGGCTCGAAGCCGAGCTCGCGCGCGCGAAGGTCGCCATCGTCACCATCACCTCCGAACCGAGCGGCGCGACGGTTTCGATCGATGGCAACGAGGTCGGCAAGACCCCGCTCACGAAGGAGCTCGGCGCTGGCTCCTACCTGATCGACTTCGAACTCGACGGCCACGTCTCCAAATCCGCAGCGCTCGATGCAAGAGGCGGCGAGGAGATGAACATGAGCGTGGAGCTTCGCGAGCCAGAGGATCGCTATCGCCCTGCCCGCATCACGGGTTGGAGCGTCCTCGGCGCGGGCATCCTCACAGGGGGCGCCGCCATCGCGCTCACAGCTCAGGCGAACGCGGCGGTCGACACCTACAATGATGCGCCAGCCAGTGATTCGACGCTCACCGTCGAGGATCACCGCGCGATGCTCCCGGATGTCGAGACAAAGCAAACCAGAGCGCGCGCAGCTCAGGGCGCAGCCGCCGGGATCACGGTCATCGGCGCAGGCATACTCGCCTGGAGTTATTTCAAATCAGCGCGTGTTCCAGAGGAGACCGCGCGCGACAAGAGAGGCCAGCTCCATCTGGCCATCGAACGTGAGGAGGTCAACCTTGGTTGGACGCTTCGCTTCTAGGAAAACCTCGCGCCACCTGTTGCCCCCGATCGCGCTTTTGATGCTATCGAGCGGTTGCTTTATCAAGGAGGTCGACTCCAAGGATCCCGAGAATTGGCCCTGTGACACCTCTGATGATTGTCACATCGGCCGCGAATGTATCTCGGGCTCGTGCGCGTTAACTTCCTACAAGTTCAAGGGCAACGCGACCTTTGGAGGGGCGGCTCCAGCCGCGAATAACGTGCCGAGCGCCATGATCTTTTGTGTCAAACGCCTCGGAGAAGAGAACGCGGGGATCACAGAGCAGATCATCTGCTCGCGAGGGATCTGTGACCCGACGCGACAGAGCGACTACCACGAGGGAGAATACCTCCTGTTTATGGGAGCGACAGGGTATGAAACCCGCGCGAGGGTCGTTGAAGTGCGAGACCTCGGAGACGCGAACCAGGAACCTTGCAACGAGGACAATGTCTGCGTGGTCACCCTCGACCTGCAAAGCTGCGAGGACCCGGGCTGCAACCCGGCGCGCGAGTTGTCTTGCGACGCCATCGAACCAGACCAAGCGCGCTGAATCAGCGACCGAGTAACTGTTCATGCAACGACTCTGCCCAGAATGTGAGAAGCGCTACGACGCGGATGTGCTCGAATGCCCCGAGGACGGCGAGTACACCATCGAGGTCCCCGATGACCTCGCGACGCTTCTTGTCGGCACCACGCTCGATGGTCGCTGGCATATCGAAGAGACGCTCGGCGAAGGCGGCATGGGCGCGGTGTTCCGGGGCAGGCAGGAGAACCTCGATAGACCTGTCGCCATCAAGGTGCTGCGCGCAGAGGTCTCGGGCTCAGACAAGATCGTAGCCCGCTTCATGCGCGAGGCTCGCGTCCTGAGCAGGTTAAACAACCCGCACGTCGTGACCATCTTTGACTTTGGCCGCGACAGCGAAACGGGCCTGCTCTATTTGGTGATGGAGCTGCTCGATGGGAAGCCGCTCGGGGGTTGGTGGGACGCTCACCCCACCAAAACCATCGACCAGGCGCTCATGATCGTCGAACAGATCGCCAAGGGGCTCGACGAAGCGCACGCCCAGGACATCATTCACCGCGACCTCAAGCCAGATAACATCTTTGTATCGCCGGTCGCTGGCGGCGTGCACGTCAAGGTGCTCGACTTCGGGATCGCCAAGGTGCACGACGAAAACCAGGCGATCACTCACACAGGTGATATCCACGGGACGCCTTATTACATGGCGCCCGAACAGATCGATGGCAAGACCATCGTCCCCGCCACAGACCTCTACGCCATCGGCTGCATTCTTCACGAGATGTTCACCGAGAGACCTCCGTTTGTCGCCGATAGCGTGATGGCGATCCTGATGCATCACTGCACCAAACCAGTGGAGCCGCTCGAAGAGCACTGGACGCTCGAGGAGGCGCCAACCCGAGAGATCCTCTCTCTGGTTCACGACCTGCTCGGAAAAGACCCCGCGGCGAGACCAGAGAACACCCGCGCGCTGCTCGAACGCGTCGTGGAACTTCGCGATCCAAACCACCCGATGACCCCGATCGCTACAGCATCCGGGGGCGATAAGCCGAGCGATGGCGTCCAGAACAAACTGGTCGATACGCTGGACTTCCCCGCGACCCCGGGCACAGCAAGCATCGAAGAAGGCGCCATCCCACCCGCATTCCAGGCCACGCTCGAAGCGGCGAAAGAAGAGGATGTGGCCCTTCATCCCGAACCCGAACCGCCAGCGCCGATGGCGTCACCCCCATCACCAGACGCGCTCGACGAGTCACTGTTCGAGGACGAAGCGCTCACGACCTCTTCGAAGACGCGCGTGGCGGCCATCGCCATCGCGCTGGGGATCATCGCCGCCATCTTCGGCGTGCTCTACCTCATCGGCGACGATAAAACTCCAGAACCGGCAGTCGAGACCATCGAGACCACCGAAACAGCCATCGCGAACACGCCACCGACGGACACCGAGCAACCCGCCAACACATCGACGCCCGAGGAGGTGACGCGGACCTCTCCTGCGACGCCCCCCGAAGCAAAGCCGACTCCCACCGAAGAGACGACGCCAAAAGTCGCGCGCGAGAACGTCGAGGAAAAGGCGCCGCCCGAGGAGAAGGTCGCAAGAAAGACACCTCCCATCGAAAAGGCAAAGACCGTCAAAAAGGCAACGCCACCACCCGAAGAGAAGAAGGTCGAGGAGACCACCCCGCGAGAACCCGCGAAGGTCGATGACGAGCAACCTCCAGAAGAGAAGAAAGCGCCCGCGAAAGAGGATAAAGATAAGGACAAGACCGAGATCAAGGTCAGGGTCCCGCCGCTCAAGAATGACCTGAGCGACGAGCTCGAACGCCTGGGCAACGGCCGTTGATCTGCCAACCTCACGCGCTCACGTGAAGCGCCAACCTATCGCCCGCAACCCCAGCCCGCGAAAAATGGCCCGACCTGGGTGACTTCATGCACCAGGTCGGGCCATTTTTCGCGGGCTGGGGTTGCTCGGCACCACGACCGAACCTGACGAGTGACAGGCTCAATTGCAATGCATCGCGTTTGGCGCAGCCGTCGCCAGCGGCGTGTTGCCAAACGCGCCGAGGTTCACCTTGCATCCATTGGGAGACGGCTCGTTCTCATAGGACGAGCCAGGATCACCGGCGTCGATCAGGGTCGAGGTCGGCAACAGGCTCGTGTTTCCAGGAGGATCGAGCGCGAGCCCCGGCGGATCATTGTAGATAAAGCCTCGCGTCAGCGCGTTGTCGATGTCTGCCGTGGAGCACAGGTTGAAGTTCGAATAGGAGACCTCCATCGTGCTCTGCAGGTCGTCGTTCTTGACGCATGTCCCCTGGACACGATCGAAGATGCTGTTTTCGATCGTGACGCCGTTGCCGCTCCCGAACGAGCGCACGCCAAAGCCGACCGATGCCGTCTGATAAGCCACATCCGAGCAGGTCAGGTGCTGGATCGTCGCAGGGTTCACGCTATCGATCCTCACGCAGTAGGCTCCCGCGGAGGTGCCGCCTAGCCCCGTCCTCACGAACCACGCGGAGTTGTTTCGGATCGTGACATTGGCCGCGTTGCTCGCGCGAATCGCCATCCCCGCGCCGACCGAACCGAGCGAGCCGCCGTCGATATCTCCGGCGTCTCCGCCAAAGATCTCACGGATCACGTTCCTCTCGATGGTCACGAGGTTGCCGCTGTCATCGAAGATCCCGAACCCCACCGAGCCATCGCTCCCAGGCTTGCCGTTAAAGCTCGAGCCCCCCTTCCCACCCACGATGTTGCCGATCGTGTTGTCTCGGATGAAGTGAGAGCCTCCGTCGATGATTCGAATCGCCGCGCCGATCCCGCCATTGGCCCCAGCGCCGCCGCTACAGCCGCCGCCGCCGTTGCCACCTCGACCGCCAGTGATACTGGAGAACGTCACCCCCTCGACGCGAACACCGGTCGAGTTATCGAGCAGGACGCCATACCCCACCCCTCCGGCGCGGCCGCTCCCTCCACATCCTTGCGAGCGTCCACCGGCGCCAGAGGTGATGTTGGTGAGAGAGCCTCCCGTGATGATACCACCGGCGACGCTCCGCAGCCTGATACCGACCGATTCTCCAGCGGCCGAGCCAGCGCAACCGGAACAACACCCTCGCGATCCGTCCGCGCCAGCCACCGACGAAACGTCGACGTTCACGAGCGAAACGGACTCGCCATTCAGGATGTCGATGCCATACGCAGGGCGACCGGGACCGCCATTGGTGCAGCTCGTGAACGCGGCCCCTTGCTGGCCAGCGATCGCCAGGTCACGAAGCGTCAGGTTCACACTCCCCACAGAATAAATCCCGACCTCGCCGCCAGTGATCGTGAGGTTGGAGAGCGTGACATCGTCAGCGTCCACGCGGAGCGCGTAGTTCGTAAAGGATGGCTGGTGGATCACCACCGTCTCGCGCGAGACGCCGATGATGTCGATATCCTTGTGGATGACGAGGACCTCCTGGTAGACGCCCTGCTCGACGAGGATGGTGTCTCCATCTGCGGCGAGCCCGTATGCCTCGAGGAGCGTATTCAACGGGTCCTGTTCGGTGCCCGCGGCGCCGGGGTTCCCTGCGAACTGATCGACGAACCAGATCGTCGCGTTGGGATCTGGCGCGACCTCGCAACCGTTGGAGTCATCGCGATCGGCGTCGCGATATCCCGGCTCACACTGGATCACCACACATGCTCCGGCCACACATGAGGTCGCGCGAGCGTTCGCGAGCGAGCCGCAGGCCACGCCGCAAGCGCCACAGTTATTCACATCACTGGCCAACTCGAAGTCCTCGTCGACGAGCCCATCGCAGTCATCATCCAGGCTGTTGCACGCCTCGGCAACAGGGTTCGAGCACAGGTACTCGCAGCCGTTGCTCGGATCATTATCGAGGTTGATCTCGCCGGGCATGCACGCGGCGCACGTGGGCGCGGCGAGGTCGTTGTTCGTGCAGAGGAACATCCTTGCCGGATCGCCGCACGCGTTGGCGCCGTTGTCTAGCTGACACTCGTCGATATCCTGGCAAACAGGCGAAGCCTGCACCTGATCGATGCAGAGGCTGTAGGCAGGGTCACCGCAGGGCGTCATCCCCATCGCATCAGGCACGCACTCGTCGCGATCGACGCATATCGGATCTGCGCCGTCCTGATTCACGCAATCGAAGAAGGTCGGATCGCACCCTCCGTTGGCCACGCTGCACTCGTCGAAGTCGAGGCATGTCGGGATGGCGCCAGGGTTATTCTGACAGACGTCATAGAGCGGGTCACAGCCACCGTTTGCCGTCGCGCACTCGTCGATGTCCACGCAGGTTGGCGGCGCGCCGAGGTTATTCGTACACGTCCACATGTCCCCCTTGCCGCACTCGTTGTTACCTCGTGTGTCCAGCGCGCATTCATCGCGATCCATGCACATGTTGTTCGGGTCAGCGGCATCGCAAACCCAGCGCGCGGCGACCCCGCAGATGTTAAGGCCGTTGGCGTTTGGCGCGCAGGGGTCACGCTCGAGGCAAGTCGCGGGGGCGTACAGATTGTTCACGCACTCGAACAACATCGGATCACCACATCCGCCATTGTTCACCGCGCACTCATCGACATCCTCGCACTCGTGCGGGGCGCCGATATTGTTCACGCAGGTCGCGAACATGGAGGAGCCGCACCCTCCATTACTCGTGGCGCACTCATCTTCAGTGTCCATGCACGTGGGCGGCGCGCCCATCCCCTCGACACAGATCGAGAAAGCGGGGTCGCCACACGCGGTCAACCCATCAGGTCCCGGCGTACAGCTGTCGATGTCCACACAGGTCGGCGCCGCGCGGTCGTTATCAGTGCACTCCCACTCTACGGCGAGCCCGCAGGAGTTCATCCCGTCAGCGCCGGGCGAGCAGTTGTCGATGTCCTCGCACACGGGCGAGGCGCCTTCTTGTTCGACGCAGCGCACGAACGCCGCGTCGCCGCAGCCGCCGTTATCGACATCACACTCGGCGATGTCCTCGCACGATGGCGACGCGCCTTCCCGATTCTCACAGCGAAAGAAGCGAGGATCACCGCAGCCGCCGTTATCTTCGAGGCACTCATCGACATCCTCGCAGGTTGGCGGCGCGGCGTTGTTGTTCACGCAGCGATACCTGCTCGCCCGGCCACATGCGTTAAAACCAGCGGCGTCCACCGCGCACTCGTCGATATCTTCACAACGCGCCACCCCGTCATCATCGACGCAGCGGACGAGCGAAGGCTCACCGCATCCACCATTGTCCACCGCACACACGCCGCTCGGGAGGATCGTGACCGCGACGTTCACGGGGTCCACATTGGGGTAAGTCGCCATCCTGACATCGATCTGATAGGAGCCCTCGAGCTCGGCGTCGAAGTCGATGACGGCGAGGCCGCGATCATCGGTGGTGATCTGCTGCTGTCTCGAGACAAGACCACCATCATTACCCGTGATCTGAACGCGCAACGGCGCGCCCTCGAACTCCGCCTCGCCGAGCCTCGCGACGACCACCAGCGAGATCTTATCGCCGACTGTGACCGTGTCATCCTGGCCCGTCTCGAGCGTACCATCGAGCGAGATCTGAGCGAGGTTCGCGGGGACCACCAGCACAGGCAACACCGCCAGGCGCTCGCGTGTATCTTCGAGCCGAACCTCTCCCCACAAGGACTCGCCGGCGTCGATCGTCTGGAGCGCCTCCTGGTAAGGTTCAGGGTCGAGCGCGAACCTGAGGATCTGCAAACCATCTGGCGAGATGACGCCTTCGGTTGGCTCGGCGAGCAACCAGTCGGGCTTTGACGTGATGCTCCAGTCGGCGTCCTCTTCGAGTTGGGAGTTAGCGCGCATCTCGACGCGCACGCGGTTGATGTTGGGAGGCATCGCGATGGCAGGCGGATCGAGCAACACAGGGAGAGCGCGCTCGGTCGGGATCATGAGCAAGTCCACGTTGCGCGACTTGCCCCGCTTGACCAACACGGGCGCAGAAGCTGGCGCGTAACCGTTGGCTTCGCTCGTGACCGTGTAGAGTTGATCCGGGATCAAGTCGCGCTCGAGGATATACTGGCCATCGGGCCTCGCTCTGACCGCGTCGCTGACGGGAAAGGTCGAGAGCCACGCGTTATCGACCGCCTCACCGCTGAACAGATCGACGACCTTTCCCGTGACGCTGGTGACATCATCAGCGACGCGCGAGGGATCCGAGCTATCGCGAACCACGGCGACCTGAGCGGGCGCGTCATCCTGTCCTCGACAGGCTGACGTGAAGAAGAGCCCGCACAGCAGCATGGCGAAGCAAAGACGACCACCCCGAAAACAACTCATCACGACATACACTCCATACCGTTCGAGCGAATCCTGGCTGGATTCGACGGCGCCCCACAACAAGGTCCTGGATAGAAAATGATGATGTCATTCTCCACGTTCGGCCTGTGGAAGACAAGCCCATCGCGCACAAACAAGAAGAGCGAAGGATGTGGTTCGACACATCCTCCGCTCTTCTTTTGGCGGCTGTATTGTAGGAGTGAGGCTTATCCCCAGAGTTGCGGGACGACGCCTGTGCAGTAGGCGGGGTTGCCAAAGCTTGTCTCTTGCTCGAGCCCCATGGCGTGGCAGAGCGAGAGGAGGAAGTTGTTGTGCGGCGTCTCGCCAAAGCGAATGTAGCGGCCCATCTTGAATGGCCCCGCGCCACCAGCGACGACGATGGGCACATCATTTCGGGTGTGCGAGTTGCCCTTCCCGAGCTCGTTCATCCACACGACGATCGTGTTGTCGAGCAAGGTGCCGTCGCCTTCAGGGACCGCCTCGAGCGCGGAGATAAGATAGGCGAACTGCTCGGCGTACCAGCGGTTGATGAGGACGATCTTCTCGACCGCGTCGGCGTTGCCATCTCCCTCGTGCGAGAGGTCGTGGTGGCGCGTGTTGGGGACGCCCGCCCAGGGGAGCGTGATGTTGCTGACCGAGCGGCTCCATTGAATGGAGGCCACGCGCGTCAAACCGCACGAGAGCGAGGAGACGATGAGATCGGTCATCGCCTTGCCGGTCGCGTAATAGTTCTCGTGCGCGCCCGAGTTAAACATCTCGCCGCGGCCTGGAGCTTCGCAGGCAAAGCCGCCGCTGTCGCCAGTCATGAGTTGCTTCTCGAGGCTGCGGATCGAGGTCAGGTGTTGGTCGATGCGCGCGTGATCACGCACGGAGACCTTGCGCTTGACCTTCTCGAGGTCCTGCCCCACGAAGTCGAGCACGGAGCCGCGCCTGAAGCGCCGCGCGGCGGCGCGCTCCTGGCCAACGTTAAAGCTCTCGAAGATGCGGTCGAAGGCCGTGTGTGGGTTCTGCGAGGGCTCGACAGGTTTGTCAGGCCCCGCGTAGCACATACGCGACCAGTTATTGGGGTTACCAGACTGGACGCCGAACTCGAGCGAACGGAACGCCTCGCCGTTGTGGACCATGTTGGCGATGTGTTGATCGACCGAGATGCCACCGGCGTAACCCGCGGTGCCGCCGTTGCCGCCCTGGAATGGTCCGGGGAGGAGCTCGGTGCCTGTGAGCATGTGCCCCATGCCGGTCTGGTGACCGTCGCCGATGCCATTGCGCGCCGAGACCATATCGATCCCTTCGACGATGAGGACCTTCTCGCGATGGTCGCGCAAGGGCGTGAGGATGCCGTTGTCCGGGATGGACCAGTCATACTCGCCGCCGTCGGGGCGCCAACGATTGGGCATGGTGCCGTTGGCGCTAAAGAAGATCACCAATCGCGTGGGAAACATCCCATCTTGCGAGGTCGCCGTGGACTCGAGCAGCGGGAGCAAGCTGCCCGCGGCTGCGCCGACGCCGAGCGCCTTGAGGAAAGAGCGACGATTGAGGTGTTGTGTAGTCTTTATCATCCTATTGACCTCACTGCTCTGCGGGGGTGGGCTTGCGCCGATAACGGAACGCGTCAGTCCTGGTGATGGCGACGAAGAGCTCTTGCACTGTCGCGCCCTCTTCGCTCATCGCGTCTTCGAGCATCGAGAGCGTGCAGGCGTCGTCCTGGCGCAAGAGATTGCGCCCGAGCGCGTAACGCACCCATTGCTCCGAGAAGCAACCGTGGACCTCCTCGGAGCCAGCCAGCGTATCGGCGAGCATGCGAGGACCGTCGAGTTCGGTGTTGGTGCTGATGGTGGCGAGGATCGCGCCGTTCGAGGAGAGCACGTTGCCGTGATCATCCTGCTCGCGGAAGCGCCCGAGCTCATCGTAGTTGTCGAATACGAGCCCGATCGGGTCCATCATCATATGGCATCCGCCGCAGCCGTTGTGATCGAGGCGATCTTGCGAACGCTCGCGCTGCGCCTGCCCCTCGTAGGTATCAGGCGGATCGACGAGCTCGTCTGGTGGCGGAGATGGGCGGTTGCAGAAGAAGGTCTCGCGCAGGAACAGGCCGCGGTGCACGGGCACGTCGCCATAACCATAGCGCGCGAGCAAGGCGGGTTGCGTGAGCAAGCCGACGCGTTGACCATCCTCGAGGTCCACGCGGACCGAGCCCTCCCCCGCTGGAGCATCGAGCCCGTAGAGCTCGGCGGTCCTGGAGTTGACGAAGGCGTAATCCGCGGTGAGCAAGGTCTCGAGCTGGCCGCCATCCTCCCAGATGACGTGATCGACGAACGCGTAGGTGTCATCGAGCATCGCCGCGCGCATGGTCGCGTCGAGCTCCGAGCTCCCCTTGTTAAAGGTGTCGAAGTCCGCCACGCCGAGCAGCTCGAGCACGGCGAGGTTGATCGCGTCGCGCGAGCGCGCGTCCTGGATCATGCGCTCGGCTTGCGCGGTGATTCCAGCGTCTGTGGTGAGCTCGCCAGCTTCTGCCGCGCGCATCAGCTCGGCGTCGGGGGGAGCGTTCCAGAAGAAGTAGGAGAGCCTGCTCGCCATCTCGTAATCGGACAGCTTGAGGACGGCCTCCTCGCTGTCGACGCCGAACTCGAAGCGATAGAGAAAATGCGGTGATTGCAGCGCCGCTTCGATGACGCCGCGGATCCCCTCGCGCTCGCCATATTGCGAGGCGATGGTGTCATAGAGCGTGCCAAAGCGCGTCAGCTCCTCTTGCGTGAGCGGTCTGCGCCAGGCGCGCGGCGCGAAGTCCTGGATGAACCCGGCGACGCACTCGCGCTCGATCTCGGTGACGCCGCCAGCGGTGACGGTGAACGAGTCGACCCAGAGGTTGCGATCGGCGTTGTTGGGAGGATCGTTGAAGTCGTTGGTGAACAGCACCGCGACGCTGTGCGTCCCGGGTTGCATGATCTCGGTGGTGAAGGTGTAGGTCTGCGCGGCGCCCGAGAGCGCCTCGACCTCGACCTCTCCGATGATCTGATCGTCGATGGCGACCGCCATCTTTGGCAGCTCGTCGCCAGCGCGCGATCCCCAACCTCGCACCTCGATGGTGTGCGCGCCCGAAGCGGGCGTGTTGAAGTTTGTCTCGACGCGGCCATTCGACCAGAGCAACCACGCATCGGAGGTCGCCTGCCCGACGGTCCCCTGGAGCGCCTCGGCCTCTTGCGAGAGGACCTGCTGAGGTTCCTGCGAGACGCAGTCGATCACCTGATCGAGCTGATCGACGACCTGCTCCGAGACCGCCTCGGAGGAGGCTCGATACAGATCTGCCTGGAGATCCAGGACCGACGAGACCACGTTGGCGTCGAACGGCCCGATCTTCTCGTCCGAGCCCACGTCGGGGATCTGGAGCGAGAGCTCGGGGAAGAGCGCGCGAACCGAGTTCACGTACTCGCGCTCGGTCAATCGGTTTAGCGGTGTCTCGCCGGGGTTGATGTAATAACAGACATCATCCATCGAGCTCGAGTTACCGACCGGATCGACGCCGGGGCGAGGCACCTGAATTGGGGTCGTGCTGTTGTTGGTGTTGTTTTGCGTCGCCTGGTTGTTGGCAACCACAGGTGTGTTCTCACCTGAAGTCGCGCCAGGCCGAGCGCCTTGCGAAGAGATCTCGCCATAACACCCAACGAGGCCAACAAGCGCCAACACCACCGTCGTGATGACTGGCAACTGCCCCCTCTCTTGGCGTGCGTTCTGCTTCATCGTGCATTCCTCCACAACGCCGGACCGAGCGCTCCCGAGAGAGAGGCTCAAAAAATGTCGTCTACCACACAGGCTTACATCATCCATGAACAAGACTCCGAGGTCAACATCAGGACGAAAACAGCTTGGCAACCACTATCAAAACAGCTACAAGGCTTCTGGCTAGCTCTTTCTAAAGCCAAACCAACATTTTCCACCCCTTTATCCACGCTTCGCGCTCACTCCAAGACCATGGGGGAACATCACGTGTACGCCAAAAACGTCACCCTTGCTCTGCTCACGACACTTCTTCTGGCCGGATGTTCGGTCACCAACAAACGCGACAACCCCTTCCCCAAGGAAGACGAGTTCCGACTCGCCACGAGCAAACCTGCGCCTGAAGCAGTCATCAAGGCGCAGGGCAAGATGGTCGAGACGTGGGAGCTCGAGGGGCCCTTCCCCGATCAAATCGGCCGCATCCCGATGCAGCGAGCGGAGGACGCCTGGGACTCGATGCTCATTCGCGCCGCGAACAACTCTCGAAAGCTCGTGGCGACCGTCGGAATGGACTGCGCCGCGCGCGAGCATGGGCGCTTTATGCTCGAGAACGAGCTCGAGTTCCCCGCCGCAGACCTCGAGGACTTCATCCACCGTCGCTGCGGCGTCGGCGCTGGCAATGTCATGACCAGGTACTACACCTGGGACCTCGAGGAAGGTCAGACGTTGACCATGGACAACCTGAACCCCGACTTCGAGAAGAAGCAGTTTGGCAAGTCCATCAAGGAGATCGAGAAGAGCGTCGAGGATGGCGAGGTCGGCATCTGGTATGGCGAGAAGAACAACAAGGGGCTGCTCCTGATCACGGCTGGCAGGAACGAGATCCTGTTCGAACCTATCGCGACCAACCCCTCCCCCGGCGAGTCCGTGACGCTGACAGGCCAGCTACAACGCAAGGCCGATTACATCTATGGCGTCGTCACCGCTGGTGACTTCGGGCACGAGCAATGCGCCACGGACACGAGCCTCGATCTGCCAAAGTTCGAGATCACCTGTCCCACGCTCGACACCGACGAGGAGGTCATCTTCACCATTTACACGCGCCGTCGCGGCGCCCTGCTCTCCAACGCGATCTACTCTCAGGCCGTGCGCCCGAAAGCGCCAAAGCCCGAGGCAACGACAACGTCAGAAGTAGAAGCAGAACCAGTGGCCGCGACCGACGGCGAGGTCGCTGATGGTGGCGAGGGAGCGGAGCCTGGCGAAGAAGTCGCCGAGGCGCCAGCGCAAGCGCAGACGGAAAAGGTCATCTTCACCACCAGCCCACTCAAGCAAAAGCTGCTCGAGGCAGAGAGCAGCATCGAGGCGACCACTCCAGAGGAGCGCGCGACGGCGCTCGTCAATGTCGCGCGCGCCGAGGCAGGGCTCGAGCCCCTGAAGCTCTCGGCGAAGCAGTCTCAGTCGGCCAAGAAGACCGCGCCGCACCTGCTCTCGGCGAGCAACGAACAGGACGACGAGAAGACCAACCTGCTCTCGATGGGCTTGCTCGCAGGGTGGGATGTCGAAGGATCGATTATCAATGGGTCGATCATGATCAACCAGAGCGTCTCCAACGATCTGGTCGATGTCATCGCGCGAGCGCTCGAGCAACCGGGCGGACGCTCCACGCTGCTCGAGGAAGAGAGCGCCGTCATCTCGTTCGGGCTGCACGAAGAGGGAGAGCGCCTCGCCATCGTGACCCTGACGCACGACTTCCTGCCGACCCAGTCACACGCCTCGCGCGCCAAGGCGGTGACCCGCTCTATCGCGCGTGCGCGCGAACTGAAAGGAAAGAAACCCTTCGTGCGCTCGAAGAAGCTGCGAGGCACCGCGGGCCGTTACGCGGACCGCGTACGCGCTGGAAAGATCAGCTTCGAGAAGGCCGCCGAGGGGCTCGCCAAGAAGACCGCCGAGTCCTACAACTCCAACGTCCGCATCCTCACGCTCTACACCCACGACCTCGAGGATCTCGAGTTTCACAAGGAGTTGATGAAGGCCAAGGCCCCCGAGGGCGTCGTCATGGTCGCGCCGTTCACGCCCGAGGGGCACCCGTGGACGCTCTATGGAGTCGTCATCGTGGTCCCGGACAAGAAGCTTCGCTGACGTGAATCACTACTTCGTGGCGCGCACGATATAGTGGCGCTCGAGCGTCTCCTCGACGATCTCGACGCTGGAGAAGCCCGCGCCCGAGAGCTCGGCGACGACCTCCTCGGCGGTCAAGCGCATCTCCATCGGAGGGCCGTCGATCGACTCATCCTTCAAAAAATCGACGATGACGAATCTGCCGCCGGGCTCCAGCCCGGCGGCGATTTTTTTGGCGTACTCCGGGCGCCCCGCGATGTGGTGCCAGGTGTTGAGCGTCATCATCGCCTGGAGCGATCCTGGCTCGAGGCCAGGATCTTTCGGATCCACCTGAATAACCTCCACAGTGGACAGGCCC
>Ga0208061_100239_pt1 | contig 17462 bp, 12 predicted proteins | sample DeeseametaMP0555_FD_184209 | JGI IMG/M metagenome (GOLD analysis project Ga0208061, IMG submission 184209) | Marine microbial communities from the Deep Atlantic Ocean - MP0555 (SPAdes) | ecosystem: Environmental > Aquatic > Marine > Oceanic | place: South Atlantic Ocean | collected 2011-01-23 | reverse complement strand
CAGAATCCGTGACCCGCTCCTCTTTTGGGCTTCGGTGAGCGCGAGCGCTGAGAGCGGTCGCCTCACCGAACCAGTCAGCGCTCAGAGCGAGATGACGTTGACGTTGAGCGTGGCCTGATCCAGGCGGATCACGCTGATCCCATCGAACGCGAAGAAGAGGTCATGAGGAGGGTTCGGGTCGATGACCATGCCTCCTCGCTTCATCACGCCGCCGATGCCCACGGAGTTGCCCGCGCATGCTTCGAGGCGACCCTGCGCGGGGTGCCAACATGGCGAGTTCAGGCGGAGGCCATCCTCGGTGTCGACCGCCACGACGATGTTGTCATCCGATGGCGAGCCATAAGACCAGAGCACCTCGTGGTGTGGGTCCCATTGCAACCACACCTTGCCGAGCGAGGATGTGCCCGAACCCACCGCGTCAGCCTGTGCGTCGGTGAAGAGGCGCCTGCGGCCATCGTTCATGTCGATGGTGTAGATCTGGCGATCGCTGAGCGCGTACATCGTATCACCCACGATCTCGAGCGCGCTGAAGTAGAACTGGATGTCATTGAATCCTTCGCCGACATCACCCTCGAACACGCCATCTGGATCGACGAGCACGCGCGTCAGGTAATCGCACGATTGCCCATCAGCGGTGACCTTGACCACGGATGGGCCGGGAGGTCCTGCGAGGACGCCAAAGTAGTGATTGCCCTCGTCGTCCATTGTCCAAGAGAGGGGGTTGAGTTCGACCTCCTTGGTGCCGGGCTCATCCTCGCGGGTGCCGTTCGAGCAGGTCGCGAAGCCTTCGGTTTTCGCTGCATAGACCAGCTCGCGGTCTCCGCTCTCGCTGTTCACGCGCCAGACCATCGGATCTGCTGCTTCACCGAGCGCGCCGACCACGTAGTAGTCGCCGTCGGCGCCCACGCGGACGTTATAGGCGTTCACGAAGTCCGGTCCATCGCCAGTGTTGAAGGTGCCTTCGGCGGGATCATTCCAGGAGCCGGAGACGATCCTCCTGACGCCCGTGTCGATGTTCATCGCGAAGATGACGCCCTGATCCTGGTTGTTCGAGCTCGACCAGGTCGACGCGATCAACATCTCGCGACCATCGAGCGCGGCGCCATACATCTGGATGCTCGGCAACCCCGCTCGCCAGCGCGGTCCTTCGCCAAAGGTTACCTCGGAGTCCTGGTTGTAGGGGCGCTTGCACTCGCTGACCTCGAAGGGTTGGCCACAGCGGCAATCGACGGGCAGGCTCGTCGGGTTGGACCAGAACTGCGTGAAGTCGCAGAAGCCATCCGGAGCGTAAGGGTTGGCGGTCGGGTCCTGCGTGCTCGAGACACAGATTGGCTTCGAGCTGTTTTGACCAGAAGCAGTGATGTCATCGCACTCGGCTGGTGCAGGGATGCCGCGTTCTGTGTGGTAATCGCACGACTCCTTGTCGAGGTCGTAGCAGAAGCCTTCGCCAGCGCAGAAATCCTCGGCCTGCGTCGAGCATTTGGGGATTTGAGATGTCCCGCCCGGTTCATTGCAGTTTCGGCCCGAGCGCTCGAGCCCCTCGGGGCAAGTGCAGTAGGTCAAGCCATCGCCTTCCCACGCTTCACAAAGCTGCGCCGCGCCACAGGTCGCGCTCGGGTTCTCGACTTCACATCGGTTGCCATAGGCATCGGGTGGTGAGCCCACATCCACGTTGTTATCGGTGTTGTTGTCTTCTCCGTTGGAACCTCCACAGGCGAGCGCCGCGCCCAGTACAAGCGCCCCCATCGCATACGTCACGAATACACTTCTGCCTTTTGCCCTCAATGACATCTCTCTTTCGTCAGGTTTTTTGGTGTTTTGGTGGGTGGAGTTTGCCACCCTCGATCTAATTAACCGATGGTAGATCGCTTTCACCATGCACCGAGCGCAGATGTGGGAGATTTGTGGGATCGTCAGCAAACCAAAGAGGGCGCGGCTTTCGTCTAGCGAAAGCCGCGCCCTCTTTGGTTTGCTGCGCCTGAGCGGTGATTTCTGGATCAGAAATACTTGGCCAGGCCGATGCTCAGGCTGGTGTTGAACGTGCGGACCTGGAAGGTCTCCTGCTCGAGCTGCGAGCGCTCGCCACCAAACAATCCGATGGCGTTAAGGCCCGCCTGGAGTTGGAGGTCTGGCGTGAGCAGGTAGCCGATCTCGACGCCACCTTCTGCGATAAGCCCGAAGGTGCGCGTGTCATAGTCGATCGTCTCGAGCATCCCATCCTGGAGCGCCTGCGTGGAGCGCTGGCTTCGGCCCACGTAACCGCCGAGCGCGAGCCCGGGCAGCAGTGAGAATCGCTCGGTCACGTGGAAGTGGTAGCGACCCCTGGCCTGAAAGGTCAGGTCGCGTCCCACCGCGTTTGTCTCGTCGCTGCGGGCGATCTGGCGCCAGAGCAGACCGACAGAACCACCCACCTCGAGGTTATCCATCAGGAAGTAGCCAAAGTTTGGCGCGAGCCTGATGAACAGCGTCGAGTTCGAGATCGGATCGGCGTCCGTCTCGTTGTAAGAGGTCGTGAAGCTCATGGAACTGGTCGCGCCGACGAGGAAATCCTTCTTTCGTGTGACGCTCTGGTTCGTGAACTTGGGCCCCGTCTGCACCTTTGCTTCGCAGTCGCAATCCTGCGAGGTGTTGTTGCCCGCGTTGCTGCTTTTGGTGTCCTCGGTTTGCTTCTTCCCTTCATACGCGTCGAAGGGGTTGGGTTGTGCGGTCGCGACCGAAGGAAGCGCGAGCACCACCCCTGCTGTGAGCGTGAGCGCGGCGGTGAGTGATACCGCGCCTCGTGTGAGTTTCGCTGGTTTCATGGTCACTCCTTGCCACCTTTGAGGGTGATGTTGACTTCCACGCGGCGGTTCAACTCCCTGCCCGCCGCGGTCTTGTTGGTCGTGATCGGGTTCTCCTCGCCGCGACCTGTCGAGGTCAGCTTGGAGGCGTCCACGCCACGATCCGAGAGCGCCTGGCGCACCGCACCAGCGCGTTGCTCGGAGAGCGCGAGGTTCTTGGCGTCATTACCGCGACTGTCGGTGTAGCCGACGAGCTCGACCTTCTCGATGATGGCGTCGTTCTCCTTGAGAACGCGCGCCAACTCGTCGACCGAGCGCAAGGACTCGGCCACGATCACGGTCCCGCCTGACTCGAACTTCACGCGCGGTGAGAGCGTGAGCTGGTTGCCGCTGCGCGTGACGCGCGTGACACCATCGGGGATGAAGAAGTCGCGAGGTTTCTGCATGGTCGCGTCGTAAGCCTGCGCGGCTTCCTTGGCGAGGTTTGCAGCTCTCGCGAAGTCACCCGCGTCGAGCGCGCGTTGTGCCGACTGCAAGGTCTCGCCAGCGCGAATGTTGGCGGCCTCGTCGCGCAAATCACAGCGCTCTTTCTCGCACATCTTCTGCTTGATCGAGGCATCGCGCAGGGCGTCCTCGGCGTCGCGACGTGCGGCGGTCTTCTCTTTATCTGCGGCGGCCTTGTCGGCTGCCGCCTTCTCCTTTGCTTCACGCTCGGCCTTTTCCTTCGCCTCGCGCTCTGCTTTCTCTTTGGCTTCTTTCTCCTGGAGCGCCTTGTCCTTCTCGGCCTTGTCAGCCGCGGCTTTCTCCTTGGCCGCCTGAGCTTCCTCTCGCTTGATGCGTGCCTGTGCTGCGGCGAGCGCCTCCTCGAAGTCATCGCGCGCCGCGTCGGCGAATTTGCCAGCGGCGATAAAGTCCTTGGAGTTCCACGCGGTGCGCGAGCGCGTGAGGTTGTTCACCCCGCGCTCGAAGACATCGCGCTCTTCCTTGCCGACTTTGGACTTGACCTCGTCGCGAAGAATCAACGCGTCGAGCACCTTGGAGTAGGCGGGCTTCCAGGTCGGATCGACGCTGTTGCCCTGCGCGTCTGTGGTGGTCGCGTTCACGTCCAGGCTGGCGAAGGCGCCAGATGCCTGACGCGCGAGCCCTTCTGCCTTGATGTACTCGCCCTTTCTGGCGAGGCGCTCTGCCTCCGAGAGTAGCGAATCTGCGGTGTCGAAGACGTTGTTTCCTGCCTGGGATTCGACCCTGGCGCGCGCCAGACGCGCGCCAGCGATCGCTTCGGTGGCGCGCGCTTCGAACGCCTCGTTGTCGCGGTTATTGCCACCGCCGTCGCTGTTTTCAGTCTTCTTTGCGGCGACCACCACCGTCGGGTTCGACTTGGTGTTGTCGGTCTTGTTCCCGCCACCGTTGTTGGTGTCGCTCTTTTCAGGCGACTTGGTGGAGGCGACCTTGGATGGGTCTTTGGTGGTCGTGGCCTCTGGCGTCTTCTTGGCCGTCGCCAGCTCTTCGAAGATGGCCAGTGATTCTTCGGCCAGGATCTCAGCCGACTCGCACACCTCGCGCTCGCGCAGAGCGCGAGCGCGGGTCAGCGCCCTGACAGCCCTGCGGTAGCGCTCCTGATCATCCTCGTCGAGCTCATTGCGGCTCGCGCGAAGTTGCTCGCCGCGCGCTTGCTCGGCGAGCGCGTCGACGCGACGGCATGCCTCCTCGATGCGCGCGTCGGTGGCCTTGTCCTCAGGTGTCTCGGTGCTGGTGGTTTTTTCTGCCGGTTCGCTCGATTTGCTGGAGGCGACCGCTTCGCGCACGGCCTTTTCCTTGTCGAGCGCGGCGCGCAACGCCTTCATATCCTCGACGGCGCGCGTGGCGAGCGTCTCGGCTTGAGGGTAGTCGCGCTGCTCGAACCAACGCTCGGCGCTGGCGATGAGCACCGCAGGTTTGCGCAACCTCGGATCTTCGGGGACCTCGACCGAGAGCTCGGCGTAGTCGCCTTGCGCCTGACTGAGCGCGTCGGCGGCCTTGTCTCGGCGCGCGGCTTCGGCGCGCTCCTCGGGCGTGGGCTTGCGGGGCTCCGGCGTGGAGCTTGTCGCCGCGGATACGGTCGCGACCGAGGCATCACAACGCTGGAGACGCTCGGAGGCGCGCACGGCGAATTCGAACGCTTGCGCGTAGTCCTTCGCGTCGTAGCGTTGCTGCGCCAACTCGAGGACGGCCTCGAACTCGCGGAAGTTGCCGGGGCACTTTTGATCCTTGAGCTGCCCGAGCGCTTCGGCGCGCTCCAGTTGGAGCTCGACGATCATCTCCTCGGCTTTCTTCTTGAGCGCGCCGCCTCCCGATGAAGGGGAGGGCGCTCCGCTCGAAGGCAACTGCCCGTATGCGGCGCCTGCGCCGAGCGCAGGCGCGCCGGTCACGGCGTCATAGCTCGAGGTCGCCTCGTTTGCCTTGGCGATGGCGCGAGGATCATCCTTGCGGTCCGCGGCCTGTCTTGCCAGCTCGAGCGCGTAATCACCGCGCTGCAAGTCGGCGCTCGTGCCGCCGCGAAGCAACGCCGCGGCGCGCGCATCCTCGGCGCGCTGGATCGCCAGACGAACCTCGCCGCTTGCGCCCTGTGGAGCGCCGCCAGCAGCTTCGCCTCCATTGGGATCGGTCGTGGTGACGTTTGTCCCCTGCGCGCCCTGGAGGAAGATGTCGCGCGCGTCGAGCGCCTTGCTCTTGGCGCCATCGAAGTCCTCGTCGCGCAATCTGCGCTCGGCGGTTTGCAGCAGGAACTGTCCTTGCTGGTAGAGCGCGGATTGCTTCTCGGGCATCCGCGCGCCGATCGCTGCAGTTTGCGCGTCTGTGGCCTCGTCGATGGCTGCCTGCGCCTTGTCCTTTTCGGATTGCTTGCTCTCGCGCTGTTTCGCGGCGTTGGCGGCTGCCTTTTCTTCCCGCTCGCGTTGAGCGCGAGCGGAGTCCGCGGCCGATTCGATCAACTTGTCGAATGCCGCGATCGCCTCGCTCGAGGTCTTCGCGGACTCGTCGTAGAGCTCGGTGTCATAGGCCTCGAGCGCGGACTCGACGAGCAACCTCGCCTCGGCGTACTCGCGCGGCGCCGAAGCGCTCGCGCCAGCGCCGAGCGCTTCGGCTTGCCTTGTCCTGGCGCGAAGCAACAGGCGCTTTGCCTGCGCTGCGGCGCCCTGTTGATCCTCGCGCACTTGCGAGAGCTCGTCCTGGACGCCCTGGAAGCGATCTTCGAGCGCGCGGTAGCGCTCGAGCTCGCGACGTTCTTCGGCGAGCGCTTGCGCTTCCTTGGCAAGATCCTTGTCTGCGGCCTCCATGTTGCGAGCCAGGCTCTGCGCCGAGTCTCGCTTGACGAGGTTGCGCGCGGTCTCGTAGCGCTGCATCGCCAGGTGTGCGTAGAGCTTTGCCTCGTCGTAGTCACGACGTTCGTAGGCATCGCGAGCCTGGATCTCGAACTGCTTCGCCTCGCGAATCAATCGCGGTTGGAGCGTCTCGAGCTCGGCGGTGTCCGAATGCGCGATGCGATCGCTGGCTTCCTGGAGCACCTGTGGTTTGGGTTGTGTCGCGCAGCCTGCGAGCAATCCTGTACACAACAGGATCGCGCCCAGACGCGTCGTCAGTCTCGATATGTTCATCGGCTACCCCCTTGCTCCAACGGATCGAGCTGCGATTCGTTGCGCTGGCGCTCGGCCTTGATCTGCTTCATCTTCTGCTCGTAAGAGGCGCGCGATCCTTCCAGATCGAGCTCCGCCTCGCGCTTCGCGTAGTAGGACCTCACCTGAATGAGCTGGCCCTCGATCGCCTGGAGCTGGAGGTCGAGCATCTCCTCGTCCTCCTCCTCGGCGATCATGCGCTCGGCGCGCCCGAGCCACACCTCCACCAGGTCGAGCTCTCGCGCGACCTCGGCAGAGAGCGGGTGCGCGCGTTGCTCGCGCAGGATCGTCCTGTAATCGTAGAGCTTGTCATCGGCGCTCTGTTGGAACTCCTGCTGTTGCGATGAGGTCGCGCAGCCTGTCGTGGCCACGCTCGCCCCCACGAGCAAAATCAGCAGCATCATTCCGAGCCAGCGGCGCGAGGAGCTTCGCCCTGTGTTCTTCCTTGTCAGCGTCATATCACTCCTCCTCAAAACAGCGTGCTCTGGAGGCGCAAGCTCAGGTTGTGCCTGATCTGCATATCCTCGATTTGCGTGTCGTCGCGGCGGAACGTCAGGTCATAGACGAGCGCTGCGTATGGCCCCAGGCTGAGCGCGACGGTGTTGTCGAGCCTGTAGACTGGGCTGAAGGTGGACTGCTGGAAGATTTGTTCCTGTGGCAAGAAGCTCTCGAAGTTCGACTCGAGCGAGAAGACGCCGCCAAAGCGAAGGCCAAACACAGCCGTCGCTTCTCCGCCGTAATCCTGCTTGTCCGAGAGCCTGAGCATGTTCACGCGGCCCGTGTCCACGCTCGTGATGAAGCGGCCGCCGTTGTAGTAGGACTGACGCGCCGCGGCGCCACCGCGCACGATAAAGGTCACGTACTTGTTGTCCACGAAGGTCAGCCCGATACCGGCGCCCTCCTGGAGAATCAATGGGTAGAAGCGGTTAAACAGCACCACCTCATCGCCAGGATCTGCCTCGCGCGGCGAGGTCATGTTGCCCTCGTCATCGGTGGTTTGGTAGGTGACGTCGCGCTCGGGGAAGTAATACGTGTCGAAGAAGGAGGTGCGTCCCGAGGCGCGAACGTAGGGGCCGACGATGCCGCCGAGCCTGTAGTTGTAGAGGAGCTGCGTGTTCAGCTCGTCCGTCAGCTTCTGCAGCGGCAATCCTCGCCCGAACTCCGACTCGAGCGCGATCCAGGACTCGTCCAGACGCACATTGAGGAGCGCGAGGTGGTTCCCTGTATCCAGACCGACGGTCGCGTTGGTGTAGGCGCCGATGCGGAGCGCGTCGCCGTTAAAGCTCGCGAGCTGCCTGCTCGTGCGCTCGAAGCCAAAGTCACCGCCCAGAACCCATTGCAGACGCCAGATGCTCGGCTCGACGACGACCTCGCGCTCGGCAAACTCCACGCGCACGATCTTCTCGTTGTCCACCACCAGCCTGTAGCGCAACACCTCGCCCTCACCGACCGAGATCACGAAGCGGCTCTCGTCCGTCTCGGGATCATCGCCCAGCGCGATCGTGTAGCGGCCTGGAGGCAAGATCCAGGTCGGGGTCTTGTTGTAGGAGGCGTCCTCGGCGGTGTCACGCGGTCCCCAAACCGTATCATTGCCGCGAGAGGCGATGACGTATTCGGTGGGAACGGGGCGGCCCTTGGTGTTCACCGCGGTCACGCGCACGGCGCCAAAGAATGGCTCGAGCGGCGTGGTGACACCCTCGACGACGCGAACCTCGCGCGTGGCGCGCGCTTGCTCCGGGCCTGCGCCAAAGACCACGCGGTAGTCACCTGGAGGGAGGACGATGCGTTTCCCGGTCGTCCCCGACGCGACGCGATCCACGCCGCTGAAGACGATCACGCGCGGTTCGAGCGTGGGGTCCGTCAAGCTCGGGACAAACAATGCGCCCATCCCCACAGGGACAGGGGTCACGTCCAGCTCGAGTTGATCCTGGAGCTTGCCCATCTCGAAGCTGTCGAGGTTTGCTCCCTTCTCCTGGGCCGTCGCTGGTGTGATGTCGGTCAGGGTGATGCCGAGCATCACCGCCACCAACACACCCCAGAGCGTGCCGATGCGTCGTCTTGTCATATCCTCCTCCCTCTTCATTCTTTACTGCTTCATTCCAATGATTCGCGCTGACACCATCCGTGGTCGCGCGTCGTTTTGATGTCGGGGCTGGTCCCGAGAGTTCACGTGCACTGCTGGCCTAACGCGGATGACGTCCATCCGCGCCCAACAGCACACGCCACGCATCACGCAGGTGTAGTTTCCCCTCGTGATGCAGTAAGAGCACGCGCGCGAACAGGTAGCCGAGCACGGTCGCTGCGAAGATCTTGAGCAGATCGTGCCATGGGAAAAAGAGGCTCGAGATTCCAAACCCCATTCCCCCCAATGCTCCCAGTACAGGTATGAGTACGCCTCTATATGATCTAGTGCCTTGCAGCGTATGGTCAAATTTTGTTGCAGTGTCTCGCTGCTCATTTTCCGGCGCTCGGTTCTCCCGCTGCTCTGCTGATGAGAAAGGATCATTGGGACCCATGGCGCGCCTCCTTTTGTTCCGGGTGCTGTGCTTCTTGTCATCGATTTTCAATGCGTGGCATCGATCGCCTCGTAGTGCGTGTCGATGGCCAGGTCGTGGATCGCGATCCCTGTGTGGTGCGTGAGCGTTTTCGAGATCGCGTCCTCGAGGTGGGGCAACAATGTCGGGATCGCGGTGCCGTACCAGACCGAGAGGTCACAACGGATGCGCCATCCTTTCCTTGTCAGGTGCGCGTCACAGCGGATGTCTCGCACGCCTTCCTCCGATCGGGCGGCGTGGATGACCATCGCCTGGACGCTGCGCGCCGAGATCGTGACGCGGCTTTGCATGCCTGGCGTCTCGAGCGCATCGCGCAGGGCAAAAACCTTCCTCGCGCGCCCCAGCTTCGGGAGCGTCGCCCAGGCAAAGACCACCCCGAGCGCGCTCGTCAATGCTCCGGCGAGCACCCACTGCGCGCGCTCGCCAGGTTGGAGCGCCGACAGGTCGATGCCTGTGTTAACCCCATGCCAGACCAGCGCCGCTCCAGGCAGCGCGCCCGCTGCATGCAATGCGATGTAAATCCCTGCGACCGCGAGCGTGACGCTCGCCGCCAGCGCGATCACGCGCGTCAACCACCTCGAGATGATGCTCTTCATCTCCACCACTTCTGCTCGGGTTCGCCTCAAGATCCCTGGTGCTCTCTCGAGCCAGGGATCGCCACCACTCCAACGTCATCCGCGCCGCTTCAGCGCACGCGGGTTTCCTTGGATTTGTCTGGGGCGGGGGCTGGGGGCTGTTCGGAGGCGAAGTAGAGATCCACCACGTCGATGTTGACCTCTTTGACGCGCAGGCCGGTCATGGAGTGGATTTGCGCGCTGACTTGCTCTCGGATTTGCTCGGCAATGCGCGGGATCGGGGCGCCGAACTCGGTGATGATGCGCATGTCGATGGCGGCCTCGACGGAGCCGACCTCGACGTGAACGCCGAGATCCTTTCGCTCCGTCGCGCCCAAGGTCTGGGCCACGCTCGAGAGCGCCTGTCCTGCGCCGAACGGTACGAGGGCGTGAACGCCCTTGACCTCACGGATGGCAAGCCCGGCGATTTTCGCGACCACATCAGAGGCGATCTTGGTCTTCCCGGATTCGCCCAGTAAGACGAGATCCGTCCCTTCGGTTTGGCGTGAGGGTTGTTCTGAAGTTGCTTTCTTGGTTGCGGTTGCCATGAGCTCTCTCCTTGTCAGAGTTTCGATAACCACGGGGCGTCGTGACATGAAAACTGACACTGTGATGGGAGAACAGGTCACAAAGTTTTTACATAAAATGATATAAATCTGGTCCAGTGATAATCGATTGCGGGCGCAAGTGCGCCCGACACAAGAAGAAGAGCGAGGAGCAAAAACCTTTGCTCCTCGCTCTCTTTATTCCGACTTTTTGTGTGCCGCTGCTCTCGGGCTCAGGGTGAACAGCTCGGATTTGCATCCCCTGGCGTGCCGTAGTTCGACGTCGCGCCGATCTGCTGGCTCGCCTCACACCAGTTGCCCATATCATCGTTGTCGGTGGCGGTGAGCGAGTCGCTCGAGAGCGACGCCGCGCGGCCTCCGCTGTAGGGCCACGCGCCCGTGTAGACGACCTGGTCGATGGTCACGAGCGAGCCGTTCATGTTGCGCAAGATCTGGATGGCGTCGCCGTTGTTGTTCAGGATGAACTCTTGCTGCGCGTAGTCGACGGCCACGCCACCGTTGACGGCTTGATCCGCGCTGCGCCCGAACACGAAGCGCTCTCCTGGCATCAGGATATGCGAGGTTGCCACGGTCAAGCGACCCGTGACGGTGTTGTCGGCGAACACCAACCCCTTGAGCTCGATCGGGTCCTGGCTCACGTTCTGGATCTCGAACCACTCGCCGTTCTCATCCGTCACCGTGACGGGGTCGGGCATGAACTCGGTGACGATCAGCTCGCCAGCGGTCGGCGCGCGAGGGCAGCCCTCGTCGATCTCGCCATCGCAGTCGTTGTCCTCCATGTCACACGTGCTCTCGTCAGCCTCGTAATTGGCAGGCTGAGCGCACACGCCCATATCGTCGATGATCGCCAATCCACACACGCCGTCGCTGTCGTTGTCGAACTGACAGCCACAACCCTCGTCGATCACGCCATCGCAGTTGTTGTCCTTGCCATCGCAGCTCGTCTCGGTGGCCTGATAATCGGCAGGGGCGGTACAAACGCCCGAGGTCGCGTCGATCACGCCGCCGGTGCAAACGCCCGTGTTCCTGTTGCTGAAGTTACAGGCGCAGTTCTCATCGGTGACGCCATCGCAATCGTTATCCAATTGATCGCAGGCTTGCTCGTTCGCCTCGTAGCTTGGCGGTGAGATGCACATCCCGTCGGCTGCGTTGATGGTGCCCTGTCGGCAAACGCCCGCGACCTTTTGCTCGAAGTTGCAGGTGCATCCTTCATCGACGACGCCATCGCAGTCGTTGTCCGAGCCATCACAGGTCGACTCGTCCATCTCGAAGTTGTTTGGCGCATCGCACGCGTTGGTGTTCGGGTTGACGAGCCCGGCGCCGCAGACGCCTTGCATGCTCCCCATGAAGGGACAGCCGCAACCCTCGTCGGTCGAGCCGTCGCAGTCGTTGTCCTTGCCATCGCAGCTCGTCTCGTCCGCTTCGAAGTCCGCAGGTTCCTGACAGGAGCCATCGGTCGCGCTGCGCGTGCTCCCCTGGCAGACGCCGCGGGTGGTGTCGTTGTAGTCGCAGGTGCAGCCCTCATCGACGACGCCATCACAGTCGTTGTCATTGCCATCGCAGGTGGTCTCGTCAGCTTCGTAAGCTGCCGGGGTCGAGCACGCTCCCGTGTTCGGGTCGATCGAGCTGCCCTGACAGACGCCGTCCGAGGAGTCGTTGAAGTTGCACTCGCATCCTCCATCGACGATCCCGTCACAGTCGTTGTCCTCGCCATCACAGCTTGTCTCGTTGCTCTCGAAGTTTGCGGGAGCCGCGCAGGAGCCATCGGCAGCGACCGAGCCGCTCGCGCAGACGCCCTGGCTCGAGCCGTTGAACTCGCAGCTACAGCCCTCGTCGACGACGCCGTCGCAGTCGTTATCCTCGCCATCGCACGTCGTCTCGTCGGCCTCGTATGCGCTCGGAGCGGCGCACATGCCGCTCGATGCGTCGATCGCGCCGCCTGGGCAGACGCCGTTGGTTTTTTGCTCGAAGTCGCACGCGCACCCTTCGTCGGTGACGCCGTCGCAGTCGTTGTCTTCACCATCACAGGTGGTCTCGTCTGCCTCGGTCTCCTCGCAACCTTCTGGCGCGCTCATGTCAGGAGGCGTGGTCTCCATCCCTCCCATATCCATCGGGGTGGTTTCGTTGTTGTCTGATTTTGACAGGGGTGGATCGGTCGGCCCGCAGGCAGCGAGCGCGAGCGCGGCGACGATCAAAACGGATGAGAAGCGGTTCATCAGGGTCCTCTTCGAGCACAGAAAACAATGCCAGGATTCAGCGCGACAACAGTTTGTCAGCGGGGTTCGCTGATCCTTTGTTACACGAGATCGCGGTGCGTTACCACTTTCTGTGTCGAAGGTTTGTGGATCGAGGGAGGCCGCGAAGGTCTCCTTCGCGTCACTCCGCCAGGATCTCGAAGCACCTCACGATGAGCGCGTCGAGGTTCTCCTGCTCGCTCGAAAACTGCGCTTCGATCGCGCCATCCTCATCGCCTTCCCAGGATTGCTCGCGAAGCTCGCGCAAGCGCTCGACCGAGGCGACGACCTCGTCATGCAAGCCTCGCTGCTCAGAGGCGGTGAAGTCGATGCGTGGGATAGGCAGCGCGCGCAGCGCGGCTTTTTTGACCTTGGGGAAGATCCGCTTGTGGTCGCTGGCGTGTTGGAGCCAGTGCTGCTGCACGGTAGACGAGAGGATCACTCCCAACAGGTAGCGCGTATCATAACCTGTGGCGAGCGCTTCGTCGGTGAGGTAGATGTTGTAAACCGTGTTGAGCGACCACACATCTTCGGGGATGAGCGCGGCGATCGGGGTCGCGCCGATCTGACGCACGCCGATCCTCTCCTGTCCGTGGACCTCGCTCTTTCCTCCGCTCTTTATCGCCTCCTGAGCGGTGCATACGAACTCGGATGGAGGTCGCGCGGCGAATGGTTCGAGCTGCTTCCCGTCGAGGCAAGGTTTCCAGCTTCGCCCATCCTCGGGAGGTGTCGCCGCGACCCAGCGTTTACGAGAGCGCGTCTGCAAACCGAAGTACACCCTGGCGATGGCATCGAGCCTGATATGACCCTGTATGAGCGCATCGAGGCGTTCTCGCGCGTCCGTGTCATCGCCCCCTTCGAGTGAGATCGCGTGGTCGGCTCTGCTTCTCCAGGATGCTTGCTCCAGGCGCGCTCGCTCTTCGAGCGCGCCATCCTCCAGGATGTCGGCGAGCAGCACCTTGCTCTTGTCGCTCTCGCCGCGCTGATCCGAGCGCTGGATGTGCGTGATGATTGTCTCGACGCTCGCCCTCGGGAACGCGTTGAAGGTGACAGACAGGAGCGCGTTGATGCGATGTTCTGTGAGCAACAGCTTTCGCAGGGGCGCGGCGTGCTTGTTCTTTAGCCAACTGTTGGGCGTGAGGATGGCGAGGTGCCCATCCTCATCGAGCAGCTCCAGGCATCGCTCGATGAACAGCAACGAGGTGTCGACCTTGTAGGTCGCGCTCACGAACCGCTCCTTTGCCCAGGTTTGCAAACGTTGGCCATCCTCGCGCTCCTGCGCCAGCACATAGGGAGGGTTTGCCAGGATGCAGGGGTAAGACATGTCCAGAAGCGCGTGCGCTTCCGGGCTGTTTTCTGCTCTGCCGAGTCCATCGCCTGCTGCCAGCACGCTCGGCGAGGAGAGGGGGGCGGGGCCATGCACCTCCCTGGTTTTTCGTGCGGCGAGGCGGTGGCCCCGCCCCCCTCTCCTCGCCTCGAGCCGCAGGCTCGAACGCGCGATGGCGATCATCTGAGGGCAAAAGTCGACGCCGCGCAGGTGCCTGGCCATCGCCTCTTCACGCTGGTCAGGATCTTGTGAGAGCGCCTGACCTCGATCTGTGTATGCCTGTTCGATAAGGCGCCATGCGGCCAAAAGCAACGCGCCCGCGCCACATGCTGGATCGAGCACGGTGATTTTGGAGAGCGGAAGATCGCTCTCGAGCAGCGGCGCGAGCGCTTGGCGCGCGAGCGCGTGCGCCAGCGTGGGAGGGGTCAGGTAAATGCCGAGCTGCTTGCGGCGAGGGCCGTTGTAGAGCTCGACCTCCTCGCCGCTCTGAGACGCGGTCTCAGGCGTGCTGGCGGGTGTGGTCGTGAGCGTTGGAGCGCGCGCCTCCAACATGGTCAGGTCCGTGCACCAGGCGCCAAATTGTTCGGGCGTGATCGACGAGAGCTCTTGCTCGGCGAACCAGTCGCGCGCCTCCTGTAAGGAGGTTTCATCTTCGCGTGAGAGGAGCTCGCGCGAAGTGTCTGAGAGGATGCCCAGGTGTTCCTCGAAGAGCGCTCGGGTGAGAGAAGAAGCGAGGGGCGGGAGGGCGAGAAACGCAGTTTCTCGCCCTCCCGCCCCTCGCTTCTTCGCGAGCTGCTCGAAGACCATGTTGTAAGGCTCGCGTAGCATGCAAAGAAAGGGTTGTGGGTGTGGATGTGATTTGGCTTCTAGGAGAATGGGTTGAGGCTTCGCCGCTTGCTCGGCTTCTCCTCGAGCGCTTCTCGCATCTCGCGGTCAGCCTCGAGGATCTCCAGGTAGTCGGGAGGTCCCTCCCAGTCGCGCTCGGGCAAATCGGAGCGCGGTGAGAGCGCGCGCAATCTCGAGAGCAGGCGCTCGGGGAAGTCGCGTGGGACATCCTCGAGGTCGGCCATCCCATCGCGCGCTTCATCGAGCATCTCGACCACCTCGGCGCCGAGCAAACCGCGCCGCCCCATATCCTGGAAGGAGTTCGCGAGCTCGGGTATCCCGTAACCTGCCGTGCGCACCATGCCGCTCGCCATACGCACCAGCCCCGCTGGCGAGAGCACCCTGTCACGCATCAGCACGAGCGCGGCCTGGAAGTAGTTCGTGATCGGGATGACGCGAGGACCGAATGGGAGGAAGCGACCTGGCGCCGAGCGCCTGTCGAGGTTGATAAAGATGCGCGTGACGGTGTCTTGTCTTGGCGTCGTGCGCGCGCGATCGAGGATCAGATCCCTGGTGTCCGGGTAGACATTGGCCGCTTCCAGGATCTCGGCGAGCGTGTCGACGTCGATCCGTTCTGCCACCAGATCGCCATAGAGCGAATAGATGAAGGCGTCCTGCTCGGCGTCATCGCCAAACAATGTCTCGGGGCCGAGCGGCGTCATCCCTCGCACCCTCAACAAGGCGTCGAGCTTGTAGCCGATCTGACCTCGGATGGCGCGAAACTTCCCCTTGAGCAACAGCCGAAGCTGAGGCTTGAGGATGAACGCGTCCGGCCGCACACCATCGAGCTCGAACTTTTGCTCGAGCGTGCGACGCATCTGCTCGGGAGAGCCCGAGATAAAGGTCAGCACGCTGCGCCCCGCCTCGTCATGCCGGGTCAGCTCGCGCAAGAGCCCATCCGCGCCTGGGACGTTGATCTTCTCCTCAGGCTTCTGCAACGCGGTGCGGATAAGATCGCGCATCGAGTCGAATTCTGTGCGCAGGTACGTCTTGTCCAAATCCCAACGGAAGATGTGACGAACCGGTGCCTCTTCCTTTGTCATCTACTCGCCTCGCTCCGGGGAACGGCGCTTCCATAAGCGTTTGCCCAACAGTATCCACCCAATCAGGTGGAAAGTGAACAGCAGCGCGCGAAGATAACGCGATCTTCTCGCGGGGCGTCTCTCCTCGAGTTCCATGCGTATACGGGTAGCGCGTGCGCGCCACGAGGTCCAGGGGTCATTGTCACCGTGGAGCGAGGCGCGCGCGCTGGCGACGCCTCCATCCGCTGGCGCGAAGATCATCCCCAGGCTCTCATCGCGAGGTTCTCGCTCGAGCAAGAGCGCATCATGGCGAGGATGCGGCGTGCTCGAGTGATTCTTGCTCGGATCCTCGACGATGCTCATCCCCGGGATCGTGATCGGGAGGATCTCGGAGATCTGACACGCTTCATCGATCCTGTAATAGATCATGCGCTCGAGCCCCATATCGAGCATGTCCCCGTTATCGAGCCAGAGCCTCGGGCCGAGGACCTCCACGCGCTCTCGATCGCGCTTGTTCTTCTTCGATTGTAGCAGGAACGCGCGCCGAAAGTTGTCCTTGATCCAGAGCGACTCGATCGTGCACGGGCCTGAACCCGCGCGCCTCGGTTGCCGAAACCGCGTGATGATGCGCGTGCCTCTTGCCTGCGAGATCTTCCAGTGATTTTGCTCGCCGTCCCAGACGATCGAGAGCGTGTCATCACCAGGATCATAGGGGCAATAGTGAAGCTTGATGCTCGACTGATCGACGCGCACCCGCATCACGCCGAGCGCCAACTCTTCAAAGCCACAGAAGCTCTGGCGCAAGGTGCGCTGGAGCAACGTCAGCCAGCCAGTACGCGTCCCCCACGACATCTCGCCGTCGCGCTGGTACTGGAGCAGATCCTCCATGCGCAAACGATCGCAAGGAAAGTCCGCGTAGAAGTCGGGTTCTTCCTTTTGCAGGTAGTGGCACTGGTAATCGAGCAAAAGGGAAGGGAGGTCGTGGGTCGAGAGCACCTCGCCTTGCAAATCGAGACGCCTCACGTGCAGATCTGCTTCGAGGATATGAACCGCGTCTCCCTTTATGGCGAGGTCGATGGCGTCCTCGGGAGCGCTGGCGCCGAGCTCTCGCCATGTCTTGTTCTCCCGTAACCAGAGCGTGCGATCCTCGCTCATGGCGAGGATTCTCTTGTTCGAGAGATCCTGTCGCAAAAGAAGCATGCGCGGCGCGGGGGAGGGGAGCCCCTCTTGCATCGGCGTGACCTGAACACCGAGCGGCGCTCGCGCCGGTGTGATGGCGATCACGGCGTGCCCCATCGCGAAAAAGACCCAGGGGGCGATGAATGCCCAGATGGTGACCTCGCCAGCGCGCTCATCGCGAAGCGCCGCACGCGCCATCCAGAACACGCCGATGATGACAGCGACGGCCAGCAGGATCACGAGGCTCGCGCCAAACAGCGCGGCGCCCTCCAACGGGTCGGGCTCGAAGCGATACAGGCACAGGCGATAAATCAACGCGAGCGGCGCGCAGAGCGCGCCGAGTATCACAGGGCCAAACCTCACGAGCCGCTCTTTCAAGGCGCGACCTCCAGCAGGGAGCCGGGCGTCTTGGCGGCCTTCTTCTTGAGCCAGGAGAGGTTGGAGTCCGCGAGGTTAAAGAGCAAGATGTCGACGTCGAAGGTGAGCTTCTCGGCGATGCTCTGGACCAACTGTTGCTGCTTGTTGTGTGTGGGCGCTTTGAGGCGTTTGGGGAGGATGCCCAGGATAAAGAGCCGCTTGTCTGGGAAGTGTTCGAGCTTCTTCTCGACGAGGTAGGCGCGCTTGATCTCGGGGAAGCGCGCGAGTACGTC
>Ga0208061_100238_pt1 | contig 17506 bp, 9 predicted proteins | sample DeeseametaMP0555_FD_184209 | JGI IMG/M metagenome (GOLD analysis project Ga0208061, IMG submission 184209) | Marine microbial communities from the Deep Atlantic Ocean - MP0555 (SPAdes) | ecosystem: Environmental > Aquatic > Marine > Oceanic | place: South Atlantic Ocean | collected 2011-01-23 | reverse complement strand
ATGAGGACCTGAGGGACCTGGGCATCGAGGCTCTCGACGAGGACGCGAATCGACTCGAGGTTCTCGCTGATGTCCTTGACGATCAGGGTGTTGGTGCGCTCGTCGACGCTGACCGAGCCGCGCTGCGAGAGCAAGCCCTGGATCTGGCCGGTGAGGTCCTTTGCCTGTGCGTAGTTGACCGGGACGAGGAAGACCTCGAGCGGCTTGTTATCGCGAATTCTGGCCAGCGCTTCGGCGCGAGTGGTCTGCTCCTTGATCAGGGTGTCCTGAGGCGCGACGCGGATGACGTTGCCGCGCTTCTCGAACCCGAGCCCCTTGGACTGGAGGATCGTGAGGAAGACCTGCTCGAGCGGCACGCTGCGAAGACGCATCGTGACCGTGCCCTTGACGTCATCACCAGCGATGATGTTGACGCCGCCCTCTTTGGCGATGAGGCGGAGGACGTTCTGGATGTCCGCGCCGCGCAAATCGATCGTCAGGCGCTTGCGGCTCATGCCGGGGACGCGCGTGACCTTGGTGGGGTCGGTGACGACGATGGGAGGCGCGCTGGTGAAGGTGTCTCCGGCCTCGGGGCGACGAGGGTCACGCTCGGCTTCGATCGGAGCGCCTTTGGCTGCGACCGTGGGCGCGAACTCCCAGACGAGCTGGTTGCCCTCGTGGCGCACGGTCTCAGCGACCTGGCCGTTGAGCTCTGCTTCCATGCGGACGTGCTCGCCATCAACGAAGCTCGAGACGAAGCGCACTGCGCCACCTTGAGCCTTGGACGAGAGCGTCTTCTCGAGCTCGCGGGGGAGCTCGACATCATTGAGGATCATGACCGCGCGAGCGTCCCTGTTGGGGAGCGTCTCGAAGCGACCCGGGCGATCGAGCGCCACGACGATGCGCGAGCGGCCGTCACGGGTCTCGAGGCGGATGTCGCGCACGACGTTTGGAGCGCTGGGGTCGACAGGCACAGCGCGTGCTGTCGGCAGGTTCTCGCGAGGAGAAGGCTTGGAGGCGATCTCTTCTGCGCGAGCGATGCGAGCCTTGAGCGCTTCGATCTCGGCGTCGCGCTTTGCCACGCTCTGCTCGAGGGCGATGGCGCGCGCCTTGGCGACGTCAGCGTCGCTCTTGGAGCGCTCGAGCTCTGCGCGTGCAGCGGAGAGCTTCTTGTTCTGGGCGTCACGCTCGCGCTCGAGCGATGCGAGGGCGTTCTTTGCAGAAGTGTCCCCCTTGCTGGCGCGAGCACGCATGGTGGTGAGTTCACGCTCGAGCTCGGCGACGCGGTCACGCGTCTGATCGAGCTGCGAGTTTTGTTGCTTGAGCGCAGCGGCAGCCTGGGCGGCTTCCTTTTGAGTCGTCGCGAGCTGGTTCTCGAGCTGAGTCTTGGAGGACTCGAGCGTGGAGGCGCGCTCCTCGAGGGAGGAGGCGCGCTCTTCGAGAGCGCGGGCGCGCTGGACGGCCTCGGTTCGCTCGACTTTGAGCGCATCGAGGCGGCGCAACGCTTGATCGCGCTCCTGCTTTGCTTGCGTGATCGCGTCGCTCTTGGCGGCGATCTTGCGCTCGAGTTCGGCGCGCTCGCGGCCCTGACTCTTCTCGAAGTCCGCGCGGAGCTTGGTCAGCTCCTGCTCGGTCGAGTCGAGCTTGGTGCGAGTGCGTGCGAGCTCTGCGGATGCCTCGGCGTACTGGCGACGCTGAGCTTCGAGCTCGGCGCGCGAGGTGTCCTTGGAGGTATCCGGCGCGCGGCGACCCTGACCGTCGATAAAGACGACCACGTCATTGCCCTCGGTGCGCACGTCGTAGTGTGCGGCGCGCTCGAAGCCAATAATCACACGCGTCACAGCCTGGCCACCGTCGCTCACACCGAGCATGGCGACCTGCGTGATCACGCCGTTATCTACTGTAGAGACATCCCCATCACTCCCGCCAAGGGAGCTGTTGGAAATGTCCACAAAGAGCCTGGGAGGATCCGAGAGCTTGAAGACCGAGAAGGTCGGCACGCTCGTTCCCTTGATTCTGATCAAGGTTCCTTTGTCTCCCTCCGAGACATCGAACGAACCGATCCGGTTCGCGCGCTCCGCGGATGCGGGTTCTGGCGGCCCAGCCAGGGCCGGCGTACTCATAGCGAGCACCGCCCCCACCGCGGCCATTGCAATCTTCCATCTCATCGACGACATATCCCTGACTCCTCAACATTTACGCCCACTCAGGAGTCGTGCCCTGAGCATGGGGTCAGCTGGTTCCTTGCTGCTCTTTTGAACCGTTCTATTGGCGTTATACCCCGGGTTGGGTGGGGTGGCCAATTTTTCGTTGCTCAAGGTCGCGGAGGCGCGATTCCCTGGCTTGTATTCGTGTTCGCGTTGGACGATTGCTCTGTAGCTGCGCGCTCGCGCAGGCTCGCGCGCAGGGCATCGCGGCCCTCGTCCGTCTTCATCAGACGCTCGAGCGCCTCGCGCTCGGCCTCGCTGAGCTCCTCGCCGTCGCCCTCGTCCGAGCGAATCTCGAAGTCACGCAGGCGGATCACGCGGACGCTCGACTGCGCGTTCTCGTCCTCGCCGCTCGTCTCCTGGACGTCGACCTCGTTGTCGCGGATGTCGGTGATGATGCCACCGGAGCGACCGATGCGATCGCCCTCCTTGATCACGTGGCCAAAACCATCCGGGTCGATAAACATCGCCTTTGGCACCGCCGTCTCGCTGATCACCGCCACGAGCTCGAGCTGACCGATCGAGTATTGCTCGAGCGGCTCGACCGGGCGCTTCTCCACGGTCACCGCGACGCCCACGGGCGCGATGACATCGGGAACAGGCTGGAAGGGGTTTCGGCGCAAGTTTTCAGGATAATCCGGGCGCTGATACTCGCCCTCCTCCTTGGCCTCTTCCTTTGGCGCTTCCTTCTTCTTCTTTGGCGGCGGAGTCTGCTTGGGCTGGTTGGTCGGCTGCCCGGGTTGCTGAGGCGAATCGCTCAGCCCGAGCAACTCACAGCCCGTCAGCGAGAGGCTCCCTGCCAGCACGCTCATCAGGGCGATCTGGCGCAACCTGCGAGGTCGCGTGGCGAGCTTGAACCGTTTGAAACTTCTCATCTTGAACCTATCCCTATCCTCTGAGTCGATGTCCTCGACACAAACTCCCTATCCCTGTCGTGGTCGCGCGGCGAGTCAGCCAGTCAAGGCGTCTTCGCCAAACGTCCGGCGTGGATGCATGCCGCTTCGTGGCCTCTTACTTCTTCTTGCCCTTCTTCCCGCCAGCGTCTTCGCCGCCAGCGTTGTACATGAAGGTCGTGGCCAGCGCCTTGACCTTGAGCTCGCCGGTCGCCTCGAGAGACTTGTCCGAGCGATCGAGCTCCAGATCGCGCACGTTCACGATCCTGGTCATGCGGCCGACGTAGTAGAAGAAGTTGGCCAGCTCGTCATAGGTCCCGACCAACTCCATCTCCACCGGGATCTCGGTGTAGTACGCCTGCGCCTGGTTGGGCACGCGCTTGAAGGTGTTGATCTCGAGGCCAGCGGTCTTTGCCTGGTTGTGAATACGCTGCAACAGGCTCGGGACCTCGGCGTTCACGGGCAACTGCTCCCGCGCGATGAGCAATTGACGCTTGAGGCCCTCGAGGCGCGAGAGCACCTCTTCGCGGTTGGCCTTGAGCAGGTCGAGCTTCTCGCGATCGTTCTGGAGCTGCGTGAGCTGCTGGCGCTTCCCTGCGACCTCCTCCTGGTGAGGCTGGTAATGGAGCAGGTAGAAGGCCACCACCATCATGATCATCAAGACGCTCACGAAGAGCAGCTTCTGACCCATCGGGTAGGCAGCAAATTTTTGCATAAAGTCGTTCATGTTCTCTCCTTGGAGGGGGCGTGGCTGACCGCTGTCAGCCTTCGCCACCCCTGGCCGCTTATCTCAAAGGGCTCCTCGGGGCTCATCGCCCACCTCACTACTTCCTGCCACGCTTCTTCTTGCCATTGTCTGGCTCGGGTGGCGGCTCCTTGGACTTGCCCTGGTAGGAGATCTTGCCCGCGAGCTTGAAGGAAACATAGCGTAGCGCCTGGTTATCTCGGCCGCTGCTCTTGCCGCCCGACTTCTGTTGCGCTTGCACGATATCGAGCTGGATATCGTAGAAGTGCTCGGCGGTGTTGAGGCGCTGGAGGAACTCGGCCACGTCATCAGCGTTAACCGCGCCACCCTCGAGCTCGAAGGAACCGTTGGCCTCGGTCAGTTTATCGATCCAGAGGCGGCGAGTGTCCCACTCGACGTTCCAGTTCTTCTGGAGCTGCGCGAAGCGATCTTCCTCGTCGCGAGGAGGACTCATCATCGCTTGCAGCTCGTCCAAAACTTTCACAGGGCCCGAACGACGTTGCTTGAGCTGATTGAGGACATCGAGCTGCTTCTCGAGCTTCTCGGTCTCCTTCTTGAGCGCGTCGGCGTCTTGCACATCCTTTTTGATCTGCGCGACGACCGCACGCTTCTTGTTCAGCTCCGCGTCGAGTTCGTCGACCTCGGAGTTGTTCGATGCGAAGATCAAGAAGAGCACGATTGCCTCGATCACCAGCAGGCCCACAAAGAGCAAGAGCTGGATCCGAGCCTGTGTGATGACTTCTTCATCGCTTACCGGTAACAGGTTGATCCGAATCATGACTCGTTCGTCCTCCGAAGTGCGAGCCCTACCGCGACCGTAGCGATCGGCGCGAGCTTCTTGATGCGAGCAGCCGAGAACTGACGCTCGTCATAGGAAATGTTGCGGAACGGGTTGATGAGCTCGGCGGGGATCCCGCTGACGCGCTCGATCGTGCGCACCAGGCTTGGAATCGCCGCCGTTCCACCCGAGACCATGATCTTGTCGATGCGCGAATCCGACGCGGTCGCCGCGTAGAAGTCGAGCGAACGTTGGATCTCGTTGGCGATGTCCTCGGCCTTCTCCCCGATGATCTTCTCGACCTCGTGGGGCAAGACCTCATCACCTGTGGCACCGGGAGAGCCGCCCATCTTGTAGAGCTCGGCTTCCTGGTAGGTGATGTTGAGCTGTTTCTGGATCTCTTCGGTGATGTCTGCGCCGCCAAGGCTCAGATCACGCGTGAACATCGTGATCCCATCGGTCACCACGTTCATCGTCACCACCGCGTTGCCGACATCCAAAAGGACCACCGTCTCGCCCTGCACGAAGCCATAATTGACCTCGTAGGCGTTCTGCATGGCGAAGGCGTCCACATCCATCACGCGAGGCTTTAACCCCACGTCGATGCACACGCCCTCGTAGTCAGCGATCATGTCCTTCTTCGCGGCCACGAGCACCACATCCATCTGCCCCTGCTCGGTGCGAGGCTTGATCACCTCGTGCCCGATGAACACCTCTTTGATGTCGAAGGGGATATACTGCTCTGCTTCCCACTGGATGGACTCGGCGAGCTCCTCCTTGGTCATCAGCGGCAGCGTGATCTTACGGATGATCACCGTGTTGCCCGAAACGCTCATGGCTGTCTCTTTGAGACGAACCTTGTGGCGTGCCAACAACTCGGCGATGGCATCGGCAACAACCGATGCGTTGAGCAACGCGCCGTCCACGATCGTCTCCGGCGGCAGTGCCGTGTAGTCGAACGCTTCGAGCGAGAGCCCGCGCTTGGTGCTCTTGAGCACGCACAATTTGACCGAGCTCGAGCCGATATCCAGCCCCAAGCAGTGCTTTCCCTTGGCCATGGGTGCAACCCTCGTGATCGTCTCAATGTGTTATCTTTTCAGTACTTCGAGCTACACCATCCTGCCACGTACACAGGAGGAGGTCAACGACTCGCCGCCTGCCTAAAAGCAGTGATTATGCCCGAAATATGCGGCTCACCCGCATTTCGAATCACGCATCCTCGAGGAGCAAAAACACCCTCGAAGGCGTCCCTGCTCTCACGGGGTAAGAGGTTGTCCTCACACGCATCTTCACGTCGTGAACACTCCCTCGCACCGCGTCCGAAAGAAGCCCGCTTCACGGCCCCAGGTGGATCTCTTCTCGATCGGTTTCCTGGTTCTTTTGGCTGACTCCTCACCGTCATCATGCCACAAGAAGTGAGGATGACAAAAAAATTATCCTCTTCCTCCTCCCCTCCCTCTTCCTGGCTTTTCTCTTGTCCCGGAGAGCGAAATCTGTACATTCTTGCCTGCGCTGCGCGCCTGATTTCTGGCCGCGACGCTCCTTATCGACCCCATCGACTCTGCCGCAGGGAGATCTCCGACATGGCCAACAGCGACTCCACCCTCTTCCTCTACGACACCAAAACAGAACAACGCGACTCCGAGGTCGAGCTCGTCAACGGTGAGCCCTTCTTCCCCGAGCATATCCGCGGCTGGTCCGATGTCCTCGATTGCCGACACACCCCCTATACCGAGAAGTCGATCGAGGAAAACTGCCACTTCGCAGATCACGTCCACAAGCCCTACATCCTCGTGAGCGCGAGCCACCTGGCCAAACAAACGCCCCCCACCGAGGCGTGATCTCGTGACTGCCTGGCCGCTGCTCTTGGCCAAGCTCGACCCGCTGCGCTATAATCCCTTCTCAGGTTGGCGATCTTGCCATCCCCCACGCGAAGCGAGGTGTCCAGATGGAGAAAGAGTGGAGAGGACATACCCTCAAGGTCACGGGCAACTGGGGAGGCCGCTACCTCTTTATGGCCCCCCATTACGAGCTCTGGCTCGATGACGAACGCGTCGACGTCAACGGCGGCCCGCGCGTTCGACCAAAGCTCGAAGCGATCGTCGAGGAAGAACACGCAGACTCCGATGAGGTCGACACACACCACATCGAGGCCAACATCCTCTCGCTCTTTGGCTTTCGACCCACCTGCGAACTCTCCATCGATGGCGAGATCGTTCACGTCGATAAGATCCGCGTCGAGAACATCCTCAATCCGCTCCTGATCATCTTTATCATCCTGGCGACATGCTGGATGATCTACATCGGCCCCACCGTGCTGCGCGGCTACATCGGCATGTGAGCTTCTCGCGCACCGCCGACGACACCCCGGCGATCCTGGCACGATTTTCGAACCCGCAAAAAACAACGCCGACCCACATATCATGCGGGTCGGCGCGTTGCTTTAAGACATTGAAATTTTCGAAAATCGTGCCAGGATCGCGCGGCCGCCAGCATTCGCGGGCTGGCAGCTCACGAGACCCACTCGCTCACGACGCCATCATCATCGACGGCGCACGCGACGCGCGAACACGCCACCGAGCAAGAGCGCGAGCAACCACCCCTGACCACCAGGAGCGCCATCACCCGGCGCCTGCGCGCAGCTTCCTCCTGTCAGGATCAAGTTGCTGCTTCTGACGGCGTCCTCGCTGACGCTAAAGGTCACCATCGCGGTCGCCTCCGCCTCGTCGAGCGTCGCCGTCGCCGCCAACGTATGCTCGCCAGCATCCAACGGCTCCATCAACTCGTAGGCCCAGGCGCCCTGGCCATTAGCGGTCACCATACCGACAAGCTGCCCGTCGATGGCCAGCTCGACATCAGCGCCCGAGGTCGCCGTACCGCGAAGCGTCGGGTTGGCCGTCTCGAGGACCTCTCCCTCGCTCGGCGAGGAGATGGTCACAGCGATCGCGTCCTGCCCGCCGTCTGGCTCGACGCTGACAGACACCGTCACGCTATCCATCCCCTGCGTCGCCTGGACGGTGACATTGCCAGCGGGCAAGTCCACGCCAATCGACCAGTTGCCCTGATCATCCACGGTCGCCGTCCCCACCGACTCGCCATCGACAAAGACCTCGACCTCCTCGCCAGGCTCGCCCGTGCCCGAGATCTCGTTTGGCCCCTCGGTCAACGTATCCCCCTCGGATGGAGACGTGATGGTCACCTGCGCTGGCGTCATCACCTCCTCCACGGTCACGGTCACAGGGCCGGCGGTCTGACCGCCTGATGTCGCCGTGATCTCGCGCGTCCCAGGATCAGCCGCGACGTCCCTTGTCCAGTTGCCCTGCTCGTCCACAGTCGCCGTCCCCACCGACTCGCCGTCGATAAAGATCTCGACCTCTTCGCCAGGTTCTCCCGTGCCTGAAACCGTCACGATCACGCTGACGGTGTCGCCATCAGCCGGTGAGCTGATCACCAACTCCGTCCCCATCCCCTCCTCGGGGTCGAGGTAATCCGGGACGTTATCCATATCCGTATCGACCGCGTCGGCGGGATCGCCGTCGCCGTTCGGATCGGCCTGCTCGGCGCTCGTGTCGATGCCATCACCGTCATCATCCGCGTCGAGATAATCAGGAGTTCCGTCCATGTCCGTGTCATCATTGACAGGATCGCCGTCGCCGTCGAGATCCTCGAACACCGTCAACACGCCATCGCCGTCATCATCACCATCGAGCGCGTCGATGATGCCATCGTTGTCAGTGTCGAGCGGGTTGGCCACGTCCGCGCCGATCTCGACGCTATCCGAGACGCCATCGCCATCAGAATCACCCGAGGTGGGATCGGTACCGATCGTGCGCTCGACGCCGTTGGACACACCGTCCATATCTGTGTCGCCAGTGGGGCAGGCGAGCGCGTCTGGGTTCGGGTTGCACGGGTCGAGAGGATCGGGATCGACGTTGTTCGCGACCTCGTCACCGTCGGTATCTCCCATAAGGCAGGCGACCGACATATCATCGGGGTCACAGGGGTCGAGATAGTCAGGCACACCGTTCATGTTGGTGTCGTCATCGCGAGGATCGCCGTTGCCGTTCACGTCCTCGTTCAGCGTGCTCACGCCATCGCCATCATCATCCTTGTCCAGATAATCCGGCGTCCCATCGCGATCGGTGTCGTCATTGAGGGGATCGCCGTCCATGTCGCGATCCTCATTCCTTGTCAGGATGCCATCGCCATCATCATCAGCGTCCTGGAAGTCAGGGATGCCGTCCCCGTCAGCGTCGTCGTTCCCGTAATCACCATCCATGTTGCGGTCTTCGTCCGCGTTTCGGACGCCATCACCATCGACATCGCCATCAGGCCCGTCCGTGTCATCACCGTCGAGGAAGTCAGGGATGCCATCGCCATCGCTGTCATCGTCGAAGTAGTCACCGTCGTTATCGATGTCCTCGTCAGCGGTGAGCTTGCCGTCGTCATCATCATCCTCGTCGAGCGCGTCGATGGTGCCATCCATATCCGTGTCGAGCGGGTTGGCCACATCTGGAACCTCCAGACCGTCCGGCACGCCGTCACCATCTGAATCGGCGCTCGCGGGGTTCGACCCGATCATCGCCTCGTCCAGGTTGGTCAAGCCATCCATGTCCGTATCGCCCGATGGGCAAGCGAGCGCGTTCGGGTTTGGATTACAGGGATCGCCAGGATCGGGGTCCGTGTCGTTCGGCTCCCCGTCACCATCCGTATCGCCCATCGAGCAGGCGGTCGCGCTGGGATCAGGATCGCAAGGATCGAGGAAGTCAGGCGTGCCATCGCCGTTGGTGTCATCGTCGAAGAGGTCGCCGTTCATGTTCACGTCCTCATCGGAGGTGTTCACACCGTCACCGTCATCGTCGGTGTCGAGGTAATTTGGCGTCCCGTCGCTGTCCGAGTCATCATCAGTGGGATCGTTGTTGTTGTTGCGATCCTCGTCGGCTGTGTCCACGCCGTCGTTGTCATCATCGGCGTCGAGGTAATCGGGCGTCCCATCCTGATCGCTGTCATCATCGGTGGGATCGCCGTTGGCGTCGATGTCCTCGTCGGCGGTGTCGATGCCATCGCCGTCGTCATCCTCGTCGAGCGCGTCGATATCACCATCGCCGTCGCTGTCCTGTCCGCCAGCGGCATCCTCGCCGCCCACGCACGCGTTCGCCACAGCGACCACGCCATCGCACAACCCGTCGCCGTCGCTGTCGAGGTTTCCGGGATCTGTGCCGATAGCACGCTCGGTGCCGTTGTCGATGCCATCACCATCGGTATCGCCCGTGTCACAAGCCAACGCGTTGGTATCCGGCACGCAAGGGTCGTTGGGATCGGGATCGGTATCATTGGGTGTGCCGTCGCCATCGGGATCGCCCGAGGGACACGCCAACGCATCTGCATCTGGCGTGCATGGCTCGAGTCGATCGGGCACACCCGACCCATCGGCATCACCCGGCTCGTTCGAAGTCAGGACGCCATCACCGTCATCATCGTTGTCGAGGTAATCGGGCGTCCCATCGTTGTCCGTGTCGTCGTTGGCGGGGTTGCCATCACCACCGACATCCTCGAGCGCGCTGTTCACGCCATCGCCATCATCATCGAGGTCGAGCGCGTCGATGGTGCCATCGCTGTCGCTGTCCTGACCTGCTCCGGCGTTCTCGCCAGCAGCGCACACGTTGGCCACGGCAACGGAACCATCACAGAGGCCATCGCCATCACTGTCAGCGCTGTTCGGATCGGTGCCGAGCATGCGCTCTGCGCCGTTGGTCAAGCCATCTCCATCTCCATCACCGGTGTCACACGCCAGCGCGTTGGTGTCCGGCACGCAGGGGTCATTGGGATCAGGATCAGTATCATTTGGAGTCCCATCGCCATCAGGATCGCCTGTCGGGCAAGCGAGCGACTGGGCATCTGGCGTGCATGGCTCGAGGCGATCTGGCGTGCCAGATGCGTCCGCATCGCCAGGTTCATTGGAGGTCAGGACGCCGTCGCCATCATCATCGTCATCGAGATAATCAGGCGTCCCGTCGTTGTCCGTATCATCGTTTGAAGGGTCGCCGCTGGCGTCGATATCCTCGTTGGCGGTCAACACACCATCGTTGTCATCATCAGCGTCGAGGTAGTCGGGCGTCCCGTCCTGATCGCTGTCGTCATCGGTGGGATCGCCGTCACCATCGACGTCTTCGTCGAGCGTCGCGACGCCGTCGTTGTCATCGTCCGGATCGAGCGCGTCGATGAACATGTCCATGTCAGAGTTTCGAGGATTGTTGAGATCCTGCACCTCGACATCATCACGCACACCATCCCCGTCGGAGTCCGCCATATTCGGGTTGGTCCCGATGGCATACTCATCGCCGTTGAGCAGCGTATCGCCATCAGCATCTCCCGCGGGATCGAGCGACTCGCTCGGATCGAGGTAGGCGGGGATCCCGTTGTTGTTGCGATCATCACGCCCCTCGACGCCATCGAGGACGCCGTCACCATCCGCGTCCGTGTCAGCCCAGTTCAGACCATCGGCGCCATCGACGTCGTTGTCATTGATCGCGGCGGAGTCGGTGACCTCGTCGGCGGTCAAGATGCCATCGCCGTCGTCGTCATCATCGAGCGCGTCGATCAGGCCATCGCCGTCGCTGTTTTGACCGCCAGCGGCGTCCTCGCCAGCAATACAGACGTTGGCCACCGCGACAAGTCCATCGCACAAGCCATCACCATCGCTATCTGCCACGAGAGGGTCTGTCCCCACGGCGCGCTCGATGGAGGTGTTCACGCCATCGCCATCGGGATCGCCATCATCGCCAAACAGCGAGGGGAGCTCGTCAGCAAGGCCCACGATTCCATCACGATCGCCATCCGCAGGATCGTCGACGCGACCATCATTGTTCGCGTCCGCGGCCGCCAGCGGCGTGCTCGCGATATCGAAGGTGCCATCGTTATCCGCATCCACCTCCTGGAAGTCGGGCGTCCCGTCGTTGTCGAGATCAGAGATCATCGCGGGCAGGTTATCCACTCGCCCGTCATTATCACCGTCATCGCCATCGGCGAACCCATCGCGATCCAGGTCATCATAGCCCGCCTCGTCAACGTCATTGATGCCATCGTTATCGCTGTCGAGATCGCGCTCGTCTGGGATGCCATCACCGTCCGTATCACCGCCGTTTGCAGCGGTCGCGGCCTCGACGGTGTCAGGGATGCCGTCGCCATCATCATCGGTGTCCTCGTCATCAGGGACGCCGTCACCGTCGCTATCGAACTCGCGAAAATCGAGCTCGCCAAAGCCATCGGTGTTGAGCAAATCCGCGCCCGTATCGTCGATGTCGCCATCGGGATCTGCGTAGCTCGCGTTGATGGCGTCATCGATGCCATCACCATTGGCGTCCACGCCAGCAAGCGTCAGCCCGGATTCGTTCGCATCCAGGACGCCGTTATCATTGCTATCCGTGTCCAGGAAATCGGGGGTCCCATCACCATCGGTGTCGACGGGTGAGACGGGAGTCCCGGCGACAAATCCCGCGCAGTTATCGATCGTGTAGCTGTAAGAGAGCGCGTCGATGTCGATGTAGCCATCGGTGATGAGGCCGTTGTCATCTTGCGTCAACTCGAGCGCGATGTAGCGCGCGGGCTCGCCTGTCACGACATAGAGCTCGGGGGCGGCGTTGAGGTTTGTATACGTCTGGATGTTGCTAAAGTTCTGCCCATCGATCGACTGACCGATGCTTAACTCGGGGTTGCGGTTGGCCGTCGCGTTGATCGTGATGGTCTGGCCGACGGCGACCTCATCCTCGAGGAGGACGAGGATAAACTCGTTGGTCTGATTGATCCTGCCAGTCGAGCCGTCCGGGGCGCCGAGCACATTGTTCGCGTTGAAGGCACCATTGGAAGATTCGACCAAGGCGCCATTGCCCGCGACCATCGTCGGCGTCGCATCGCACATCGTGTCGAACGCGTCGTCGAGGCCATCCTCGTCCAGATCTTCGCCGCGCGCCTGTCGATAAGAGAAGCTCGGCTGCGCCTCGTTCGCGTCAGGAATCCCATCGCCATCCGAGTCGAGGTCGCGGTGGTTCGGGATCCCATCTCCATCAGGATCGAGGATCGCAGGAGGCGCCTCGCACTCCCCATCACCATCGGCGTCCGTACAGGCGACCGTGTCGGGGTCGAGGTAGTCGAGGATCGTGTCACCGTCAGCGTCACCATCAGGGTCGGTGGTGAACCCTGGGGACTCGTCGATATCGAGGATACCGTCGCTGTCGCTGTCGGGGTCCTCGCTATCGAGCACGCAATCACTGTCCGTCTCGGGGATACGCACGCCCGAGTTTCGCAGTGAGGTCGAGAGCGCAGAGAGCGCGTCGCCCAGCGAAACAAACGTCGCGCGCGCGTCATAATCCGTGGTCAAAAGATCCGAACCATCCGGAGCGCTCGCTTCGACTGGATTCGCCGCGAGCACACCCGCGAGCGATGGTCCGAGCGGCGTGCCAGCTCCCTGATCCCAGTAATCTCCTGTCGAGATCCCGTAGACGAACACATGAGAACCGCGCGATTCGAGGTCAGCCACATAACTTGTTGTCAGAGACTTCGAACCAGAAGAACCATCGGTCACGATGAACACGATGCGCGGCACCGTCGTCAACTCCGTCGCCTCTTCCAGGCCGCTCGCCCAGAAATCCTCGCCGCCCGTACCGCTCTGCCCGCCAGGGATGACGCGATCGCGATACCCCGTGATCCAGCCATCGAACGCGCTCTTGGTCGAGGACGTCACCGGCTGCGCGAGGATATGATCGTTGCGCTCATCGGTGTCGGCATCCGACATCCCGATAAACGAAATGACGAGCCCACTGTCGAGCTCGTCATCGACAAAGTCTTGCAAACCAGCGCGGATCTCGACCGCCTCGGTGGAATCGATCGACGCGGACTCATCCACGACGATCGCCACGTGCGCGGCTTCTCCTGAAGGACAGGCAGCACCTTGCGCGAGCGCCTGCGCTGAAGCGAGAGACGTCATCCAAAAGAGTGCCGCGCTCAGAAAAAGACGTGCTCGCTTACCTCTACTCGGACATCGAGTCATGTTCCCCCCTATTCGAGAACAATAGAAAACGCGGTTTCGTGTAAGAGGCCGAACGTCTTGAAACAAATCGACAAACTGCCCTGAACCAACCGCTGGTTATTTCATAACAACATCTTTACACTACGATACGCCACAATTCAATCCTACAGAGCACATCTTGGAACCCCAAGAGCTCTACAGCACAGATGAGTGGCATAACGCCAACATCGGCACACACCCGCCAAAACTTTACCGTGGCTTGAACAAAAACTTACACGACCGAGGGGGCGCGACGCAAGTTATCGCAAATCAAAGCAAAACGTCGAAAACAACCTCTCTCACATTCACATCACCGAAGGGTGTGTCAGCGCGAAACACGCCATAAAATAAGCGATGAAGACGCCGGATGAGGGGTGTGAATTTAGGAGGAGTAAAGCCCATCATAACATCGTTATCTGGGCTTTACTCCGACAACAAGTCACGCCCTTCAGACCAGTCTGGACGTGCAGTTTATTGAGAGGTCCGCTCTAGAGGCAGACAAGGTTGTCGCGGTGCACCGCGCAATCGAGGAGTTTGTAACCGAGGCGCTCTTCGATCTCATCGGTGGTGCTGCCGATAAGCCTCGTCAGCGCGCGTGAGCTATACACGCTGACGCCGAGCGCGAAGCGCTCGCCGCTGCTGCTATCGAGCAGCTCTACGGTGCTCCCCTCCTCGAAGTCTCCGCGAACCTCGGTGATCCCGACAGGCAGCAAGCTGGCGCCGCGCTCGATCACAGCCCTCATGGCGCCGCCATCACACACGATCGACCCCACAGCGAGCGCCGACGTGCCGAGCCATACCTTCTTCCCCGAGGCCGCGCGCTGCTCTCCATCCGGGTAGAGCAACGTGCCGACATCCTCACCAGCGGCCAACGACTCCAAAACCCCGCCGCGCTTGCCGGGAGCGATGATGGTCGGAACTCCAACCCTGGCCGCGATCCTCGCGGCGGTGATCTTTGTGACCATCCCGCCTGTCCCCACGCCTGAGCGCGATGGCCCGGCGAGCTCGTCGAGGCGCTCGCTGCGAGCCTCGATATGTGGGATGCGAGCGGTAAACCGGCGCGTATTCTCTACCGGATCGATCTCCACCTCGTAGACGCCGTCGACATCGCTCAGGATGACCAACATATCCGCGCCGACCAGACCGCACGTCATGGCGGCGAGCTGGTCGTTGTCGCCAAAGCGAAGCTCTTCGGTGGCGACCGTATCGTTCTCGTTGATGATCGGGATCGCACCCAGCGCGCGCACCTCCTCGAGGGCATAGCGCGCGTTGAGGTAGCGCTTGCGATCATCGAGATCACCCCGCGTGAAGAGCAGCTGCGCGACCCTCCTGCCGTAGTGAGAAAACTCCGCGTCGTAGAGGTTGAGCAGGTGGGGCTGACCGAGCGCGGCGAGCGCCTGCAACCTCGGGATACTCCGCGTGCCGTCATCGCGATCGGCCATGATCTGTCGGCCGAGCGCCACCGCGCCAGAGGAGACGATCGTGACCGAGATCCCGGCCCCCATCAACGCGTCCACGCCGCGCACGAGCGCGGCGAACGTCGGGCGATCCAGCAACCCCGGACGCTCGAGCAAGACGTTGCTCCCGAGCTTGATCACCCAGTGGCCTGCACGCTCGATATCAGCGCGTGTGTAATGCTCACTCATCCCTTGCTCCATCCCTCACAGACTCGCCGTCACCATCGACCACTTCCTCGACCTCTAGAGAGAGCACATCTGCTTTTTCGAGCGCCTCGAGGGCGCGTTCGACCTCGGCCCAGCTCTCGGTTTTCTCGATGATAGAACTTCGAGGCGGCGCCTCGAGCGCGTCGGGGACCTCGACCTCGAGACGATCGGAGAAGCGCGCCTCGAGGCGCGCTTCTTGGCCCAGATCCCAGCTCGCTGTCAACGTCCGCTTTCTACGAACATCAACCTCGAGCGTGGCCTCGCGCGCGCTGCCACGGCTCCGCCAGCGGCTCCACCACTTTAGCTCTTCCTTCGAAACAGGCGCGCCGCACCGCAAGACCTCGGCGCCAGCGCGCCATCGCGCGACCTCGCCATCACCAGACTCACCCTCGTCGAGGACCTTCTCCCAACCGCCCACCGCCGAGAGCAACACCTGCAATGTGTTCGCGCGGCGCGCGATCCACGCATCACGAGCGCGCCTGGAGGGTTCGCGATGCGTCGTGAAGCGCGCACCATCCGAGCTCGTATAGACCTGCTCTCCCACGGACAACCACGTATGCTCGCGCGCTCCCTGGTGACCTGTCTCCTGCGAATAACTCGTCTTCTGGATGACGCGCACGTTTCCATCAGCATCACGCGTGATGCTGACGTCCTCACGCCAGGAGAGCGGCGGCCTCGCCGAGTTTGGAGCGCTGAGGTCGAGCTCCAGTCGGTAGGAGTAATGAGAAGGCGTCGGTGCATCCAGGCGAAAGGTCACGCACGCGAACTCGGGAGCAAACGCCAGCTCCTCGCTCGTCAGAAGCGCGCGCTGGCGCACCTTCAACGCGATGATCTGACCCACCTTTCCGGGGCGACCGGGCTCTTCGCGAAGCTGCCGCTCGATCTCCTCGGGGTCGAGCTCGAGGACCTCGCGAACATCATCGCACCCCTGAAAAAACCAGAGCGCGAGGATGCAAAGGCATCCTCGCGCGACATGAGATGGTGTGCACACACGCATAAGAAGTGACGGGCGATCAGTTGCCGGGGTAGGCGGTCCACGCATCGGTCCAGGAGATCTGGCCCGGCGCGAACGCGCCCTTGTAGACAGCCGTGGCGTCGAACGGTGCAGGTGGCGCGATGGTCTGGATCTCCTGCGCGCTCGGGACCCAACCCGGCGCGAAGAGGTCGTAGACGTTTGGAATCCCTGGATCGACGCCAAAGACGTTGTTTCGCTCCGCGGCGACGTAGAAGACATCCTCTTCAAAGCCCGCATCATCCGAAGGCGCAGGGTCCTCGGTGTTCGGGTCCTGCTCGCCATCTTCCTTATTATTCGGGAAGTAGCGCCCCGAGCTCTCGCTGTCGCCGATCTCGTAGAAGAGTGTCCGCTCGACGAGCGCCCTCCCCTCGTTGGCCAGCGCGCCGCTCTCCTGACCGAAGACATCGATCGCCTCCAACCCGTGACCCATCACGATCCCGTGGCTAAAGGTCCCGATGCCGCCCGCCTTGAACGTGATCCCTCGGCTCGCGGCCTCCGGATCAGAGATCAGCGTGAAGTTGTAGAGGTCAAAGTCTGTGAGCGGCAGCTTCGTCGGATCTTCGCCGAGGTTATCGATCTCGACCGCGTTATCCCCTGCTGCGTCCTGCAAGATGGCGACAAACTGCGCCCGACCTCGCCACCCGAGGTCGATGTCGAAGCCATCGTCCTGAGCGCGCGTCACGAGGATATGATCCATATTGACCGTGCCGCCAAAGATCTCGACGCCATCATCGGCGCCAAGGTGCACCTGAACGTAGCTCATCTGCGTCTCGGAGCCGCAGCCCGCGAGCGTGATCCCGTTGAGCGCCTCCTCGTCGCGAACGCGACCTCCGCCAAACTCGATCCGCACATACTTGAGCGAACCGCAGTTCCACGTGTCGTCGCTCCCGCCAAAGTTGACGTTCTCGCCGCTAACGGGATCCCCTTCGACTGCCGGGAAAATGCGCAGGGAGGCATTATCACGGTTGACGCTCGCCTTGCCGAGCATGGCCACGCCGCCCCAGTCGCCAGCGCGCCGCCTGCCTACAGGAGAGGCGCTCGAGAAGACGATCGGCGCCTCACGCGTTCCTTCGGCGATGAGCTTGCCGCCCGACTCGACGATAAGCGCCGAGCCAGGGTTCCCGAGGACGGTGGTTCCAGGCTCGATCGTCAGCGTCCCCA
>Ga0208061_100237_pt1 | contig 17514 bp, 12 predicted proteins | sample DeeseametaMP0555_FD_184209 | JGI IMG/M metagenome (GOLD analysis project Ga0208061, IMG submission 184209) | Marine microbial communities from the Deep Atlantic Ocean - MP0555 (SPAdes) | ecosystem: Environmental > Aquatic > Marine > Oceanic | place: South Atlantic Ocean | collected 2011-01-23 | reverse complement strand
CCCCGCCGTCGCGCCAAAAGGCACCGACACCGATCGCGAGGACGAGCTCTACGAAAAGGCGCCGCCCAAACCAAAGCTGGAAACCTCCGAGAGCAACCCCGAGACAGAGACCGCCTCGAACCGCGAGAAAATCGAGAAGTCCGAGTCGGCAAAACCTGACGTGGTCATCCCCGAGAAAGGCGGCGAGGTCGCCGAAGGCGTCACGCCGGAATCCTCGCCGGTGGTCGGGCGCAAGGGGAGCTCGGACGGCGCCGCAAAGCCCGAGCCAGGGAAGCTCTTCCCAACCATCGCCAACACGCCACAGCAGAGCGACCAGCTCGGCAACGGCGGCACCTTCAACTATCTCAAGGATGTCGCCGAGGGCGAACGCACGCTGCTCAACCAGAAGCGCAGCCGCTACTGGACCTTCTGGGACAGGATGACAAGACAGGTCAAGCGCGAGTGGTCTCCGGTCGGAGAGCTCAAGAAGCGCGACCCCTTTGGCAACGTCTACGGCGTGGGCCTGTTCTACACGCGCGTGGATATGGTGCTCAACAGCGACGGCACCGTGCGAAAACTCCACGTCGCCAAATCGAGCGGCCTCGACTTCCTCGACGACGAGGCGATCCGCGCGCTCAACGCCGCGGCCCCCTTCCCCAACCCTCCAGAGGGGCTAAAGGATGAGGACGGCCTGATTCACATCCGCTTTGGCTTCGCCATGGATGTTCAAGCCAATGAATTCAAGGTCTTCCAGTTCAAGCCAAAGCCCGTCTTCTGACGCGCCCTTGAAGCTTTACTTCAACGTCGCGGCACGCAACCGAAGGAGGCGAAAAATGGCCCGGCCTGGGTGTCTTCGTGCACCAGGTCGGGCCATTTTTCGCCTCCTTCGGTTGCTCGGCACAACCTCGGCATATGCTCGCGACAAACGCTACGCGCCGATCTCTTCTCGGTAGGTCTCGGCGTCCATCAGCTGCTCGAATGCATCCTCCTGGGAGGGGCGGATGCGAAGGAACCAGCCAGCGCTGTATGGCGAGGAGTTGACCAGGCCAGGCTCGTCCTCGAGCGCCTCGTTGATGGCGGCGACTTCGCCATCGATCGGAGAGTAGACATCGCTGGCGGCCTTGACCGACTCGACGACGCCGAACTCCTCGCCCGCCGTGACCTCTTCGCCCGGCTCGGGGAGCTCGACATAGACGACCTCGCCGAGCGCGTCCTGCGCGTGATCGGTGATGCCGATGGTGATGGTGCCATCATCTTCCTGGCGCGCCCACTCGTGGGACGCGGTGTAACGCAGATTCTCAGGGATCTCCATGAACCTTTGACCTCTTTGAAAAAGGGGAGCTGTGATGCGAATCGATCCTGTAAAGCAGTACTCGAAGTGACGCGAGCGCTCAAGACCTCGTGTAGAACGGTTTCTTGGTGAGCGTCGCGCCAAGACGCCGCTTGCGCACGGCGACCTCGACCTCTTCGTGATTGGCGAACGCCACGTCGATGTAGGCGAGCCCGATGCTCGTCTCGAGCGTCGGCGAGTAAGAGCCGCTCGTGACGACGCCCACCTGCTCGTCTCCAACGTAGACCTCGTAACCGGGGCGAATCACCCCCTTGTCCTGAACGACGAGGCCGCGAAGACGCTTGCTCACGCCAGCAGCCTTCGCCTCGACAAGCGCTTGCTTGCCGACGAAGTCCCCTTCCTTTCCGAGCTTGACCGTCCAGGCAAGCCCCGCCTCGAAGGGGTTCGTCTCATCGTCCATATCCTGACCGTACAGGTGCAGCTTCGCCTCGAGGCGAAGCGTGTCCCGGCACCCCAGACCACACAGCGCGAGCTCATGAGCTTTACCCGCTTCGAGCAGCGCGTCAAAGACCTCACCAGCCCCCTCTGCGGGGATGTAGATCTCGACCCCGTCCTCGCCGGTGTAACCGGTTCGAGAGACGAGGCAACGCACGCCAGCGACCTCCATAAACGCGCCAAAGAAAGACCCGAGGTCCCTTGCTGCGCCATCTGTGATGTTATCCAGGACATCGAAAGCGCGCGGTCCCTGGAGCGCGAGCTGTGCCCAGGAGTCCCCCGTATCCTCGATCTCGCACGATCCCGTCGCGTGCGCGAAGATGTGTTCGCGATCCTTGTCACGGTTCGCCGCGTTCACACACAAAAGCAAATGATCCTCGGCCAACCTGTAGACGAGCAAGTCATCGACGATGCCGCCATTCTCGTGGCACATCACCGTATAGAGCGCCTGCCCATCGACGAGCTTGGAGACATCGTTTGTCACGATGCGGTTGACCTCGGCCACGGCGTCCTCGCCGCGCACCTCGATCTCGCCCATGTGGCTGACATCGAACAAGCCGACGCGCTCGCGCACGGCGGCGTGCTCCTCGGTGATGCTCGTGTACTGGAGCGGCATCGAGAAACCAGCGAAGGGAACCATGCGCGCGCCATGTTCGACATGGCGCGACTCGAGCGGAACGTGCTTGAGGGTCTCATCTGACATATCACGAGCCTCCGACCGACGGGGAGTTGAAGAAACAAGAGGACCGGGTGCGCGCGCATTGTGTTCCCGCACGCGCTCGGCGTCAACCCGCTGGCGAGGTCATATCGAGAGAGATGCCATGCGCCTTGCAGGCCGCGCGGATCGTGTTCTCCATCAACGTCGCGACCGTCATCTGCCCCACGCCTCCAGGGACAGGCGTGATCCAACGCGCGCGCGCTCGCGCGCTCTCGAAGTCCACGTCTCCAACCAGCGAGCCATCTTCGAGCCGGGAGATGCCGACATCGACCACCGTGGCGCCCTCCTTGATCCAGGCGCCCTGGACCAGGCGAGGCACGCCCGTAGCCACCACGACCAGATCAGCGCGCGCCACGTGTCCCGCCAGGTCTCGCGTGTGCCTGTGACAGACGGTGACGCTCGCGTTGGCGCGCATCAACATCTGCGCCATCGGTCGGCCCACGGTCATCGAGCGCCCGATGACGACAGCGTCCAACCCCGCGAAGTCGATCCCATACGCTCGAAGCATCGTCATCACCCCGCGCGGCGTGCACGGTTCGAGCGTCCCTCGCCACGCCATCAACCTGCCGAGGTTATCCGGGTGGAAGCCATCGACGTCCTTGTCAGGATCGATGACGAGGATCGCCTCGTTGGGGTCGAGGTGCTCGGGCAGCGGCAGCTGGAGCAAGATCCCGTGCACGTTGGCGTTGGCGTTGAGTTGTTCGAGGATTTCGAAGAGCTCGGCCGAGGTGGTCTCGACGGGGAGCTTTCGCTCGAGCGAGTTCAGACCGATCTTTTGACACGCCCGGATCTTGTTGCGCACGTAGACCGTGCTCGCGGGGTCCTCGCCGACCTGCACGACCGCGATCGTGGGCGTGATATGCTGGTCTTTTAGTAAATCGACCGCGCGCGCGAGCTGCTCCAACAGCGCCGCCTTGAGCACCCTGCCATCGAGGATGCCGGGACGTGCGTCCGAGCGCGAGATGGCTTGTTCGAGTGCGTGAAAGTCGAGTTCAAATGCCATGGTGCGCTCCTGCTTAAAATCGGGGAGGAGATTCCGGGCGCACTATAGAGAGGTGGGTTTGGGCTGGCAAGCCCTGTCAGGAGGCATCTTCGACGACAACCATGATCCTCGTCGAGAGCGCATGACTCAGCGCGGTCGGGGCGCCATCACCGAGCTCGATAAACATCTGCCCATCGAACGGCAGGCGCTCCTTGACGGTGAACGCTCGCCCCGGAATCAATGAGATCCGCTCCAGGTAACGCAACATCTCGGGGTCCTGATCGAGCACGCGCTCCATCGTCACGCGAGCCCCTGGCTCGACGGAATCGAGCGAGATCGCCGTGGACTCGTGGATCGTCCCATCAGCCGAAGGGATCGGATCTCCGTGAGGATCGAACCTGGGGAACGAGAGGTAACTCTCCATGCGATGCGCGAGCTCGTCGCTGATCGCGTGCTCGAGGCGCTCCGCCTCGGCGTGCACCTCGTCCCAGGAGTAACCGAGCGTCTCGACGAGGAAGAGCTCGACAAGGCGGTGCTTGCGGATCACCTTGAGCGCGAGCCGCGTCCCCTCGTCCGTCAACATCACCCCCCTATACTTCTCGTAATCGACGAGCCCTTCATCCGAGAGGCTCTTGATCATGCTCGTGACCGAGGGGAGCGAGATCTCTAGCTCGTCTGCGATTCCCTTGGTCTTGACCCGATCGTCGGCGCGATTCTCGAGCTTGTAAATCGTCTTCAGGTAGTTTTCGACCGAGATCGTGGGCATGGGGTTTGGTCCCTGGATGAAGCAGGTGGAGAAAGACACGCAGGAGCATTCATACCCCGACGGCTCCTCTCAGGAAACCTCCGGGTGCGGTTCGCCTCGTCCGGCTGTTGCCGTCAGTGACGCGGTCGTCGAAGTCGCGGTACTGGAGCCGCGCGCTCGGCGCCTCGCCCAACGTACCAAAACCCCATGTTTCGGTGCACCGAGGAATGCCAACGCGTAAAGCACGCCGCCAACACACACCATAGCGCCTGCCGCCGAGACATCCAACCAGACAGCGAAATACATCCCCAGGATCGCCGAAAACACCCCATGCGCACAAGCGACGATCAACATCCAGGGGAGCCTGTCACAGAGAATATGCGCCGTCGCCGCCGGGACGACGATCATGGCGATGGCCAGGATCGCGCCGATCGCCTCGAAGCTCGCCACGCTCGTCACCGACACCGCCCCCATCAACCCATAGTGCACCAGCGCCACGGGCACCCCGAGGTTTGCCGCCAACCCCTTGTCAAAACTCACGAGCGAGAGCCAGCGGTAAAACAAACCGACGAGAAGCATCACCGCGGGCGCCGTGATCCCGAGCAAAATCAGCGAATCATTCGAGATCCCCAACACATCCCCGAACAACACACACGCCGTATCGATATGCGCGTTCTCCACGCCCACCGAGAGCGCGATCACGCCGATGGAGAAGAACGCCGTGAACACGATCCCGATGGCCGCATCCGATCGCACTCCTCCCTTGTCGGCGAGCCCCTCGATGGCCATGCTGGCCAGGACGCCGACCACGGCGGCGCCGAGCAACATCGTGAAAGGATCGACAGAACCACTGAGCAGAAACGCCGCGACGATCCCGGGCAAGGCCACATGCGTCAGCGCGTCAGCGATCAGGCTCATGCGGCGCAGGTACAAAAAGACGCCGAGCAGCGCGCAAGGAACCGCCGCCAGCGTCGCCGCCAACGTCCCTCGCCACATCCACGCCCCCATCGTCCAGGGCTCGACAAACAGCTCCCACATCATCGCACTCCTGTAGCGCTGACGCTCACGTTGGCCAGCATCGCGCGCTGCCTTCTGCGGCGACGAACCGCGCGCCAGAGAAGCCCTCCCCTCGGACCAAACGCCAGCGAGGAGAGGAAGAACGTCGTCGCGACCAGGACCATCGCAGGCCCCGTCGAGACGCCCTCGAAGAGGTAGCTGGTCCACGCGCCTAGCGCGCCGGACAGCGCGCCGATCCCGACCGCTGCGGCCAACACGCCAGGCATCCGCTTGAACCAGTAGACCGCCGAGGCGCCCGGAATGATAAGCATCGCAGACACCAACACCACCCCGACCGCCTGAACCGAAACCACCACGGACAGCGACAGCGCGCCGAGCAACCCGTAATGGATCGCGCGCACAGGGATCCCCACCGAGGCGGCAAACCCAGGATCGAACGTCGAGATCGACAGCGGCCTCAAATACAACAACGTCGCGCCTCCGAGCAGCACGGTCACGACGCCCAGAACGATCAACTGCTCGGGAGAAATCCCGGCGACGTTCCCGAGAAGCATCGCGTCGAGGCCCGCGTAGCTCGTCGTCGCCACGCGCTGGATGTAACTCAAGAGCACGATGCCCGCGCCAAAGAACACCGATAACACGATCCCGATCGCCGCGTCCGAGCGCGACCTCGGGCCGCGCGTGATCACACCGACAGCGATCGCCGCGAGCAACGCGGACACGAGCGCTCCCGCCATGATCGGCAACGTCGAGACCGATCCCGCGAGCAGAAACGCCACGCAGATCCCGGGCAACGTCGAGTGCCCGGCGGCGTCCCCCATCAATGACAACCTCCGCAGCACGAGGAACGTGCCGACCGCGCCGCACAAGCCACCGACCAGGATCGATGCCGTGAGCGCGCGCGCGACGAACGCGTACTTGAAGGAGAAAAACTCCAGGCTGCGCGCGCTGATTTCGGCGATCTCGAGCGCGTTTATGACATTCGCTACGCTCATCGCGCCTGTCCCCCCTGACTCACGACCGTCATCGCGTCGGCGTCAAAGATCGCGAGCTTTCCGCCATAGGTCTTCTGCAGGTTCTCTTTGGAGAACACCTCGGCGGTCGGTCCCATCGCGATCAGGCGCTTGTTCATCAACATCACCGTGTCGAAATACTCGCCGACGGTCGAGAGATCGTGGTGCACGACCATCACCGCCGCGCCCTGATCGCGAAGCTCGCGCAAGACGTCGACGATCGCGGCCTCGGTCTTGGCGTCCACGCCCGTAAAGGGCTCGTCCAACAGGTAGATGTCCCCCTGCTGCGCGAGCGCACGCGCGAGGAAGACGCGCTGCTGCTGACCGCCTGACAGCTCTCCGATCTGTCGCCCCGCGAAGTCCTGCATCGCGACCTTCTCGAGCGCGTCATCGACGATAGCTCGATCCTTTTTGCTCATCCTACCGAGCAACCCGAGCTTGCCGTAGCGGCCCTGCTTGACCACGTCGTAGACGGTCACCGGGAAGTCCCAATCGACGCTCCCCCGCTGAGGCACATACGTCAACAAACGCCGCGACTTGCGGCCCTCGATCCCCTTGACCCAGACCTGACCGACGTCCGCTTCGATAGAGCCCACGAGTGATTTGATCATCGTCGACTTGCCAGCGCCATTCGGTCCGACGATCCCGACGAGCTGCCCCGGCATCACCTCGAAGGAGAAGTCGAGCACCACTGGCTCGCGATCGTAAGCGATCGTCAGCCCGCTCACTTTCAAAACCGCCTCGCTCACTTCCCCTTCTCCTCGGGTGAGAACGCCTTGTAATCACCGCCGAGGTTGGTCGTGATCTCCTCGACGTTCTTGACGAACATCGCCTCGAACGTCTCCGCGCCACTCCCCGGCGTGCCGACAGAATCCGAGAAGAGCGGACCGGCGACCTTGGCGCCAGTCTCCGAGGCGACCTGCTTGATCAGCGAAGGGTTGACGCTGCTCTCGACAAAGATCGCGGGCGCCTCGCGCGACTTGACCTTCTCGATCACGTTCGCGACGTCGCGCTGCGACGCCTCCTGCTCGGTGCTCACGCCCTGGATGCCCTCGACGTCGATCTTGTAGGCGCGCCCGAAGTAATGGAACGCGTCATGGCTCGTGATCAGGATGCGCTGCGCGTCAGGGATCGTCGCGAGCTGCTCGCCGGTCCATGTGTGCATCGCCTGCATGCGCGCCTTATACGCCGCGCCGCGCTTGCTGATGTCCTTGCCAGCGTCCGTCTCCTCGCCGACCAGATCGACCATCGCATCGGTGATATTCTGAGAGGCCTTGCTCCACTCTCGCAGATCAAACCAGAAGTGAGGATCGACCCCGCCAGGGCTCCCCTCCATCTTGATCGGCTCGACGCCCTGACTGGCCACGACCACGGGCCGCTCACCGCCAGCGTTTCTCACCAGGTCATCGATCCAACCCTCGAGGTGCAAACCACTCGTGATCACCAGCGCGCTCTCGGTCACCATCTTGGCGTCCGAGGGGCGAGGTTGATAGAGGTGAGGATCTCCACCCGGTTTCATGATCGCGCGCACTTCCACAGCGTCACCACCGATCTCTCTGGCCGCCGATGCGAGCATGGTGGTCGTCACCACCACCACTGGCTTCTCGCCAGCGAGGCCGCCATCGCCTCCCGTCTTACCCACGTTGGATGCGCCGCGCTTTTTCTCCGGTTCACATCCCATCGCCAGCAAACACGCCACGACGCCAAACCAGGTAAACCTCGAAAACCTCTTCATCACCAACGCCCTCTCGCTTTGCATATCACTCTCCAAAGATCGCGTCGCCAGCATCCATTTCATCCGCACCCCTGGCCCGCGACTTCCAAATATCTTCACAACGCTTTCAATTTGCAGTCCGCAAACCAAAAGTTTAGACAAGGCTAAACCTAGAGCAATTCCTCTTGTTGTCAAGCGTCACTGGCGAGAGCGCGGTGGGCGTGCCGAGCGAAAAGAGGGGCCGGGTTATTTTGCTGACAGGTTGGAGTCGTCTGACTCCGCGCAGCAAAATAACCCGGCCCCTCTTTTCGCGGGCGGAAGGTTTCTGGTTCAGATCCCGAGCACGCTCGGGCGACCTGCGAGGCCGAGCGCGTAGCGCACCTCGAGGTAATCCTCGGAGAGCGCGAACGTGATCAACTCGCGCAGGTGATCGTGGCGGCGAAGCACCTTCTGAGCGCCTGGCTCGTGAAGATCTCCTCGCCACCCCTCGAGCTTGAGGATGCATCGGGCGGCCGCCTCGATATCACCACACAGGACGAGGCCGACGCGGTAAGCGAACTGCTCGAGCGCGCGAGACCACGCCTCGCAATGCGCCGTGGAGAGCTGCTCGGCGACAGGTTCGAGCGCCTGGAGCAACCTGCGGCGCGCGACCGCGAAGAGCGGGCTCGAGGTCTGCTCGGCCATCTCCTGGCTGGCGACATCCACGCGTTCGCTAAAGCCCTTGCCCATCTGGCGATAGTACACGCCCTCGAGCAGGTGCCACACCGAGCGGCCATCGAGTTGGAGCAGGGGCGCGAGCTCGGTCGTCGCCAACGCCGCCGTGTATCCTGCCATAAAGCGAAGCTCTGGCTCGTCGAAGGCAGCGAGCGTCTCGGTGTTGAGCCAGATCAGCGGCTGCCCATCCGTCAGCACCTGCACGGGCCAAGGCTGAGAATCACCGAACCAGACCTTGAGGCGACCGAGCTGGAAGGCATCTCCCACCGTGTAGAAGAGGTCCGCGATAGGCATCAACTCGCGCGATGCGCGGCGGTCATTCTCGAGCGCCTTGCGCTGTGGCAGCGCCTCGGACCAGACCTTCTGCGCGAGCGGCATCGCCGTGCGCAACGCCTCGACGAGCTCGGGGTTCAACCCCTCGGGGAGCAAGGTCTCCAGGACCTCCGCCTCCTCGAGCGTGCGGCTCGGGACAGTCTTCGTGCGGACCTGCTCGACCTCGATATTATCACCGAGCGCGCGCTGCACCTGCGTCACGACGCGGGCGCGGTCATACGTGTTGATGTCCGTGAACAGGCTCGCCATCCCGCGATACGTCGCCACATCGAAGGGATCGATGGCGAGCAACTCTCGGAACAACTCGAGCGCCCTGGTCTGTCCCTTGGGCAAGCGCGATTGACTCATCGCCAGACGACGCGTCAGGCGCACGCGCTCGTCCTCATCGGCAAAACCAACCAGAAGATCCTGATAGATGTGCGAGGCATCCTCGAACCAGCCGAGGTGATCGTCGAAGATCATCGCCGCGTGCCAGAGCAAGGCGCGACGCCCTGGCCCACCGACCTCATCAGCCAGACGCGAGAGCTCGTGCGCGCAGTTGTCGAGCGCGCCAGCCTCTTCAGCCAGATCCACCAGCATCACCAGGTCGCGCTCCGAGGTCGGCAACGCGTGGACCAACGTCCACTGGAGGTTGTACGCCGTGGCCACATCGCGGACACCATCGCGGTAGATGCGCACGAACTCGCGCCAATCATCCTCGCGACCGCGCACACGCTCTGGCGTGAGCGTCCTGCGGAACAGCTCCGCTGCGGCGTAAGGATCGCCGTGCGAGGCGTGCACCCTGGCGAGCTCGAGGCGCGCATCCACGGCCTCGACCTCACGCTCGAAGCGCGCGAGGAGATCCTCGAGCAGCTCCATCGCGATCAGGTGATCCTCCTCGAAGCCGCGCGCACGCAACATCCTGGCGAGCTTGAGCCCCGCACCAACACACCTCGACGGCGCGATATCAGCGCGCTGCCAGAGCTTGCGGAAGAACTTGTCCTGGAACTCGAGCGCCTCATCCGCCTTCCCGAGTTGCTCGCTCAAACGCACCAGCGCGATCAGGTGATCCGCCTCTCCGGTGAGCTCCCAGCACGCCTTTCGCGCATGGAACGCCGCGGTCGGATCCTCGAGATAACGCTCGAGCATATCCGAGAGCATATCCCACAGGTACGCGCGTCGAATCGGCGTGATCTGCTGACGATGCACGTGCACATCGAGGCAACGGCGAAGCAGCGACCAGGCATAGTCCGCATACAACGCATCGTAGAGGTCATCGATCACGGGACCATCAGGGCGCGCGATCGTGAGCGCCTCACCTTGCTGCTCGAGCTCTGGGAAGAGCGCTGTCGCGGCGCTCGCCAGGTATCCACGGCGTCCAGCCTCGTCCTCTCGCGTGCTCGCGAGCTCCAAAAAGCGCCGCGCGATGATATCCTCGCGCTCGAGGCGATTGATTTCGCGACGCGTCCAGTCCTCGTACTCTTCCGTCTCGCCAAAGCGACGCGCTTCGAGGGCGCGGAAACGAATCCTCGCGAGGCTCGTCTCTGGACCGGCCAGCGAGTGACAGCAACGCACGCCCTTGTGGACGAGCGCGCCGAGTTCGATGCCGAGCGCGCGATCCTGATGCTCGCTCTGCTCGAGCAAGTCGCCATCGAGCTCGACGATCGAGGAGAGCTCCACTTCATCGAGGAACCACTCGAGCGCCGCGGCAGGCAACGCCTGGAACACGGGCGTCAACGCCAGCCCGGGCAACATCTGGAGGCCATGCCGAGGCATGCTCGTGGCGACCTCCCAGTTGTGGAGAGGATGGTGCACGCGACGGAGCGCGTTGGTCTGACGATCGCCAAACAGGCCATCGGCCATACGCAGCATGATGCCGTTCTCGACATCGTCCTTTTTGCCCGCGCGGCGAAGGTCCATGGCTGCCTCCGGGACACAGGCGGCGCGCTCGGTCAGGCGGCAGATCACCTTCCTGAAGGCATCGCGCGTCTCGCCCTCGAGCCCCGCGCCGCGCGCGATCTCGGTGAGCCAGTTCGCCAGGCGGCCCGGATCTTCGCCGACCACAGACCACAACCTCGCCACGCCATCCAACCAGTGTGTGTTCTCGGGCTCGGTGCAGATCGCAGCGCGCAAGTGATTGAACGCAGCGTCAGGGCGACCGAGGTGCCACTCGTAGATATCCGCGAGCGAGGCGTGCAGAGTCGCCAACTGTCGCGGCGAGTCAGCGCGATCGAGGCGGCTCGAGAGCAACGCGACGAGCTCGTCCCAACGCTCCTGCTGCCTGTAGAGGCGCGCGAGCGCGAAGTAAGCGTTGATATCACTGGGCTCGCGCGAGAGCGCGTCCTCGTGCAACCGGACTGCATCCTCGACGCGCCCGAGCTGGAACTCGGCGAGCTCCGCGAGGGCGCCGAGTTGGCGAACCTGCTCGCGCGTATCCTCGAGCCTGGAGAGCTCCTCGCGCGTCATCTCACAGAGGTCATCCCAACGCCCTGCCCCGGCGAGCAACCTGCCGAGCCCTTCGAGCGCCGGGAGGAAATCAGGGAGCATCTCGAGCGCGCGGCGATAGCACTCCTCGGCGCCCTCGAGATCCTCGAGCTTGCGCTCCAGGATTCCAGCGTTGCGAAGATACAGATCCGCGAGCTCCTCGGTGTCCTCGATACGCCCCATCTCTTGCTCGTTGAGCTCGACGAGTTCACGCCAGCGATGCGCGCGCGCGAACAGACGACCGAGCGCCGAGTAAGCGTTCGGATGCTCCGGTGACAGCAGCAGGATCTCGCGCCATGCGCCGATGGCGACGTTATCATCCTCGATATGGTGCTCGGCGATCTCTGCGACCTTGTCGAGCATATAGAGGCGCTGCCTCGTCGAGGTCGTCGTGGACACGCGAGAGAGGAACAGGTCCGCGAGCGCGATCCACTGGCCAGTTTGCTCCATCAGTCGCGCGGTCGCCTTGAGCGCGGGCAGGAAGTGAGGACGCGAGGCCAACACCTTGAGGTAATGATCGAGCGCGGCGCGGCTATCCTCGAGGCGCTGCTCGTAGAGGCCCGCCACCTGGAAATGACGACGCCAGACCGAAGGCTCGTCGCGCAGGACATTGATCTCGTGCTCGTAGAGCGCGGCGAGCTGCTCCCAGGAGTGGTTCTTCGAGTAGATGCGACCGAGCGCGCGCAGGACAGCAGGATCCGTCGGCGCGAGCTGCAACGCTTCGCGGTAAACCTCCGCGGCGGCATCATCGGCGCCAGGGATCTCCTCGTACAACCTGCCAAGACGCAGCAGGAGCGAGACGCACTCATCATCGCTCGGCGTCACATCGAGGCGAAGGTTCAGGACCTGGATAAGCATCTCTTCGTGAGCTCGGCCAGGAGCTACGACACCGACACCATCGAACTCCGCGTCCTCGTCCTCTTCGTCGAGGTCTTCGGCGAGCTGTGATTGCTCGGCGGCCTTCTTCTTGACGAGCAAGCGCTCGAGCGCTTGCTCGTGCAGACGCAACACGTGCGCGTCGATGGCCGCCGCGCCTTCGAGCTTCTCGAAGAGCTCGAGCGCGCTCTCGTTCTGATCGCGCGCGAGCAGCAATCGCGCACGCGCGAGCAAGGCGCCGCGGCTCGACTTCGCGCCAGCCGGGACCTCGAGAAGCTCCCCGAGCGATCCTCGCTCGCACAGCAGGAACATCCAGGCATCGAGCATCTCTTCAGGCAGGAGCCCCTTGCACGCGAGCAAACCGAGCCGATCGCTCGCCGCGTCCAAGTTACCCGAGAGGTTCTCGTGAATGGCGCACATGATATGGATCGAAACGGAGACTTCCTCGGGGAGCTCGACGCCATCCTCGAGCAACATCTCGAGCGAGGACATCGCGCCATCGAGGTCCCCGGTCGAGAGCATCGCGTCGAAGACAAGCTGCGCGCGCCAGAAGGCGGCGAGCGGATCGACGTTATCGAGCCTCTCGAGCGAGGTGAGCAAGGCGATCTTCTCTGCGGGCGCGTCAGAGAGCCAGGCCAGCGTGGCCTGCTCGAGCGCCTCGAAGGCGGCGAGTGATTCGGGCGCGAGCTGCCTGCCACGAGAGAGCGAATCTTCCACCAGATCCCAGTCACCGAGTTGGCGCCAGATGCGACGCGCCGCGCGCACATGCGCATACGATGGCTCGACGGATTCACGCTTCATCGTGGCGAGCGTGAGCCCGGCGGACTCGAACTCGCCGAGCGCCTCATCGGCCTGCGCGCACGCGAACAATGACGCGGTGACATCGGCCCCATCACGCGAGAGCAACGACGCGTCGTTCTCCATCGAGCGCTTGAGCGCGCGCACGACATCTCGTCTGGCGGCGATCTCCTCTGGAGGTCTAAACGCAGCCGAGCGACGCATATCGATCGGAGAGGTGGGTCCGAAGTCGTGTCGATCCGTCTCCGAGGTCAACGCCAACGCGTCGACATCAGACATATCGGGGCGACGAAACGAGGCGTGCCTCGTTTTGCGCTCGGACTCATCGATTTTGGGGGTAGAGAGATCTTGAATCGAGAAATCAGCCATGACGCTTCCATGCTCCGTGTCGGTACCATCCTTGGTCCCAAAGCTTCCTCCCGGCGTCCTGGTTGAATTCGGCACAACCCTTTGTGCCTGGTCTGTGCCTTATCCTTTGGCGACAGACGTGTAGCCGGGCAGCTTATAGCGCGACGGATCATAGTCCCAACCTTCGAGGCCGTCATCGAGTCTCTCGAATTTTTCGCGGGACCTTCTCCTTCGCTTTGCCCACGCTACAAGGAAAAGCAGAGATGCGCCAAAAAATAAGATGGTTCCATCCGCCAAACCCGAAAGTGGGGAGGCGCCATCGGCCAGGCTCTCTCTCCAGATCTTCTCGACGCGCTCGAAATCATCATTGGTCGTCAGCGTGAACGCGACCGAGAAGGTCTCGCCCTCTCGGATGTGATTCATGATCGAGGCGAAGACATCCTCGCCGTAGCGATCGGCGAGGTAACGCACGAAGTGGTGACTCTGCGCGTAGGCGAGCGATGTGGTCTGTTGGTGATCGGGGAAGGTGCGATCGAGCTTCTTCAGCGGAATCAATGTCCCGGTGGCTGCCGCTCTGGCGACCTCTTCGCCGCGCTCGAGCGTCCACTCGTCGGCCTGATAGCTCGCGAAACCCTCGTTAAACCACCTGGGCACGTGATGCCCCTGGCGCGCGACATCGATGGCGACGTGCGCGAGCTCGTGGTCGAAGGTCTTCTCGATGTCGACGATCTGGCGATTTGGCCCGAGACCGTGGCGAACCAACACCGTCTTCTTGTCGACGAGTGATAACCCGATCGCCCACTGAGGCGCCCTGGCGGGGATTTGGTTCCAGGTAAAGTAGTCGTCAAGATCCTTGATCAGGTAGACATCGATCCCGCTCATGTCCTCCAGGCCGAGGCGATACTCGAGCTTCTGGATCGAGTCGGTGGCCTGGACCTCGAGCTTGTTGGCGGCCTTCTCGAAGCGCTCGGGGTAGTGCATCATCACCGCCCCCTTGGCGCCAGGTCGCACCACGACATCCTCTGGCGTGGCCGCCATCGCGCCGCCAGGCGCTGCCATCGCAAACAGAAGCAGCGCGACCATCAGCCCATGTATCATTCGCTTCGCCATCATCCTGACCTTCTCATCCGAGCGCCCCGCGCAGCCTTCATTGTAACTGCACTGGCGAGGTTGACGCAAAGACCTCCAGCGGTCTCTCGCGGTCAGGGCGTAAAACACAAAAGGTGTCATCGCCCTTCCGATCCTCAACTTAACCGCGTCGAGAATGAAGGCGAATGACACCCTATCATAAAGGCATGAATGAGATTCATACCACCATCGCGCGCATGAAAACGAAGCCCACAAGTTCGTCGCCAGCGCAGCACGAAAGATCGAGAGCAAGAGAATGAGAAACCGACGTATAGTTCGCGCCTCTCGTTTGCTAGAGTGATCGAGGCATCGCATGAGCTGTTGCTATATATAAGGTGAACTCGCTCCTCCCAGGCAGCCTCTGATCGCGATTCTCGCGGGGCGAGAACAAGGGAAGACAGGAAAAAAGCACGCGCCGTGCTTGAAACTGTTAGCGCTGCACTTACTGATTACACCATCCAACGAAAGCACACCTCTCAGGGTGTGAATGATTGTTGGTAAGATGTTCGACATGAAGACCAGCACAAGATTCGCGGTAGCGACCCACATCCTCACGGTCCTGTACGTGCACGAGGACACCCCGGTGCCTTCGAGCAATATCGCACAGAGCGTGAACACCAGCGCGGCGGTGATCCGTCAGATCCTGATGCGTTTGTCCGAAGCAGGGCTCGTCCGTTCCCAGATGGGACCTGGCGGCGGGAGCCTGCTGGCAAAGGCAGCAGATGAGATCACGCTGCTGGATGTGTGGAAAGCCACCGAGGACGAGCAGGTCGTCTGCATGCCCCGCAATGAACCGAGTGGTTCGTGTTGCGTGGGACAGAACATCCTGGACGCACTCGGTCAACTCGACCACGACCTGCAGGAAGCCCTGAAGGGGGCGCTGGGGAGCAAGACGCTCGAACAGTTCGGCAGCCAGGTGGTCAAGACCTGCGACCAGGAACCACCGATCGAAGTGGCGGGCTTGAACGCACCAGAATAAGCCCACCTCGTCACCCTTTCGGGGGACCTGAAACCTGACGACAGGATCGACCTCCATGGGGGAGGTTTGTCCATACGTCGCCAAAATATGTTAGTATGAAACTAACATTAATACAATTTATGGAGTGAGATCATGACAAATGACAACCAGACACCATCCTACGTGCTCATCACAGGCGGAAACTCGGGGATCGGCTTTGCCACCGCGAAACGCTTTATCGAACAAGGGAAACACGTGATCATCACTGGGCGTCGCCAGAACGCGCTCGATGGCGCGGTCGCAGAACTCGGCGAGCGCGCCGTCGGCATCCTGTCCGACGCCGGAGATCTCGAAGCCGTCCACCGACTGTTCCATACAGAGATCCCCAAAATCACTGACAGGCTCGACAGCATCTTCTTCAACGCAGGCATCGCCAAGTTTGCCCCCATCTCCGACTTCACCGAGCAGACCTTCGACGATCTGATCGACGTCAACCTGAAGGGTCCATTCTTTGGACTTCAGGCAGCGCTCGGCTTGCTCGGCGAGGGATCGAGCGTGGTCTTCAACACATCCATCGTGCAACAGAAAGGGATGTTTGGATCGAGCATCTACTCGGCCACCAAGGCCAGCCTGAGAGCCGTCATTCGTGCGGCCGCTACCGAACTCTCTGCGCAGGGCATCCGCGTCAACGCCATCAGCCCCGGCCCTATCGAGACCCCGATCCTCGGCAAGCTCGATATGACCGAGGATGACGTGAATGGTCTGGCGCAAGGCATCCCGTTGGGGCGCGTCGGTCGCGCGGATGAAGTCGCCCAGGCGGTCGTCTTCCTCGCGGGCAATGGCGCGAGCTTTGTGAACGGCACAGAGCTCGACGTGGACGGCGGGATGGCTCAGGTCTAGTGAGGAACTCCCAGCAGACTCCACGATCGAACGCCTCGAGACCTCTCTCGGGGCGTTCGCTCCTCTTCGATGATAAGAAACCGGACGTGACTGGCATCGCGCAGCAAACTGAGAGCTGATCACAGAGAAAAAAAGCACGCCAGGATGGCGTGCCGAAAGTGCGGTGCGAGAAGCTCGGGTTTAGCCGGAGTGCTCTTGCGGGACGAGCCCAGTCAGGGTCGAGGAGTTCGCGCGATCCATGACCACCGTGGGGCGGCTCCCCTCGTCGATTTCATAGGCGGCGTGCACGCCCTCGAAGTCATCATCCTCGTCCTCGTCGTAATCCTCATCGTAATCGTCTGCGGCCATGGGGGGCGCGGGAGGTTGCGTCCTGGGGCGACGATGGATTGTAGGTCCAGTGTTCGACGAGGCATCCTGTGGCGCGGCATCGATCGCTGGCGCCGAGGTGTCCACCTCGTCGAGGAGCCGTTGGTGCGCGTCGAGGACCTCGCGCAAGTCACCGGCGAGCTTGACGCGCTGGTGCTTCAAGCTCTGGAGCTCGTCGATCATGGCGTCGTATTCGCGATGCGCGTTGGCCACGATTTGCTCGGCGCGGTGGGTTGCCTCTTCGAGGATGCGCTCGCTGCGCTCCTGCGCCTTGCTCGAGATCTCATCGGCGACCTCTTTTGCGGTATTCAGCGCGTCGAGCAAGCTGCGCTCGCGCTTGCGGAACTCGCGAAGTTCTCGCACCTGCCCGTCGACTTCATCCTGAAGGCGAATGATTTCGCTCGACATGTAATCCCACTCGCGCGCCATCCCCTGAAGGAACTCGTGCACTTGTTCGGGATCGTAGCCGCGAAACTTCTTCTCGAAAGACTGATGCAGGATATCTTCTGCGCTGTACTTCATGCTGCCCTCCATGGCCGCCGATGGTTTTTGCAAAAAACGCAGCGCCATGATCCAGCGGCTCGCCAGATGCGTCAATTTTTTGGCATCCCACCAGCCATCCGCCCGTGAAAAAGGGGCCGCGTCACTTTGCTGATCGGAATCAGAGGACTCCAAC
>Ga0208061_100236_pt1 | contig 17546 bp, 9 predicted proteins | sample DeeseametaMP0555_FD_184209 | JGI IMG/M metagenome (GOLD analysis project Ga0208061, IMG submission 184209) | Marine microbial communities from the Deep Atlantic Ocean - MP0555 (SPAdes) | ecosystem: Environmental > Aquatic > Marine > Oceanic | place: South Atlantic Ocean | collected 2011-01-23 | reverse complement strand
CCCCGCCGTGAGTGATCCGATGGTGCTCTCGGTGGTGGGGTTCGCGGGGTGGACCGCGCCGACGCCATACACCAACAACGAGCAGTGGCTCGTCTACGAGGAGTTTCGCGAGGCTTCACAGTCGCTCATGTTCGGGACGGTCACGAGCATCACCAGCGTTGGCAAAGATGGATCGCTCGAGTGTGAGCTTCCACCTTCCACGACGCTCAGTGCTCCGAAGGTTCCGACGAACGGTGAGTCGCTCGAGCCCAGGCTCGATTCGAGCTGGGACCCTTATGATACCGCGTTTTTTGATGGAAAGTTTCGGGTGAGGTTTGCCTACAAGTTCGAGCGCGTGGACGATCGAACGCTGCGCCTCGAGGCGAAGGCCGATGTGATCGAGGGTGGCGAGCAAACCGAGCTCGAGGCGACGCTCACGCTCGACGACAAGTGCACCTACGAGTTTGTCTATAGCCCGATGCCCGAGGAGTGGAAGTGAGCACGATGATAAAAAATGCACTCTTCGGAGCGCTCGCTGGCGCTCTCGTGATCGCTGGCCCCGGCTGCCGTCAGAAAGAGGACAGCAAGGATGAGGTCGTCGAGAAGGCGGTCGCACCCCAGAGCTCGACGCCCTCCGAAATGTTCGCCAAACACATCGCGATGTTGCCGCCAAAGCCCACGCTTGTCGGTTACTTCGACATCGCCAGGGTGCTCTCGCCGCGGCTCGAGGAGGTCTACGCGCCGACGCGTGAACCCGAGCAAATCGATAACCTCGAGAAGATGCGTCAGGAGGTCTCGGTCATCTTCCTCTCGAACTTTGGCGTGGATATCTCCGAGGCCAACGCCGCGCTTGTGGTCGCGAACGCGGATGGCGTCGCGCTCGTGCTCGAGGGCGTCACGTTGCCTCAGGAAAACGAGGCCAAGGCGCTCGAGACCGAGGAGATCGTCGGCGAGGCGGTGTTCAGATTTCAGGATGACAACAACGCGCGCTTTCCGATGCTCTATATGCGCGAGTTGGCGAATGAATCAGGCGTGATCCTGTATAGCTCGCGCGAACTCGTCGAGCTCACGATGTCCTCGGGAGAAGGGCAAGCCGCAGAGATGGCGACGTTCGTGCAGACGTGGCAGGGGGACGCGCGTCCTCGCGCGTTTATCGCCGCGGATCTTCGCGCGGAGTCATTCGCCTCGATGCGTCAGTCCATCGAGAAGGATGTCGGCAAGCTGCCCGATCGCGTGGTGGTTTCGCTCGAGGAGCGAACGCTCGTCCGTATGGTAGGACCGAGAGACGAGATGAAGGCGCTCGCTGACAGGATCGATGCCGGGTACAGGGTGATGACCGCGGCGCTCGAGTCGCAAACCTCGAGCAGGAACGGTCCGCTCGAAGAAGTCGCCGGGACGTACGCATCCTTCTTGCTGCTCAATTATGGGATGTATCTGGAGAAATACGACCTCGGCGAAGAGGCGTTGACGTATTCTTTCCCCAGACTCGATGACCGCTACCTGCCGTTTTGGTCCGGGGCCATCGCCAGCATCATGATCCCGAACTTTCTTCGCGCGGTGAAGCAGAGCAAGACCTCCGAGGCCGAGATGGTGATGACGACCCTGACCTCGCGAGTCGAGGCCAGGATGAAGAGCCAGGCGATGGATGGCGTCCCCGCGGATGGTTGCAAGTTGCCACCTGGCACACAGCCTTCTTCGGCCGTTCCTGTTGGCGGGAGCAAGGTGATCCCCGGCTTCGATGATCCTGCCTGGGCGGAGTATGACACCGAGAGCCTCGGGCTCACTGACGGGGCGTACTTCTCCTATCAGGTTATCGCGTTGCCCGAAGGGCACAGCGGCGAATACACCTATGGAAATCCGCAGGCTGCGGTGGTGGTCGAGGCGCTCGCTGACTTTGTCGAGGGCGGTCCTCAGCACACCATTCGCCAGGTGATCACCTTTGACGAGCAGTGCAACCCGATCACCTCGCCGGTCGTGATCATGAACGAGTTCGAGTGAGCCAGGGGATTGACGCTCGACAAAACGATCGTCTGGCGAGCACAATAACGCCTCGCGCGTGAACACCAGGGCGGGGCATAGAGCAAGGGAACATGGGACGCATCGTCTTCAAAAACATCTTCAAGAGCTTTGGACCAAAGCACATCCTGCGCGGCGTCGACCTCGAGGTGAGCCCCGGCGAGGTGTTCTTTATCATCGGCCAGTCCGGCGCGGGAAAGTCCGTGTTGGTCAAGCACCTTGTGGGGCTGCTGATGCCCGACAAGGGGCAGATCTTTTTGGATGACCTCGAGATCACGAGCCTGAGCGAGAAGGAATTCTATCCAGTGCGCAAGCGGTGCGCGATGGTGTTTCAGAACTCGACGCTGTTCGACTCGATGACCTTGCAGGAGAACGTCGCGCTGCCGATCAGAAAGCACCGCGACGTGACCCAGAAGCAGGCGATGGAGATGGCGCTCGAGAAGCTCAGGCTGGTGGGGATGCACCACTACGCCACGCGCGTTCCTGCGGACTTTGGCGACGGGATGCAGAAGAAGGTCGCCATCGCCAGAGCGCTCACGCTCGACCCGGAGTACGTGATCTTTGACGAGCCCACCACGGGGATCGATCCGATCAGCGCGGCGATGGTCGACAAGTTGATCCGCCACCTCTCCGATAACCTCGGGGTGACGAGCATCGTCATCTCGCACGACCTGCGCAGCATCTTCGGGATCGCTGACAGGATCGCGATGCTCTACAAGGGGCAGTTCATCCTCGATGGCACTCGCGATGACTTCCTCAACAGCGACAACCCCATCGTGCAGCAGTTTATCAATGGCCGCCCTGATGGCCCGATGGAAGTCTGAGCGAAATGGCATCTCGGGCGCTGGATACCTCACGCATCGCGGTGTTGCATGCATGTGGCGCATAGTGAAAGTGATGCTTTCACTATGCGCCACATGCATGCTGAAGTGTTGGTTTGGAGCAGGGCTCTGGAAAGTTCGGGTGCCGCTATTCAAGCGGTGCTCGTGGGTGCTATAGTAGCTGCGCACTCGAGGTAGAACATGCCCTGGAGTGGTACCTTTGGAGGGGGAGAGGTTGGCCATTTTGCCATCATCTCAGGCAAGAAGCTGCCGAAGGTATGTGGTCGAGTCTCGCGCTCATCGCGAGGTCTCGATGTTCAGGGCAAAACGGCATTGACGAAGGTTCGATGAAAGAGACAGCAATCGAGGTCAAGGTCGGCGCGCTGGTTTTGTTTTCGCTGGCGCTGCTGGTCGGGTTTATCTTCGTGTTGGGTGATTTCTCACTCGGCAAGGGGTTCACCTTTTACGTGGAGTTCGAGAACGCCGGGGGTCTCAAGCCCGGCGCGGACGTGGCCATCGCGGGTTTGAACGTGGGCAACGTCAAGAAGCTCGAGTTCATCGAGACCGAAGCCAAGGTCGCCGCAAAAACCTCCGAGCCGATGAACGCCGTGGCCGTCCGCGCCACGGTCAGCATCGAGCAGCGCTTCGCGACCAGCGTGCGCGAGAACTCGGAGTTCTTTATCACCACGCGCGGCGTCCTCGGCGAGCCCTACATCGAGATCGTCACCGAAGACTTCGACAAGCCAGCGATCGCCTCCAAGGCGGTCTTGCGCGGCGTCGATCCTCCACGTCTCGACCTTGTGGTCTCGCGGGCGATGCGCCTGCTCGAGATCGTCACTGATCTGCTCGAGAACCCCGAGATCTCCACCAAATCACTGCTCTCCAACGCCGCGACGCTGGTGCGCACGGTCAACGAGATCCTCACCGAAAACCGCGAGGACATCGACGGCACCATCCAGGGCGTGCACTCGTCCGCGGACGAGGCGAGCAAGCTGCTCACCTCGCTTAACGTGGCGGTCGAGGATGGCGAGGGGCTGCGAGACATGATCGGTGACCTGAGGATCGCCTCCAACGATCTTCGCTCCACGGCGCGCAACGCCAAGCGCCTCTCTTCGCGCGTCAACGGCCGCATCGATCCGATCCTCGATGACGTCGAGAAGACCGCCACCAACGCCAGAGAGGTCTCCGAGGCCGCCAACCGGCTCGTGGTCACCAACGAACCAAAGATCAACGAATCCCTCGATAACGTGCGCGACGCCACCGCCAACCTCAAGCTCGCCTCCGAGGACGCTCAGGTCCTCGTGCGCCAGATCAAGGACGGCGAGGGCACCGTCGGGTTGCTCCTGAACGACCGTGAGGTCTACGATGACCTCAAGGAGCTGATGCGTCAGATCAAGCAGAAGCCCTGGAAGATCATCTGGAAGGAGTGATTCTAGAGTTCCGCGACAAGTCCTCCCGAGGAGGTCTTGTCGCGAACCACCGACGAAACACCCGCCGCGATCCTGGCACGATTTTCGAAGAGCATAAAAAAGAACGCCGACCTGCTTGTATTGCAGGTCGGCGTTTTGTTTTAAAGGTATTGGAAAATTCGAAAATCGTGCCAGGATCGCGCGGCCGCCAGCAATCGTGGGCAGCGGCGCTCCGAGACGGCGAGGAGGTTCAGGAGGGCGTGCGCGACGCTACAGAGCCCTCACAGCCCACGAAACATCGACCTCAGTGGTCGTGGCCATGGCCATGCCCGTCGCCGGGAGGGTGGGGGATGCCGAGGATCTCACCCGCGGCGTCATGTGGCGACTTCTGGCTCGGCATCAGCTCCTTTGGCACGGGCTTGCCTTCTCGCAGCAAGCGCTCGCGTTCGATCTGTTTGCTGAGCTCGGTGACCTTTGCCTGGAGGCGCTCGCGCATGAACCGAAGCTCCGCGTGTTTGAAGCCGAGTTTGTAGTACTCGAGCGCTTTCCTCGGCTTGCCGAGTGGCCCCTCGTACATCTGCCCGAGGCTCTCCTCGACGCTCACGCGCAACTTCTTGGGGGGCTCGAGCGCGAGCATCTGCTCGAGCGCCTTGGCGCTGTCTGCCATGTTGACCTTGCGCTGGTATGAGAGCGCGAGGTTCTTGTAGGCGTCCAGGTAATTCGGGAAGCGGTGGATGGCGGTCTTCTCGAGATCGATCGCCTGCTCGGGTTCCGCGCGAGAGGTGTGCACGAGCGCCTGTTGGTGGACGATGCGCGCGTCATCGGGGCGAAGAACTCGGGCCAATCGGAGCGTATCGATCACTTCGGCTGGAGACTTCTTTGCCTCCCTTCGTGACGTCTCCGCGAGCGCCTCGTTATAGAGGACCTCGCCAAACGCAGGGAAGACCTCGTGCGCGCTCGCATAAGCGGGGCTCGCCTCATCGAACTTGGAGTAGAGCATGAGCTGGTCACCCTTGCTGCGCAGGTAGTCCGAGGTCAGCGAGAAGCCACCCAGGGTCAGCAACCCTGCGGCAAAGCAGATGCCAAAGAGCGCTGGCGAGAACGCGTGCCCGTCGCCATCCCAGGCTCTGGCCCAGCCGCGCTCGGAGTCTTCGCCAGAGAGCAGCCCGCCGCCATAGTTTGCCAGGAAACCGAAGCTCGCCAGGAACAACAGCGTCGAGGCTTGCCCATCGAGGACCACGCCATCGAACATCATCAGCGTGCCCGCGAGCACCGCAGCGCTCGTGCCAAAGAGGATCGTGCCATAACCTTCCTCTGGCTCCTCCTCGACGCGCATCATATCCACCGCGAGCATGAGCGCCGCCAGCAACCAGACCCCGAACAACAGCAGCCCGATGGCGCCATACTCGATCAGGATCTTGTAGAACCCATGGTGCGTGCTCCTGAAGGCTGGGTAGATGTCGAAGAGCCCCTTGAGGTAAGCGTGGTCAGCGAACACGACGCGCGTTTGTCCAACCCACCATGCGCCAGCGCCCTGACCCGTGAGGACCTTCTGCGTGGCCATCTCGGAGCGAACCTTGGAGAGGTAATCCGCCTCCTCGGGAGACTTGATCTGCTCGTAGCGCGTGATCGCGAAGCGTGTGTTGCGGGGGATGCCATCGCGCACGCTCTCCGGGTTCACCAGGACCTGCTCGTGCGAAACAATCGGTGTGGAGGTCGCCGAGTTGTAGCGCTCGAACTCGGTCTTGACGACAAACGGGCCGATGGCTGCCACCACAGCGATCAACGCCGCTCCGCCGAGCGCCAGTGGTTTCACACCGCCGGTCGCCTGTTTGCGGAACATCAACCCCGCGATCGGGAGCGCAACAGCCGCGAGAGCCATCGCAGGGAGCAATGTGGAGGTCCCGGTCAATGCCAGGTGAGCGCCGCCGAGCAGCAACCCCGCCGCGGCGAGACCTCGCGAGATCTTGTGCCCTGTGGCCACGCCCGCAGCGAGCAAGGGGAGGGCGATGACATAGTAGTTCGAGGCAAACTCGAGGCTGTCGAACGAACCTGTCGCCCCTTCGGGGTCCCAGACGTGCGTGAAGACGCCCACGCCAGCCAGATCGAGAAGCCCGAACAACCCCGCGAGCGCCGCGCCGACGCCAACCGCGCCGCTAAAGTGAGACCACGTCAATGGTTTGCCTGCTGGCGCAGCGAGGATCAGCGCGATGCTTCCCGCAGCGATCAGCCCGCTTACATCCTGAGCGCCCACCAACCAGGTCGGTGACCACGCGGGCGTGATCGTGACCCAAAGGATGAACAGGATCAGTGGAACCATCGCGCGACCGGCGCTCATCTTCACGCCGCGTTGACGCAAGACCTCGACGCTCCATGTCGCCATCGCCGTCGCGGCGAGCAGGGCGCCCACCTCGCGCCGGAAGAACTCATAGCTCGTGAACCCTGTCGCGAACAACGCGGGGAGGATGCCGAGAGATGCCAGGACAATCAGAGAGGAGAGCGAAAACTTCGCTTCCTCCTCTCGACGAGGTTCGGGGGCTGTTTCGGTGGGGGTTGCCGCTTCACTCATGGGCAAACTACTCCGTGGGGAGGTTCTACTGTTACAGGGTGACACCGGGATGAGGTGTTCATCCTCGGGGATGCCACGCTCGCACGCCTCGCGCTCGAATTCGAGCCATAAAAGGTGCGTGCGCTCCTTAACACCCAAACACTTCATGCATATTTCGAGCCGCCTCGCAAGCGACTTGGAAAAGAGGGCGCTCACGCCCGAATAAACAACTCGAGATGTGGGGCGATGTTCACCTGACGGATCACGTCCGCGTCGACACCGCAGACGTGCAGATCCAGACGCTCCAACTTCGCGAGCCCTGGCGCATTGACCAACCTCAGCGCCCCGCTGGTGCCGATATGGGGGTTAAAGGAGAGGTTGAGGTGTTCGAGCGAGAGCGCATCCTCGCTCGATGAGAAGAGGGCCGCTGCTCTGCGCGTCAGATCGTTTCCTTGCAGGTTGAGCTTCTTTAGGTGCGAGAGGATCTCCCCATGCACCAGCTCCTTGACGCCCGCGTCGCGCAGGTCGTTACGCTCGAGCTTGAGCTCGCGAAGTTGCCTCGAGAGGTGCCCGCGCGCCAGCGCGCGAGCACCCTCCGGCGTCAGGTGGTTTAACCCGAGAGAGAGCACCGAGAGGTTTCGCAGCGTCGTCGTGCGCGCCAGCTCGTGCGCGCCGAGCGGGCCGAGGTCGTTGGAGTTCAGGTGCAGCTGCTCGAGCGCCGCGAGGTTCTGCGCGTGCGCCAGCGCGCGCGTTCCCTGCGCCCCGATCCAGTTGCCGCTAAGATCAAGGTGCGACAGCGTGCAGATGCCCTCGGCGCGCACCAGCGGCGCGATATCTCTGTCGCGCAGTCCGTTCAGGCTGAGGTTGAGTTTCTTCAACCTCGGATACTGATGCTGGAGCAGGAGCGCGAGCGCCGAGACGCCCAGCATATTGAACTCCAGATCGAGGTGCTCGATCTGTTGCATCAATCGACACCTCGCCAACGAGGTCATCGCGTGCCGGTCCAGTTGATCCTGTTGTAAGGTCAGGCGCGTCAGGCTCTCTGGCGCGCGAGCATCACCCAGGCTCTCGATACCCGCGGGGCCGATGTTGCTCTCGGAGAGGTCGATGTGCGCGAGCCTCGGCGAGAACTCGAGCAGCGCGCCGAGCCGCTCCGGCGCCAGATCGAGGCGCCGTAGCTTGAGCTCGACGAGCGGCGGTGATGTGTCGAGGAGCGCGTCGCAGAGCGCATCGGTCGTCTGTCTGGGCGCATGATGCGAAAGATCGAGCGAGGTCAGCGCCTGCCCCGCATCACTCGTGAGCAGCTTGCGGATCGCCTTCGGGCTCAGGCGGTGATCGCGCAAGTCGAGGTGCGTCAGCGCCGGGGGAGGTGACTCCAAAAAGAGCTCGAGCGTCGAGTCATCGAGGAGTTGTCCTGGTAACGCGAGGCTCCTGACATGAGGCCAACATGGCGTCGACATCAGCGCTTCGAGGCGCTCGCGGTGGGAGCCCGTGGTGCTCGAGAGCGAGAGCGCGCGCGTGATCGAGAGCAGCGGCCTGGTGGGATCGCGCAGGTCGAGCCAACCCCCAGGGCATTTGCGCCAATCATCTGGCCAGCTCTTGAGGTGCGCGTTGACGTAGGGGAGCCACTCGTCTCTGGTGCGTCGCTGGTTGATCTCCCAGGCGCGCTCGAGCAATGCGCACAGCCTGTCCCAGCGCGTGCGCGTGGGTGGTCGGTTGAGCAACGCGCGCAGCGCCCCGAAGTCTGTCACGCCGTGGGGTTGATCCGCCGGTGTTGGTGTGCTGGATGCTGTCATCCGTGCTGGCTCCGCGTCATCCCCTCGTTCATTGTCGGTGGCTCCTCGCGTCGAGGATAAACATAAACGCGAGGCGATCCCATGTTGAAGGGGATCGCCTCGCGATGCAACCGGTGCGGCGTTTTCAGAGCTTGGAGAGGTACTCGTATCTCGCCATCGCGAGCCGGATATTGAGGCGGTTGAGGATATGCGCCGAGCGCGCCTCGAGCAGCGCCGAGGTCGCATCTCGGATCTCGATCGAGGACGCCGTGCCCGCGGCAAACCTGAGCTTCGCCAACCGCAACGCCTCCTCCGAGTTCTTCACGCGCGCGGCGATCACCTCCTCGCTCGCTCGCGCGAGCTCGACCTGGCGCTGGATGCGCACCAACTCGGCGCGCTCCTGCCTCAGCGCGAGGGACTGCTGCAAGCGTAGCTCCTCGGTCCTCGAGGATAGCTCGTCGAGCTGATGCTTGCGCAATCCTCCATCGTAGATCACCCAGTTCGCGCTCAAGGTGATGCTCCAGAAGTAACCGTTCGGTCGCGTCAGGGCAGGTGGACCGATCAGCGCGTTGGCGCCCAGATCCACGGTCGGCCACCAGCGCCATGATTGCGCCTCTTCCGCCTTCGCGGCGGCGTCGATGGCGCGCGCGGTCGCCTGGAAATCTGCCCGCTGCTCCAGACCTTGATCCAGCGAAGAGATGCTCGCGCTCGCTTCGAGCGCTTCGACGCCGCCCCTGGCGAGCAACGTCCCGTCCGCTTCCTCTCCGAGCAACACCGCGAGCGCATCTGCTGCGTCCTGGCGCGCCGCGATCGCATCGAGGCGTTGCTGTCGCGTCGCCAGCAGATCCGCCTTCGCGCGAGAGACATCCAGCGGCACCGCGCGCTCGCCGCGAACCAGCGCCTCGGCGCGCTCCACGTCCTGCTCGCGCAGCGTGAGGATCTCGTCTAGCAGCTCGATCTGTGCCTGTGTCGCCGCCAACGTATACCACGCCGAGGCGACCTCGAACTGGACCGTCGCGCGCTGCCACTCGGATCTCGCGCGCTCGCTCTCCATCGTGGCGTTCGCGCGCGCGACCTCGGGCATTCGCGTTCCGTCAAAGAGGGTGATGCCCGCTCCCGCGGACGCTTCCCAGCTGTAGACGGGCAAAATCACTCGGCCGTTGAGCTCCACCGCGCTCGGGTTGCGCGTCACGGACGCGGCCGCCTGAACAGTAGGGTAGAACGCCGTGCGCGCCTGCTCGACGCGCGCTCTCGCCTGGGCGATGCGCTGCTCGGTGATTTGCCACGTCTCGTTTTGTTGTTCTGCGCGTTCCATCGCCGCCTCGAGCCCGAGCTCTGCCGCGGTCGATTCCTGTTTATTCTCTTCTCGTGCTCCTCGCTCCTGTCCCCACGCCGTGGCGGGGACAATGGCGAGCGCGAGCGCTGCTGCCATCAGCGGCATCCTTGCTCGTATCATCACGCGGTCTCCTCTTGAGTCTCGAGGTCGAGTTGGCTCCATGGCATCGCGGCGCGTATCCGCCACAAAAGGGCGAAGAAGCTCGGGACGACAAAGATCGTCAGCAAGCTCGACACGGCCAGACCTCCCAGAACCACAGCGCCGACGCCGCGGTAGAGCTCCGAACCGGAGCCGGGGAGGACCACCATCGGCGTCAACCCTGCCAGTGAGGTCATCGTCGACATGAAGATCGGGCGCACGCGTCCACGTACAGCCTCGGTGACGGCGACCTCGAGAGGTTCACCTTCTTTCAAATAAGCGAGCGAACCATCGACCACCAGGATGGCGTTGTTGACCACCACCCCGATCAGGATCAGGAAGCCCAGCGCGGTCATCAGATCGAGCGGCTGCGTCCCCAGGAATTGGTCGACGCCTCTCAAGAAGAGGATTCCTCCGCCTGCGGCGAGTGGGACGGTGACGAGCACCGCGATCGGCGCGACGAAATCCTCGAACAATGCGGCGAGCAACAGATAGGAGAGGAGGAAGGCGATGAGCAGAATCAGCGCGAAGCGCTCCTTTGCCTCGGCCAGCTTTCCTGCTGTGCCCGCGATGTTGATCTGGACCTCGGTCGGGATCTTCCCGGCCTCTTGCATCGGCCCGATGACCTCGCTCTGCACGATCTCGATCGCTTGCTCCAGGGGGACATCCTCGGGGGGCGAGATCTGGAGCGTGATCGCTCGTCGGCGCTCGAGGCGTTGGATGATCGTCGGCCCGATGGTGTCCTCGGTGTGTGCCAGGACCTCGAGCGGTACGACCTGTCCTGATGGCGTCACCACTGGCGATGCGCGCAGGGCATCCGTCGTGGTGATCGCTTCCACTTCACGGTCGCCAGCCCTCAACACCACGTCGACCTTGGGGTTTCCGGGCGGCGCGTATTCACCCACGATCGCGCCATCGATATAGGCATCGACCAGGAGACCGAGCGTGTCACCGCGCATTTGTAGCGCGGCGGCCTTGTCTCTGTTCGGGACGATGTGCACCTCGGGCGCGCCATCGTCGAGCGATGGCACCGGGCGAACCTGTGCGCCGGGGAGGGCGCCCCGCGACATGCCAAACATCTGGCGTCCGATCGCGGTCAAGACGGTCAAATCAGGTCCAGAGATCTCGACCTCCACCGCGCGTCCTCCTCCGATCGAGCGACCGAAGAGCGAGGCTTGTGTGGCGAACGAGATCATCCCCGGGACGCTGTTTTGCGTCTCCTTGAGGAAGGAGAGCACGCCGGGAACCTTCTCGGGGTCTTCCGCGACGGCGCCTCCAAAGAGGCGCTCTGGTGAGCCGACAAAGAAGCTGCGCGCGATCGCTGGCACGCCGTCCTTTTCGACGCCGATATGCGATGCGACCTCGCCCTGGACGTGCTGCCCGATCTTGTCGAGTTCGTCCACCGAGTAACCCGGAGGCGGCACCATGATGCCGAACACCAGGTTGCGGTTACCACTCGGCAGATACTCGAGCTTTGGCAAGAAGAAGTACGCGGCGCTTGAGGTCAGCGCGACGGCTGTGGCGACCACGATGATGCTTCGCCAGGATCGCGCCAATAACCACTGCACCGAGCGCGCGATGCCATCTCGGAAGTTCGCAGCCAACTCGAGGATCGTACCCAATGCGCCCGTTCGCTTCTTCTTCTCCTTGGCTGGTGCGGGCTTCTTGGATTTCAGGAAGCGCGCGCTCAGGCTCGGGATCACGAGGACCGAGACCACCAGTGAGATGATCACGGAGCCCGCGATGGCGTAGGCGACATCGCGCAGCAATTCGCCAACCTCACCCTCCCAGGCGATGATCGGGATGAACACTGCGGCGGTCGTCAGCGTCGACGCGAGCAGCGCTCCGGCGACTTCCTGGACCCCTCGCAGCGCGGCTTCCTTGCTATCTGCGACTCTGCCTCGCCAGGTCTCGATGTTCTCGAGCGCCACGATCGAGTTATCCACGACCATACCGATGGCGAACGTGATGCCCGCGAGCGAGACGATGTTGATCGTGCGCCCGAGCGCGGTCATCACCAGCGCGGTGCCAAAGATGCAGACCGGGATGGCCACCGAGATGATGACCGATGCGCCGAACGATCTCAGGAAGACGAGCAGGGTGATGATCGCGAGCACGGCGCCGAGCAGGAGGTTCTGGCGCACCAGATCGAGCGCGCCTTCGATGTAGCCGGATTGGTCCGAGACCACGACCATCTCGAGGTTGCGCGGCGCGAACTGTTCGCGATCCAATCGCTCGACCTCGTCGCGAATCTCTGTGGAGACCTCGAGCACGTTGGTGCCAGCCTCACGCGAGAGCAGGAGCGCCATCGATGGCCGGTCATCGGCGAAGGCGACGCTCGTGGCCTTTCGCAAGCCAAACCTCACGCGGGCGACGTCGCCCACGCGAACAGGTTCGAGGTTCGGTCCTGTCTTGAGCACGATCCCTTCGAGCTCGTCGAGCTCTGCTGGCGCGAGCATCGTTCGCACCAACACGCGCCGCTTGCCTCGCGTGATGTCACCGCCGGAGCGATCCTTGAGCTCGGCGCGAATCCTGTTCGCCAGAAGATCCACCGAGATGCCGCGTGCGGCGAGCTCGTGAGGATCGAAGTCGATGTGCACCTCGGTGTCGCGACCTCCGAGGTGTCGCACATCAGAGACGCCCTTGATGCGCTCGAGCTCGGGGACGATATCCTCGGCGACCCAGGTCCTGTAGCTCGCGACGGGTTCTCCCGGCGTGCGGCTTCGGACGATGATGACGGCCAGCGGAGGACCGCTCGAGTTCGAGGTCGCCACGATCGGTTGGCGCGCGGCTTCCGGGTAACTCGAGACCTGTTGGAGTTGGTTGGAGACGCGCACGAGCGCCTCGTCGATGTCTGTGCCGACCTCGAACTCGAGCGTGAGTGAGCCCTGGTCCGGGCGCGCTTCTGCGACCATGCGGTCGAGGCGCTGCACGGACTTCAAGACCTCTTCCTGTTCTTCGAGGATCTCGCGCTCGATCTCCTGGGGGGTTGCCCCTGGCCAGGTGGTGCGCACGGTGAGTGTGGGGACCTGGATGTCTGGTGTGAGCTGGATGGGGAGCGCGAGGACCGCCGCGCCGCCAAAGAAGACCGTCAGGATCACGCCGACCATGACGGTCACCGGGCGCTCGATGGCGAGCTTGAGCAAGCCGCCTCGGTCCTCTTTCTTTGGTGGTGATGGTTTGTTCGTCGAGGGTTGTGCTGATTCAGAGGGTTCAGTCATGGCGAGCCCCCCTTGCTATCTGAAGGCTTCTTGGCGTCTTCTTTCTCGCCAGGCGTGATGATTTGCACGGGCGCATCAGGGCGCAACCTCTCGTTTCCATGCGTGACGACGCGAACCCCCTCGCTCAGGTCGGGGTGTTTGGCGAGCAACACCCGGTCATTGTTCCCCGAGAGGATCTGGACCTCGGCGCGCTTGGCGGTGTCTTCCTCGGTGAGCAGCATGACATGTGTCGATGTCACGCCGCGCACGATGGAGTCTCGCGAGAGCGAGACTCCATCGCTGGTGCGCTCCAGAATCAACTCCACGTCGACGGCGTCGCCAGGGAGAAGCCAGGCGGCGGGCTCCTTGGGCGCGACGCGCAGGGTCAGGGTGCGCGTGGTCGGCTCGAGTTCGGGGATGACGCCGACGACTTCGCCAGCGATCTTCGTGTTCCTCCCGATGATGGTGACCTCTTTCCCGGCGGTGATCTCCTCGGCCATCGGTGCGGGTAAGGGGACAAAGACCTCGACATTTGCCGGGTCCACGAGCCTCATGACCGGCGTGCCCGGTCCGACCCAGTCTCCCGGGTCCTGGAGGCGGTCCGTGATCACGCCATCGAATGGCGCGGTGACCTTGTGCTGCGCGCGCCGAGCGCGCGCTCTCCGGATGATGGCGTCCTGACTCGATATCGATGCGGCCAGGGCTCTGGCGCGGGAGCGCTCTCGCTCGGCCTCGATTTGAGGGACGACTTCAGGCCCCAGAGACTCGATGCGGTCTGCTTCTCTGAGCGCTTGCTCGCGCTCTTCGGTGAGTCGCTCGCGCGCGGCCTGGGCTTCGATGATCTCGGCCGAGACGAGGGCAGTGTCGATCACGACGAGCGCGTCCCCCTTCTTGACCTCGGCGCCCTCGCGAACCGTGAGCTGTTCGATCTCGCCCGACGCACCCGCCGCGAGGGTGGCCTCCTGCTTTGGTCGAACCTCGCCGAGGTAGACCTTGGAGAGGGTGATCTTTCCTGGCTGCGCTTGCTCGATTTGCACCCGCGTCTTGCTTTGCTTGGGTGGTGCGTCGGCTGCCTTGGCCTGATTCTCTGCGCCATCCTGACATCCCGTCAGGGACAGAGTGAGAAAGAGCGTCGTCAACCAAAGATACGGCGCTGCAAATGAGGGCGGCTGTCCTCGGAGGAGTTGCATGGGGGACCTGTTTGTTTCTGGTGGGGCTTGGCTCGCTTTAAGAGAGCCGTCTCGTGAGGCGTTAAGAAGTTTGTTACCGATCTAAGACTCGTCAAGCCCTGGGATGGTGGAATTTTCCACTGAGGCCGGAAAGGGAGTGCGCGTGCTTGACCTCTATGGGGGGTTGGTGTAGAACGCGCAGCCCGCGACGTTCGGAGACGGATTTCGTGGATTGAAATCGTCAAGCTCGCTGCCTTATTCCCTCTCTTGCCTACATGTAGGCAACCTCGGAGGAGCGCTCCAATTTCCCGATACCCATCGAGGATAAGAGCGTCCAGAAGGCAGGGGCCTTGCCAAAAAACATGAATGGAGTGTCGCGTATATCATTAGGTCGCGGCGCTCGAACCGAAGCAAGGAGCATGAAAATGGGTAAAGGACTCTTGGGTCGTAAAGTCGGCATGACGCGTTTGTTCAGCGAGACGGGAGATGTGGTCCCAGTGACCGTCATCGACGTCTCGAGCAACGTGGTTGTTCGCAAGAAGAGCGAGTCGGGCAAGGATGGCTACGCTGCTGTTCAGCTTGGCTTCGAAGAGGCTCACAAGCTCGAGAAAGAGGGCGAAGAGCCCAAGTGGCGCCTGAGCAAGCCTCGCGTCGGTGTCTTCCAGAAGGCTGGCATCGAGACGCCTCGCCGCGTCCTGCGCGAGCTTCGCGTGAGCGAGGACGAGCTCGACTCCTACGAGGTCGGCGCTGAGCTCGGCGCGGACACCTTCAACTCCGGCGAGTTCGTCGACGTCACCGGCACCAGCAAGGGCCGCGGCTTCACCGGCGTCATGAAGCGTCACAACTTCAGGGGTACCAAGGCATCTCACGGTGTCCACGAGTTCTTCCGCCACGGTGGTTCGATCGGTATGAGCGCCTATCCCGCGCGCGTCCTCCCTGGAAAGAAGATGGCTGGTCAGCACGGTAACGCCCGCGTGACCATCCAGAACCTCCGCGTCCACAAGGTCCTCGGAGAGGACAACTTGATCCTCGTCAAAGGCAGCGTCCCTGGCCCCAATGGTGGGATCGTGATGGTGCGTTCGGCGATCAAAAAGAGCCGCGGCGTCTGAGCACGACTCGTGCTTGAAGAGAAGGCACCGTGAGCCTATGATGCCTCCACCATGTGAGGCGAGGCGATGGCTTCCGAGAAGCTCAAAAAATACCTGGCTTACTACCAGAAGACGCTGCGCGATGATCCCGAGAACATCGAAGCGAGGCTGCGACTCGCTGCCTTGTTTCGAGAGATGGGGAACATCGCGCACGCGATCGAGGAGTATGTCACAGCTTCCAAGCTGCTCGCCGCCCAGGGCTTGCCCCTCGAGGCGATCGCCGCTTGCAAGGCTGTGCTCGAGCTCGACCCGACACACACCGAGGTCCAGCTCTTCCTCGCCAGGTTATTCGCCCAGGCGCCTGACGCTGCGGGCGCCGGCGCACGCATCGCGCGACCTGTCGCGACCCCTGGCGTGGGGGTCGCCAGGCGCGTCCTGACTCCCCCTCCAAGTCCAGCCATTCGCCCTGCGCAAAAGATCGAGCAGCTCTCCACTGACGAGATGGCTGCCTTCGAGCGCAGCGGCGCCCAGCCGATCACGCTCGCCCAGCCCAAGGGACCCGACGCAGAACTCGGTGACGAGGACTCCGAGGAGGACGTCCCCACGGGCGTCCATCACGCGGTCGATCCTGTCCCCGCCATGAACGTCGACAACACCGAATCGGCGACCGTCTCCGCGCGTCCTCCAAAACCATCGACGCCCGTGTCGACGCCTGCCGCCGAAACCGTGGTCAAGCCCGCCGCTGCGTCCGAGTCGACTCGCACCTATCAAACGCTCGATCCTCGTATCCTCGATGCCGCCTCGGCGAGCTCGGATGATACGGTGATGATCCCCATGGACGAGCAGACAAGCGTGACCTCTTATCCCGCATCGCCAACGGCTATCGCGCGTAAAGAGGTCACCTTCGCAGCGGCTCCCGAGGAGATCGCGAGGTTGCGCAGCCAGACCTCTGATGAGATGCGCGAGACCGTCGAGTTCTCCTATATCGACGAGCTCCGCAAGACGCAGGCTGTCGATCCCGAGCAGATCGAGACCTCGCTCGAGGAGAAGTCCCAACCTCCATCACTGCCCGCGTCGTTGTTCGCGCTCGCTGATCGCCGCGAGACGCTCCCCATCACCGAGGCCGTCGGCCAGGATGGGTTGATGACTGGGCGATGGCATCCTATCGATCGCAACCTCGAGAACGAGCTCAAGAAGGAGCTCGAGGACGGGCTCTCCAACTCGACCGAGCCGCTCACCGACGAGACCACGTTGGAGCAAGACAAGCGGCAGGTGAACAGCGAGGAGACCTTCGATCTCAAGGTCTTCGATATGGAGGGCATGGATCTCGAGAACTCTTCGTTCGATTCATTGCTCGATGAACTCAGTGATGGCGTGCGAGAGCACCTCGATGACCTCGACTCCGAACCCTTCGTCGATGACGGGACCTCGAAGTCAGTTCGTATCAATCGCGAAGATCTCCCGGACATCCCGCTCTTTAGCAACGTGAATCATCGCGCCTTCGTGAAGTTCCTCGAGAGCGTCGAGGCGCGCGAGTTCGAGGCTGGCGAAACCATCGTCGAAGCCAACCACGACAAGCGCTGCATCTACATCATCGCGCGCGGCAAGACGCAGGCGAGCAAGCACGTCGACGGCCAGGAGCTCTTCCTTGGCGAGTTCGCCGAGGGGGATTTCTTTGGAGAGTTCGAGCTCCTGACGGGTCGCCCGAGCGCTGCTCAGATCGTCGCCTCGACGAGAACCTCCGTGCTGGTCGTCACCGAGGAGGCGATCCACGAAGTCGCCGAGGAAGATCCCGAGATCTGGGACACGCTCTGGGATGTCTATCACATTCGGATGCTCAACAACCTGATGGCGTCCAACACCATCTTCAGGCACCTCCCGAGCACGACGCGCGACGAGGTCCTCGATCTGTTCGAGATCGAAGAGCACCCTCCTGGCCAGGTTGTTCTGCAACCTGAGGAGCCCTGCCGCTTCGTGTGTCTCGTGTTGTTCGGTGAGCTCAACCTCGAGCCCACCGATCCCAAACTCCCCAGCAAGATCCTTCGCGAGGGCGAGTTCTTCGGGTTC
>Ga0208061_100235_pt1 | contig 17551 bp, 16 predicted proteins | sample DeeseametaMP0555_FD_184209 | JGI IMG/M metagenome (GOLD analysis project Ga0208061, IMG submission 184209) | Marine microbial communities from the Deep Atlantic Ocean - MP0555 (SPAdes) | ecosystem: Environmental > Aquatic > Marine > Oceanic | place: South Atlantic Ocean | collected 2011-01-23 | reverse complement strand
GCAGAAGGTGTGACAAGCCCCCCGCGCCTCGCTTCGCTCGGCGCTGCCCCCCAAAACGGGGGGCGATCTGGCGAGGATTTGAGCGTCGAGGTTCGCGTGGGCACCCTCATGAAGCTCATCGCAGATCTCGAAGCTCCAGAGTGCAAAACGCCAATGTTCAAGAAGCCACCTGTCTCGCCCCACTCCGGGGGGCAGCGCCGAAGGCGCGGGGGGCATGTCCTCGCTTTCTGCTAGACCGTCACGATGAGCAAAACGCCGACCTCACAACAAGCCTCCCTGCGAGCCAAAAACCTCGCACCCAACGCCAAGTCTGCCCCCCTCCTGAGGCGTAGCCGAAACACAGGGGGGCCGCGGACGAGCGAGAGCGAGGGCCGCGGGGGGTGGCACGAAAAATGAAGGAAACAGAGGTCATGGCAAAGTTGCGCTCGTTCCGTGCTTGTTTTGGAGCATGGGCACTCCATATCGGGAGTGATTTTGCGGGCAGGGCTTATCCAGGTGGAGCAGAGAGGCTCCTTGATTATTGATGTGGCGGTGGATTGATTTTTCAGTGAGGTGTGAGATGGCGGGAAGGAGCGCGTCGATTTGGAGAGCAGCGTTGGCGAGCGTGTTTCCGATGGCGCTGATGATGTGCGGGGCGGCGCCTCCAGAGGAGGGCGTTCAGCTCGAGAGCGGCGTCGGGAGCGCTCACTATCAGTACACCTCGGGAGGTTGCGTCGGGCCGACGTACAACAACAAGGTGCGCGAGGCGCGCGTGTATAACCAGGTCTCCTACCGAAGCTCGAAGCATATCGGCGTCACTGGCGAGGCGACGCTATCAGTGGGGGAAGTCTACTCGTCCACGCTCAGGGATAGCGGTGATGAGTCCAACCCACCGCAAACGGATAACGAGGAGCTCGGTCACGTGCGCGGCGCAGCGATCGTGGCGATCAGGCCGAGCCTGCACTTCAAGTACGGTGGCCTGGAGCTTGGCCCCGGGTTGGATGTCTACCAGACGCTTCGTGCCCCGGAAGCTTACCGGGGCCTCTCGATGGAGGAGGCGGAGCAAATGGGGTTGGACGTCGAGCGGTTATCCTTGCGTGAGGTCGGCTTGTTCCCGAGCGGTCGCTTCTGGGCAGGATACCCGAAGTACGCCTACGCGTGGCTCGATCTTGGCGCGGGGCCTGGTTCTCCTGCTGCGCTCCCGATCGGTATCGGGGTGGGACATGCCAGCGAGAAGCTTCGCGCCGAGCTCGGCATCTACGGTCTCGATGGCGCCCTGTTGCTCACGGGAACGCGCAAGCTCAATGACAAAATCTGGCTCGGCGGACGCGCTCACGTGGGGCCTGACTTCGACGCCGTCGGTGGGATGCTCATGTTTGGTTATGACTTCGGGACGCCTGAAGAGTGGTCTGGCGATGAGTGAGTTATCTCTTGGGAAAGCGGAGTGATTTGAACCTGTTGGCAAGAAAGGTGGCCGTGAAAAACGTGAGTTTCTCTTTACTTGGAGTAAAAGTAGGATTAGGGATAGTTCCCCGATTCGGGATAACTCCACGGGCAAGCGAGTAACGGCGCCATGTTCAATAAACTCTTCGGCCTCTTCTCAAACGATCTCGCCATCGATCTCGGCACAGCGAATACGCTCGTGTACGCGCGAGGTAAGGGGATCGTGTGTAGCGAGCCGAGCGTGGTCGCTGTGCAGAAGGATGCTCGAGGAGGAAAGCGCGTCAAGGCTGTCGGTCGCAAGGCAAAGGAGATGCTCGGCAGGACGCCTGGCTCCATCGTGGCGATCCGCCCGATGAAGGATGGTGTCATCGCCGACTTCCAGATCACCGAGGCGATGCTTCGCTACTTCATCAAGCGAGCACACGGTCGCTCTCGCATGTTATCTCCGCGCGTGATCATCTGTGTTCCGTTTGGAATCACCGAGGTCGAGAAGCGCGCGGTCCGCGAGAGCGCGTTGCACGCAGGCGCCGGGAAGGTCTTCCTTATCGAGGAGCCGATGGCAGCAGCCATTGGCGCAGGACTCCCCATCGCCGAACCGAGCGGCAACATGATCGTCGATGTCGGCGGCGGCACCACCGAGGTCGCCGTCATCTCGCTCTCTGGCATCGTCTACTCGCAGTCCGTGCGCGTGGGCGGTGATAAGATGGACGAGGCGATCATCCAGCACATGAAGCGCAAGTACAACTTGCTCATCGGCGAGCGAACCGCGGAGACGATCAAATGCACCATCGGCACGGCTTATCCGACAGAGGAGGTCTTGACGATGGATGTGAAGGGGCGTGACCTCGTGGCGGGTTTGCCAAAGACCCTCGAGGTCAACTCGGACGAGATCCGAGACGCGCTCCAGGAGCCGATCAACGCCATCGTCGAGGCTGTTCGCATCGCGCTCGAGCGCACACCACCAGAGCTCTCGGCCGACATCGTCGACAAGGGCATCGTGCTCGCTGGCGGCGGCGCCTTGCTCAAGAACCTCGACATCCTGCTGCGCGAAGAGACGGGGCTCCCGGTACTGATTTCGGATGACCCGATGAGCGCGGTCGTGCTCGGCAGCGGCAAGGTGCTCGACGAGATCGAGCTTCTTCGCGACGTCGCCGAGTACTCTTCGTATTGATTTTTTTGTTCACCGATCACGCGAGCCTTTCAGCAAGGCTTAACGCATGAATGACCTGTTCGAGAAGCATCGCGAGAAGATCGCGGTCTTTGTGCTCATCCTGATCCCCATCGTGATGATGGCGACCTCCGCTGGCGCTGATATTGGCCAGGAGAAGAGTAATCGCCTCACCGGGTGGACGCGGGGAGCGTTGTATACAGGTCAGCTCGGCGTGGTTCAGGTGTTGGGCGGCACGCAAGGCCTGCTCGGCGCGTGGCTCTCCTCCGACCTCGCCCAGGAGAACGAGCGCCTGCGCGAGGAGAACGCGCTGCTGCGCGAGGAAAAGGCGCGCCTGATCGGCGTCCTCCAGGAGAACGCCAGGCTCCGGCAACAGGTCGGCTTCAAGGACGCGCACCCCGAGTTCGAGCTCGTTCCCGCGCGCGTCATCGCTCGCGATACCTCCCCTTACTTTCGCGTCCTCAGCATCAAGATCACCGAGGAGGGCAAGAAGCTCCTCCCCAGGATGCCCGTGGTCGTCGCCGGTGGCGTCGTCGGCCAGGTGCACAAGGTCTACGATGGCTGGGCTGATGTGATCATCCTCTCCGATCCTCGCTCGAACATCGACGCCCTCAGCCAACGCAACCGCGCTCAAGGCGTGGTGCAGGGGCTTGGCAAGGAGCGCGATTACGCCGCGCGCGTCGCCTATCTTTCCGAGAAGGATGACGTGCAGGTCGGTGATATCATGGTCACCAGCGGGATGGGCGGCATCTTCCCCAGAGAGCTCATCATCGGCACGGTCACATCGACCGCTCCCGACGAGCGCCGCCTGTTCCAACAAGTCGTCGTCGAGCCCGCGGTAGATTTCTCCCGGCTCGATATGGTCTACGTGATCACGGGCGTGGAGCGTCCCCAGATCGAGGGGATGTGAATGATGGGAAACGTCGCGCTCTGGCTCGCTGCCATGGTCTTTATGTTCCTGGAAGGGGCGATCCTCGGTGCGCTGGGCATCGAGCAGTGGTCCCTCCAACTCGGCTTGATCGTGGTCTGCTATCTGGGGATGCGGCGCGACTTCGAGTCGAGCGCCTGGTTGCTCGCCGCGCTCCTCTTGCCGCTCGAGTGGACCACTGGCGGACCGATGGGAGGCTACAGCCTTGGCGCTGTGGTTATCTTCCTGCTCCTTCGCCTCGTGGGTTCGCAGCTCGAGGCGCGATGGAGCGCATGGAAGGCGATGTTTTGTGCCATCGCCGTGCTGCTTCACCACCTCGTCGTCGCGGGCTACTGGCTGATGTTCGCTCCAGACTCTCCGATCGTGACGGCGATTTTCGCGACGATGTTTGGCGCCGCGTTCGGAGCAGGCATCGTGTCGCTCCCGCTCGGGTGGTTGTTCGCGCGGTTGGAGTCACAGTTTACACCGAGAGATGGGACGCAGGGGTTGAGTTTTGGTTGAGCTTGGCCAGGGTAAGAGCTCTCACGATTCTGTCGGACGCGGAGAGCAGGGCGGAGACAGCGAACGCTACAAGGGGCGCTATGCGATCCTCGTGTCGATCGGGTTCCTCTTCTTTTTGGCCTTGCTCGGGCGCCTCTGGTTTTTGCAGGTGATTCGCGGCGATGAGTTCTGGCGCGTGAGCACCGAGAACATCATCCGCGATATCGAAATCAGCCCCGCGCGAGGTCGGATCTTCGACACGAGCGGCGTGACGTTGGCGGACAATCGCCCCTCGTTCGATGTGTACGTGGTGCCGCTGATCTTTAACGAGTATTCGGATCAGGGGACGCTCGAGAAATTGCGCGGGTTCCTCAACCTCACCCCCGGCGAGCTCGTTCGCATCGAGAAGGGGCTCGAGCGCAAGGTCGCTGACCTTGTGGTCCGGCGCGACATCACGCGCTCACAGGTCGCCCAGATCGAGGCGCACCAACTCGACTTGCCCGGCGTCGAGGTCCGCGTCAACGCGCACCGCTATTACCCCTTTCATTCCGTCGGCGCGCACACCGTGGGGTTCCTCGGTGAGATCGGCCAGGTCGAACAGGAGGAGCTCGAGAAGTTCGGTTATCGCAGCGGTGATTACATCGGCAGGATGGGCCTCGAGCGCGCCTATGAATCGGCCCTCCGAGGTTCCCCCGGCGTGGATCGCGTCGTCGTCGACGCCGCAGGCAACCGACAGGGCGAGGCGCAGACGGAGTTTTTGATCGGCGAGTATCAGCATGTGGCGCCGGTCGCCGGTCGCGATTTGACGACCACGCTCGACATCGAGCTGATGCTGATCATCGAGGAGGCGATGCGCGACAAGGCGGCTGGCTCGGTCGTCGCGCTCGATCCCAGGGATGGCAGCGTGCTCGCGCTCTACAGCAAGCCTGGGTTCAACCCGAACTCCTGGACGGGGCGACTCTCCACGCAGGAGAAGCGACGCAACGACTCCGATCCCTACAAGCCGATGATCGACAAGTCGGTCAACTCCTACTTCCCCGGATCGGTGTACAAGGTCGTCGGCAGCCTCGCGGCGCTCGAAGAGGGCCTGATGCAACGCGATGACGAGGCGTACTGCCCCGGGTTCTACAGGTTTGGCGGGCGCCGCTTCCGTTGCTGGAAGCGAGCAGGGCACGGGCACACCGATGTCGTCGAGGCGCTCGCTGGGTCTTGCGATGTGTATTACTACAAGGCCGCAGAACAACTCGGCATCGACAAGCTCGCCGAGTACTCCTACCGCTTTGGTTTTGGCGAAGTCACCGGGATCGGCATCAACTCCGAGAGCGCGGGTCGCGTCCCCACAAAGGAGTGGCACCGCAAGAATAGCCCGGACGGCTACCAGTACGGGTTCGCGCTGAACACCGTCATCGGCCAGGGCGACACGCTCGTATCACCGCTCCAGATGGCGCTCGCTTACGCGGCCATCGCGAACGGCGGCGACCTTTACTATCCTCGCCTGCTCAAGTCCGTCTCGACGCGCGATGGCGACGTGTTGTTCGACTATGCGCCACGTCGCCGCAAGCGAATCGACTTCGATCCAAAGCACCTCGAGGCGATCCGTCAGGGGCTTCATGACGCGGTAAATATCGACGGCGGCACCGCATACTCGGTGCGCCTCGAGGATGTTATCGTCGCGGGTAAGACAGGCACGGCGCAGGTGCACAAGATCGGGAACGTGCGCGTTGCGAACGAGAACAAGGAGTTTCGTTTCCGCGACCACGCCTGGTTTGCATCCTATGCGCCTTATGAGAACCCCGAGTTGGTCGTCATCGTCTTCCTCAAGCACGGTGGTCACGGCGGCTCGGACGCTGCTCCTGTGGCGATGGAGATTTATCGCAAATACTTCGATCGCGACCTCTCGAGCTCGCTCACCCAACGTGTCAGTGAGCTCGCGGCCGCGCGCGAGCGCATCCGCGTCAACCGCGATCGCGCCGGTGATCATCAGGAAGATCAAGATCCTGACGTGGAGCACGAGCGATACCTCCCGCCTATCCCTGACCACGATATGGGGGCGGATATGGGCGCGGTGTTTTCCGATGACTCGGATATGAGCTTTGCTCCCGCCGAGAAGGAGGCTGGCGATGAATGAAACGCGCGAGTCATCCTGGGTGGTTCGCCTTGTCTCGGCGATCGACTGGCCGTTGGTGCTGATCGTCAGCACCTTGGCGAGCGTGGGGGTGTTTAACCTCTACAGCGCTTCGATGGCGGCCGGGAAGTCGTATCACATCGCTCAGGCGATCGCGTATTTGTTCGGGTTGAGCGTCGCGTTGGTGATGGGGCTGATCAATCGCCGCGTTTACGAGCGTTGGTCCTACGTGGTTTATGGCGGCGTTGTCGCGCTGCTGTTTTTGGTGATGGTGGTCGGTACCGAGCTCAACGGTTCGAAGCGCTGGCTCAACCTCGGCGTCTTCCTCTTGCAGCCTTCCGAGCTGCTAAAGATCGCCGTGATCATGATCACGGCGCGCTACTTCAAGGATCGAGAGAGCAAGGAGGGGAGCTATTCACTCCTCGAGCTCGGGCGTCTGTTCGGGCTCGTCGGTCTGGGCGTCGCGTTCGTGTTGAAGCAGCCTGACCTGGGGACATCGCTCGCGATCCTGGCGATCTTTATGACGATGGTCCTCTTCGAGGGGGTCAAGGCGACGAGCCTCGTGGCGATGGCTGCGGCGGCGATGTTCGCCACACCGTTTGTCTGGGTCTTCGGGATGAAGGAGTACCAGAAGGATCGCGTGATCACGTTCTTGAACCTCGAAGAGGATCAATACGGTCAGGCGTGGCAGGTTCGCCAGTCGATTATTGCGTTTGGCTCCGGGCGAATGTGGGGCAAGGGCCACCTGGAGGGGACGCAGATCCAGAAAGGGTTTGTCCCCGAATTCGAGAACGACTTCGCCGCGTCGACCTGGGCCGAGGAGCATGGCTTCATCGGGATGCTCTTTCTGCTCTCGCTCTATATGGGGTTGATCCTGTGGTCGCTGCGCATTTCGATGCGCGCACAGGATCGCTACGGCGTTCATGTGGGCGTGGGGATGGCCGCGTTCTTCTTCTGGCACGTGCTCGTCAATATCGGCATGGTCACAGGCAGCTTGCCCGTGGTGGGGCTCCCGCTCCCTCTTATGAGTTATGGTCGAAGCAACCTGATGACGATCATGCTCGGTGTCGGTTTACTGCTCAACGCCAGCGCCACACGCGCAGGCAAGACCGCCGATCGCTAGGATCGAACGGCGAACTCGGCGCAGCGCTGGAGTAGATTCGAGGCGGCAAACCAGTGATGGTACTGGTCTTGTGGGTGCACTCCCCAGGTTATGGCGAACCATATCTTGATGCGTTGTTCAGGTTTCATCTTCGAGAGTGACACTTCGAGCGCGTTTGCCGGGAAGTTTAGCAAACCCGCGTCGCGGTTTCCTGGCCACCACTCGCCAGCGTGTTCGATCGTGGCTTCGTCTGTATTCGTGCCGATGCAGAGCGCTCGCGGTGGCGCGAGGTTCTCTCGCTGATGTTGCCAGCCAGCTTCTTCCTCACGTGGTTCAGACCACACCTGCGCCTCGAAGTGCTCGGCCCAGTTCGGTACGAGCCGCGCTTCCTTGTTCGATGGATGCCAGCGAGCTGTGACGGTGTGTTTGGGCATCGCCTCGTGAGCGAGCAACTTGTAGCAAACCAGCGCGCTCCCGTGGATCCATTGATCCTGAGCGTTTTGGGTGAATGTCTGGATCTGGCCACTCCAGTCATCGTGCTCCCATGCCCAGCAGGCGGCACCCTCGAGTTCGCAATAACCTGCATAAGTCGCGTCGAGATGCAGCGGTCGATCGCCCGGCGTGCTGCTGATGCTCACTGCGCCGTGGGGCGTATCGAGCAGCGCGGGTTGTTCGAGCATGTGTGTGCGAAGCGGGGAGGGGGCTTCGATTCGGGGTTGCAGGAGGCGTAGCCAGAGCTTGACGAGATCGAGCGGCGCTTCGAGTTCGTCTGCCCAGAGGACGCGGGAGTCTTGTGGCCAGTCGAGTAGATGATCGCGCAGGTATCCGCGGACCTCTTCACGTTGTATTTGACCTGGGTGTTCGCCAAGCCATCTCCAAAGGTCCACGAACGCTTCGCGTGTCTGTGGACCTTTGAGCTTCGAGCGCAGCTCGCCCCAGTAATCCGAGTCGTTCATTCCTCAGCTGAGTGTGTCGAGGGTTTTTAACTCATCCCGGAGCGCGGCAGCGCGCTCGAAGATCGAGGACATCTTGCGTATTGGCATCCGTCCGGCTTTGATCTCGACGAGTTTGCTCTGGTGGATGAGCAGCAAGCAAGGCAGTGATGGGAGCGGGTATTGGCTCGACACCATCGGGTTATCGTCGACATTCATGCGCGCGACGATGATGCCGGGGCCGTGCTCCGCGTTCAATTGCTCGAGCGCTTCCTTTTGTCCCTTGCTAGGCTCGTTCCAGCTCGCCCAGAATGCGACGATGGCGGGATACGGTTGGCGCAAGACCTTTTGCTCGAAGCTCGCGTCGGTGACATCGATGATGGGGTTCTCTGGCATGCTCTCCTCGGTCGTTTACAAGCACGTATGATGTGCAGGATAAGAAAGAAGCGCGGCGCGTGCCACACCCGATATTTTTCTGTCACCGGTATTTCAGCCCGAGCAGGACATGAGCGACTCCGAGAAACCTTCTTCAGATCAGGTCGAGCTCCCCACAGAGGAGCGAAAGAACCTCCTCGTGCCCGACGTCCAGAGATGGCGTAAGGAGGACGGGCCGATCATCTCGCTCAAAAACGTCCACAAGTCCTTCGGGGAACAGAAGGTCCTCCAGGGGATCGATCTCGAGATCAACGTCGGTGAAATCACAGTGATTATCGGCGCGTCGGCTTCTGGCAAGAGCGTGCTCATCAAGCTGATGAATGGGTTGCTGTTTGCCGACAGCGGCGAGGTGCGGCTGTTTGGTCAGGACCCCGCCGAGCTCTCTGATGTGGAACTGGATAAGCTGCGCAAGCGAATGGGCACGTTGTTCCAGAACTACGCGTTGTTCGATTCGATGACGGTGGTCGAGAACACCGCCTTTCCGCTCGTCGAGAACAAGGCGATGGGGGTCGCCAAGGCTCAGAAGCTCTCGGCGGAGTTGATCGAATCGCTCGAGCTCGGGCACGCGCTCCAGATGTATCCATCCTCGCTCTCGGGCGGCATGAAGAAGCGCGTCGCGCTCGCGCGTTCGATCATCTCCAATCCCGAGATCGTGCTGTTCGACGAGCCGACGACGGGCCTCGATCCGATCATGATGGAGTTCGTCGATGATATGATCGCGACCATCAAGGAGCGCTTCGGCCTGACCAGCGTGGTCATTTCCCACGATATGGCCTCGACGTTTCGGCTCGCGGACTCCATCGCGGTGCTTCAGGGCGGCAAGATCATCCTGCACGACTCTCCAGAAGTGGTGAAAGGGAGCGATGACGAGCGCGTGCGTCAGCTGATCTTTGCCTCGGACAAGACCGATATCGATGTCGGCGATGACACCGGCGAGGAAGAGGATCAGAGCATCGCCGAGGAGAACGCCGCGGTGATCGTGCGCGACCTGTATAAATCATTCGATGGGCGCGGCGTGCTCAAGGGGGCAAACCTCACCGCGCCCAAGAAGGAAATCACCGTCCTGATCGGCGGCTCGGGCTCGGGAAAGAGCGTGCTGATGAAGCACATCCTGGGGTTGTTTCGCCCTGACAGCGGGCGCGTGGATGTGTTGGGGAAGGACGTCACCAACCTGAACGAAGCTGGCCTGAGCGAGCTGCGCACACAAATCGGGATGCTGTTTCAGCACGCGGCGCTGTTCGACTCGATGAGCATCGAGGACAACATCGCCTTTCCATTGCTCGAGCGTCGCGAGTCGGTCTCCTACAAGGAGGCCAAGGAGCGCGCTGATCAGGTGATGGAGAAGCTCAAGCTGACCGACATCGCCAAGCGCTTCCCGCCGAGCGTCTCCAACGGGCAGCAAAAACGCGCCTCTTTGGCCAGGGCACTGATTACCGAGCCTGTGATGATGATTTATGACGAGCCCACCACAGGCCAGGACCCGATCATGTGCTCCTATGTCGAGGAGATGATCCTCGAGGCTCACGAGAGTTTCGGGTTGACCAGCTTGATCATCTCGCACGATATGGCCTCGACGTTTCGTATCGGGGATCATGTGGCCATGCTCTACCACGGCGAGATCATCGCCGAAGGCCCGCCCTCGATGCTGCTGCATTCGGAAGATGAGCGCGTGCAAGAGTTCGTCTTTGCGGCGGATGTCGCCGAAAAGAAACGCGCGGATTGACTTGATTTTTTGCACGCGTTGGCAAAAATGCCACATCTTTTGTGACCTCGGTGACCTTGGGGGTGTCTGATCGGTTGTGGCGCAGTCGTTTCGTGCTGGCCACGGCAGATCAGAGGGCGGATCGCGTCGTGACACCACGACGCGGTTCATTATATTCGCGCGGTATGCTGCTTTTGTGTGCCGCCTCGATAAAATGTAAGGAGCTGGAATGAAGGAATGGTTAGAAGGTCTCGGTTTGAGTAAGGAGACCATCGATAGTGTGATGGCCTACATCTCGAACCTCGCGGTGAATTACGCTGGCAAAGTCGCCGGTGCCATCGTCATCTTGCTGCTCGCGATGTTTATCTCGGGCTGGGTGCGTTCGATGGTCGAGAAGGCGCTCACCAGGGTCAACTTCGATCCGACGTTGACCAAGTTCTTCGGCACCGCGAGCCGCTGGGTCGTGCTCCTGCTCGCTGTGCTCGGCTGCCTGGGGATGTTTGGTATCGAGACGACGAGCTTCGCCGCCGTCATCGGTGGTGCCTCGCTGGCCATCGGCCTCGCTTTCCAGGGGAGCCTCTCGAACGTCGCCGCTGGCGTGATGCTGCTGACCTTCCGCCCCTTCAGCGTCGGCCAGGTGATCACGGTCGCCGGTCAAACCGGAAAGGTCGATGAGATCGGCCTGTTTACCACCGCGCTCAACACCCCTGATAACCGCCACATCATCATCCCCAACGGTCAGGTCTTTGGCTCCACGATCGTCAACATCACGCACAACCCCAAGCGGCGCGTGGATGTGAACATCGGGATCGGATACGGCGATGACCTCGACGAGACGAGGCGCGTGCTCGTCGAGGCTGGCGAGGCGATCACGCAACGTATCGAGGGGGAGCCTGTGGTCGCGTTCCTCTCGGAGTATGCCGACAGTTCGGTTAACTGGCAGGTGCGCATCTGGGCCAAGACCGAAGATTACTGGGTCGCCTACGAGGCGCTCATGCGCGAGGTCAAAATTCGCGTCGAAGCAGCTGGCCTCGACATCCCTTACCCAAATATGGTCGTGCACCGCGCTGACTCCGGTGGCGCAGAGGCTTGAGCCTGACGCTGTGTATGAAATGAATATGGCGAGCTCGCTGCCATGGAAGCGCTCGCCAGTGTGAAAGAGAGGAAGAGAATGAACGTGAAGAAGAATGTTTGGGCAGCGCTCGCTGCGTCCACGATCCTGGCAGCGCCGGCGCTCGCCACGGCAGATACGACCACCTACGTGCCCGAGGACGAGATCAAGCAGAACGAGGCCGAGGCATCACTCGGTGAAGGTCGCCTCGATGGCACCTTCGGGCTCTCGGCGTCGTTTAGCCTGGCCTCGAACCGAAACGTCGTCGGCCAGACCGACGGCTTCTCGATGCTCTTTGGCGTGGGCGTCGTCGGCGGTCTCGACTACCTCAAGGGTAAGTACGAGATGCGCAACACGCTCAAGATCAACGAGGCGTTCTCGCGTACCCCCGTCATCGACGAGTTCATCAAGACCAATGATGTCGTCGAGATCGAGAACCTTCACAACTACTTCCTCAAGAAGTGGTTCGGTGTGTTCGGCCGCGTCAACGCGAGATCCAACCTGTTCGCCACCGAGGATGTGCGCGCTGATCCGGTGACCTACGTCGAGGTCGATGCTGACGGAAACCGCTCGACCATCACGACCGAGGATCGCCTCACGCTCAACGGACCGCTCTCGCCGCTGAGCTTCGCCGAGTCGATCGGTGTCTTCGTCGAGCCCGTTCGCAACCCCAGGTTCTCGCTCTCGGCGCGCCTCGGTGGTGGTGCTCGTCAGACCATCGCTGATGGTGTCCGTGTCATTCAGGACGATGACGCCACCGACGAGATCGAGGTCACCAACCTGAACAACGTCGTCCAGGCAGGTGCCGAGGGATTCCTCGGGATTCGCGGTCGCAGCAAGGACAAGCGCGTCACTTACAACGCGGGCGTCTCGACCATGATCCCCTTCTTGAACAATGATCCCCAGGATCGCGCCGCCCTCGAGCTGACGCGTACCGCGGCAGAGGCGCAGGTCACCTTCGGCATGTTCGAGTGGCTCAACCTCGTCTACAACTCGCAGCTCATCAACGATCCACAACTCGTCGAGGGCGTGCAGTTCCAGAACAACCTCGTGCTGACCTTCCAGTACACCTTCGTCGAGCGCAGCCAGGCCAAGCCGACCGATCCTTCCGAGATCGAGAAGGCAAAGAAGGCCGCCGCCGCAGCCGAAGCCAAGGCAAAGGACGCCGAGAAGCGCGCTGCTGAAGCAGAGAAGGCCGCCGAGGAAGCCAAGAAGCGCGCAGAGGAAGCCGAGAAGAAGCTCGAAGCCGAGAAGAAGGCCGAGGAGGAGAAGAAGGAGACCCCTGATACGCCAGAGGCTCCCGAGAATCCTGAGGCTCCCGAGAACCCCGATGCTCCTGAAGAGCCCGCGCCTGCTCCCTGAATAGACGCCATACCGTCCCTGAAAAGAAGAGGCGCTGGGGTTGTGAAAACAACCCCAGCGCCTCTTTCGCTTTTGGATGAAACGATCGATGTGCTCAGGACTTCCTCGTCCAACGCTCCCCGTCGCGCATCTCGTATTTCTCCATTACCTCACGAAACGCCTCGGTGAGATCGATCTCGAGCGAGTTCGCCAGCGTCACCACCACGAACATGATGTCCGCCAACTCCATCGCGATCGAACCCTCATCCTCGCTCGCCTTCTTTGGCTTCTCCCCGTGGTGATGATTGATCTCCCTGGCCAACTCACCGACCTCCTCGGTCAACCTCGCCAGGTTCGCCAGCGGGCTCCAGTAACCCTCGTCCCATTGCGAGATCCAGGTGTGCACGGCCGCCTGTGCCTCGTTGATCGTCAGGTCTCTTTGCTCGGTTTTCTCTCCCAATGTCTCTCCTCTGGTCCCTCGGTTTCTGGGGCAAGATCCGCGCTCGAGCATACGGCGGAGCACCGACCTCGTCGAGTCCTCGTGAGCGCACACCTCCGGTCGGTCTTTGCTGGACTTTTGACCCTCGCTCTTGTGATAAGACCCTCGATTTCTACGCCCGGTCCTTTGGGATGAAAGTTGTATGAACAAGATCAAAATCGAAACGCTCCTCCTGATCCTCTCGATCGGTATCGTCACGAGCGCTTGCAGTGACTCCGAGACACCACAGGATTCGCCTCCCATATCATCCGAGGATGATATGGGAGGCATCTCGGATATGACGGTGAGCTCCAACGCGAGCCCCGGCGAGGATATGGACATCCACGATATGCAGCCGTCGCGCGATCAGAGCCTCGGTGAAGATCTCTCCGAGGCTCATGATATGAGCGCGCCTGGGGAGGATGCTTCGATGGAGGACATGCGCGTGGACGCAGACATGCCTTCGCAGGTATGCGCGCCTCTCGAGCCAGCAGCCTGCGCGACCGATGCGGATTGTCAGTCTTCGCAGGAGTGCTTTCGAGGCGCCTGCCTCGAGACGTGTGGTGCTTCGCTCTCCGACTGGCAGGACGCGATGCCTTCGACGCTGGCGCCAATCGCCAACGTCTGCACATCGACAGCGATTGTCGGCGTCCACGGTGACGCGGGGTGTGAGGGGCGTGGGCGCATCTTCTCTGTGACCACGTCGCTCCAGGGCGATGAGATCGTCTACACTGTTCGCGAGGGCGCGCTCGAAGTGGGGCCAGCGAATATCATCGGGACCGCCAGGACACCGAACGGCCAGGACCACTTCGTCGGTTACAACGCTGCTCCAAATCCTGCCGGGACGCGGTTCGCGTTTAGCTACACACGCTCGGATGTGAGCGGTGAGGTGCTGATCATGGACACCTCCGGTGTTGTCACGCGAGTGGAAGCGGCTGGCAATTATGATCTCGATTGGCTCGATGATGATCGCCTTCTGGTCAACGGGCTCTCTGCAGGCACGATGCAGATCCAGGGCCAAGGGCTCTACCTGATCGACCTCTCGAGCAACCCACCAAAAACCACTCGCCTCACGATCGGACCGGGAAGCGCCAGCGGCGCCGTCGCTCACCTGAGCGGACGTGATGAGGTCCTCGTGGGCGGTTCTCAGGGGTTAGACGGCTCGGTCTACCTGGTGGATACCGCGTCACTCCTCGCCGCCTCCGAGGGTGAACCTATCGATCTTGCCACATCGAATTTTACATCGTGGAGCACTGCGAGTGATTTCGAGTGGATCGCCGAGCGTTACCTCGCCGGTTACGATGAGACGTACACCGAATACCAGTGGAGAGCTCTTGATGAAGACACCCTCGCCGCCGCCGAGACCTTTGTCGACACGGGCGTGTTCTTCGAGGTCGTGACGATTCCTGGATCTCCGCGGTTTTTGCTCTGGCACGGCGATGGCTACGTGATCGTGGAAGCGAGCACGCCTTGAGTCACTCTCCGAGAATGGAGAAGAGAAAGTCGCAAGGATTCTCGCGCCGATGCCGCGTTCGCGGTAAAAGAAAGGGACGTTTCACCATCCTCGTGTTGTCTTGCAGGGGATGGATTCCCATGACGGAGACCGGGCAACGATGGAGCAGGCGGACAAGTTTTTTAAAGTGGCCAAGCTCGCGGATTTGGAAGAGGGGCGCGGCAAGCTCGTGCGCGCCGGGCTAAAGAAGCTCGCGCTCTTTCTGCACGAGGGCGAGCTCTACTGCATCCAGAACTTCTGCCCGCACGCGGGAGGTTTCCTGGCCATGGGAGATGTCAAAGGATGCGTGGTCAAATGTCCCAGGCATAACTGGGGCTTCGACTTTACCTCGGGCGCTTGCCTGACAAACCAACGCTACGACGTGAAGCGTTACGAGACAAAGATCGACGAGGATGGTTGGGTGCACGTCGGCGTCCCTGACGATGGCGCCATCATCTAACCCCTCGCGCGCTCACCGAGGTTAGCGACCTCGCTCTCCCACAACTTCGTGAAGTCCAACCTCGAGAGCAACTCGAGCGAGGTTTCTGCCGGGAGCAGACTGCTCCATCCCTCCTCGGGGGCAGGGAAGTTCGCCAGGTCTCGCTGGTTGGTGAGCACCTTGAGCGTCGCTGGCGCACGCTCCATACGATTCACCCACTGTATCAGATGCTCCATGTCCTCGCCGGAGTTGACCTGCGTCGTGACCGTCGTCAGCTCGCTGGCGACCTCGGCTGGGTGCGCGAGCAACACCCTCAACGGAAGCCAGAGCCTGCGGATCTTCGCCAGGCGCGCGTCTTCGAGCGTCCAACCTGGACCCTGGGTGAACAGGTTCTCGAACAACACCAGCGTTTCGAGCTTCTCGAGCTTTGTGAGCCAGTCCAGGCCGCCATCTTCGGGCGTGATCTCGATGTAGTCGGTCAACGCGACGTGCGCCAGTGATGGGAGATCTCCCAATACGTCGAGCGTCTCGATGAGCGTGGGGGCGATGATTGCCACCTTGTCGATGTTTCCCAGCCGCGCGAGGAAGTCGACGCTCTCATGGTACGAGTACATCTCGGCGATGGTGACGCGCGTGATGTGCGCGAATTGTTCGGGCTCTTCTAATAAGAACGAAGGCCAGCGCTCGCCAGTGTTGAGCAAAAGGTTCCTGGCAAACTTCATGCTCGCGAGCTCGCGACAATCACTCGGATCATCCTCGTCGTTGTTCTGATATGCCGAGACAATCCGAAGGTGCTCGGGCCAGCTCTGCAGCGCCGATTCGATGGCGGCAATGTTCTCGCTCTCTTCTTGCCCGGGCGGTCGCGCGTCGATAGCCTCGGTAACTTCCCACCATGCCTCTGGTGAGGGGGTTGGAGCAGGGCTCAGTTTCCACATCTCGAGGTCCATTTCTTTCGCTCCTTTTTTTGGCGCGTGCGCTGTTCCAACCACACGGAGTGATTGCTCCGAACACGAGGGGCGCCGAACATATCCTCGGTTCGTTGCCTCCCATCGTTCAGGTGAATGACTGTACCTGCGCTCGGGCGAACCGCAACCGTCGCGGCTCTTTGCCCCCGAGAGGACATCTCACTCCTCGAACCACTGAGATGGCGAGGGGAGGGCGGCGGTGTCGATGAGCTGGCCTGGGGTTGGCGTGAGCAACCGCACGTCGTGCTCGTTTGCAGCCTCGATCGCTCTTTGTATCGGCTCGTCCCACGCGTGCAAGCCGAGGTTGAAGGTTCCCCAATGAATCGGGAGCATCACCTCGCCGCGCACATCGAGGTGCGTTTGAATCGCCTCTTCCGGGTTGACATGGATCTCCTTCCACGTCCTGTCATAAGCCCCGATGGGGACGATCGTGAGCTCGAACGGGCCGAGCTTCTCGCCGATCTCTTTAAAGCCATCGAAGTACCCGGTATCACCGCCGAACCAGACGCGGTGTCTGGGGCCGAGCAGCGCCCAGGATGCCCACAGCGTGCGATCCTGAGCCAGCGCGCCTCTTCCTGAGAAGTGGCGCGCTGGGGTTGCCTGAAGCCGTAGCTGCTCCCCTTTCGTGTTGCGCACCTCCGCGTGCTGCCACCAATCGAGCTCGGTGACATCCTCGATCCCCCAGCGCCGCAGATGCGCGCCGACTCCGAGCGGGACAAAGAAGGGGACGCCCTTGGCGGCCAGCGCTTTCGCGCTGGCCTGATCGAGGTGGTCGTAGTGATCGTGGGAGATGATGATGGCGTCGACCTCGGGAAGATCCTCCAACTCGATGCCAGGGCGATGCAAGCGCTTCGGGCCAGCAAATCGCACCGGGGAGCATCGCTCGCCAAAGATCGGATCGGTCAGCACCCGAAAGCCATCGAACTCCACCAGCGTTGTCGCGTGCCCGATCCACGTCACGCGTATGCTGTCCGAGTCGTGGCGTGTCTCGAACGCGTCGTCTGGAGGAGGCGTGACCGGGATCTCGATAGAAGGTTCTCGATCGACCTTTTCGCGTCGTCGGATCTCGCGAAACTCACTCCAGTCAAGGCCGTTGTCCGTCTCGACTGGGTTGATGAAGGTCTCATCGCCGTAGTTGAGCGACGTTTCGAGTTGTTCTCGCTCTTCCCCTCGAGGGTTCGCGCCGAGGCTGCTGATGCAGCTCGCGATAAACAACACAGCCGACACGAGGAGAAGGGCTCGAGCCCTTCTCCTCGTGTCGGCTGCCATGAATGATTCTCGCGCTCGCATATTCGCTCGGCTCGACTGATTCTGTTTAGACCTCGGTGTGTTGCACCGAGATTCCCCTGGCGACGGCCTCGGCCTTGGCGCGCGCCTCCTCGATGGTCGCTGCTCGCGCGAGCGCGACGGCCATACGACGGCCTGGGCGCG
>Ga0208061_100233_pt1 | contig 17576 bp, 16 predicted proteins | sample DeeseametaMP0555_FD_184209 | JGI IMG/M metagenome (GOLD analysis project Ga0208061, IMG submission 184209) | Marine microbial communities from the Deep Atlantic Ocean - MP0555 (SPAdes) | ecosystem: Environmental > Aquatic > Marine > Oceanic | place: South Atlantic Ocean | collected 2011-01-23 | reverse complement strand
AGGCGGCACCGGCTTCACGCTGGCGAACCTGTTGCAGTTCGGGACGCTGACGTTTGACTGGCCGATGATTATCGGCGGCAAGCCTTACGCGCCCTGGCCTTCGTTCGTGCCGATCATGTTCGAGTTGACGGTGCTTATTGGTGGCGTGACCTCGGCGCTGGTGATGTTTATCGCCGCCGGGTGCTTCCGCAAGCCACGCATCATCGACCCCGAGATCACGAATGACCGCTTTGTCCTCTGGATCGACGCCAATGATCCAAACTTCGACGAAGCGCGCGCGTTCATGGAGGAGCTCGATCCGGTCGAAATCCGAGACGTTCGGTTCGACTCGTGAAGGCGCCAAGAGGAAGCAGAGAAGTGATGTTGATGAACACCATGCAAAGAGACAGATCGATGCGTCACGCTCGCCACACCCGATTGCTGAGTGCTGGTCTGATGCTCGCGCTCCTCTCGGGGACGGGGTGTGTGGAGGTCGGGATCCCGGCCGACGGCAACAAGCCCCACGCCGAGCTTAACCCGGTCCAGGGGATGCACGCCTCGCCAGCGTTCAAGGATCAAGAGGTCCAGATCGCTTACAACAGCGAGAAAGATCGCTGGGACGACTCCGCGATGCGCACGCCTCCGAGCGAGACGATCCACGAGAAGTTCCGCCCCTACCGATACGTGGGGGATACGGAAGGCTCGAAGCAGCTCAAGAACCCGGTGGCGATCACCGAGGACAGCTTGCGCTACGGGAAGTTGCTCTACGAGACCAACTGCATCGTTTGCCACGGCAAAGCGGGTCAGGGCAATGGCTACGTGATCGGACCAGAGAAGTACTCTCAGAAGCCGCCGACGCTGACCTCGCAGAAGGTCCGCAACTGGGAAGATGGTGAGATCTATCACATCATCACCAACGGCCAGGGGAGCATGTGGTCCTACAAGAATAATCTCTACCCGGTCGAGCGCTGGGCAGTGGTCAACTACGTCCGCGCCTTGCAGCGTGCGGACTTCCCGGAGCCTCAGGATCTGGACAGGATCCGCGAGTAAGTGGAGCGGCCTGCGGGCTCGAACGTTTGCGAAGCGCAACGGTTGAATCTGCAGGCGGGTTGAGGACATCACACGAATCGATGAGTGGTACCCTACGCATAATGGAAGCGAGGGAGCGCACCACTCGAGCATAGAGTTTGAGGCAAGCCTCATGGGACATCACGGACACCATGATAAGATCGTCGAGCCAAAGCCGCTCGAGATCCCACGCAACTTCCAGATGGGAGCAGGAGCAGTGGCAGCCGTCGGGCTGATCGTGTTCCTGGTTACGGCCTTCGCGTATGACAGCGTGGTCGCGTGGAAAGGGTTTTTGATCGGGTTCTGGTTCACGCTGGGGCTCGGGCTGTTTGGCCCGTTCTTCGCGTCGATCCAGCACATGCCTCGCGCCGGCTGGAGCGTCTCGCTGCGCCGCATCGTCGAGGCCTACGGCTGGTATATCCCCGTCGCCGCTGTCTTTGCAGCCATCGGCATCGTGGGGATTCCGCAGGACATCTTCATCTGGCAGCACCCGGACGCGATCACCGATCCGATCTTTGCCAAGAAGGCAGGGTTCCTGAACAAGTCGAACTTCATCATCGCGACGGTCGCCTCGTTCGGCGCCTGGTTTGGCCTCTTCTACCTGCAGCGCACGCTCTCCTTGAAACAGGACGAGACCACCAGCGGCGAGGAAGTCTACGCGATCACCAACAAGCTCAAGGCGACCAGCGCGCTCTACTGCATCGTGTTCGCCATCGGCGTCTCGTTCATGAGCTGGTTCTGGTTGATGAGCCTCGAGCCAAACTGGTTCTCGACGATGTTCAGCGTTTACTGCTTCGCGGGCATGTTCCAGTCGGGCCTGGCGCTGACCTACGTCCTCATGATTTACCTTGGCCGCAAGGGCTACTTTGGAAGCTTCATGGGCGGCCGTCAGGTGCACGACCTCGGCAAGATGGTCTTTGGCTTCACGGTCTTCTACGCCTACATCGGGTTCTGTCAGTTCCTCCTGATCTGGTACGCCAACATTCCTGAGGAGGACGTCTGGTACATCGTGCGCCTGGAGAACGGGTGGCTGCTCTTCACGCTCGCCCTCCCTTTCATCAAGTTCGCCGTGCCCTTCCTGATCATGCTTCCGCAGAAGATCAAGAAGAACAAAGACAACGTGATGTACTACCTGTGCATGTGGCTCATCGGCACGCAGCTGTATGAAATCTGGTACTGGGTCGAGCCTCAGGCGCACGGTCTGCACATGCACGCCAACCATGGCGGCGGCGCAGCGGCAGGGTTTAGCTTCGTGAACATGGTCCTCGAGATGCTTATCGCGGCAGGATTTGCCGGCGTGTTCGCGCTCGTGGCAGCCAGGGCGCTCGCAGGCCGCAACCTTGTCCCGGTCCACGACCCCTACTTGCACGAGACCCTCCCAGCCTTCACACACGAGGAGGTCTTGATGGGTGGTGCATACGACAAGACGCTCTGAGACGGCACAAACGCATCTCGACGCAAAAGAGAACAAGCAATTCGACAGCGCCCCTGGCAAGAGCAGAAGAACCCTCGACGGGGCGCGTCATAGAGAGCAAGAGAACAGTGGCAGAGAAGATGAGACATACCTTGTTGAAGAAAGGGCTCAAGGGAGCGATCGTACTCGGCGGGCTCTGTGTGCTCATCCCCTCGGTGTACAGCCAGGGGATCGGCCTCAAGAAGCTCGACGAGATGCTCACCCCCACGCCCACCAAGCTCGAGCGTGGTAAGGTCATCTACCAACGTCAGTGCGTCACCTGTCACGGTGACCAGGGCACCAACGACACCGAGTGGGCCAAGTCGAACGGCCTGGCCGCGGGTGGCTTCAAGGCAGGTTGGGAGCATGGCGGCGGCGTCATCCAGATCTACAACACGATCTCGCAGAAGCAGGATGACCTCCAGCACCCCGTCTTCAACTATGTCGCTTACCAGGATCGCTGGGCGGTTTCGCACTACGTGCGAAGCTTCAACCCGAATCAAACCGATCCTGCTGCGGTCAAGGAGCAAGCTCGCGTCGACGCCGTCAACGGCGTCTGCCGCGAGGAGCTCAAGACCCAGATCAGCGAGAGCATGAAGCCAAAGGGCGAGGAGCAACTCACCAAGGGCAAAGAGGTCTACGCGACCAACTGCGCATCTTGCCACGGAGAAGCGGGCAAGGGTGATGGCGCGGCAGCAGCAGCGCTCAACCCCGCGCCTCGTAACTTCACCAAGGCTGACGCCAAGTGGACCAACGGGAGCAGCGAGCTGGCGATCTTCAACACGCTCGCCAACGGCATCGAGGGCACCTCGATGGCTTCCTACAAGCACCTGACCGAGGAAGAGCGCTGGGCTCTGACGCACTACGTGCGCAACTGGGTGCCAGAGAAGGCCAAGGAATCCTCCACCGACGAGCAGGTCGTGGCGGTGTGTCGCTCGTTGAGCGCGCCCAAGAAGCCAGAAGCGATCCCTGTCGAGATGGCGATGAAGTTTTTGGCCGAGGACGCGCCCGCCAAGCGTCAGCTGACCCGACAGGGTTACGGTGCGGTCTACACCTACAACGACGCCAACGCCGACAAGGGGAGCAAGATCTACACGGATCACTGCGCCGCCTGTCACGGCTCGCGCGGCGAGGGAGCGCAGCCTATCGGGCCTTACGGTGCGGTGCCTCCGTTCCTCTACCTGACCGTCGCGCCATTGAGTAACAATGACGCAGGTGGCAGCTACGACACGTTCGCGACCCGCGTCGCGGGCGGCGTCCACGCTACCTTGCCCGATATGACGGGTGTCGCGCTCATCAGCGAGAGCGAGTGGAAGGACCTCCACGCCTACGTCGGCAAGTTCGACGGAGACGCGGAGTACATCGCCGCAGACATCGCCGAGATGCGCAACAAGCCTGCCCTGGAGCTCGCCATCGAGGTCAAGGCAGACCAGACGATGACGCTCGACGGCCAGGCCGTGACGATGGAGGAGCTCGGCCAACGCGTGGCAGAGACCACCAAGTCTGGGCGTCGCGTCAACCTCAAGGTCGTGGCACCGGCGACGTTCACGCCCGAGCAAGTCAAGACGCTGGGCGAGAGCCTCGGCGCCGTGGGCGCGACCGACATCGAGGTGAGCGCACAGCCTGCGCCAGCACCCGCGCCACAGCCCGCTCCTGAAGGAGCAAAAGAGCAACCTGGAGATCAAGGGAACGCGCCGAGCGCGAACCCCTGAGGATAGAGACCACCGCGTGTGAGCACGCGGTGGTTGATACGAGCAACAGAATCCGTGCTCGCAAGCAAGCGAGCATTGTGTATGCTAATCGCGATTTTTCCTGAAGTTGGTTTGGGTTAAACCTGCTTTTGACCTCGAAAGGTCAGCAAGAAGATATCGCGAAAGCCAAGAGCCCGAGTGAAGAAGATGAAACTGTTGAGGACACTTCGCACCCGCATCCGCGCGAAACACCTCTGGACCGCCCTCGCCATGTTGGGGGTGATCTTGCTCCCGGCGATCGCGCTGGCGATCCCTGGAGCGGGTGATTTCACGTCGCTCGAGTCTCCGACAGGGAGGTCGATGACGGACCTCTACAACCTGTTGGCCAAGATCTGCATGGTGATCTTTGTCATCGTCTGTGCGGTGATGTTTGGCGCCATCGTGCGCTTCCGTCGCAGGAGCGATGACGAGCGCCCCGAGCAGGTCCATGGCAACATGAAGGTCGAGCTCGGCCTCCTGGTTGCCGCGAGCATCGTGCAGATCTTTATCGGGATCAAAACGATCGACGTCATGTGGTACGTCGAGAAGATCCCGGCAAAGACCGACTTCACGGTCGAGGCGATCGGGTACCAGTGGGACTGGAAGTTCCGCTACCCTGACCATGGCGGTATGGTGACCGAGGATCTCGTGATCCCGGCCTACACCAACGTCCGCCTCGAGATCACCTCGGAGGATGTGATTCACTCGCTCTTCGTGCCCGAGCTCGGCATCAAGATGGACGCCGTCCCCGGCCGCCTCAACTACTGGTGGATCAACGCCGATGGCCCGGTCAATCAGCTCGGCGCCGAGAACCGCCTCTCTCCCGAGACCGCACGTCGCGACACGCTCCCGACAACGCGCCCCGACAGCCCAATGCTCGAGCAGGTCCTCAACCAGCTCAACTTCGTGGCCGAGGACGAGAAGGTCACGCAGTACGGTGGCCTCGAGCAGCGCGTGACGTACCTCTCGGCGAGCCGCAAGGCCGATGACCGCTACGCCAAGTACGACGCGGTCGAGTATCGCGGCATGTGCACCGAGATCTGCGGTAAGGGCCACTACGACATGTACTTCCGCGTCGTCGCCATGACCCCCGACAGCTTCAAGCAGTGGGTCGAGGATCAGAAGAACGGCGGCGGCCGCGCAGCAGACGGCGGCGCGATCTACTCGAGTAAGTGTGCCTCCTGCCACGGCGCTGACGGCGCTGGCATCGGCGCGCAGTTCCCTCCGCTGGCGGGCTCCGAGTGGGTCAACCAAGACAACGACGAGAACAAGCGCAAGCACATCGAGGTCGTGCTCAACGGCCTCAAGGGCGAGATCAAGGTCAAGGGTCAAACCTACAATGGCGTGATGCAGCCCTGGTTTAGCGTCTTCAACGATGAAGAGGTCGCCGCGGTCGTGAACCACGAGCGCACGAACTGGGGTAACGCGGGCGGCGAAGTGACGCCGAAGATGGTCGCCGAGGTCCGCGAGGGTCTCGGACACCCACCCTACCCCGCAGGTGGCGCGACGCCAGTTGCAGAGAAGGATCTGCAGGATCGCGGCGCGCAAATCTACGAGGCATGTTCGACATGCCACGGCGCTGACGGCAAGAAGCTCAAGCCCGCGTTGGCGACGAGCCCCATGGTCGTGAGCAATATCGAAGGCTTCGTCGGGATGCTGGTCAACGGCACCACGAAGAAGTCGGCGATGGGACGCTCGATGAGTGATGAAGAGATCGCCTCGATCATCACGTACACGAGGATGTCCCTTGGCGCCAACGCGAGCGCCGTGCAACCAAGCGAAGTCAAGCGTATCCGCGAGCAGGTCGAGAAGCCGCTCAAGTGAAAGCAAGATGATAAGGTAGCGTGGTGACCTTCCAGCGATAGACGAAGGCACCACGAGCCACACCCCAATGTCGGAGTGAGCCGAGCAAGCGAGCGCTCCGAGTGATTCGCCTGCAATCAGGCAGCAAGACACACGAACCGACGGTAAAGGCAGCGAAGCTATGTTCTCTCTAGGTTTATTACTTTTCGCGATCGCGGTGGTTGGCGGCGGCCTCTATTACGTCGCCAAGAAGGCCCATGAGCTGGGTACCACACGCTTCACGCACAGCTACCTCTCGCCGCTCTCGAAAGAGGCCGAGACGTCGTTCTTCCGCTACATCATGGAGTGGTTCTACACGACGGATGCAAAGCGCATCGGCGTGCTCTACATCATCTTCGCCGTGGTCATGGGCCTGGTCGGGTTGGCTGAATCGATCGCCATCCGCATCGAGTTGATGGAGCCCGGGATGAACTTCGTCTCGGACGCGACCTACCTGACGCTTCCGGGGATGCACGCGACGGCGATGATCTTCTTCTTCATCATCCCGCTCTTCACCGGCTTCGGTAACTTCGTGATGCCGATCCAGATCGGCGCGCCTGATATGGCGTTCCCCAGGCTCAACCTGGCGGCGTTCTGGATTCTCCCGGTCGCAGCGCTCGCAGCATTCAGCTCGGTGTTCTTCCAGGTCGCAGGCGTCACCACGATCGGTGGCCTCGGCGTGGTCCCTCCTGACTTTGGATGGACGGCCTACCCGCCCCTGTCGAACTCCTACTACATGAAGACGCTCGGCGCGGACCTCTGGCTCATCGGCCTGATTCTGGTCGGTACCAGCTCGACGATGGGCGCGGTCAACTTCCTGTCGACCGTGTTCAACATGCGCTGCAAGAACATGACCTTCTTCCAGATGCCGCTGTTCACCTGGGCGATTGTCGTGACGAGCTTCCTGATCCTGGCGTCGACGCCCGTGTTGACCTCGGCGCTGTTGATGCTCCAGCTCGAGCGCAGCTTCCCCGACCTGTTCCACTTCTTCTCGCCACAAGGTGGCGGTGACCCGATCCTTTACCAGCACCTCTTCTGGTTCTACTCGCACCCTGCCGTCTACATCATGATCCTGCCTGGCTTTGGCATGGTCTCTGAAGTGATCCCGACCTTCTCGCGCAAGCCGATCTTTGGCTACACGGTGATGGTCTGGTCGATGGTGGGTATCGCGGTCCTCGGGTTCATCGTGTGGGCACACCACATGTTCACCTCGGGTATCAGCACCGAAGTTCGCGCTGGCTTCATGGTCTTGACCATGCTCATCGGGGTGCCGACAGGGATCAAGGTGTTCAGCTGGCTGGGCACGATGTGGGGCGGTAGCCTCAAGTTCGATACACCGATGCTGTTCGCCACGGCGTTCATCCTGATGTTCACCGTCGGCGGCCTCTCGGGCATCGTGCTCGCGTCTGTGCCCGTCGACATCGAGCTTCACGACACCTACTACGTCGTGGCGCACATCCACTACGTGTTGGTGGCCGGTTCGGTGATGACGATCTTTGCTGGCTTCTACTACTGGTGGCCAAAGCTTACCGGCCTGACCTACGACGAGAACCTCGGGAAGGTGCACTTCTGGCTGACGACGATCTTTATCAACGTCACCTTCTTCGTGCAGCACTACCTGGGCGTCAAAGGGATGCCACGTCGCTACTTCGACTACGACCCCGCGTTCGCGGACCTGAACATGATCTCGAGCATCGGCTCCTTCCTGTTGGCGGCCGCTCAGATCGTGGTGTTCGTGAACATCTTCCTCTCGCTCAAGCGCGCCAACCGCGCCTCGGCGAACCCATGGGTCGACACGTACACGCTCGAGTGGGCGCTTCCATCGCCTCCCGAGCACCACAACTTCCACGAGCCCCCGGTTTGGGAGCCTGTGATTCGCCACCACGGCGCCGGAGACCATGGCCACGAGCCAGCTCCTGCCGAGTGAACTTTTTGGCGAACGAGTAAATGAGAAGCACTGACCGCGCGGGGAATCACCGCTGGTGATTCCCCCACGGTTCAGATAAAAGACTGCTAGAATTTGTCGTTTTGACCCGAGCATCGCATCCCAGGAGTGGCGGCGAGCTCGGGTCCAGATTCAGGACCAACACGATGTCAGAGAGTATTGCAGCTGAGCACGAGGACATGTTCCCACCCCTGGGTGAGGAATCCCTCGGTGTCGTCCACGGAAAGGTCGGAATGTGGACCTTCCTCGTGATGGACGCGATGACGTTTGCTGGATTCCTCGCGGGTTATGCTCGCCTGCGCTGGGGCGTGGGTAGTGGTATGTGGCCCGGTGGCGAGACCCCCATCTGGCCCTACCCCTACGATACGTTTGGACAGGTCGGGATTCAGCTGACCGCCTTCAACACCTTCGTGCTCGTCTGCTCGAGCGTGACGATGGTGCACGCGTTGGCAGCGGCGCTCAAAGGGAAGATGGGAGAGGCCCAGAAGTGGCTGATCTTCACGATCCTCGGCGGCCTCTTCTTCCTCGGCGTGCAGGGCTTCGAGTGGACGCACCTGATCAAGGACGTCTTCTTCGCGCCAGCGCTCGAGGGCACCAACCGCAACTTCGCGGCGACCTTCCTCTGCCTGACCGGCTTCCATGGCTGCCACGTGGCCGTGGGCGTGATCTACAACCTGATCATTTTGCTCGGGATGCGCAGCGGGAAGATTACCCAGAAGAACGCTTCGGTGGTCGAAATCGCAGGGCTCTACTGGCACTTCGTCGACCTTGTCTGGATCCTCGTCTTCACCTTCGTTTACCTCATCTGAATTCGAACCGTTGACGTGTGGATCAAAACGAACCACTCCCAGGGCGAGCGACTCGGTATGTCGCTGCCCCGGTTAGAGCATCCGAGATAGGACACCATGTCAGAATCCAAGACTTACGAAATCGCGGGCTTCGAGATCAACCGCTCCTATATGGTGATCTGGGCAATCCTGCTCGGCCTGACCCTGGTCGAGGTGCTCATCCCCGAGATGAGCATGACCCCCAACGGTCCAAAGACCCTGATGGGGATCTCGGTGTCGCGCACCGTGGCGATCCTCTCGCTCGTGGGCCTCGCCATCACCAAGACCTACTGCGTGGCGTGGTTCTACATGCACCTGATCGACGAGCGCCCGCTGATCGTGCTCATCGCCTGCGCACCATTTATCTTCTCCGTGTTCCTCACCATCGGGCTCTTCCCCTGGTGAAACACAACGCCGCGTGAGCGAGACGCCCTCGCCCTTTTGCGACAAATTGTCGCCTTGAAAGAGCGTGGGGCTTGAGTTAAGGATGATGGCCCAGAGACTTCGTGATAAGTCCCTGGGCCATCACTTGTTTTAGTCATATCGAGCGCAACCTCGCACCCGAGCCCCGCATCCTAGAAAGCGAGGGCCTGTTCGAGGGCCAGAGAGACATCCTCGCTGGCCACAACTCGACGCCAAAGCGAGCGCCACGGAGCATTGCGTCATGAACGCATCACACCTGCGTATGAAGGCCAACGCCTTCTATCAGTTGACCAAGCCAGGCATCATTCGCCTGCTCGTGCTGACCACCATCTGCACCATGATCGTCGCCACGCGCGGGTTCCCCGATCCTGGCCTGCTGATCATGACCTTGATCGGCACGGCGATGGTCTGCGGGAGCGCGAACGCGATCAATATGGTCTGGGACCAGGACATCGACGCGATCATGAATCGCACCGCGCACCGTCCCCTCGTCACGGGTGATCTGAACCAACGCGAAGCGCTCGCGTTTGCCGCCATCCTCGGCTTTGGCGGCGTGCTCGTGTTGACCTACTTCGCGACCCCGATGGCCGCGTTGATGGGGATCGCGGGTCACGCCTTCTACTCGGTCATCTACACGATGATCCTGAAGCGCAACACACCTCAGAATATCGTCATCGGCGGCGCCGCGGGCGCCTTCCCTCCGCTTATCGGATGGGCTGCTGTGACCGGCGACTTGAGCTGGACGGCGTGGCTTATCTTCGCGGTGATCTTCCTGTGGACGCCTCCCCACTTCTGGGCGCTGGCGCTCTACAAGGATGTCGAATACGGCAAGGCGGGCGTCCCGATGATGCCCGTCGTCAAAGGACATCACACCACGAAGTTCCAGATGATGATTTATACGATGCTGCTGCTCGGCTGCACGACGCTTCTGGCGGTCGTCGGTGAGTTCGGCATCCTCTATCTGGTCGTCTCGCTCGCGTTGGGGACAGGCTTTGCCTACTTCTGCGTCAAGGTCGCCTTCGAGAAGGACACCGAGACCTGGGCGAGGAAGACCTTCCTCTTCTCGCTCACCTACCTGGCGCTTATCTTTGGCACCATGTCGCTCGATAGCGTGTACACCGCGCACTTCACCGAGCAGCACTACCTGATCAGCATCGAGCGCGAAGCCGCCAAGATGCGCCAGGCCCAGACAGTCGAGCAGGCGCGCGCGCTCCACAACGACGGCGAAATCACGCTGCCGAATTGATCCTTTCCTCACCGGTACCTCGTACCTCGCCCACACCCACGAGAGGTGTTCCATGGCAACCGAGCCAACACCGAGCATCCAGGACTACTCCGACAAGAACAAGCGCACGAGCAAGGTCCTGATCGTCGTGATCGTCGTGATGTTCCTCTTTGGCTTCGCCTCGATCCCGCTCTACAGGATCTTCTGCGAGGCCGTTGATCCAGGCGGCTCGACCGCATCGAACGGGACCGTGTCCGCGTATGAAGGCGTGCAGGTCGACCCCTCGCGAAAGCTTCGGATTCGCCTGGCGACCAACGTCAACAAGCAGCTCCCCTGGGAGTTCAAGGCGATGGAGACACGCGTCGAGCTCAACCCCGGCGAGCGAAAGAAGGTCGAGTTCTACGCCAAGAACATCGACATGCTCGGCTCGGTCACGGGGCGCGCGGTGTATGACATCAACCCTCCCGAAGCTGGCCAATACTTCAAGAAGATCGAGTGCTTCTGCTTCCAGGAGCAAGAACTCGCCGCTGGCGAGGACATCACCATGCCGCTCATCTTCTGGTTCGAGCCTGATATCCCGGCTGATATCGAGGAGATCACGGTCTCCTACACGTTCTTTAATATGGACTCCTCCAGGGAGCGCACGCTGAAGAACCGCGAACGGACAGTGCAATGAGCGAGCACGAGGAACCCGTTGGCCCCAGACAATCCACGCACACCACAGATGATCGCACCAAGCGGCGCAACCTGATCACGGGCATCGTCCTGACGCTCTTCTTTCTGACGTTGATCACCATGGCGATCCTCGGCCCCAACTTCTTCCAGCGTCCCTGAATCTTGAATATTTCCTTCAAACCTCGCCTGTGGCCCACGCTCTGGACTGTCGTGGGGCTGGCGATCCTTATAAGCCTGGGGACCTGGCAGTTTAACCGCTACCAGGAAAAGCTCGAGAGCGAGGCGCGGCGTGACGCGCGCGCCGAAGAAGCACCGCTCGAGCTAAAGACGCTTGCCGGGAGCAAGCTCGAGGAGCTCGACTATCGCACGTTGACGCTCACCGGGACGCTCGACACCTCGCACACCGTGCTCTTCAAGCACCGCCAGTATCAAAAACGACCTGGGTTTTGGTTGGCCAGCCCGCTCGTCTTCGAAGATGGCACCGCGGTGATGGTCAATCGAGGATGGGTACCGTTCAAGGATGGTCCAAAGCTCGCCAAAGAACTCTCTCAGGAGCCACAATCCGGCAAGTTCACCGGGTTGTTCTACATCCTGCCTCAGAATATCGCGGACGCACGCACCAGGCAGGCGCTCTCGAGCGGCAAGCTCTCCATCAAGGGCGAGCTCACGCAGTGGAACTCCTATGATGTGGCTGGCGTTCAAGAGGCGATGCCTCACAAACTGCCCGATGTGCCCGCGATCCTTATCCTCGACGAGAGCCACAACGGCTCCCCCTTCCCGCTCTCGAGCATCGAGACCTTGACCAAGCCCTACATGACCTCCGAGCGTCACATGGGCTACAGCGCCTTCTGGTACACCACAGGCGGGGTGTTGTTGCTGCTCTGGCTGGCGGGGTCTTCAGGGCTTGTCGGGAGTTATCGAAAACGCGCGGGCGCTCACGCCAACCGAAACGATAGCGATTGAGCTGTTTCGCGAACCGCCAACGACCCCCGCGCGATCCCGGCACGAAATTTTCATTTTATCGACGCATGTTCGAGCGCTCTGCTCGAATATGAATCACTCTGTCTGAATCGAAGCATTTGAAAATTTCGTGCCGGGATCGCGCGACCGCCAGCAATCGCGCACCTTCCGTTCCACCGACACACGCGCGTCTCCAAGACAACATCAAGGCTCGACGCAACGCAGATAATTCTGACACACCAATTGAAAACTCGCGCTCCGGTTCTGGTGATGAGTTTTGCGCGAGGGAGCTTCGATTCGAGCAGTGAGGTATGCATGCGCCCCCTTCTCGACCTTCGGTCTCGGCCGGGCCCCCGCGGCTCACGCCGCAGCCCCCACGAGTGAGGGCTTATTCTCGCGCTCCGAGACGAGGTTGGTGTTTTGCGTTCTGGCGCTTCGATTCGAGCAGTGCGCTTCATGAAGGTGCGATATTGCGAAATAAAAGCTTGAATCGATAGCTATAGAATAGACCCCCACGAGTGGGGGGTCGCGACTTTTGTCGCGGGGGTCCGCCCGAACGCGAAGCGTGAGAAGGGGGACGCTCGCATAACTCACTGCATCTCTCGAAGCTCCCTCTGGTTTTGTCGCCTGTCACGAACGCGCCGTTTGCCCACGGACGGCGCTCCATAACTCCGTGAGCAAATCGAAGAACGGGATATGTGGGCCTGCTCTTCCATCCGCGACAGGGACGGCGTCCAGATCGAGAGGATGCAACCAGGGTCGAAACCCGAAATCAGGGTCATGACGCGAAATCCTATCGAACATCTGAAGGAGAGCTTCGAGAGACGGCAAGTCAGGCTCGAAGGCAAACTCCATCGAATACAGCCGCTTCGATGTGTCTATCTCCAGAAAGATCGCCTCCACGTTGGAAGGAACCCCGAAGTCAGGGATTTCGAAATATGTGATGTATTCATACAGGTGGGCTTCTGCTTTTGCCCACCCGCTCCTGATCAGCTGCGGTTCGCCATCAAAGACAAGCGCCTCGATGTCTCTCCACTCTGGCAGCCTGACCGGAAACCGACGCGTGCGAATGCTGTCTTCATCCAGCGGTTTGGATATTTGTCTCAACCAACGCCAGACACGCTCGGCATCCTCCAACCTCCCGATGCCAAACCACAGGTCAGTCCAATCCTCATCGAAGAGCGCCTTGTGCTCCTCATAATCCACGACCCAACCCGCGACGGTCTCTTTGGAGTAGGCATTTCGCAGGTTGTCCATCAGCCCTGGCGCCATCTCGCGGCTCACGCATCATCCATCTGTTGTCTTGCCCAGCGCTTCGCCTCATCGCCAAACAACAGACATAAGGAGAGCAACCGCTCTTCCAAACCAAGGACCATGGCCATGAGAGGATCGTGAGCTGGCTCGCCACTCAGCGTCAGCAGCAAACCTGAAGAGGGGTTGTTGAATACATCTCGAACCTCCAGTGCGCTGGCCAACGCTTCGAAGGAGATGGCGTGCTGCGAATCATTCGCAGTCCACACAGCATCGCAGTACCACATATCCAAAGGACCTGGTGTCAGGTGGCCGATCGCTTTGCCCCGCCAGAATGCTTGATAGCGTGGCGCCTCCATGAAGAGCCTCTCCGATCAGAGCTGGGTGCCCTCGAAGGTGAATTTGTGGTTCCCTTCGAGTGGAGGTGAGCCGGAGTTGTCGGTGTATGTCCTGGTGAAGGTGCCGGAGAGTTCGAGCGTCAGGCGCAGCTGCGCCTCGTCGAGTGTCCCGCTCCCCTCGTAATTCCAGGCATCATCCGCGCGCGCAGTGGAGAATTCGCACGTTTGGTTCGAGACGGTGATGGTGGTCCCATCGAGCGTGGCGCGCACGAAGCAATCCTCGTTCACGCCAAGGATATACGCGTTGGCGTCATCGCCAGCGGCTGGCGTGAGGGTCACGACGGCGGGGCGAGTGTTGGTGGTCATGCCGAAGTTGGTGGCGTTGAAGAGCTCGGCGCTCCCTTCGTAGGCGCCAACGCCGGTGTAATCATCACCGCAACCGGACAACGCGATCGCGAGGATCGCTCCGACCATCAAAAAACAGTGCAGCTGGAACTTCATTGTCGGCTCCCCGTGAAGGCATTGGTCGACTTGTAGGAGACTTCCATCTCGATCGTCGCGCGGCGAATCGTCCCGTCGATCTCGTAGTTGAGCGTCAACTTGCCGTCCTCGCTCAAGGTGCCCGAACCAGTGACATCTCCCGAGATCGAGTAACTGTCGCTCTCGTAAACACACGTCTGGCGCTCGATGGTGAACGAGCCATCGTCAGCGTCGAGCGAGGCTGACGCCGAGCATTCATCCTGAAGTTGGAAGATCAGCGCGTCCTCGCGCCCAGGAGAGACGTAGACAACGTGCTCGCTCTCGTTGGAGTAGACCACGCTCCCCTCGGCGTCCGAGGACTCCAGCGTGCCCTTGTAGGCGCCAGAGAGGTCGAGCGGCTCGAAGTCTCCGCCTCGATTAAACAGACACGCGAGGCTCGAAGCCAGCATGGGAATCAACAGCACACAGAGCAAACGATCGCGCAGCATCATGGACTCGCAAGGATAAGGTTCGGGTCACGCAACCAGTGATGCTCATTTGAGTGATTTCCCCCGAGGATGTCAACCGCGCCAGGAGACGCCGCTCAATCGCCCTTTTTCTCTGCGTTCGCGTTGTTGGGCATGCGCTGGCGATCGATCTCCTCGCCGAAGATCGTGCGGATCGCCTCGGCGATAGTGCGCACCGTATCGACGCGCACATCGAAGTCACCGCCGAGCTCTTCCTTGACGCCGGGTAGGTTGCCAGCTGGCATGATGATCCGCTTGAAGCCGAGCTTTATCGCTTCGGTGATGCGCGACGGCGCCATATTCACCGCGCGCACCTCACCAGCCAGGCCGAGCTCGCCAAAGAGGATCGTGTCCTCTGGCAAGGCGCGATCCAGATAACTCGAAATCACCGCCATCGCCGTCCCCAGATCCCCTGCGGGCTCGACGACCTTGATGCCACCGGCGACGTTCACGAAAACATCCTGCCCGGCGACCTTCAAACCTGTCCGCTTCTCCAAAATATTGAGCAACAGGATCGCGCGGTTTTGATCGACACCGATCGTGTTCACCCTGGGAGGTCCATAAGCCTTGGGGCTGACCAACGCCTGAACCTCGACGAGCAGTGGCCTGGAGCCCTCGACAATAGGAACCACCGAGGAGCCCGACGCGCCCTCGGGGCGCTCTTGCAGAAACATCGCCGAGGGGTTCGTGATCTCGTGCAAGCCGTCATGCCGCATCTCGAAGACGCCGATTTCGTGCGTCGAGCCGTAGCGGTTCTTCACCGTACGCAGGATGCGATAACTCATCCCGCGATCACCCTCGAAGTAGAGGACCGTATCGACCATGTGCTCGAGGACCTTTGGCCCCGCGATGGCGCCCTCCTTGGTGACGTGGCCAATGAGCACCATCGGCGTATCGGTCCCCTTGGCGAGCTGTGTGAGCGCGCTCGTCACCTCTCTCAACTGGACCACGCTCCCAGGCGAAGAAGAGAGGCGGTCTGTGGCCAACGTCTGGATCGAGTCGATGATGATAAAGTCGGGCTTCTTGGATTTGATCGTGGACTCGACCTCTTCGAGGCTTGTCTCGAGATAAACCCACACATCCTTGGCGTTGATCCCCAACCTCTGCGCGCGCATCTTGAGCTGCCCCAGGCTCTCCTCGCCAGACACATACAGGACCTTCTTCTTGCGCGAGGCGAACAGCCCGGCGACCTGCAACGAGAGCGTCGACTTGCCGATGCCAGGATCACCGCCGAGCAAGACCACGCTGCCCGGGACAAACCCTCCGCCGAGCACGCGGTCGAGCTCCGAGACATCCGAGCAGAGCCGATCCTCGGCCATCTCGTCGACATCACCGATCTGGATCGGCTCCTTGATGCGCAGCGGAGACGCGGCAGCGCGTGAGTTCGAGCTACTCGACGAGCTCGAGGAGTTGTCCACAAGCTCTTCCTCGAGCGTGTTCCAGGAACCGCAACCGTTGCACTTCCCAGACCACTTTGGAGCCTGATAACCGCACTCCTCACACACCCATACTGTCTTTGCCTTGGCCATGATCTTCTCCTCTCGTCTCCAACTCATCCAGGCGATTCGACGCATCGATACTACAAACAACTGGCGATGACACCCACCACACAAAAGATCGCATTTCGACTAAAACCAATCACCCTCGAGAACAAAGAAAAGAGGCGCGCTCGATTCGAGCGCGCCTCTCTTTATCAGCACATCGCTGCTATCTGTGACCGAGGTTCAGGATCAAAGGCTCGTGGGCTTTGCCTCGGGCTTGTCCTGCTCGAGGATGTTGAACTCGACGCGGCGGTTAAGCGCGCGGTTACGGTTCGAGGTGTTTGGCAAGATCGGCTTGCCGGAGCCGTAGCCCTTGGCGGTGAGACGTTTGGGGCTCACGCCCTGGTCTTCGAGGTAGCGCTTGACGGCCTCGGCGCGACGCTGCGACAGGTCGAGGTTGTCCGCGGGCTTACCGACATCATCGGTGTGGCCCTCGATCTGGACGAGCTTGACCTGTGGGTTCTCGACCATGACGGCCGCGACCTGGTTCAGGAGGTTGAACGACTTGGGCAAGATCTTGGCCTCACCCGTCTCGAAGAAGACCTTCTCCTCGATCTGGATCTTCTCGGCCAGGAGCTTGACGGTCACCTTGGTGGGTGCCGGCGAGAGGACGATATCGAGCGCCATCTTGTCGTTGGCCTTGAGCGAGATCTCGCGACCACGCGTCAGGAAGCCATCGGCGGACACGACCACCGAGTAATCCCCTGCGGGAAGATCCTTGAGGAAGTTTCCGCCAGCGTCGACAGGAACAGTCATCTCCTCGCCATCACCAGGAGGAATGATCCTGACGCGCGCCTTGGAGACGGCGGCGTCCTTGTCATCGACGACGCGACCCGTGATCGAGGCGATCTTGGGGATCGCCTTGAGCGCGATGTTAAGAGGAATCTCGCCCTCTTGAACCGTGGCGGTGACCTCGGCTGGCTCGTAGTCGGGGTGCGTGATGCGAAGCTTGAGCTCCTTGCCGGGCTCGAACTTGTAGGAGCGGAACTCCCCGTTGATATCACTGCTCGCCTGCGCGCTGACGTCTTCACCGAGGTACTCGATGGTCGCGCGCTTGACGCTCTCTTCGGTCTCGGCGTCGACCACGAGGCCAACGATCATGCCCGTGGCAGCAGCCTCGGACTCGACCTTCTTCTCGATGACCTTCTCGATCTCGACGTACTCGACCTTGGTGCGAGTATCGATCGTCCAGCTCAGGCCAAAGTTCAGGTTGTAGGGAGGTGTGATCGGGAGACCTTCGGCGTCAGCGCGCGTCAGGCCAAGATCGACGCCTGCGTGCAAGCCGAAGTTCTCGATCGGCTCGGCCTTGAGGCCGAGCATGATGAACTTCGGC
>Ga0208061_100229_pt1 | contig 17932 bp, 12 predicted proteins | sample DeeseametaMP0555_FD_184209 | JGI IMG/M metagenome (GOLD analysis project Ga0208061, IMG submission 184209) | Marine microbial communities from the Deep Atlantic Ocean - MP0555 (SPAdes) | ecosystem: Environmental > Aquatic > Marine > Oceanic | place: South Atlantic Ocean | collected 2011-01-23 | reverse complement strand
GATTGCTTTGAAAATCACGCGCCCCTCTTTTTTGCGCGCCGCTGAGTGCATGAGGGCGTTGAAGATATTCGGACCGAGTCTGACTCAGAAGTTATCGCTGAGCCAGGCGCTGTAGGCGCCTGACTCGCCCGACTTGAAGTAAGGCATCAGGTCATCCTGTGTGGGAGGCCCGTGGTTGCAGCGCGAGCACCCGGTGCAGTTCCCGGTGAAGTGATAAATCCAGGACTCGTAGCCCTTGTCGAGCTCGGCCTGGAGCAGGTCGCGATCTCCAGCCGGGAGGTTTGCGTAGACCTTGTTCGATTCTCTGGGGATATCCATCAGCGCGGCTCCTCGATTGTCGTGGTGGGTGGTGCGCTGATTTTACCACGAGAGGCCAAAACACACAGAGTTGTTTTGGCCTCTCGTGATTCAGGGCTGCACGCCGATCGCGCCGACGATGTGCTGCACGCCTTCACCGAGGGGCATGTTGCTCAGTTCGGTGACGGTGCCGTCTGGTTGAAACGCGACGACGCGGATGCTCGAGAGCTCGGTGACGAGCACGGTGCCATCCTGCATCCCGCGCTCGACCTGCACCATCTCGACCGGCAGCGGCGTCGTGGTGCTCGTCATGATCGGACCGAGGTTGGCAAAGGGCATCGCCGCGCCAGGATCGTAGGAGAAGAGCAAGATCCTGTTGCCCTCCGCGCTCGTGACAAGGGCGGCGTTATTGTGCGGTGAGAACTCGATCGAGGCGGGGTCCTTGACGTCGAGGATCGTCTGCACGGGTTGCATCGAGCCATCCTGCTCGAGCGCGAAGGCCGCCAGGCGGTTGTTGTTCATCGGGCTGCCGAACAGGTTGAAGTCACCGAGCAACGCGTGCTGCCCATCGCGCGAGATCCCGAACGCAGAGATCGAGGCGTCATCATCCATAAACGCGCGCGACGAGGCGATGCGCGAGGGCATCTCTCCATCGGAGAGCGAGATCGTGTGGAGGTCGTGGCGTTCCTCGGTGTCGAGCACGTCGTGCGCCGCCAACACGAGCATATCGGGCACATTTGGCATCCACGCCATGTACCTCGGGAGCTTGGTTGGGAGGAAGAACTCCTCTTGCCCGGGTTCTCCGGTCTGGCAGTCGAGCGGCACGCGCCAGATGCCTCCGCCCGAGGTTCGCCACGCGCTGTTGATCAGGTAATAGGCATCACCCTCGGGCGCCATCACCACGCTCGAGGCATAGAGTGAACCGCCAGGCTCCTCCTGAGTCGGCATCCCTTTCCAGGTCGCCTTGATCACGCGCGGGTTGCCCTGCGCGTCGAGCTCGAAGATCCCCACGCTCCCGTCCTTTTGCGCCGAGATGCCGATCTTGCCATCTGGCGTGAACTGGATCTCACCCCCCGTCGCCACGCCCATATCGAAGGGCTTGAAGCGATCGGTCAGGTTTCCTTCAGTGTCGAGCTCGAAGACGCGGTAGAGCGTCGAGGCGTTGGTGTCCTTGTCATAGGGGTTGCTCACCACGACAAAGCGATTGCCATCCTCGGCGCGCGGCGCGCGACACCCTTCGAATGGCCCCATGTCCACCTCGGGAGGCATATCCGCCATCATATCCTCGTCTATGCCCATATCTTCAGGCCGCGAGGTCATATCTTCGACAGGACCCATCTCTTCTTGCTCGCCGCCCATATCCTGGGAGGGGGGATCGGGGAGGTCGGGGAGCATGCGCCCCATATCCTGGCTCGCGCCAGCCATGTCTTCAGTATCGACCGGTGTGGTCTGGTCGTCGCCGCATGCTGAAAGCGCCAGCATCAAGATCGAAGCCAGGATCGTGGAAGCGGAGAACTTCGAGTGCTTTATGGTCACAGTGGACTCCTGTATAAGTGTGCTACACATCAGCGACACAGGTTATCCAGACCTCTGCAGTTTTCAAGGTCTGTCGTCAGGTTCGCGCGAGTCGTTCGCATTTTGGACAGGGTTGGTGCATGCTTTGGGTCATCGAAATCCAGGAGACGTTTTGATGAAGAACCTGTTCGAGCTCGCATCATTCGTACTGATAACCTCGTGCGTCCTCATCGCTTTCGCTTCGCCCGCGTTCGCCCGACCTGATCCGACCTGGATCGTCGCAGAGAGCACGCTGCTCGACTACGGCTCGAGCACCGAACTCGGGAGTGACGGCGCCATCCACGGCGACAGAGTGATCGTGTCGGGTCCTTTCGGCGCGACGGTGTACCGCGGCGTGTCAGGAGGAAACCTGGAGTTCGAGGCGACGCTGCGCCCACTCCTCGCCGCGGACAATGCGATCTATGTTCATACTGCCATCCAGGAAGACATGATCGCGTTGGGGATTCGCTATGACTCCGACGGTCCTGATGATGTGCTCCAGGTGTACGAGCGCGAGGGCACCGAGTGGGCGCTGACCTACGCAGAGGTTTATGAGAACTACCGCGGGTATAGCGCCGAGATCCAGGGCATGGTGTTCGATGACGGGCGCCTGATCGTCTCGCTCAGGGCAGAGCTCGAGCCTCCTGATTATCCGACGAGCTCCTGGCTATCAGTCCTCTCGAAAGATACGGATGGCACCTGGGACGAGGTGCAGACTTTACCTGAGAATCCATTCGATCCTGTGTTCTACGATCGCGGCTTCGGCGAGTTTATGTCGGCCAGGGGTGGGCTCCTGTTGGCGATAGTGTATCGACCTTTCGATGATCAATCTGCGCCTGATCGGGTCCTCGCGTACACCTACGCTGATGGCGCGTATAAGAGGATCCAGGAGTTCGTCGCTCCCGATGGAACTTCGAGGTTGTTCGGAGAGTCCACGGCTGTAAACGAGCAGTTGATCGCCATCATACAATCACAGGGAGGCGCATACGTCGCCGAACGTGGCTCGCTCGAGCAGAGCGCGGCGCTCGTCGAGCTCCCGCTCCCGATGGGCGCCGCTGATTTCGGGGATCGCATCGCGCTTGGGCAAGGCGCAGGCGCAGACCTGATCGCTGTGCGCGTGGAGGTCGATGACGAGCAGTCGGTCTTTGGCCACACCGAGGTCGCCATCTATCGATACAATGGCGGCGCTCCGACCTACGTCACGAGCATCGCGTCGGAGGATGTGGTCATCGATGGCATCTTTTTCGGTGAAGAGCTCGGGGTCAACGGACAGACGGTGATGGCGACTTCATCGGTCTCGGTCGCGCCCGACGAGGCGGTCCGCACCAACGAGGGCGAGCCGCGAAATGGCTCGGTCGCCTTGTACGACTGTGCAATGAACTGCAGCTTCTCCTCCAGGCAATTTGGCTCATCGCCAAACTCACTGGGCTTTGGCGTCGAGATCGCGACCTCGTCGAGTCAGATCTTTGCCCGACAGCTCACCGGGAGCGATGATCCAGACGCGGTGGTTCATGTCTTCGACGTGCCCACAGCGGGGACGATGACCGCGAGAGCATCGCAGGTGTTGACACTCCCCGATGTCGTTTCGGTCGATGATGTGGGGAAGGGGACGTTCGGCGAGCGATTTGCTGTCAGTGATGAGGTGCTCGCGCTCACTGGATATGATGGGACCGCGCCCGTGGTCTTTGTCTACAGGTATCGTGACGGGCAGTGGCGCTATGTCGCGACGATCGATAACCCCGAGCCGCCGCCCGCGTCTTCCCTGTTCTTTGGAAAGAGTCTGGCGGTCGTGGGGGAAGAGATCTTGATCGGGGACACCACCGAGGATGGCGAGCTCGGTGTGGTCTATCGCGCCGTCCCGGCGGCAGGCGACAACTGGACGATCTCGACGGACTTCAAGAGGGAGGGGGAGGCGACGAGGAGCTTCGGTGATCAGATCGCGGTGGCTGGAGACACGCTCTTTGTCGGAGATCCCGAGCAAGCCGAGGGGGTTGTTTATGCGTTCTCACTGGAGACAGGCGCCGCGACAGAAATCACCGCCGCCAACTCATTGCCGCTGCAAGGCGATCAGATGACCCGCAGCTTTGGCGCGAACCTCGCGACTGCCAACGGCTGGCTCGCCGTGGGAGAGCAGGGGACGCGCTCGGTCCACCTGTTCGAGCTCGATCCAAGAACGGGCGATGCGATGTTCTCACAGGTCATCACAGACGATGGCGTGGAATTATTCGGGGAATCACTCGCTGTATCATCAGAACTTCTGGTCGTTGGCGGGTACGATACGGCGCGCGCGTGGTTTGTCGATGACGCGAAGCGCTGGGTCGCGCTCGAGAACGTCGAGCTGCTCGACGCGGCGCAGGTTTCGCCATCGAGGTCGCTCGTGCAGGTTGGCTTGCTCGATGGAAAGGCGCTGGTGGCGTTGCCTGACGCGACGCACAATCACGAGGTCTCGGGCAGAGCTATCCTCGCCACGTTGGGATCTGGGCAGCCCGTGATGGAGAACTCCTCTCCGAACAACCAGACGCCAAACAATACGACGCCAGCGAACAATACGACCCCTGCGAACAACACCTCTCCGGGCAACAACACATCGCCACCGAACAACACCACACCAGCAAATAACACCACGCCAGGAGGCCCCGGAAACGGCGCTGATGTCCCCGCGCAACTTCCTGACTATGGGTGCGCCAGCGCGGGCAGCGCGCCAGCCGAGCTGGCGCGCGCGATGTTCGTCATGTTCTTGATGTTGCTCGGGTTTCGTCGTCGTTCAAAACGACGCGCGGATGCTGACGCCATCAGGCGATAGCATCAGAGAGGTGCTCGGGGCCTTCGCGCCTGGCCTCTTCAGATCGCGCACGACGAGGCCGATCGTGAGCAGGCTGCCCGCTGCGAGGCATCCCACTGCGGTCCATCCCGCGATCACCTCACGTTTGCCCTGGCGCTGCGCCAGGCTCGAATACTGCTGGAAGTCATCCTCGCTCCTGTCTTCGAGCGCTTCGTACTCCTGGCGTGTGTTGTCGTGCGATCTGCGCGCGAGGAGCCAGAACGTCGAGGCGCCACCTACGATCGCGAGCGTCGACGCGCCAGCGATCAGCGTCGAGCGCGAGATGCCCCTGTCCACACCTCGATCCTGATCCTCGGGAGGATCGAGCTTGACCGTAGGAGCGGGTTTTTCTTCTCTCAACTCGACGCGGTGGACGAGCTGCTCGTTGCCCTCGACGCTGATCGTCGATTGTCGCGTGCTCTCCCCGAGCTTTGCCTCGATATCATAGGTGCCTGGGGGGAGCTTGAACTCTTCTCCACACACAGGCTCACGCTCCCCGATCGAGAGCTCGATCTCGGCGCTGGAGCACTCGATCGTGATCCTCGCCGAGCAGAGCGTCTTCATTTGTTTTTGATAATAGGCGCGCAAATCAGTGAGCGCCTCGCGATCCGAGCGCGCATCGAGGGGGGCCACGTCGAACTCGTTGAACAGGCGCGTGGCGTCAGGGCACTCGTCCATCAACTGATAGGCTCGCCCTGCGGTCAAGACCAACGTGGCGAAGCGATCTCCTGCCTCGAGCGCGTCTTCGAGCGCTTCGGCGGCTTCCCTGGCGCGAGGAGGTTCGGCGCGCAAGGCCTCGTTCGCCTTCAAATAGAGCGCGAGCTGCTCCTCGCTCATGCCGCGCTCTTCCTGCGCGGCGACAGTCGAGGTCGTGAGGAGCGAGGTGAGGAGAGCGCAAAGTATCGCGAAGCATCGGCGCATACGGGGGTTGCCTTTATCAGCGTGGGGGCAGTGGAATCAGTGGTTTGTCTTCTTTTGGCGGCGTCGTCTCTGCGGGCGTTGGCGTCGTATTGGTTTTCGCCGGGGTGGTTTCTTTGGGGGCGGGCGAGGTCTTTTTAGGGGTCGATGAAGACTTCTTCGCGGTGGTCCCGGATCGCTTCTTTTCGGCCCGACGAGGAGACGCCTTTTCGAGCGGTTCTAACTCGATGTCGATGGTCCTGTCAGCGTTTGTCAAGGTCCTGAAGGTCTCTGTCTTATGATCCTTTGTCCGAAGCTCGATCTCGACCTTTTCGATCCTCGACCTCTCGAAGGTCAGCTCGAGCGGCGTGATGCCCCGACGTTCTCCCGCGAGCCAGACCTCTGCGCCCGTTGGCGTGGATGTGACCTTCCATACCCAGTGCGTGGGTGTCGTCTCCTTGTTCGCGACCGCTGGAGAGGTCTCGACGGGGGATGTTTCAGGTGCGGTGACCGCGAGCTTCTCGACAGGCGGTGATGAGTTTGCTGGTGGCTCGACCGATGCGTTCTTCGAGGCGATCACGCTCGCCACGGCACCCAACGAGAGCAACAGGACGAGCGCGATGATGAGCACCAGCGGTCGCTTCTTCCTGTCCTTTTCTGTGTTCAGCGTCGGCTCTGGCGCCAAGGGGCGCGGCAAGGCGTCTGTGATGGGAGGCTTCGCCGCAGGCGCGATGATGCTCGTATCGCGCGGAGGCAGTTGTTCCCCTCGATCCAGCGTGTCATCGAGGTAGAAGCGTTGACCTGGCGCCGAGACGAGGCGCGCGTGAGGCTTTGGAGGAAAGTCATCGACGGAGAGCGCCTCGAGCGCGGCGTACATCTGCGCCGCGTTCTGAAAACGCAACCTCGGATCGCGATCGATCGCCTTGAGCAAGAAGCTCTCGCAGCGGTGCCCGTGGAAGACATCGGGCAGTGAGACGCCCATTCGTTGCACCTTGAAGGCGGCTTGCAGGCCAGAACCTTCGACCATCGGTTGCCCCGTCATCAGCTCGCACAGGATCAGCCCGACCTGGTAAGTGTCCATCGCGGGACTGATTTCGCCATACTCGAGGTACTCGGGAGGGAGGTAGTGCATCGTCCCGATGGTGCCTTTCGTGGCGGTCAGTCGGTCATCTGCGAACTGATCGTGGAGCGCGATCCCGAAGTCCATCACGTGCAGATGCTCTTTCTCGCGAAGCCCTGTGGAGGGCGTGACGAAGAGGTTCGCTGGCTTGAGATCGCGGTGAATCACTCCGCGCTCGTGCACATGTGCTAACGCATCGAGCGCCTGTAGCATCAGGTGAATGGCGCGATCTGGCGCGAGCCAGTTTTCGGTGTCGAGGATTCCCTGGAGGTCCTGTCCTTCGAGGAACTCCATGACAAGGTAGGGGCGCGTATAGCCCTCTTCGACGACGGAGCCTGTGTCGAAGACGCGGGCGATGTGCGCGTGTTGAAAGCTCGCCACGAGCTTTGCCTCGCGCTCGAAGCGCTTCAGGAACGCATCTCTGGCCGATGAGTCCAGCAGGTGTGGGCTCATCAGCTTGAGCGCGACGTCCTGATCGAGCGCCAGGTCGTGCGCTCGGAATACCACCGCGAAGCCGCCTTGCCCCAGCAACGAATCGAGTCGATAGCGGTTCGAGAGGGTCGAGCCGAGGAGGCGATGATCCTGGTCTTGCGTCATGAAGAGGCGCGTCGGTATCGGAGTTGCGAGCTAGATAATCGAAGGTTTGTTCAGACTAGTGAGTTGCGCCATCGATGTAAACGCCGCTCCTCGCTCGCAGGCCAGATAGCGGCCCGTCACCCTCGTCTCCACGCCTGAGATCGTCGCAGCGTGATCCTCCAGCATGTCCCCTCGTCGCTCGGCTCGAGGTCGAGCTCTCCACCTTGCTTCTTCATCAGGCGGTGCGCGATGTAGAGCCCCAAACCATGCCCTTTTCTGCGACCTGATGGGAGCGGCGTGAACAGATCTTCGCGGATTTGTGCGGGGACTCCCACGCCATCGTCTCGGATAAACAGCGTGAGCGTTTGCGTCTGTTTTGGTGAAGTTGCCTCCTCGACGGCGGTCAACGTGACGTGGCGCGCGTTCGCATGTCGAGCCACGTTCGAGAGCAGGTTCTCCAAGACGCGGGACAGCGCATCCTCGTCTGCGAGGATCATTGCCTCGGGCTCTTCGAGTTCGACGCTGACCTCGATGTTCTCGAGCGCCCCTCGCATCCGTTTGAGCGTCGCGTCGATCACCTCCGAGAGGAGGAGCGGTTGTAGCGAGAGCGCTTCGTTTTGCGTTCGAGCGGCCTCCAGGAGCCGCTCGGACAGGTCTTGCAACCTGCCCGCATCTTCGAGCACGAGCTCGAGCGCCTCCCGGTACTCCTCACCGCTCCTCTCTCGCCGCAGCGTAACCTCGATCTCTCCACGAAGCGCCGTCAGAGGCGTCCTCAGCTCGTGCGCGGCCTCGGCGATAAATCGGTTTTGTGATTGGAGCGTCTTGTTGAGCTGGAGCACGAGGGTCGAGATCGTATTGGCGAGGGTGCCAAACTCCCTGGGCGCGCGCTCGGAGATCTGGATGGGAAACTCGATATCCTGGCGCGCGAGCCGGGTCGTGTCGCGCGCCAGGTCGGTACACGCCCGCTCGAGCGACTCCAGATCCCTGGTGAGCGTGCGCGCGAGCAGGAGCGAGAGGATGATCACCAGCACCACGAGCGCCAGGCCGATGCCGATGACGCGCCTGTGAAGTGAGGAGACCGCGTCATCGATGACCGCGTGATCGATGGCGGTGACGAAATAGAGCACCTCGCCGCGCGAGGTCTTCGAGGTCAGTGAGACAGCGCGAAGTCTTCGCGCGGGTTCGGTTAACTCGCTCGTGTCGAAGGCTTCGAGGGAGCCTGTCGGGCGTGAGGTGCACCATTCCTTTGGTAGCGTGCGAACATCGATGTTGTCTGTGGCCACGAGCACGCGGCAGGAGTGGTCGTGGATCAGGGTGTATTTTGCCGCGAACGTGCGCTCGAAGGAGGGGAGCCAGACCGCGGTGTCGTGGACATGGAGCCCCTCTTCATACTCGCTCATGACACCGTCCGCCTCGGTCTGCGCGACCTGAGCGAGCATCATGTCGATCTGGTCGTGCAAGGTCTCGTCGACGAGACGAGCGACGAGCGCGGTCGCGGCAAAGATCAGGAGCCCGAAGATCCAGATGACCTGCTTGGCGAGGATAAACTGGAGTGAGTTTCGCCGAGAAGGGTTGCTCATGATGCCGCTTCCTCTCGAAGCTTGTACCCCTTGCCCCGAACAGTCTCGATGATGGAGTCGCTCACGGAGGTCCCTGGCGCGTCGAGCTTGTCACGAAGGTAGCGGATGTAGACATCCACGACATTTGTCGTCGGGTCGTGAGAGAGGCCCCACACACGATCCAGGATCCTCCCTCGCCCCAGAATCTCACCGCGATGTTTGAGCAGCAGATCCATCAGGGCGAACTCGCGCGCCGTCAGCTGGAAGGTTTCATCACCTCGTACCAGCGCGCGCGAGCGAAGATCGAGCGTCGCACCCCCCAACGTGACCTGATTGCCCGCGCTGCCGCTCTCATCCTTTCGCCTTCTCGAGTGAGCTCGCAGTCGCGCGAGCAGCTCCTCGAAGCTAAAGGGCTTGCACATGTAGTCATCGGCGCCCTCGTCGAGCGCGAGGACGGTGGCCTCCACGCCCGAGCGTGCCGTGAGCATGATCACGGGGAAGTCCAACCCTTGAGAGCGCCACCTCCGCAGCACCGTCAATCCATCGATGCCAGGTAGCGTCCAGTCGAGCAGGGCGATGTCATAAGGTTGCGCTGCGGCTTGCGCGAGCGCGGCCTCGCCATCCTCGCAAAGGTCGACGTTGTGCCCCTCCTCGCGCAAGCCTCGTGTCAGGAACTGGGAGACGCGCGCGTCATCCTCGACGACCAGAATCAGGAGCGTCGTATCGCTACCCGGGGTGTTCATCTCAGGCCTCGTACCGTTTGATCAAGCGAGCATAAAGGGTGGGGAGCACGATCAGCGTGAGGGCAGTGCTCGACACCAGACCTCCGATGACAACGGTCGCCAACGGGCGCTGCACCTCCGCGCCGACGCCTGTCTGCATCGCCATCGGCAGGAAGCCAAGCCCCGCCACGAGCGCGGTGGTGAGCACGGGACGCAGTCGCTCGAGCGCGCTCTGCCTCGCGGCCTCCTCCGAGGTCGCGTGTTGGTGGAGTTCTCGCGTTCGCTCCAACATCACGAAGCCATTCATGACGGCGATCCCGAAGAGCGCGATCAATCCGACGATCGCGCTCATCGAAAGCGGCAACCCTCTGGCACCCAGCGCGATAATACCACCCGAGGCGGCGATGGGAACGTTGGAGAAAATCAACAGCGCCACGCGCCAGTCCCGAAATGACCCGTACAGGATAAGCAGCAGCAAGAGCAACACCGGAGGGACGGAGAGCGCGGTCCGTCTCGCCGCGCGCTCGAGTTGTTGGTATTTGCCCCCCCAGGAGATCCAGTAACCGTCAGGCAAATCGATCGCATTGACCGCCACGCGAGCGTCCTGCACGAAGCCGCCCAGATCGCGTCCTCGCACGTTCGCTTCGACGACCACGCGCCTCGACCCTCCCTCGCGCTCGACGATCGCGGGCGTGTTGGTCCGCTGGATATCAGCGAGCGATGAGAGCGGCAACGCAGCTCCATCGGCGGTCGTGACCGGGATATCTTCGGCGCGCTCGCGCGCTTCGGGAGAGAGCTTGAGCACCATCGGATCACGGTATTGACCGCGGAGCACGGTGCCCACCTCGGTGCCTTTCTCGAAGCCAGACACGAGCAGCATCAACGCGTCCATGTCGACGCCGCGACGCGAGGCATGCGCGGGATCGATGACGACGTCGATGCCTGGTTGGCCTTCGAGCGTGGGTGGGGTCACGTCCGCGGCGCCTTCGACGTTTTCGAGCGTCTCTGCGACCTGCGCCGAGATCACCAACAACTGCTCGAGGTCTGGCCCCGAGATCTTGACGCCGACATCACTCGTGATCCCTTCGAGCATTTCGTTAAAGCGCATCTCGATCGGTTGCGTGAAGGTCAACTCGGCGTCTGGCGCGACCTGCTCGAGTCTTTTGGAGATCGCTTGGACGAGCTCCTCCTGGGTTTCATACCCGACCCAGGCGTCTCTCGGCTCGAGCTTGATCAGGATATCGGACTCCTCCAACCCCATCGGATCTGTGGCCAGGCCAGGCGCTCCGGTACGACTCGCCACGCGCTTGATCGGCTGGAACTCGAGCAACGCGCGTTCGATGCGCGAGGTCTCTTCGAGCGCCTTCTCCGCGCTGATCGAAGGGAGCCTCGCGGTCTGTACGACCAGATCTCCCTCCTGGAGTTGGGGGACAAACTCGATGCCGATCTGGAGCCCCATGTACACGCTCCCGGCGAGCAGCAGCGCGGCGCTGATCACGGGTAGGATAGGGCGGCTCAGGCTCGCCACCAACATCGGCCTGTAACAGCGCTCCATAAACGAGACCAACCTCGTCTTGTGCTCGCCGCGAGGTTTGATGACCCAGCTCGAGACCGCAGGGATGTACGTGAACGAGAGCGCCAACGCGGTGAGCAGCGCGAAGAGCACAGTGATGGCCATTGGCCGAAAGAGCTTTCCTTCCGTGCCTGCCATCGCGAGGATCGGAATGTAGACGAGGATCAGGACGCTGACGGCGAAGAAGACCGGGCGCGCCACCGAAGCTGCGCGAGCGATCAGCCGCGACGAGAAGTCCTCCTCTTCTTCGCCTGCTTCGGGGGTAGGAGACAGCGCGATCACGCTCTCGGCGATCACGATGCTTCCATCGACGATGAGGCCGAAGTCGATCGCGCCCAGTGACATCAGGTTCCCGCTGTGTCCCAGCAGGTTCAACCCTGTGAACGCGCCGAGCATCGAGAGCGGGATTACCGAGGCGACGAGAAGCCCCGAGCGAAAATCACCCAGCATCAACAGCAAGATAAAGATCACCAGCAGGCCGCCTTCGACCAACGAGCGGGTCACGGTATCGAGCGTGTTCTTGACCAGCTTCTTTCGGTCATAAATCGGCTCGATGGTCACCCCCTCGGGCAACGCTTTTGTGATCTCCTCCAGCTGCGCCTTGATGCCATCCACGGCAGCCAGCGCGTCCGCGCCAGCCAACAATTGCGCGACCGCGAACATGACCTCACCCTCTCCATTCGCGGTCCCGAAGCCCACGGTCAGCGCGCTTCCCTGGAACACTCGCGCGACATCTCTGAGGTAGACGGGATCTTCTCCACCTCGGATCAGGACGGCTTCCAGCGCCTCGGGGGTCGAGGGGTTGGCGATCGCGCGGATGAGCGTGCGTTCGGAACCTCGTTGCAGCGATCCGCCCGATACACTCGCGCTCGAGGCACGTAGTGCCTGCTCGACATCGTTCATGGTCAGCCCGCGTGAGGCGAGCGCGAAGGGATCGACCTCGATGTCGAGCTGCGGAGCGCCTCCTCCCCAGGCGTTGACCTCGACGACGCCTTCGACCGCGAGCAGTCGAGGGACGATGTCGCGCGAGAAGATCCGGTCCAGCTCACTGCGGGTATGTTTATCACTCGAAATCGTGAACTGATACACCTCGCCGAGCCCCGTCGAGGGAGGCCCGATCGAGGGCTCCCCGGCAGAAGATGGGATCGAAGCGCGCGCTGCGTCGAGGCGCTCCTTGGTCAATTGTCTCGCGTGCCAGAGGTCGACCCCTTCCTCGAAAGTCACCGTGATCGACGAGATCCCGGCGCGTGACAAACTTCGGACGTTTGCCACGCCTGGTATTCCTCCCAGCTCGCGCTCGATCGGGAGCGTGACCAGAAGCTCGGTCTCTCCTGGGCCCATCCCGGGAGACGCCGTGATGACCTGGACCTGTGTTTGGGTCAGGTCGGGGAAGGCATCGAACCTCGTCTCGAAGACATTCCACAGCCCGAAGCCGCAAAACAGCATCACCATGGCGACCACGACAGCACGGTTGCGAACGCTCCAGGCGATAATTTTGTCGAGCAATTGCATCTGCGTCCTCACTGTCCAAAGGTCTGTTTGCTTTTGAGAAAGAACGCCCCACGGGCGACATAGGACATGCCCTCGGAGAGTTCGTTCGAAGCGACAATCAGCGCGTCATCGCGTTGACCGATGCGCTCGATCTCGATCGCTTTGAATGCACCATCAGCGGTCGAGATGAAGATGGAGTGACGACCTCCCACCTCGGTCACCGCGAACCTCGAGACGGCGAAGGTCGACGGTGGGGTGGGGAGCTCCAGGGTGACTGCGCCTGCTTGTCCTGGAAGCGCCGAGCTCGGGAAGGGGGCCTTGAAGTAGAGGGTTTGTGTGCGCGATGTCGGCTTTATGAAAGGCTCGCGCCAGCTCGACTCGAGCTCGATGGAGGTATCATCGGATGCTGATTGCCACTGGGCCTTCGAGAGTGACTTGCTGCTCGAGATGTAGCGCTCTGGAAGATCGACGCGGGCGAGGATGCCTGCATCATTCGAGCGAAGCCGCACACAGCGAGCATCTGGCAGGAGTTGTTCGCCGACCATGCAAGTGAGCGCTTCGACCTCCCCGGTGTGCTCCGAGAGCCAGGCCCAGCGATTCTTGCCAGCGGACTTCCAGCGCTTGCCTCGTGTGGCGGCGAGCGTGTCGCGCGCGATGGCGAGCCTCGCGGCGGTCTCATCGCGTGAAGCGCGCGCTTCCTGGAGTGATTCTCTGGACGAGAACCCTCGTCGCACGCTCTCTTCGCGTGCATTCAAAATAGTGTCTCTCGTCTTCAGGCTCGCGCTCGTGCTCGTGACTTCGGCGCGGAGGCTGTCGAGCGCCGCGCTCGTGACAACGGCGATGGTGTCTCCTTGCTCGACGGAGCTCCCGGGAGTGATTTTCCATTCGACGACGCGTGCTTCGATGCCTGGCGAGAGCGTGATGCGCGACGAATTCGTCGCGACAAGCTCTGCAGGGAGTTCGAGGAGCTCGACGGATGCGCTCTTCTCGAGCGTGGCGAGGGTTACTCGCGGCGACTCTTTGCTGGTCTTCGTGGCCGCGATCGCTTCGTTATCTTGGCTCGAGTGACATCCGATAGAGAGGCATGCGGTCAGCGTGACCGCGGCCAACAACGTGGTCTTGATAGGCGCATTCATGGTTTGTCCTTGGATGATTGGAGGAGGCGTTGCTCGAGGCTGGCGGCGAGTTGGTGCTCGATCTCCTGACGGATGATGAGCCTGAGCCACTCGTGGTGGGCTTCGTGAAGTTCCCGGCGCGCGAGCAGGAGTTGGCGCAATCGCGCGTGCCCCGCTGCGTGTGCTTTCGCGATCAGGTCGACGCGCGCCTCGAGCGGCGAGAGGACCTGCGACGGATAGCTGGCGAGGCGCTGAGAGAGGGCGTCGTAGCGGAGCGCGCGAGCGTTCAGGTTCGCGGCCAGCATGCGCTGGTTTACAGCGAGTTCAGCGCGCCGAGCCTCGACCTCGCCGGCGAGCATCTCCCTGGCAGGTGCGTTGGGATCGCCGAGCGGGATGGTCAGGCTAAGGGTCGCGAAGGGGAAGCTGTGGACGCCGCCGACGCCGCGAACGCCTGCGCCCAGGCTCAGTTGCGGTGCGCGCTTGACCTGAACGTTCCTCGACGCCTTGGCTGCCTCGATTTGCGCGCGCATGTATTGGATTTGCGGCAACTCCTCGACCTTCGCTTCGAGCGGCCGCCAGGGATTTGGAGGTTGCTCCCTGGATGTTTCGATGGCGGGAGGCGTGGTGAGTTCGCACGCCTCTCCGAGGACTTCGACGAGCGTGGCGCGTGCTTCGAGCGCGTCCTGACGAGTGCGCGCGAGTTCGTTTTCGAGCCACGCGAGCTCACCCTCGAGATCTGCGATCTCGAGGGCCATCAAGTCGCCTCGTTCTCTGGCACGTCGGAGCTTCTCCAACGTCGCCAGCGCATCCTCGGTGTAGTGCTCGAGGTGCGCCAGCTCGAACGCGAGCGCCCACCAGCGTGTGTAGGCGTCCTCGACCATGCGCACGAAGCGCTCGCGTTCGAGATCTCCTTCGAGCTCGAAGACGCGCGCCATCGCTTCGTAGGCGTCGCGTTGCCGCGCGAGCTGTCGCCCGAGCTGTACGTTGAGAGATGCGCTGGCGATGTGCTCTGGCGGTTCGGGGTTTCCCGGTGGACTCCACTCGGGCTGCGCGCTCACGTTGAGCCCATTGATGCGGCGTGGGACATGCGCTCTCGCTTGCCTCGCACCGCGCGCTCGCGCTGCTGTCGTGCTGGACCGGTAGAGTTCGTGCGCGCGCGTCGCGGTCGTGCGGACGTCTCGCCAGCGCAACGTTCCGCTCTCGGGACATACCTGACCCGAGGCGTACGCTGGCGCCAGGATGCAGCTTGCCCAGATGGCGAGCGCGAGGATCGGTGTCTGTTTTCTTTTCATTTCAATGCTCCGCGTCAGCCCCTCTCGGGGTGTGTGTCTGGGAGCATCGGTGATGTTGGGGGGAACTGCTTGAGGTGGAAGATTAAAAAACTCTAACCTTTTGTATCTCCCCTTATCGCTCGCATTGCGCGTGACTTTCCTCCATACTTTCGGGGTTGAATTCTGATTCGAGAAGTTCTCATCGCGGAGAGACGTCGATGATCGAGACTGGAAGATGGACGCGCGTGGTCGCGTCGTTGTTTGCCGTGGCGATAACAGCCACCGCTTGTGGTCGCACTGACTTTGCCGATCGAGGGCAAGCGGGTACGGACACCCCTGACCTTGGTGATTTCCAGGATCAGGGGATGACCGGTTCGGGGGATATGACGCCCGGGATCGATATGGGCGATGTGCCGGATATGCCTGGACCTGTCGATATGCCTGATCTCGTTGATTTTGGCGGGATGCCCGACCTCGATCCTGGCCCCAGTTGTTTCGATGGGATTCCGAACGGTGACGAATCTGACGTCGATTGCGGCGGCGCGAGCTGCGATCCTTGCGGCCCAGGTCAGCGTTGTGATGACGCGGATGATTGCGGCGATCTGGCGTGCGTGGACGGATTCTGTCAGCCAGCGAAGCTCCCTGATGGCTCCGCGTGTCGCTCGGATGATGATTGCGAGTCTGACTTTTGCGATGTGCAAGGGATTTGCTCGCAACCCGGGCTGCCCGTCGGCGCTGACTGCATGCAAGATGCTGATTGTGAGTCGGGGTTATGCCTGGATTTGAACGGGCGCTTGTTCTGCTCCGTGCCTTGCGCTGGAATCTGCCCTGGTGACACCGTCTGCTTCGACGCCAACTGCGTGCCGGATGACTTCTGCGAGAGCGATGATGGCAACGGCCAGGGGCCAGGATGCATGGGAGAACCCTGCCGCATCTGTGATGAGAACGCCTCCTGTATGGTCGGCGGAAACCAGGTCACCTGTCGTTGCAACCCCGGCTTCCAGGGCGATGGTCAGAACTGCCAGGATATCAACGAGTGCGAGCGTGACGCGATGGCGTGCGGCCCCGGCGCGATTTGCACCAACACCCCTGGCGGGTTCGACTGTGATTGCGCCGATGGCTTCCAGCTCGACGCTGTCGGAGAATGCGTCGACATCGACGAGTGCGCTGATCCAAACCTCAACTCTTGCTCGCCAGATGCGACCTGCACGAACTTCCCCGGTGGATTCCAGTGCGAGTGCGCGCCTGGCTACGAGGGGGATGGTTTTATGTGCGCCAACATCGACGAGTGCGCCAGGGATCAGGACAACTGCTCGCCAGACGCCGAGTGCGTCGACACCCCTGGTAGCTTTGTCTGTGACTGCCGCGCGGGTTATGACGGCGACGGCGTGACCTGCGATGATATCGACGAGTGCCTCGACCCGAACGCATGCCCTGCAAATCAACAACCCTGCATCAACACCCCTGGCGGCTTCTCCTGTGGTTGCTTGCCTGGCTACGAGCCTGATGCCGCGGGAGTATGTCAGGATGTCGACGAGTGCGCCGATCCAAACCTCAACAACTGCTCGCCGGACGCGATGTGCGCCAACACCCAGGGGAGCTTCACGTGCACCTGCAACATCGGCTTTACCGGTGATGGCGTGACTTGCTCACCGGTTATGTCGCCGCTCGGAGACACCTGCCAGAACCCATTCATCGTGGGGATGCAGCCTTACACCGCGACCGGCGACACGAGCGGCGCGGCCAATGACTACGAGCGCCCTCAAGGGGCTTGCCCCAATGGCGCGAACGCGCGCCGAGGTGGCGCCTCGAGCGATGAGGTCTACGCCTTCACGCCGATGGTGTCTGGAACCTACATCTTCGAGGTCGCCGATATGGGCTTTGCCTCGGCGGCGATCCTGACGACGGATTGCGCAGATATCGCCAACACATGCCTCGGGTCAGACACCTTCGATCCTGACTTTAACGCGGACCTTGTCGGCGGGACGACCTACTACCTGATCGTCGATGGCGCGACCAACCAGTCGAACAGCGAGGGGAGTTACTCGGTCAGTATCGACCTCGACGAGTGCGCCTCCGGGTTGGATGACTGCGGGATGAACGCGACCTGCACCAATGTGTTTGGCACCTTCGCTTGCTCCTGCGAGCCTGGGTATCAGTTCGACGCCACCGGCAACTGCGTCGACATCGACGAGTGCGCCGATCCAAACATGACCCCATGCGATACCAACGCGACCTGCACGAACCTCGATGGCACCTATTCGTGCGCTTGCGATATGGGGTTTGTGGGTGATGGCGAGACGTGCTGGGATCCGAGCGTGCTCGGGGAGTCTTGTGTGAACCCGATCGTGATCAACTCGGCGCCCTTTGCCGAGACGGGCAACACCTCCAACTTCAACCCCGACCTCGCCTACGATAACAACACCTGTCCTGGCGAGTTTATCGGGCAGGGGGGCGGTTCTCCCGAGGTTGTCTACAGCTTCACGCCCACGGCCGACGGGAACTACCGCTTCGATCTCTCGGGATCTTACGGCGTCAACCTCTATGTCGTCACTGATTGCGCCATGATCGACGCCAACACTTGCCTCGGCGCCGACGCGCGCTTTAACGGCGGCAACGTCGACGTGACCGTGAGCATGACGGCGATGCAGACCTACTACATCGTCGTCGATGGCAGCGGGATCAACGCGACGCGCAGCGGCGGGTACGTCTTGAGTGGGACTCAGGTGCCCTGATTCTTCTGCTCGCGCATCTCGCGCATACGCATCGGCATGGAGTCGATGAGTTTAAAGAGCCTGTCTTTCGAGACGGGCTCTTTGCTTTCGAGCTTGTCTCCGCCGTCCTTGCCGATAAGCAAGAAGGCGAAGTCTTGCTCGCCGCGTTTATCCTTATCGATCGAGCGAGAGATGCGCGCGCAGGTTTGTGCGTCGAGTTTT
>Ga0208061_100228_pt1 | contig 18055 bp, 11 predicted proteins | sample DeeseametaMP0555_FD_184209 | JGI IMG/M metagenome (GOLD analysis project Ga0208061, IMG submission 184209) | Marine microbial communities from the Deep Atlantic Ocean - MP0555 (SPAdes) | ecosystem: Environmental > Aquatic > Marine > Oceanic | place: South Atlantic Ocean | collected 2011-01-23 | reverse complement strand
CGACAAAACTCACAGCTCGCGACGTCGGCGACGCAAGCCGAACAGGCCGAGGAGGAGCACCCCACCGAGCCACGGTGAGCTGTTGCCCTGCCCCGTCGAGGAACATCCGCCGCTACCGGAGAGCGCGTAGGTGTCGGCGAAGTCATCGGAAGGATCGAGAGGATCGGTCCCGTTCTCGATCTCTTCACCATCATCGACGCCACCACCGTCGGTGTCTGCCTTGTTCGGGTCCGTGCCGTACATCATCTCGTCAGCGTCGGAGATGCCATCGCCGTCAGAGTCCACGGCAGTCCCATTGTTGGTCCCATTATTGGTCCCGTTATTAGAACCATTGTTGGTCCCGTTATTCGTGCCGTTATTCGTTCCGTTGTTGGTTCCATTATTGGTGCCGTTATTGGTTCCATTATTAGAACCATTGTTGGTGCCGTTATTGGTCCCGTTGTTGTTGCCGTTGTTGCCAGGGTTATCATCCGAGGCATCGAGAGGATCGGTGCCTCGGTCGATCTCGGGGCCATCATTGACGCCACCGCCATCGGTGTCGGCCTTGAGGGGATCGGTCATATGAACATTGACCTCCTCACCATCGGTGAGGCCATCGCCATCAGTGTCAGCCTTGTTGGGGTCTGTGCCGAGCGCGGCTTCCTGATCATCGGTCAAGCCGTCCATGTCGGCGTCCATCCCGGTGAAGTCATCAGCGGGGTCGAGAGGATCGGTGCCACGAGAGACCTCGGCGCCATCTGAAACGCCACCATTGTCCGTATCCGCGAGGTTAGGATCGGTCATGTAGGTGTTGACCTCCTCACCATCATCGAGCCCATCGGAGTCCGAGTCAGCCTCGGTCGGGTTGGTGTTGTGCGTGTTGACCTCGTCACCATCGTCCAGGCCATCATCGTCGGTGTCAGCCTCGAGAGGATCGGTCATGTAGGTGTTCACCTCGGCGCCATCATTAAGGCCATCGCCATCGGTGTCAGCCTTGTTGGGGTCTGTACCGATCCTGTTCTCCTCCTCGTCGGTCAAGCCGTCCATATCCGTATCGGTCAGGGTCGAATCATCGGCAGGATCGAGAGGATCGGTGCCATTGTTCACCTCGGTGCCGTCAGGGATGCCGCCGTTGTCGGTATCCGCGACGAGAGGATCGGTGCCATACAGGTTGACCTCGGCGCCATCGAGCAGCGAGTCGCCGTCCGAGTCCGACTTACGAGGATCGGTCATGTAGGTGTTGACCTCTTCACCGTCATTGAGGCCGTCGGAGTCGGTGTCTGCGAGGCGAGGATTGGTGTCGTAGGTGAAGAACTCCTCGCCGTCGAGCAGGCCGTCCATGTCGGTGTCTGAGACGAGAGGGTCGGTCGTCGCCTGGAAGATCTCGGCGTTGTCGTTAAGACCATCCGAGTCCGTATCCTGGCTGTTGGGGTCGGTGTTGTAGGTGTTGACCTCGTCGGCATCTGACAACATGTCGCCATCGGTGTCCGCGAGGATCGGGCTCGTCATGTGTGTGTTGATTTCGGCGCCGTCCGAGAGGCCGTCCATATCCGAGTCACCCACGAGAGGGTTGGACATGTGCGTGTTGACCTCGTCACCATCGCTCAACCCGTCCATATCGGTGTCAGGGTTAAGCGGTTCGGTCATGTGCGTGTTGACCTCTTCGCCATCGAGCAGGCCATCCATGTCGGTGTCCGCCACCATGCGGTTGGTGCCTGCCATGTCCTCGCCAGCGTTGTTGAGGCCATCCATATCTGGATCTGCCAGCGGGCCATCGAGGTCATCGGCGTCGAGATAGTTGATGATCGTGTCACCGTCGATATCTCCTCGACCCTCGACGCCATCGTTGGTGAGGTCGCCGTCGGCGTCGGCGTCGAGCCAGTTGAGCTCGCCGTTGTTGTCGATGTCATCGTCGCCGAACGCGGAGGAGTCCATCACCTCGGTGAGCGTGTCGATGCCGTCGCCATCGTCATCGGCGTCGCGATAGTTTGGAACGCCGTTGCCGTCGGTGTCGGTGGTTCCTTCGACGACATCATCGATGCTGTCGTTATCGGAGTCGGTATCGAGCGCGTCGATGATCATATCGTTGTCGGTGTCGACGGGAGTGGTCCCGCCGTTGGTCTCGACGAAGTCATCGATGCCATCACCGTCGCTGTCCGCGAGCGTCGTGTCGGTGCCGAGCGTGCATGCCTCGACCTTGTCCGTGATCTGATCACCGTCGGTGTCGAGCGCCAGCGGCCCGACGACGATGCCAAAGTCATCGCCGTTGCCGGTCGTCGCCCACCCGAAGGTGTTCAGGTAGGCGTTGTTGCCCTTGGAGTTGCCCTGGGTGTTGAAGTTGCCCCACCCCCTGGAGTTCACACCCTCGACAGGCGCGGCGTTGTATGCGCCGGAGTTCAGGCCCATCGCACCCGAGGTCTCCATCGCCATGTTCCCGTTCGGGAGCGTGACGGCGTTGCCCTGAACGTCCGCATCGTTCCAGTACATATCGAGCGGCGTGCGCATGTTGTTGTTGCCATCGACGCTGAACATGCGGACGCCGTTGTAGGCGGTCTCGACGTCCTCGGCGATGAAGTGAATCTCGCCGACGTGTACCTCGATGCGGCAATCATACGCATCGGTCGCGGTCGGGTTTCCGGCGTTGTCATTGCCATCCCAGAGGACAGCGTTGTCGCCATCGACCGCCTCTCCGATCATGAAGAAGTCATCATCGCCCAGGCGATCAAAGACTCCGTCCTGGTTGAGATCGCACATGATGTGGAAGGTCCCGGTGGCATCCGAGGTGAATCGGAACTCGCCGGTGACCTCGTTTGGCGAGACGTAGTTGCAGGTCGGGTCTCCAGCGGACGCGAAGCGCGCGTTGGTCACCGTGGGCGTGAGCGGGTTGTAGAGCGCCTTCTCGGGTGGGTTGAGGTAGAGCGGGAATCGCTCGGTGGCGCTGTTGCCATTGGTCGGCGTGGAGCGCCCCTTGGTCTGGCTATCGACGCCCGTGGCGTTGGCGAGGAAGGACCAGACGTTCCCCGCCCAGCCGTCGAGCTTGAGCTCGACGACGGCGTCATGCCCTGGCGCGCCACCATCAGTGATCGCGTAGAAAGAGGCGTCGGTGTCATCGGTGAAGTTGCCGACGTTGAAGTCCCAGTTGTAGGCAAAGAGGCGACCGAGCTTGACGCTGTTGGTGTTGTTGGTCTCGAAGACGTTGAAGTTCCAGTCGTCATCCTGATCGCTCTCGATCTCGATGCGATAGGTACCCGCAGGGTGCGTGGCCATCGAGTACGTGCGCGGGGTCCGCGGCTGCGTACAGACCAGCCCGAGGAATGTCGGACAGAGGTTGAGGGTGGTGACTTGCTGCGAGCCATCCTCGGTGAAGACGCGCACGCCGCCATTGCCTGTCCACTCGATGGTCTCGTTGGCAGGATCGAGGATGTCCACATAAAGCGTGGTGCCGCTGACAATGTACTGTGTCGAGCCGAGCTCGTTGGCGCCCTCGGCCATGGCGCTCGAAGGCACCAGGCTGATCAACAGGCTTGAAGTGAGGAGCCACGCGCGTGGCCCTCTCAAGACATGACTGATTCGTCGTCTCATCGTTCCCCCCAATTAGGTTTTGTCCAGGGCTTGGCCCAACTCTCAGGGCAATCTAACCCGTTGGCAAACAGTGACTATAGTGTTGCAAACGTGTGCGTTTTTTTTTACAAAAACCAAACGAAAGACGCATCGCTGGCGCATAAACGCACCGGTCGCCTTTTCGTTCGCTATCCCCCATCAGTGTTGTCCATTGATGGCTGTATGCAAGAATATACTTCAATCCCATCCAGGATACAATACCATTGATGGCAGATACACTTTCTGGGCGGAGCTGTCTCGTTCCTGGATGGTGAAGTCACCCGAGGTTTCAAACAGGACACTTCGCCTCGTTGACTTGGTGGACCCGAGCGGTTAGGGGAGGAGTCGTTGGCGCCGTGCGAGCGCCCGCACCCCGTACTGCAACTCGCCCCTCGAAAGGAGGCAACACCATGGCATCTTATTTCCGTTGGCGTCCTCACCCCTGGCATGGCCTCTCGGTTGGCCCAGATGCGCCGACCATCGTGCACGCATACATCGAACTCACCCCCTACGACTCGGTCAAATACGAGATCGACAAGGAGACCGGGTACCTGCGCGTGGACAGACCACAGCGCTACTCATCTCAGCCCCCTTTGCTCTATGGATTTATCCCGCAAACCTACTGCGGCGATGGCATCCAGGCGCTCTCGCCAAAGTCCACCGTGGGCGATGGCGACCCGCTCGATATCTGCGTGCTGTGCGAGCGCCCGATCAACCGCGCCGAGGTCTTGCTCAACGCGCGCGTCATCGGCGGCCTGCGCATGATCGATGGCGATGAGGCTGACGATAAAATCATCGCCGTCCTCGAGAACGACCCCGTCTGGGGCGAGACGCTGAACGTGGACGAGATCCCCGAGGCGATCATCGAGCGCCTGCGCCACTACTTCTTGACCTACAAGATGAAGCCTGGCGCGGAGTCCTCGACCTCCTTCGATGGGACCTACAACGCTGATGTCGCCAAGCGCGTCGTCCTCGCCGCCATGGATGACTACGACAACAAGTTCAGCAAGATCTCGACCTGAGCCTTATGGCTGCGACAAACGGGCGGCGCGCTTGCGCGCGCCGCCCGTTTGTCGCAGACTCGACGCGTTCGGTTTACGGCCCCTGACTCTCGTCTCGCCAACACCATCGCATCGAGTGGTTTGCCATGCATGACACGCGCCCTCCCCTTTGCAATAAGATCCCTCACACGCTGCTCGCGAGCGCGCTCTTGCTCGCGCTCCTCCCACAGCTCGGTTGCCTCGAAGGCAACCGTGAGCCCGCGGGTCTTCGAGCGGCGAGGGATTCGGGCGGCGCGCGCATCATCTTTGACCTCGACGAGCGCCCCTTCCCCGAGGTCCCCTTCCCCAACGATGTGGCGACCATCAACGACCCGACAAGCCCCACTGGTTTGCGGTTAAACATCTCGACCGAAGCCCCCACCGAACAGGAACAACGCGTCAGGCGCGCGCTCAACCGCCAGACTGGATTCGGCGTCTTCTCTCCGATCACGGTCCGCTTCGACGCGCCGCTCGATCTGCACGAGATCATCGACAGACACCACGAGCCGACGCCGGACTTCTCCGATGACGCCGTCTACCTGGTCAACGTCGATCGCGAGAGCCCGGGCTTTGGCGAGTTGGTGATGCTCGACATGGGGCGCGGCAACTTCCCGCTCACGCTCTCGGAGCCAAACCGCTACTTCGAAAACGATCCTCGCGTCCGCGGCACCAACCTCATCTACGAAACCGTCGAAGAGGTCGACCTCAATGAAAACGGCATCCTCGACCCGATCGAGGACACCGATGATGACGGCGTCTGGGACAAACCCAATGTGTTGGATGAAGGATCAGATCCGTACGCGTTTGGCCAACTGCTCGAGTTCTACGAGCGCGAGACAAACACGCTCGTGATGCGCCCGGTCGTGCCGCTCCGTCCAGGCACGACCTACGCGATGGTCCTGACGAGCGCCTTGCGTGGCGCAGACTTGCTGCCCATCGATAGCCCGTTTGCCTACATCAACCACACGCGCCAGACCGCCGAACTGGAGCCGCTGCGCACGATCCTCCCGAGGCGCTTCCCGGAGCGCTTCGACCAGACGCTCGATCAGGTGCGCTTTGCCTGGAGCTTCACGACGCGCACCCCCACGCGCGAGCTCGAAGTGATCCGTGAGGGCCTCTATGGAAGCGGGCCGCTCTCGACGCTCGCCGAGGAGTTCCCGGCCGACTTCATGATGATCCACGACGCCAAGGGAGGAAAGGAGGGCGAGAACCCACTCATCTTCCGCGTCGATCAGGTGCTCAACCTGGTCGCTCCGCTCGTGGCAGAGGTCGCAGGACAGGCTGGTGGAGACGCGATCGTGCAGACCTTCGAGAGCGTCGATTACGTGGTCTCGGGCACCTTTCGCTCTCCACACTTCCTGGTCGATCAAGACGGATTGGCGGACCCGCTCCCTACCCCTGATGAGATCGAGGAGGGCGATCACTTCGCCATCGATCGCCTGAACATGGCCAACGAGGACGACTACTTCGACATCGACCCGGACACTGGCAAGGCGACCTACACCGAAGACGAGGTCACCTTCATCTGCGTCGTCCCCAAGGAGACCAAAGCCCAGAAGGCGCCCTTCCCCACGATCATCTACAGCCACGCCATCGGCTCCACCCGACTCGAAGGGATGGTCTTCGCGGGCGCGATGTCGAAGTTCGGGATGGCCACCTGTGCCATCGACGCCATCGGCCACGGGATCGCCATCCCGCCAGACCTGAGCGGGCTGCTCGAATCGATCTCGAACCGCGTGGGGTTAAAGAACCTCGGCGCCATCGCCGAACACTCGCGCGCCAGAGATATGAACGATGACGGCGTGGTCGATCCTGGCGGGGATTACTTCACCACGGACCTGCTGCACTCGCGCGATATGATCCGGCAGACGACCGTGGATCAGCTCCAGCTGATTCGCATCCTGCGTACCTTCGATGGCACGAAGCGCTTCCCGGCAAAGCTCGACGAGACCCAACCCTATATCAAGGCGCGACGCGATATCATCGCCAGCGGCTTCGACGCCGACGGAGATGGCACCTCGGAGATCGCTGGAGACTTCAACGGCGATGGGGTCGTGGATCTTGGAGGCGACGCGCCGATGGTCGCATGGGGAACCTCGCTCGGTGGGATCCAGACGATGGTCCTCTCGGGGATCGAGCCAAGCATCAAGGCGACGGTCTCCAACGCCGGGGGCGGAGGATTGCTCGACATCGCCGCGCGCACCTCCATCTCGAACGCGCGCGTGGGCGCGCTCCTGCGCACGGTCGGCCCCCTCGTCACGGGGAGGCCCAAGGCAGGAACGGACGGCGCCACCACCGAGATCGCCTGGATCCTCCCCGATGTCACGCGCGATGCGCGCCATGTCTTTGCCGAGGTCGAGGGTTTGGAAGATGGCGACGTGATCGTCCTGCGCAACCTCGAGCGCGAGGTCAGCGAGTTTGTCTCTGACGAGGATCTGTACGCGCGCGTTCGCGTCCGCGACGGACGCTTCCGCGTTTCTGTGGCGACCGATGGACTCTCGGCGCTCGAGCGACGCGCGCTCCAGAACATACCGGGCGGCATCCGCGTTCGTGAAGAGATCCTCGGGTGTGTCGAAGCGAGCGAATGCGGGGAGATGAGTTGCCCCGGCAGAAGCTATTGCGACGAGGAGAACACATGCCAACCGATCGCCGAGTGCGTACAATCGGCAGACACCGCCGAGGCCTTCTCTGACCCGAACCACGAAGCCTACGCGATCCGTAACCCGACGGACTACGGTGATCCTCTCGAGGTCGAGATCTACAGCGATGAAGGTGTGCTCAAGCACACCATCTCGACCTTCGAGAAGAACGTCGTGCACGACAACCTGCTCTATCCTGCGGGGGCGCCGCTCGCGGCGCTCGCAGATGGTTGGGGGATCGACCGCCAGACGCCTCGCATGCGTCGGTTCTTGGGAATCGGCGCGATGATTCTCGAGCCCGCCGATCCCGCCGTCTGGGCGATGCACTACCAGCGAGATCCATTGACCTACGAGTACGAGCGCGAGGGCAACCGCACGGGCAAAACAAACGCACTCATCGTGGGGACTCTGGGCGATCAAACCGTACCGATCAACACGGGCATCACGCTCGCGAGGGCGGTGGGCGCGCTGGACTATATCGACGAGGATTCTCGCTACGGCATGACGCCCAACCAATACCTCGTCCAGCGCCACGCTTACGAGGGCATCCACTGGCTCGACCGCTACCCGGCATACCCGAACAGCCTCTTTGATCCCGATGATCTTGATCGAGGGACCTTCCGCAGCAAACGTGGGGACAACCTCCCGAGCCCGGAGAGCGACGCTCCATTGCGCGCACAACGGGTGCTTCCAGACGGCGGCATTCAGGCGCTCAGGCTCCCCTACCTCGACGAACGCGGCGCGCACACGTTCAACGCGCCAAACCCTGATCTTCCCTTCGACATCCACACCTTCATGCTCAACCAGACGGGCTGGTACCTGGCGCATGGTGGCCGCGCGATGACCGATGATATCTGCCTCGAGGCGGACGTCATGATGTCGACGTGCAGCTTCTTCGATCAGGAGAACTTCACCCCCGAGTTCGAGTGAGCGCGGATAACGTGGAGTTGGTTAAACGGTTCTGTTAAGCTCGCAGGCACTGGATTTTTACAGCTTCTGCCTCTGCTTTCGGAAACGACCATGGAACGAACCCGATGTTTTTGCAGCCTGCTTCTTTTGGGGGCCATCGCGCTGCCAGGGTGCAGGATCATCGGCGGCTTCGACGTCGAGGAGGCGCCTGATAATGGCCTCTCCACAGCAGACATGGAGACCTCGGACGCCACGATGCCCCCGGAGGATCTCACGTCGACCCCGACAACAGACATGGGCGACGAAGAGATGGCACCGGCGTGCGCGGAAACCGAGACTCGGTGTGATGGCGAAGACGACAACTGCGATGGGACCGTCGACGAGGGCTGCGATGATGATCAGGATGGTTTCTGCGACGAGGCGATGACGTATATGCCAGGCGCCTCCTGCATCGAGGGCGACTGCGATGATACGAGAGCCGAGGTTCATCCTGGCGCAGTCGAGGCCTGCCTCGCAGAAGAAGACCTCGACTGCGACGGTGAAGTCCCCGAATACCGCACGAACCTCGTGCCGATCCAACCGATCATCGAGCAAGGAGCGCTCGGCGAGATCAGCTTCCCGAATATGAAACCCGGCCCGGAGCGAAGCTTCGGGTTGTTCTGGATCGAGCAACGCGAGCTCAACCCCGCGCTGCGATTCCAGCGAATCAATGAGCTGGGGACGACCGAGGGCGAGGTCGTCACGCTGACCATGCCTGACGAGAACGTGCTTGTTCACGAGGCGCTCTGGCACTCCGCGAGTCAGTCCTGGGTGGTGCTCTGGCGCAGCTACGCCGAGGATGGCCAGGGGAACATCTACAGACTCAATCGCTATGACAGAGAAGGCAACGCGCTCGGCGAGCGAAAGACGGTGCACCAGACCGAGTCCTTCTCGGGCTTTTACTCGTTTTTGGCCAACGCGCATCTGATCGAGGCGGGCGAGGACGTACTCCTGCTTTACTCGGCCAGTGATGGCGGCGTCTTCGATGTCCACGCGGCGACATACTCCCCCTCGGAACACGAGCTCTACCCCTCCGAGCGCCTCTATGGTGACAAGTTCACCTACCAGCTCTCGTGGGCCTATCTCGAACCGAACGCGCCGATGCAAAATGGCACGGTGGTCTTCAAGGAGAGCACCGGCTTCACGAATCCACCCGAGCTCGACAACGCCGCAGAGCTCCTCGAGCTCGAGGTCGAGCAAGAGCTCTCGCCCAAACGAACCACCAGCTACTTTGGGGTTGGCTATCATCACGACAGGCTGATCGCGCTCGATTCGACGCGTCTCGCGGTGACCTCGTATGTCAACCGGGATGATACGGCATCGAACGCCAGAGACTACAAGCTCTACATCGATGCCCTCGACGAGGACCTGCGAGCCACCGGCGGCCTGGAAAACAGGACGTTGATTTCGAACCGCGCGTCCTCGCTGCGCGATATCTTCGAGTTCGACAGCGCGCGCATCGGAATCCATTACGACGAGTCGCTCTCGGCTCAAGACACCGTACAACGCCTCGCCATCCTGGATCGCCAATCACTCGAGGTCCTCTCGGACGAACAGCTCGACTTGCAGACACCAGAGGGTCACTCACGCCTCTGGCTGCACTATCGCGGCGAAGATGCGATGGCGAGCAGTCGCTATTATGGGCTCTATCGAAAAGCAGGAGACATCGAAGAGAACGAGCTCCAGCACAAGCTGCTCATCTTCAATGATCAGGGCGTCGAGTTAACGCGCACCGGGCTCTTCCCGAACGTGGATACCCGCTCGCCGTTCTTGATCCCGAGCGGGATTCGCTCGCAACGCATCCTCGAAGACGGCACCTTCGAGTGGCTCGTCGTCATCACCGAGCGAGATCCTGAGACGGACACAAACATTCGCAAGCTGACCCGTTCGAGGATCCTCCCAGATGGGAGCACGCGCGGGCCGGAGGTCTTCGAGCCTGCCATTCGGAACAACACCTGCCAGGCTCACATCATCGATGGCGTCCCCGTATGCGCTGTGATCGAGCGGACAACCCTGAGAGAAGATCTGGCGAGCAACCGGATCACGGGGTGTGAGGCCAAGCTCGACTTCTACTTCGCCGAGGGAGAAGGGACCGAGCTGTCTCGTATGGAGATCCCCCTCCCCTCGCACTTCCACACATTCCAGGGCAACCCGAGCTGTCGGTTCCCGTGGCTCAACTCGTATTTCCTCGGAAAGACCAGCGATGATCGCTGGCAGCTCCTGATCCACGAGGTCGATGGCTTCCTCGATGGAACCACCACGGCGACAGGAGACGTGGCGCTCTACACGCTCGCGCCGGATGGAAACTTTACAAGAGAGGTCTTGCTCGAGGGCATGAGCCATCACGGGTTGCGCGTCTACGAGAGCGGGAGCCAGCATGTCATGGTGCTGCTCACAGGCGCCGAAGGAATGCGCCTTGGCTACCGCGTGATCGACTTCTCACAGCCGCTGCCGATGACGCTCTCTTTTCAAACCATCGAGACCCCCGAGCCGACCCCGGAGCAACTGTCTGGCGAGGAGACCTACACCCTCAATATCTCCTACGCTCAGGGAGGACAACTCCTCGGCGCGGACCCCTGGTTGGTCTTTGGCTCGAACCAGGGAGGGATGTTCGAGGTGTTCGCGCAAAAGATCCCGGTCCAGAGCTCGCAAGATCCCGATCCCCTGAGAAAGCTCGGGGAGGCGCCGATCAACAACGACGAGACGGGCTACCCTTACTTTCTCACGAACGGTCACGGGGTGATCATGGTGAGCGCAGCGATCCAGGACTACCAGGCAGAGAGCGCTCGCGTCCTCGCGCTGAGCTTCGATGAGATGACGGGCGAGCTGTTGCTGCCATTGACGGAGTTCAAGGACACCGAGGAGACTTATCAACAATATCCGGCGACGTGGGTACACCCTATGCTCCCGCACGGGATGTTGCTCTCGACGGACCCGAGCAACCAGCGCGTCTTCGTGATCTCGGATGCCGGCGAGGTGCTGCAAGAGCTCGACCTCCCGATAAGTTCCCTGACCTCGAACATCGGCATCAACGTCCCCCCGCAAGGATACACCGTCTATCGCTTGCCTGATGGCACTGTCCGGTGGCCTCTCTGGCACGGCATCTCGAACCAGGGAGGTCGCTCGCTCGCCATCGATCTGACCTGCGAGTAGGCGCTCGCAGCGGTTGTGTGAGACAGAGACATGGAGTAAGAGTGGCCCGGTATGTCTGGCCCTTTGGAGGTTCACTCGATGTCTCATCTTCCACGAAATCTGCCTGGCCGCCCACGCGGCATCTACACCAACCGCACGCTCAACCTTCGCTCGATCAAGGCGATCGGCTACGACATGGACTACACGCTGGTCCATTATCATGTCGAAGCATGGGAGGGGCACGCTTACGAGCATACGCGTCAGAAGTTGCTCGAACGCGGCTGGCCCGTCGAACAGCTCGAGTTCGACCCCAAGGCGGCCATGCGCGGATTGATCGTGGACAAGAAGCTCGGGAACCTGCTCAAGGTCAACCGCTTCGGCTACATCAAGCGGGCCGCGCACGGCACCGGGTTGATGGACTATCGCACCATGAGGCGCACCTATCAGCGCACCATCGTCGAGCTCGATAACCCGCGGTTCTACTTCTTGAACACGCTGTTCTCGATCTCGGAGGCCTGCATTTACTCGCAGGTCGTCGAGCTCTTCGATGAAGGTCTCATCCCTGATGTGGAGACCTACACGGACCTCTACGAGGCGGTGCGGAACGCGCTCGACTCGGCGCACATCGAGGGGGTCATGAAGGCCGAGATCATGGCCAACCCCGAAGACTACGTGGATCTCGATCCCGACATGCCGCTCGCCCTGCTCGATCAGAAAGAAGCAGGAAAGCGCCTGGTGGTCATCACAAACTCGGAGTGGTCCTACACGAAGTTCATGCTCAGTTACGCCTTCGATCAGTTCTTGCCCGGGGATATGACCTGGCAGGATCTCTTCGAGATCACGGTCGTCTCCTCGAGGAAGCCATCCTTCTTTAATGGCAACAACCCGATGCTCGAGGTGGATGTCGCCACGGGGATGCTCAAGGAGTTCGTCGGAGACTTGAAGAGCGGCGGGATCTACTTCGGTGGCAGCGCCGCGAGGATCGAGAAATACCTGGGGTGCTCTGGAGATCAGATCCTGTACGTCGGCGACCACCTGTTCACCGATGTCAACGTGACAAAGAGCGTGCTGCGTTGGCGCACGGCGCTCATCATGCGCGAGCTCGAAGAGGAGCTCGTCGCGCTCGATGCGGCACGTTCGAACCAGGAAAAGATCGCGAGGATGATGGAGCGCAAGGAGCTGCTCGAGGATGACTACTCGCAGCTTCGCCTCTCGTTGCAGCGTCTGGAGGCGGGCTATGGCCCACAACCTTCATCGGACGTCGCGACGTTGAAGTCGGAGATGGCCGAGGTTCGCGATGAGCTCGTCGCGCTCGATGACCGCATCGCGCCACTTGTCATCGAGGATGGCCACCTGTTCAACCCGCGCTGGAGCTACCTGCTGCGCACCGGAAAGGACAAGAGCCACCTGACGCGTCAGATGGAGCGTTACGCCGATATCTACACATCGCGCGTCTCGAACTTCCTCTACTACACGCCCTTTATGTACTTCCGCGCGCCCAAGGGCTCGATCCCACACGACAATTGATGTCGCCCCTGACAAGTTCACGGGAACAAGCATCAAAGAGCGCGTGGAGGAGTACTCCTCCACGCGCTCTCGCTTATTAGACTCGTCATTTTGGGTTCAAGAGTTCACGGGCGCACGCGCGCCGCGTCCAGAAAGTCTCCGATCGAGGAGACCTTTCCATCGGGTCCGTCAAAGACCTGGATCCCATCGACCGAGACCGCAGGATCAAACCTGTTGTGGATGTAGCTTCCAGGATCGTTGACGAGCAAACCCCAGATCGTCTCGGCGACGATCCTGCTGCCCAGCTCGCCAAGGCGAGCGCCATTTTGCTGCACCCGCGCCTCTTGCAAGTTCGATCGGCTCTTCGCTGGACACGGCGCCGTGATGGACGGGTGGCATCTTGGGCATGGTCGGGCCTCGACTGCTTCGACAGATGTCATCTGCCAGATGTTATTTAACGATCATTCTGCGTAGGATAGACTCTAGTTGATCATTACAACCGCAATCAACACCCAAAACATCAACAAGTTATAATCTCTTATAAGACATGCTCTCCGCCGCGTGTGAACCATCGAGGTGGACAACAGGAGGATTGCTCGGAGACAACTTTCTGGAATGCAATCTCATCCACGCGTCTTGAGTCCGCGAGGATTCAGCCATGCCCCTGCAAGGAGTCGCGATGAAACAGCTTGCGTTTGGCCTCGTGCTCGCCGTGTTGCTTTGCCAGGCATGCGCCACGAAGCAACACCGAGGAGAGACATCCGAGCCAGCCAAGGAAGAGGAGCAGCGCGCGGCATCCGACGCGCAGACGAATAAGACGTCGTCTACAGCCGCGCCGGATATCGACACACGCGACTTTCCCAAAGTGAAGGGATTGATCCTTGTCATGGAGCCAGCAGATGCGCTCTCGAAGGATGGCGAAGTGCTGGTTCAAATCATGAGAGATTTTCAAGCGAACGCAGACAGCGCACCAGCGCCACCCTTTCCGCTGGATCGCACTGGTTTGACGCCTGAAGAGGGGCAACAACTCTCGGCATGGCACACGGCCTATCACGAATGGTTGGCGACGATGCAATTCTCGAGAGAGGAGTTCGAAGGCGCGCTCGCCACCCTCGAAAGCAACGGGAAAGCCGACACCAAGCTCGTTTACTTTGCCCTCGGCCTCACCCTCGTCGAGGCTTACACCCAGACCTTAAAAATCAGCGCGCCCGTCCAATCCTTTGGGTGCGATGGTCAGACGCCATCGACCACGTTGTTCGCGATAACACAGCAAACAAAAAACCTCGCTGACAGTCTCAGCGAGGTTCCTCCGCGTTCTGATGCGGTCAAATATAGCGCGGGCGCGCTCGAGGAACACTCCAGGCACATCGATGCGCTGCTGGCAAAGACCATCAAACTCGATGACTTCTGCGATATGCAGCATCCCAGATAAAGCGCTGCGCTCGCGTCACTTGCCGAGCAGGGACTGCACGCGCTTCGCGCCAGCGAATGCGTGATAGACCACGCCTGGCGTGTGTTTTCCGAGGAACGCGCCGAGCTTGCCATGTCCGGTGAAGGTGAACTCGCGCTCGCGCTCCCAGATGGCATCGACACAAACCTTGGCGGCGCGCTCGGCGGACCACATGATCATTTTGGGGCGAGTGTCCTTCCAATCGGATCGGAACTGGCCCTGGTTGTCGACCTGTCCGATCTCTGACTCGACAAAGCCGGGTTGGATCGTGGTGCAGGATACGCCGGTCCCCACGAGCTCGATGGCGAGCGTGAGCCCGATGCCTCGCACGGCAAACTTGCTCGCGTTGTAGGCGATGGTGCCAGGTGCGGTGATGGTGCCTGCAACAGATCCCATCAACGCGACGCGGCCGCCGACCTTTTTGAGCTCGGGGAGCGCGTGCTTGACCGTGATCGCCAGGCCCACGACGTTGGTGTCGAACTGTCTGCGCCAGTCATCGGCGTCGAGCTTCTCGATCGGTCCTCCGACACCAAAACCAGCGTTGGCCAGCGCGACATCCAACCGCCCCCACTCCGTGACGACCTGATCGACGGCATCGATGATTTGCTGCTCGTCGGTGACATCGCAGACCACGGCGAGCCCCTTTCCACCGACCGCCTGAATCCTGGCGACGGTTTCTTCGAGCTTCTCGATCCTCCTCCCGGAAACCGCGACGCGCGCCCCCTGACGGGCGAGCTCCAGCGCGATCGCCTCGCCGATGCCCGATCCTCCACCCGTGATCCAGGCGACCTTCCCTTGATACTTCTTCTTACCCATATCCTGTGCTCCTGACGGCAGGTTGCCGATAAACTACAAATGCGTACTTTGGCGCGATCATTCAAAGCGTTCGCTCACGCGATGTCTAGGATCTTCTCGTTCGCACCGCGACCACAGACGAACACACGGATCGACAATGAACAACCTCGACCAGGGCACGATGACAAGCACGACGTTGATGGACATGCTGAAAACGTCCGTCACCGAGACCTATCCAGAGATCGATGTCACAGGTTCGGGCAAGGTCGAGATCCTGAACGCGGTCATGAACGCGCGAGGCTGGCCCGCGATCATCGAGTTGGGAAGCCGCATCCAGGATTACACCTGGCATCCAGTGCTAAACGCGATCGTGGCGTCCTCTGAACCGGCGCGAGTGCTCGACCGCTGGAGACGCCTCGAGCGCTTCGGACACACACGCAACCGCACTGCGCTCGTGAGGAGCGAGTTCAACAACCGGCGGTCCCTCTTTCTGCTGCGACACACGGCATCCGATGGAGGGCACATCGTCAGGGTAAACAACCTCTTTGTCTGGGGCTTGCTCGTCGGACTGATGCAAGCCGCTGGCATCGAAGATGTGCGAGCATCACTCTACCTGAGCGAGCGCGAGGCTTTTCCGATCTGGGAGGAAGGGAGCGTCCACGCCCCGTCGCGAACGCTCCCAAAGGTCACACATACCCTACAGCTCGAAGGATGCGCTCCGCCGACGGCGACCGTCGTTCGCGACGCAGAAACACCGAACCGAGACCACCAGATGACACGAGATCGCCTGGAATCTCTGGTGGCAAATGATCTGCTCGCTGACTGGACGCTGGAGGAAGGCGCACGCGAGCTCGCCATGTCCACGCGATCACTCCAACGCGCGCTGCGCGAGGAAGGGACGACCTTCTCACGAAGCGTCCATCAAGCGCGCGTCGATGCCGCCAGAGAGCTCATGCGACGACCCGAGATGAGGCTCATCGATATCGCGTTCTGCGTGGGCTTCTCGGACCAGGCGCACTTCACGCGTATCTTCCGCCGCCTCTGCGATGTCCCGCCCTCGGCGCTGCGCGAGATCCTGTTATCCCCCGAAAACAAGACGATGAGAGAATCATGAACCTCGACGATACACATATTCTGATCACAGGTGGCACCGCTGGAATCGGGCTCGCGCTCGCGGTGGCGCTCGAAAGAGAGAACGCGCGCGTGACCGTCTGCGGGCGCTCGGAAGAGAGGCTCGAAGAGGCAAGGCGCACCTTGAGCGAGCGCGCGCACGTGACCAGGTGCGATGTCTCTCGGCCAGAAAACCACGCGGCGCTTCTGGCCGATGCGGTCCAGGCAAACGGACCCATCGACATCCTCATAAACAACGCAGGGGTGCAACAATTGATGGACTTCACTGATGATGCACAGCAAAAGTGGATCGCCTCAGAGGTCGGTCTCAACCTGACAGCGCCGTTGCTCTTGACCGAGGCAGCGCTCCCCGCGCTTCGCCTTCGACCTGAGCCTGCGGTGGTGCAAATCACGAGCGGCCTGGCGCTCTCGCCAAAGCGCACCGCGCCGGTCTACTGCGCCACAAAAGCGGGGCTTCGCTCGTTCACCCAGGCGTTGCGCTGGCAGCTCGAGGGAGACCGTGTGCGCATCATCGAAGTGCTCCCACCGTTGGTCGAAACCGAGATGACCGAAGGTCGAGGGAGCGGGAAGCTCTCGCCAGAAGAAGCCGCGAGGCAAATCGTCTCGGGCTTGCGCGCGGGGCGAGAAGAGATCTTTGTCGGCAAGGCAAAGCTGCTGCACGTGATCCACGCGATCTCGCCGTGGCTCGCAGGGAGAATCACTCGACGCATGTAGACGATGCGCCCTTTACTCCCCTTCCCGCCGGGCTCGCGCGAAGAATTTTCGATACGGCGCGGAACATTTGGCCGTCAATGTTGCCTCATGATCATCATTTTGGTCTGGAGGCATTCATGCATCATCGCGCGATCCGTGGTCTATCACCGCTTTTTATTCTGGCCCTCGCTTGTGGCTGTACGAAGAAGTCATCCGCGCCGCAGCCGAGCGCGCGACCTGCGACCTCGGCGACCACATCACAAATGAAAGGTGAACCCTCCGAGACCACCGGGCAACCGGGAGGCGCGCGGCAGCAAAAGTTCACAGGTGGAAAAGCAACGCAGGAGATCCCCAGGTTCGAGGATCTCCCAGCGCCCTCGAAAGAGGTCATGAGAGACCTGACAAACAAGGTGCAGCGCGCAGCAGAGGTCATCGCATACTCCAATAACTCCGACATCCCACCCGCGCTGCTGGATATAAGCCGAGGCAGATCCAACGCGCGAACCGAGACCGATGAAGGGACGCTCTCGCTCGGGCCAACCGAGTATGAAAGCCCATTGATCGGCGAAGACTTCTACAAGGCCGATGTCCGTTGGGAAAACCAGCGAGGAGACGTCGCCTGGGAGCGCAAGTTCAGGCTCGCGCCGGGATGTGGCGGTCGATGGAACCTCTCGGCCATCATAGACAAGGAGCGCGTCTACCTCTGGACCATTCGCACACGGGATGCCTACAGGTATGTCGCGAACGTCCCGATCCCCTCGGGTCCTGGCCCTTGTAAGGTCACGTTCGTCCTGACCATGCTCGACAAGAGGACTGGCGAGACCCTCGATGGCGCGAGGATCGAAGGCATACACACGCCGGACAAGGTGGCGCTCGTCGAGCCCGGCCTGCTGGCGATCCACGAGAAGTGGGTCTACTACCCAGGAAATCAGTGCGAAGATGGCCCCTGCCGTCAGAACATCGAGCGCGCGCGGTTCTTCGACGCGAAGACGCTCGAGCGGACGCATTATTTCGAGGAGCTCGGGCCTCACGAATAACGCCAGCGGCGTGATCGCTCACAGATGAAAACCACCGTCTGCCTACACGCCTCGCCCGAGGGGATGGCGGGCGGGGGGCGCCCGTGGTAAGTTCCGCTCGAACCG
>Ga0208061_100225_pt1 | contig 18244 bp, 13 predicted proteins | sample DeeseametaMP0555_FD_184209 | JGI IMG/M metagenome (GOLD analysis project Ga0208061, IMG submission 184209) | Marine microbial communities from the Deep Atlantic Ocean - MP0555 (SPAdes) | ecosystem: Environmental > Aquatic > Marine > Oceanic | place: South Atlantic Ocean | collected 2011-01-23 | reverse complement strand
ATGGCGAGCTGGCGCCAGATCGCCTCGGTGGCTGCTCCCACGGGCGAGATAAGGTAGCGCAGGTAGAAGAGCGCCATGCCAAAGAAGACGATCGCGAAGAACGCCTTGACCCCGTCCATCCAGGGGCCCGACTTGGGCACGCGAGCGATCAACCCCGAGAAGGTCCCGAGCACCACAAAGATCACCCCGAGCCCCAGCGCGAACACGAACAACATCAACCACCCCAGGAACAGATCCTGCTGCTCGGCCACATACACCAGCACGCCTGCCACGATCGGCCCTACACACGGCGCGGCGATGATCCCTGCCACCAACCCCATCAGGAGCGCGCCCACATACCCCGCGCCGCCCACATCACTCAGCTTTGTCTGCAGATCACCCGGCAAGCGCAGCGTCAACACCCCGAGGCTGCCTAACCCCAACACCACGAACAGGATCGCCAGCCCGAGCTTGATCGCCGGGTGCTGCATCGCGCCGCCAAAGATCGTCCCGAAGCTCGCCGCCGCGACGCCCAGGAGCGAATACGTGATCGCGATCCCCAACACATACGTCAGACTCAACGAGAGCGCCTCGAAGCGCGATTTGGCAGCTCTGGCGCCAAACAAACTGACCGTGATCGGAATCAATGGGTACACGCACGGGGTCAGGCTCGAGAGGAATCCTGCGATGAACATGAGGATCAACGCCGCGAGCAACCCTTCATCTCGCAGTGTCTTGGCGAAGGCGGATTCTTGCTCGCCGCGACCCTCGATCGCCGCGTCCATGCGCTCTTGAAACTGCGCGACGTCGAGTTTCCCTTCAAAGCTCGCCCCCTTGATAAGCTTTCCATCCGGGCTCACGAACGCCACGCGCGGCAACCCCGAGACCTCGAAGCGCTGCAACAGGATCGCCTGCGTCTCGAGCGCGGCGTCGAAGTCGACCTTGGCCAACACGAAGTCGCGCTCGAGGCGCGTCTTGACCTCGGGCTGCATGAAGACTTCCGCCTCGAGCTCGTGGCAGGCGCCGCACCATTCGGCCGTAAAATCGACCATCATCACCTTGTGCTCATCCTTCGAGCGCGCCTCGGCCACGCCCAGATCATGCACCCAGTGAAGCTCGCCAGCCGATGAATATAAGGGCGGCGCGTTCGTCGCACCAAAGGCCAGGAGGTACACGCCTAGCGTGGCCACGAGGTAGCCGATGACACGCCCCGCCTTGCCGCCTGCGCCAAACTCGGAGAAGGGTTTGCGCGGGCGACCGAGCAGGAACCCGAGCACCGCCGCGAGCGCTCCGACCAGCAGCACGGGCCATCTGGGCGCGAGCCCCGAGGTGGAGGCGCCGCTGGCAAACGCGACGAGCGGCGCAGCGAGGACAAGGATCGACAGCGCAGTTGCTGCGAAGGTGAGGATGTGTTTGTTTTTGGAGGACGACATCGGCTTCTTGGTCTCGATGCTGGTGGCTGCGTGCGCTTTACCCGAGGCAAACCTCGATGGCGCACGCTATAACAAGCCGCGTTTATTGATCAATCCGACCTTTACCGGCGAGGATGCTCTTGCGACACGATACGAATAACGCCTTCATACCAGAGAAACAACGCGGCATGGCGTCACGCTGTTTCCGAATCGTGCTGATCGCCGCCGCGGCGTTCTGGCTGCTCCCAGCGTCGGGGTCGGCGGCGCGAGCCGACGAGCCTGGCGCGCAGGCCGAAGCCGAGCCCGCCGGGCCGCCATGGCTCGGGCTGATCGCCGACCGCAACTGGAAGAAGCCTGGCGTGCTCGTGGACAAAGTCCTTCGCACCTCTCCTGCCGAGAGCGCAGGCTTGCAAGCTGGGGACGTCGTCACCGTGGTCAACGGTAAAAAGATCGACAAGGTGTACGACTTCAAGCTCGCGATGCGCAGTTTGCGTGCTGGCGACGACCTCACGCTCACCTACATTCGCGTCGCGGAGTCCAAGGAGACCACGCTCACGCTCGCGCCGCTTCCCTCTCAGCGAGACCTCATCATCTCTCAATTGATGGGGCGCAAAGCTCCTGCGGCAAAGCTTGGCAAGCTCGCCGTGCATGGCCAGGGCGGTAAGAACTTCTCGATCGAGAGCCTGAAGGGGAAGCCCGTGGTGCTCGACTTCTGGGCGACCTGGTGTAGCCCCTGCGTCCCGTTCACGGAGCAGGTCCAAGAGACCGCCAAGGCGCATAAAGGAGAGGTCCACGTCATCTCCGTGAGCAGTGAGGAGAAGAAGACGCTGCTCGAGCACTACAAGAAGAAGAGCGCGCCCGCATACATCGCCGCGCATGATCCTGATGGCATCATGCACGACGCCTACTTCGTGCGCTCGTATCCGATGGTGATCGTGTTGGACGCGGATTTGAAGGTGAGGAAGGTCATCACAGGGAATGATGACCCGAAGCTCGTGGAAGAGAGCGTGCGCGCGCTGCTCGCAGGCAGCGCGCGCTGAGTAAGAATCACTCGAAGTTATTCTTGAGCCCGCTCATGATCGGCTTGATCTGGAAGACGGAGTCAAAGAGGCCGTCGAAGCAGCGCTCCCTGGGGAGCAGGAAGTTCTTGTCGGCGTCCTCGACGAGCGCCTTGCAGCGGCCATCGATCTGTTGGTTGGCGCCGTTGCTGCCGTCGATGTTCATCAACCTCTCCCAGTAGATCGCGCCGACGTTAACGCCAGCGTTCCATTCGAGGAAGTTGACCATATAGTTGCGCTGCGCCTGGTTTGCCGCCGAGTTCGAGATCGGCGAGCCGACCGAGTAATAGACGATCTCGGGGTCGATCTCGTAGAGGTCGGGCAACCTGCGCAGCCACTGGTAGTAGAGCGCCGCGTCCTCGTTGCCTGGAGCGACGTAAGACATCAGCGTGAGCGTATCACCCCAGACAAGCGTGGGGAGGATCAGGGCGCGGAAGGCGCGATCGATCTGCTCGTCGAGCTCGAGCGGCTCGTCGAACTCCTGCCCCTGCGTCTCGAGGATGATGTAGGCGGGGACGACCTCGGTGACGAAGCGATCCCAGTTGATGCCGACACCGACCCTGGTGTTTGGCGAGACCTCTTTGATGCGATCGACCGCGTCCTGATAGAAGGAGAGGAAGCCCGACCACTCGCCGATGGCGATTCCAGGGGTCATCATCTCCTGCGCCCAGAGCAGCTCCATCTCGGAGCCGATCACCATATACTTCGGCTCGTTCTGGCGCGCGATGTCGGTGATCTCATCGAGCAGATCATCGACCATCTCCTCGCGGCCAAAGCCGTAAGGTCCTATCCCGACGGTGTTCGCGTCATCGCCCAGCAAGCCATCCCAACGCACATACCACTCGCGATTGGTGCGCCAGAAGTCGACCGTGACAGAGACCGACTCGAAGTCGTCCGCGCCCACACGACCGAGCGCGGAGGTCGCCTCGTCTTTCAGATCAGCGGTGCGCACGGCGACCTCGCCAGCGGCTGGCGTCTGGATAAACTCGATGGCGCCGCGCGGGTTCTCGCCACCATCGATGCGGAAGTAGGTGTACTCGCCAAACTGGTGCGTGAGCTCGTCGTAGGCTTGCACCTGGAGGTTTGCGTGCGAGAAGACACCGCGAGCTTCCTCGAGGTTCTCTCCCTTGTTGTTTGCCAGCGCGAGCGCCTCGCCATGGTGGAGCCCGATGCCGAGCTCGACAGAATCGAGCGTGAGCGGCTCGGCCTCTTCGAGGTCGGGGTACAGGTCGGGTTCGGGCTCGGGTTCGGGGGTATCGTTGTTGCCACCACAGGCGGTCGTGGTCGCGAGACAAAGCGCCATCAACAGCGCGAGTGAACAAGGGCGAAGGGAGCGGTCCAACATGAAAACAAACCTCATCTCGAGTAGCTTTTGCGATTCTGTCACCGGCGCGTCTGTGGTTATGGCACGTAGCCGCTCGGTAAAACCGCGCGGAGAAGCATACTGATTTGTGGCGCAAAGAAAAAGCGCGCTCGTCGACCTATCTTCGATGGTCGACGAGCGCGCTTTTTTAGACGCGGCGTGGTGGCGGGTGAGGATCAGTAAATGATCAGCTCGTCATCCCCTGCCTTGTCCTTGAGATCGGAGAAGTCGCGCTTGGAGACCTTCTTCTTCTTGCGCTTCTTCTTTTTCTTGGCGGTCTTCTTTTTCTTGGCGGCCTTGCCATCATCCTCATCGCTCTTCTCGCCGGGCTGAGGCTGGCGGATCTGCTCGTCCTTGGGGCGGCCCTCGTTGAGGTCGAGGTCCACATTGCCAACGATGGAGTCGACGACGTCCTTGTTCTTGTCGCCGCCTTCATTGCGCGTGAGCGCGGCGACCTCGCCGGAGATGACCTCTTCGTTGGTCTTGTCGGAGCCGCCGAAGTTGCGCTTCGCGGCCTGGAGGCGCTCGACGCGGGCGCGATCGGAGAAGACCATGGCGTAGGTGCCAAAGAACTCCTGATAGTTCTCGATGTCGAGGATGTTGGCCTTGTCCTGCCAGGTGACCTTGACGAGCTCTTCCTCGCCCATCAACTCGGCGTATTCTGTGGAGACGGGTCGACCGTAAGTGCGCGCGGCCTGTGCGGCGAAGGACTCGAAGCCCACGCCCTTGAGGTAGTCGTGGTCGTAGGCGACGACGAGCTTGTAGAGTTGGCCGTCCATGAAGAAGAAGAATCGCTGCGCGACCTTGTCCTTGGCGCGAAGCATCGACTCGCCATTGCGCTCGGTGTAGTGCGTCTGGACGATGCTCGCCTCGTAACCTGTGCGCTTGCCTTCGAAGCGAACGTAGGAGTCGCTGACGCGCTCGTGCCAGTCGAGCGCCTTCTTCCTGGCGAGCTGCATCTTGCGCGGGTCCTTGCGCAACTTCTTGTCCTTGGTCAAGGTCTCCATGCGCTGGGCCTTGATCTTCTCGAGCACCTGCGATTTGGAGTCACCCCACTGGATGTCGCCGAGCACGCGCGCGAGATCGTCTTTGTCCCTCTTCTTGGCGAACGCCTGGGAGGTCATCCCGAGGAGCAGCCCGAAGGTCAGAAATAGGGTGAGGAATAGGGATCTGCGTCGGATCATCACTTACGGCCTCCAAAAGAGAGGATGCTGCCACATGAAAATGACGTGGCAGGAACGTCTGCGGTTAACACGGGGGGAGGTTATCAAATCGCTCTCGAGACGACAACACAAGCTCCCTCCAGGGCACCTTCTATCAACAGGTTCTGACGCCGCGAGAGCGCGCTGTATTCACACCTTCGCGCGAGAGTGCTAAGGGATAGTGTAGGTTCTCCACACATAGCCGGTAGTGAGAACACGCCGCGCGAGGTGAATGATGTCAAACGAAGCGGAACAACAACAGAAGCGCTGGGACCTCAAGAACCCCTGGGTTCGGGGAGGGATCGTCGGGCTCGTCATCCTGATCGCGGCGACCGCGCTCAAGACCTATCAGGAGAGCCAGCAGGTCGATCCCGAGGCCGAGCGCGCCGCGATCTCGAGCATCCTCGAGCACCACCACGAGGCGCTCGAAGAGAACCTCTCCAAGGCCAGCGACAAGAGCGCGTTCCTCCAGGGATTACCGGAGCACTCGGGCTGGCTGCCAGCGCACATGCAGTGCGGCCAGGAGAGCGTCGAGCGCGGCGCCCTCCCCGCCTCGTGGACCGCGCTCTGGGCGCCGCTAGAGGGTGATAAGGACAAGGGGGAGGCGACCCGGCTTCGCTACCAGCTCGCCTTTGTCCGCGCGCCAAAGGCAGGCACGATGACCTGGTTCGCGCGCCGCGATGGCGACTGTGACGGCATCTACGAAGTCCACACCATGCGCCTCGAAGGGGGCCTCTCGGGCGCGCTCAAGCAGAACCGGATCGAGGTTCAAAACCTCGGCGAGTGATTCTGCGCTGGCGAACTCTCCACGCATGTATCCTCTACTGTATACGCTTTCGAGCCCGCATGACTTGAAAGCGCGGCCCCAAACAAAGAGACTTCAGGGGTAGCGACGATGCCACGGGAATACACCCTGGCGCGACAGGTCAGTGAGATTTCACGAAACCATCTCTCGCGCCGAGAATAAGATGGATGTGCATGAATCGATGATGAGGGCAGGATCTCCGGTAGGCGGGTTGACCATTGCCCTCGGTGCACTTTATCGTGAGCCCACGCTCGAATAACGATTAGATGGATGGCGAGGTTCGAATGAGTGAGGACAAGCCTGGTGTGCACGTCGGACCGTGCACGCACTTTATCCTCTCGCGACGCAAGTTTCTGGGAGGCACCGCCACAGCGCTGGCGAGCATCCCGTTTGCTTCCGCCTGCGAGTTTGCAAACGTCGACGAGAGCTTGCTCCAACCGATCAACCCGACCATTCCGTTTAACACCAGCATGGAAACGGCCGCGGCCATCGCGGACGTGGGCGGCGTGGGTTACGTGGAGGATGGGGGCTTGCGCGTGTTGCTGATTCGCAACGCGGAGGATTCGCTCCTGGCGTTCAACTCGAAATGCCCCCACCAGATGCTCGAGATGGCGCCCGCACCTGGCGCCGCCCCGGCGACCTGGGATCAGGGCGCGCAGACCTTGCGCTGTGCTTACCATCAGGCGCTCTATGGCGCGGATGGCGTCGTCGTCGAGCAACCCACGACCCCCCCTGAAGTCTCCACGCTCACGCGTTACGAGGTCGAGTTCGACCCGATGACTGGCGAGGGGACGGTGTTCGTGTTGGGTTCGAGCTCCGAGAACTCCGAGAGTTGATTCCGGTGGGGCTGGCGGCGAGGCTTCGGCGCTTTCGCTTTCGCTCGCGCTTTCTCCGATAGAGTGATGATGAAGTCGATGATGATGATGCTGAGAACCCTGCTGCTGTGTGTGATACTCGTGGGCACCACGAGCGCCTTCTTCGCGAACACAGCGAGCGCTGTGCCGAGGATGTCGCTCACCGCCGGGACCCCCTGCTCCGCTTGCCACCTCAACGTCACTGGTGGCGGGGGTCGCACCGAGCTCGGGTGGAGCTCGATGGCGACCACTGGCGCGATCACCTACGACAAGATGGGGCTCGATGCGGTGCATAACATGCACCACAACGGCTTCGGGGAAGGCACCGTGCAGCTCGGCGCCGATGTGCGCATCCAGGTCGCCAAGCTCGGGCAACCCACCGTCGAGTTCGACGATCAGGGACAGGCGAGCGTCGTCTCGCCAGATCGTCGCGTGATCCCGATGCAGGTCCAGCCCTACATCGGCGTCTACGCCAAGGATTGGCTCAAGCTCTATGGCACGTATGCGGCGGGGCCTTCGACGTTTAGCGGAAACTTCTGCGATCCGACCTATCCGGGGCAATCTTGCTTCGCGGCGTCGGCGAACATTCAACCGACGTATACGTCTCCGATCCTCAAGGTCGGTCACTTCCGACCAGCGATCGGCATCCGTCACGATGACCACACGATGCTCGGTCTGGGCGATGCCTCGCAACCTCGTCAGCCCGCCATCGCGCCGAACTACGCGGACACGGGCGCCGAGATGACCTACAGCCCGACCTTCTGGTTCCAGACCTCGGTCGGCGGCTTCTGGGCGAGGAACCTCGCCGAAGCGATCGCCGACGAGGCGATCCTCGACCCGAACTCGCCAGCGGTGATCGGCAAGGTGATGTTCCAACCTCGCTTCGAGGGCGAGAAGTTGACGGTGACGAGCTGGCTCGGCTCCTCGCTCTACTGGGCGGGGCGCTACAGGCTGGAGAATTACTTCCTCGGGCTGGGGTTGCTGGACAAGGGATCGCTGATGGTCGAGGCCTCGCGATCGGATCGCGGGCAAGAAGCTGATTGGAATACTTTGAACATAATGACGATGCTCTCCGTCCAACTCCGTGAGTGGCTCATTTTGAACGGACGCGTCGAGCGCGCGACCACGGAAAAGGCAGGAGAGGAGTTTGTCACAGATGCGTTGGTCATAGGGGCCGAGATCTTTCCGGTCCCCTACATCGAGCTTCGGCCCGAGTATCGCATCCTCCGCACAAACAACTACAGCCTCGGACAACACACGATCCAGGTTCACTTCTTCTTCTGAGGTGACCTGGAGGAAGGCTCGACGTCTCCGCACATAAAGGGAGACAGCTCAATTCATGAAACGAGAGAGGCACCCCAAACCGCCCCGACTGCGAAGGTCGCAGAGAAAATGGAGTGGGCCTCTCGACGCGAGCACCACGCTCAACACAATGGAGGAATCATGTTCTCATTCAAAAAGATGACCGTCGCTCTCGTAAGCGCATTCATCCTGGCCGGCGTCTCCACAAACGCCATGGCGCAAGACGTCAAGAAGGTCGACGGCACCAAGACGCTCGCCTTCTCGGAGGCCACGGACAAGAGCGAGATCAAGTTCGTCTCCGAGGCTCCTCAGGAGAAGATCGTCGGCACCGCCAGCAAGATCAAAGGCAAGGTCGCGATCAACTTCGATGACCTCAAGGACACCAAGGGCAAGATCCAGTTCCCCGTCGCGACGATGAAGACCGGGAACGACACCCGCGATGATCACCTCCGCTCGGCTGACTGGCTCAACGCCGAGGCCAACCCCAACATCACCTTCGAGATCAAGTCCCTCAAGGGCGTCGAGCTCAAGTCCGATGATGACAAGAAGGCCGTCTTCACCGGCACCGCGCTCGGCGCCGTGACCGTCAACGGCAAGGCCGCGACCTCGCAAGCCAAGGTCCGCGTCTCCGTCCTCAAAGGAAAGGGCAAGGTCAAGGTCGAGTTCAACGAGCTCAACGTCACGCTCTCCGAGCACGACGTCGCGGGCACCAAGGGCACCGTCGGCGCCAAGGTCGGCAAGACCATCGCCGTCTCCGGCGTGCTCTACGGCAAGGTCGACTGATCTGAACTGATCTGAGCATCACCGCTCACCCTGAACTCTTCGGAGTGCAGGGAGGATGCAGCAAATGAGATTTGCTGCATCCTCCCTGCAAGCCGAAGATCACATCCAAACAAGGAGCTACTCGCATGCGCATCGCTGGCATCATTCTCATCGTCCTCGGGCTCGGGGTCTTCGGCTACTGGGGCGCCAACTACGAAAAGCCACCAGAGTCCTACACCCAGGAAGCCTACGACAAGAAAGAGATCCCCAAGGCTGTCTGGACCACGCGATACGAAGTCCCCGTGACCACCGAGGTCGAGGATGACTTTGGCGATGTCGTCAAATCCACCGAATTCAAGGAGTACTTCCAATTCGGCATGATGCCTGACAAGCCCTGGGATGGCGCGGCGTCCATGGGCGGTGGCCCGGTCGGCCTCGGCCTCGCGCTCATCGTCCTGAGCTTTGTCATGGGCGGCAAGAAAGAAGAAGGCGCCGCCTGAGCGCTGGATGCCGCATAAAATGCTGCATAAAAGAGCGAGCAAGAACGCGAAGAGGGCGCCTGATGATTCTCATCAGGCGCCCTCTTCGCGTTCTTGCTCGCTCTACCTGGAGTGAGAAATCACTCCAGGCTCACGATAAGCTGTCGACATCTCAGTCGTTAGCCTTGTCCGCGAGCGCCGCGCGGCGTGAGAGGCGGATCTTGCCACGCTCGACGTCGAGCACCTTGACCATGCACTCGTCGCCTTCGCGGAGCACATCGTGCACGCTGTTGACGCGACCCTCGGTCAGCTCCGAGATGTGGCAGAGGCCGTCCTTGCCAGGAAGGATCTCGATGAAGGCGCCGAAGTCGACGATCTTCTTGACCGTGCCGAGGTAGACCTTGCCAACCTCTGGCTCTGCGGTCAGACCTTCGATGATCTCGATGACTTGCTGCGTCGAGGTCTTGTCAGCGGAGCTGATGGAGACCACGCCCATGCCGCCCTCTTCCTCGATCTTGATCGTGGTGTTGGTGGCGTCCTGGATCGACTTGATCGTCTTACCACCCTGACCGATGACGAGGCCGATGCAGTCGCCAGGGATCTTGACGGTGGTGATGCGAGGAGCGTTCTCGGAGAGCTCGGCGCGAGGCGTATCGAGCGCCTTGGCCATCTCGCCGAGGATGTGGTCGATGCCCTCACGCGCTTGCGTCAGCGCAGCGGTCATCGTCTCCTTGGTGATGCCAGCGATCTTGGTGTCGAGCTGGAACGCGGTAATGCCCTTGGAGGTACCACAGACCTTGAAGTCCATGTCGCCCAGGTGATCCTCGTCGCCGAGGATATCGCTGAGGACAGTGAGGTCATCCCCTTCCTTGATAAGGCCCATGGCGATACCAGCGGTGGGGCGCGTGACAGGGATGCCTGCGTCCATCATCGCGAGCGAGCCGCCACACACCGACGCCATCGACGAGGAGCCGTTGGAGCCCATGATGTCAGAGACAACACGGATGGTGTAAGGGAAGGTGTTCTCGAGGTCTGGCACCACTGGCACGAGCGCGCGCTCTGCCAACATGCCGTGGCCCTTCTCGCGGCGGCCGGTGCCCATGCGGAAGTTGACCTCGCCAACACAGAAGGGAGGGAAGTTGTAGTGGAGCATGAAGCGACGCTCCTCTTGACGCCCCTCGAGGTGCTCGACGCGCTGCGCGTCACGGTCGGAGCCGAGCGTCGCGGTGACGAGCGCCTGCGTCTCACCACGCGTGAACAGCGCGGAGCCGTGCGCCGATGGGATAAGACCCACCTCGATCGAGATGTCGCGGATCTCGTCAGCCCTGCGGCCGTCAATACGCTTCTTGTCCTTGGCGACCATGCCGCGGACGATCTTCTTCTTGAGCGAGTCGAACGCGTCCTTGACCTCGCTCTCCGCCTTCTTACGAGCTTCCTTGGCCGTGGTGTCCTCGTCCTGGACGATGAACTTCTCGGCGAGCTTGGCGACGATCTCTTTCTTGAGCTCGTCGGTCGCGGCGTAGCGCTCGAGCTTGTCCTTGATCGTGACGGTCTTGGTCAGCTTCTTGCGAGCTGCCTTGTCCACTGCCGCGGCGATGTCGGCGTTGGGGGTCTTTGGCGAGACCTCCATCTTCTTCTTGCCGAGCTTCTCCGCCATCTCGTGCTGGAGCTTGAGCAGAGGCTTGGCCGCCTCACGCGCATACTCGAGCGCATCGAGCATGACCTCGAGCTCGACCTCGTCTGCCTCGCCCTCGACCATCGCGATCGCGTCGTCGGTGACAGCGACGACGATATCGAGCTCGCTCTTCTCGCGCTGCTCGAAGGTCGGGTTGGCGATGAACTCGCCATCGATGCGGCCGACGCGAACGCCGACGAGAGGACCTTCCCAGGGGATGTCGCTGATGACGAGCGCCGCCGAAGCTGCGGTGATGCCCAAAACGTCAGGGTCGTTGACCTTGTCCGCCGAGAGAACCCAGGCGATGATCTGCGTCTCGTTCTCGTAGCCATCTGCGAACAGCGGGCGGCAAGGACGGTCGATCAAACGGCTCGTCAGGGTCGCCTTGTCCGAGGGGCGCCCCTCGCGACGGAAGTAGTTGCCGGGGATGTTACCAGAAGCCCACATGTTCTCCTGGTAGTTCACCGTCAACGGGAAGTAAGGAAGGTCGATGACCTTGCCTGCGACCGCGGTGCAGAGCACCTGGGTCTTGCCGTACTGCACCACCACCGAGCCGTTGGCCTGGAGCGCCATGCGCCCCGTTTCGATGATGAATTCCTGGTCGCCGAGCATGGCGCTTTCACGAATGATACCCATTCTTTTTTCCTTTCTGTGCGCTCTCTTCGAACGCAAAGCAATTTTGCAAGACCACGTCGCTTAAACTTTATGATTGCGTGCGCGCTCGAGTGAGTGGAGCGCGCAACCGTGGCCTTCGCATCACCGCGACGCGCATACAATTCTGATAATCGCGCGTCATGGGGATGCCATGATTTCGTTGCTCACCATTCGGTGTCGTCGCAAAATCGCTCACCGGAGGACCCGGAGCATCAGGGAGCACACGACGCGTCCACTTCGTGAACGCTTGTTGTCAGCGCGCAGCTCGTTCGAAACTTCGAAGCGAAGCGAGCGCTGCCCCTGATTTGAAGAGAGGATGTCTTGGAGAGTTGATTCGTGGCCGGGGGGCGACGGTCGACCTGTCGCCAGCGCCGATCTCCGCTCCCCGATCACCAATCACTACTCATGCTCTCCGGACAACCTGTCGCCTTGACTCCATGGACCTTCGCGAGAACTGCGCGACGGCATGGAAGGTGGAGCATGTTTTCAACGATGGCTCCCCCGTCTATCGGGAGAAACCAACACCGAGCGTGCCTTCACGCTCGACGCGCACCTTCTACATCTTCTCCCCAAGAATTGCCAGCCGAGCGCGCAAAAAAGAAAGCCGCCCTTGCATTTTGCAAGGGCGGCTCTCAAATACACCGCCAGGCTACTCGCGAAAGAGTAACCTGAAGCTTTCGGCGCGTATCACTTACGCAGGCCGAGAGCCTTGATAAGAACGCGGTAGCGCTCGACGTCGATCTTACGCAGGTACTTCTGGAGGCGACGACGACGACCGATCATCTTGAGCAGACCACGGTAGGAGTGGTGGTCGTGCTTGTGATTCTTGAAGTGCTCCTGGAGGCGGTTGATGCGTGCGGTGAGCAACGCGATCTGGACCTCGGGGCTGCCGGTGTCACCCTCGCTGCGGGCGAACTTCTCGACGATCTCTTTCTTCTCATCGGGATGCAAAGACATCTTTCTTCCTTTCGAACCTCTTCGAAAATCCATTCTGCATGTCCGGGAGCAACCGTTGCCCTCGAACACGTGGTATGCCCCGAAGAGGTGGAGCATACCATCCTCGATGCGCTCTCATTGGCGTCGAGGGAGGCGGTTTATAGCCCCCTCTCCTCACCGCGTCAACTGCATTGCGATAGACGCGCTCACTTCGAGGGGCGCACGTAGCGAAAGAAGTTCTCGGGCTTGGCGCGCGCGACACGAGCGCCTGGCAAACGCTCTCTCAGCGCCTCCACCACACGATCAGGCGTCCTCGCTGGCACCAACAGCCTGCGCAATGACGTCTTGCCATACAAATGCGCCCACCCACCTTCGGTGAACTCCCCTCTATCCAGAAGCAAGGTCTCTAGGTTTGGAAAGTGCTCGCCGATCTGCTCGAGCGCCGTATCATCGAGCTTCTTCCCCACCAACGCGAGCCGCCTCATGTTCGTCGCTCCTTTCAGATGCGCCACCCCCGCGCCAGTGAGACGAGTGCTCCAGATCTCGAGATCCTCGAGCGCGGTCGCTGATGACAGGTTCTGCAGTGCGCCGTCCTCGTATGCTCCGCTGCGCAGGTGCAAAAACTCGAGCTCGAAAGCGCCACGAAGCGCGCTCAACGTGACATCCGTCCCCGAGCCGCAAGACAACACGCGAGGCAGCTCGAGCAACACCTCCTCGGTGCACGCAGTCGAAAGCCCCACGCCGTTGGTATCTGCCCACAACACCGCGCCGTAATCGACCTGTTTGGCCAACGCCATCGGGATGTGCTTTCCGCGAACCTGGATATACTCCTCGTTCACGCGGCGCTTGCTGCAGATCTGGTGCCCCTCGCTCCCATCAAGGCACTCCTTGACGCGGAGCCATGGCATCTCGGGGTGCGTATACACGGTGCGCCACTCGCTCTCCTCTGGGACGTAGCGCTGGAACTCGCGCGCCTCGCCATCGCGCGCTTCCGCGCGCTCCTCACCACATCCTGTGGTGACCACAAGGCAGAGCGCGCCAGCGAGCAGGATGGTGAGACACGAGAGGTAACTTTGCGGTGGTGCTGTCTTCGAACGCACGTGGGCAGACACGTCAACGCCTCCTTCCAAAAGATCATCGCGCGCTCCACCGACACACGACGCGCGACCATGACTGATTTATGGCTGGACGAAGGAGGTGTTCAGATTATTCAATAAATTCATAAAAAATAGCGAGGGGATGCAAAAACAACCGCACACCCTCGCAGCCCCCTGATTCATGCACTCGAAACATCACTCGAGCGGTAGGATCCGCTCGAGATAGGCGCGATTCCGTGGGCTGAATTTGGCGGGTCCCTGCCCCCCGAGCTCCGCCCTCTCCTGGAAAGGTCGATCCGTACCGGCGTCCATGATGAACGCCTCGTCGAGCGCCTCGTTGTGGTAGACCACGTCCTCGGGATCTTCACCCGCGACGAACGGCAGCCCGAGCGAATGACCCACCTCGTGTGAGGCGGTGTGCCCGGCGAGCCGCCCGATCAGTGATATCGCGCCCCGGATCTCGTCGACGCGAGGTCCCTCTGGCCACTCTGTCGCCATCACGGGGGTTCCGCCCAACTCCGGCATCACCGCGCCCATGATCGAGTCGAAAATCACCGTCGTCTCGGGGCTGTTCTCGGCCAACTTGGGGCTAAAGACGATAAAGCTCTCGATAAAGATGCCGCCGTATGGCGAGTAATTGGCGTCCTGGCTCTGGCGATTGTAGCCACCCAGGTAATCGCGCAAGAACAGGTTCCCCGTGTCCTTTGGCACCCCGTTAAAGGAGTTGTCATACCCGAGCAGGTTCTGTCCGGTGGGATCAGGGCCGCCGACCTCGATCGTCATGAAGTCCTGGAAGTTCTCTGGCGGCGCGTCCACGAACTGAATATTGATGCCGTTGTAGTCTCGACGCAGCACCTCGAAGATCAACGCGCGGATATCGGACTCGACGTTGGTGAGACCGAATCGCTCGAGCGATTCGGAGAAGCTTGGCAAGAACCTCAGATACACGATCTGTTTTGTCGGGAGGACGCGAAACGTCATCGGAAACCCTTGCCCGACCTCCTGCTCGGCGCCATACAACAGGACCGGCACGACGCGCCCCTCGAACTTCCCGGGCATCGCGCCGAGGCCGGATAACGTGAACGTCTCCTGATCGACCGTATACCAGATGTCCTGCTCGATGAGCGCCTCGCTGACCACGCGCAGCGGAGGTCTCTCGATGGCGCGCTGCGCGCGATAATCGATCGTGCGCTCGGGATCAGCATCGGGCGTGAATCCTCCCTCGTAACGCAAGTACATCCCGTAGCCAGACTCGCTGTTGTTCTCGAGGAAACCCCGGCCCTCGATGGACACGATCTGACTGCGGCTCCCATTGAGAGGCGTCACGCGCGAGATCCTCGGCTCGGCCATCTGGCTGCTGAATGTGATCTTGTTCTCGCCCCTCAGCGCGACGCTGCTTCCACGAAGCTCGCTCTCGAAGCGAAAGGTCGCCTCGAAGCGACCGGGGTGAATCCCGAAAACTTGCGGCAATACGGGAAGTATCGCCTCGGTGCGCGAATCATTCCAGATCAAAGGCACGCGGCGACCCTTCACATCGCGAGGTTCTGCCTCGCCATCGACGGCGACGCTGCCGCGCTCGACGATGGCGTACACGGTCCCCTCCTCGGGCCGCAAGAAGTGCCGCCCGGAGAGCGTGAGGTGTTGGCCAGGATAAATAGTCGCCGAGCGCTCGAGCGCGCTCGCCACCGGTTCAGGATCTGCGACAAACTCGATCGTCGTATTCTCGATCGCGCCGCGCGCCAGTGGCCCCAATAAATCGAGCACTTCGATGGTGATATCACCCTGAAAGATGGCGACCGGGGACGGTGAGATATCGGACCAGAGCCCCGATGATACGTCGAGCTCGAGGTAGGTCCTGGCGGCATCCTCATCGCGCCTGGCGATGGCGACGTACTCGCCACTAAAATCACCACCTTCGAGCAGGCGACCGGAGAAGCGCACCACCGCGCTTTGTGAAGCAAAGCGCGCGTCATGCGGGATGTCAAAGCGCACCCTGGAGGTCGAGGTCACGAACGAAAACGAGGTCGAGACCTCGATCGCTTGAACAGGACGCTCCTGAACTGGCTCCTCATCGGGCTCCTTGCTGCAAGAGACAGCGAGCGTGAACGATAACGCGCAGACGAACCACGCGATGCGGCGAATGCGTCGGCTCGTCATGACCACCTCAGTTGCTCTTTGGCAAGATCTCGCCGAGGTACTTCGCGTTCGTCATATTGAACGTCGCCGCGGGCACCCCGTTGATGTTCGCGCGCTCGTCGAAAGGTCGCGCGTTGCCAGAATCCATCAGCGCGCCATCATCCGCCGAGCCATTGGCGTTGTGGAAGCGCGTCCCGGGGCTAAAGCGATCCGTGGGTTCGAAGGCCATCCCCATCGAGTGCCCGACCTCGTGCGCGACGGTGTTGCCGATGACCGATCCCACCATATGGATCGCCTCCTCGATCTGAGCGGCGCGAGGACCATCTGGCCACTCTGTGCCACGCACCGGCGAACCATCGAGCGAGGGCATGAACGGCCCGAGGATGCGATCGAAGTCCTGCGAGGCATCCGGCACGGGGTTGCCATCGTTGCGCTCCGAGCTGAGGCGGTAGCTGAAGTAGTCGAACGATTCGATGTAGATGCCACCGAACGGGTTATCGAACTCCTCCGCGCTCCCCTGGCTCCAGCCGCCGATGTAGTCGGCGAGGAAGAGGTTATCCGTATCCTTGGCGACGTCATTAAAGGAGTTGTCGTAGCCGAACGCGTTGCGACCGAAGGGGTCAGGGCCGCTGAGTTCGATCGTCGCATAGTCGACGAAGTCTCGCGGAGGTTCATCCACGAACACCACGTTGAAGTCCTTGTAGGGCGCCTGCGCGACCTCCATGATCTTGGCGCGGATCTCGTTCTCGACGTTGCGCAACCCGTACTTCTCCAGACCTCGCGAGAAGCGAGGCAAGTACTTCAGGTAAACCACCTGTCGCGTGGGCAGGACACGAAATGCGCCTTGCCAGGCGAAGCCCTCCTGAACACCACCGAAGTCATCGTTGAGGATCGGGGTGATGGTCCCATCGAAGGTGCCTCGGATTGCGCCCAGGCCGGTCAGGAATGGACGCCCGCCATCATTGATGACCGAGTACCAGACCGCGAGCTCGACGCCCTGATCGCTGATGTAGCGATCTGGCGAGCGCTCGAGCGCGTTGGCGCCGGTGAAATCGATCGGAGCCTCGTCGCCATCTGGCGTGAACACACCGTCGAAGCGAAGCGTCATCCTCACGTTCTGACGTGTATCCACCAACCCTCGGCCTCGAATCTCGATGCGTTGTCCTCGCGCGCCGCCGGGGCAAGGATCGAGATCTCCGCACGCGAGCGTCGAGATAAATGACTGCTGGACATCGAGCGTGAGCTGTTCCTGGATGTTTCCTTCGATGACGGTCCCATCGCGCAGCTCGTTGACAAAACGCACGTTGCCTTCAAACGTCCCCTCACGCACTCCGATCACGGTAGGATCGACGCGGAACCTGGCGCGCGAGCGCGAGCCATCCCAGGCGAGCGCGATGCGTTGACCGCTCAGGTCCCGCTCGCTGCTGTCTTGCTTGTGGGTGATCTTTCCCTGGTCGACGACCGCATAGGTCGTGCCCTCTTCGGGGCGAAGGAAGCCGGAACCAGCGACCTCGATGCGCTCGTCGAGGTACACCTCGACGCCAGGAATCTGCGCGACGTTTGGCGCCAACGTCCCGGTAAAGGAGAGCTTGACCTGATCGATCTTGCTCTCGGCGGTGACCTCGTCAAAGAAGTTCACGACCGTGATCGTGATCGAGCCATCGAACGCCTTCTTGCCAGTGGGCGATGGCGCCACAGCGCCCCAGAGCCCCTCGCTCACGGGGATGCCAATAAGGAGCTCTCCGGTGTCCCCATCGGTTCGCGTCAGACCGCCGGTTGTCCCCGGAGCATCCGCGGGCCCCTCCATCGCCATCAACTCGCTCGTCTCCGCCGCATAACTCCAGTTAAACGGCGCGCCTCCATCGAGCTTTCCCTCGAAGTCGACCAGCACGGACTTGGCGACGATGCGCTCGGTGCCGCGGAGTTGAAACTGGAGCACCGATGTCGAGATCACGGTCTCCTGATCGAAGTCGACCGCGATCTGTTGGATGGGCGTCTCGACGGCGGTGTTGTTCTCGAGGTTGTTCTCATTGGGACACCCCGGCAACAGCGCGACCGCTGCTCCTATCAACACGAGCGCGAACGCTCGATGAACCACCACGTCGAAGAAATTGTTTTCTCGCATCTTTGCCTCTCGCAACTCACACGAATCGCATACGCGCGCTCGTGACACATCGATCACAGAGGAACACGCCGCTCAGGTCAAGCCTCGCCGGAAAATCGGTCGTTCGTGTAACAATCGACGTGGTTTAAAACGTCCCGCGTCTGACGTCGAGAGGAAGATCGCCGAGCTCGATAAAGTCTCCCTGCCCATGACGCACCGCGCGCTCCATCGTCAGGATAAGCTCATCGAGGTTCCCGGGCCAATCATAGCCGAGCATCGCCTTGAACGCGGCTGGCGAGAGGTCGACGACATCGCGCTGCGCGAACCAGGAGACCTCCTGGAGCCAGTGACGGATGACGATCTCCTTGATCGCGTGGCGGTGCTCGAAGCCAGGGATCAGAAGCTCGCGAGGCTCGAGGCTCGCGC
>Ga0208061_100224_pt1 | contig 18401 bp, 13 predicted proteins | sample DeeseametaMP0555_FD_184209 | JGI IMG/M metagenome (GOLD analysis project Ga0208061, IMG submission 184209) | Marine microbial communities from the Deep Atlantic Ocean - MP0555 (SPAdes) | ecosystem: Environmental > Aquatic > Marine > Oceanic | place: South Atlantic Ocean | collected 2011-01-23 | reverse complement strand
TCGAGGCCGAGCGCGTCGCGCTCGGCGGCTACGGTCGCACCACCAACCCTCTCCACATCGGGGACGCGAGGATCAACCTCTCCTACGACGCGCTCGGACCACAGGTCGTGACGTTTGGCGCGCAGGTCAACGTGGACGACATCGAGGATCGATACCTCGGCTACGATCGCGTCATCGATGTGACGTACACGAACGTCGGCGTTTACCTCCAACATGACTGGATCTTTGCCGATTGGGGAGAGTCGGTCCTGGGCGTGAGGGTCGATCGACACTCGGAGCTCACCGCGCCGGTGACCTCCCCGAGAGCTGCGCTTGTCATCAAGCCAAAGGAGTGGCTCCGATTACGCACGGCGTTCTCGACCGGCTTTCGCGCACCGCAGGCGTTTGACGAGGATCTCCATATCGAGACCGTCGGAGGCGCCGCGCGTCTTATCGAGAACGCTCCAGACCTCTCCCCGGAGCGCTCCATGGGGCTCACCCAACAGATCGCCACGAAGTTCGAGTTGGCCGGAGGCCAGGAACTCAGCGTGGGCATCAACGGGTACGCCAATCGCTTGCAGGATGCCTTCGTGATCAACGAGCGCGATGATCCCGACACCCCGGAGGAGGAGGCCGTGCGCGAGAACCGAGGGACGACGCTCGTCGTCGGCTCGGAGGTCGAGGCCGAGCTCGAGATGCGCTACGTCGCGTTGCGCACCGGTTGGACGTTCGAGAACGCTGAGAACGACACCCCGGACGAGGACTTCGGACAAAACCGCATCTATCGCACCCCGAGAAACTACGGGTACTTCGACGCGTTGGTGAAGGTCAAAGGGCTCCAACTCCAGACCGGCGTGGATATCACCGGGCCGATGCTCGTCCCGCGCTATGATGCCGAGGGCGATCCTCTCGAGCTAAAGACCTCTCCCTGGTTCTTTGCCTGGAACGCCAACGTCGGGTTTGCCACCCTGGCGCTCGAATCAGTGGTCCTCGAGCCATTCATCGGGGCCAGGAACATCCTCGACTCCAGACAGCGAGATTTTGACCGGGGCGCGGCCCGAGACGCCGGTTACATTTATGGCCCCGCGCAACCTCGCACGCTGTTTGCCGGGGTCCGAGGGACGCTGTGATACACACCCACGGCAATATCCGCGCGCTCTTGCTCTGTGGGCTTTTTCTTTGCGCGGGGTGCGAGCGCGCGGCGGTGGTCGATGTGGAGCGCGTGGTCGAACGCGTCGATGCTCCAGCGCCAACGCTCCCACCTCCTTGTGAGGATCGAAAACATGACGCGGGCGTCCTGGCCGCGCCTGCTCCCGGGGCCCCTGGCGAGGTCGAGGTGCTGATCTTTAGCAGTGATTGGTGTGATGCCTGCGATCGTGTGCTGGCGGATTTCTCGGCGCGCGCGGGTGAGTTCTCCGCCCGAGGTGTCGGCGTCAGGCACCTGATCACGCAGAGTGATGGCTCGTGTGTGCGCGCGGCGACCGTGGGCCGCCGCGCGCCATTTATCTACCACGCGCTCGCTGCGGGAGAAGAGGCGCGGTGGGCGATTAGGTCGACGCCCACGATCTGGGTCACGCGTGAGAACAGAGCGCGCCTGTATATCGAGGGAGAAATCAGCGCCGAGGAGCTCTTCGAAGTGTTGCCTTCGGAGTGAGCTTCGCGTCTTACTCGAACTCGACAACTTCGTCGAGCGGCAGCGCCTCGAGCGCGGCGAGCTTCTTGTAGAAAGAGAGCATCGAGATCTGCGAACCTGGCCCGATGAAGAGGTGGAGGCGTTGGTCCGGGACATCGCGCGTCGCATAGAAGAAGGGCTTCTTCGACTTCAGCGCGCGGTCGAGTTTGCGGTGGTGCTTGGCATAGAAGGGGTACTTCGAGAGCTCTCGTGTGTTCTTTCTGCCCAGAAGAAACAGCGCCGTGTATCCCTGCGTGCTCTCGTAGGCTTGGAGCGAGAGCGGGTGCCCTGCGGGCCTGGAGTAGTGCGTGTTTCCCGCCCTGCGAAAGATCGAGCGCAATGGCGCGCGCTCGTCTTTAAAGCCGTTGTCGGCGTCCACCACGAGCGAGATCTCCTGGAAGATGAACAGCGGCGAGCGATGCGCGTCGGGGAAGGTCTCGCGAAAACGCTCGATCATGCGCTCGGTGAGAGCGTCATCCCAGGTCTTTCCTTCTTCCAGGTAGCGCTTGATATCAGGGTAGATCGCCTTGGAGTAAGCATCGATCACAGGATCGTTGTACCAGAGCGTGTCGGCGACATCGTTGGCCTGGATGTCAGCTTCCACCCATCCGTTGCCGATGGCGGTGGCCACGGCTTCGTTGATTTCGAGTTGGGCCAAGTGCGCGGACAGCGTGCGCGAGGACTTGAACTTTGCGACCTCTCCGGTCTGCCGCTCGGGAGGTTGGGCCTGGTAAAGGCTGTGGCAGAGCTCGTGGATCAGGACGCCAAAGCGACTGTCGATGTCATCCTCTTCCATGATCTCGACGATCTCGAAGGCGCCCGCCGAGTGCGCGTAACTGATCGATCTCTCTCGCTTCCCCGGCACGGGCACCAACCCGATGGTGATCGCCTCGCCGTTTGGCCACGCGCTCCCATAAAAGGTCGCGATGCGCTGCAGCAGCGCTTCCATCTTGTAGGCATGCCGAGCTTTCTCCAGGTCGAGCTTGGCGCGCGCCAAAAACAGCTTGCTCGGCTCCCAGATATGCAGCCTGTGTATCGGCTCGAGCGTGCGCAACGCGCGCATCAACTTCGCGTGCTCGGCCACAGGCATCATCGGGCGCGAGCGTTGTTTGAAGTCTTCGAGGTTTTCGGATTGCAACGCCATGATTTCGAGCACATCGATCGCGTTTTGTCCGTTGTAGCGCTCCTGCGGGACCTCGCGAGCTCCCTCGTAGAACCGCATCCCACCAGGGATCGCGTCGAACACCTGGCGAAGATCCCTGGCGACATCGACCTCGCCGCGATGGGCCTCGTAGCGCTCGATAAGGTATGGGCTGCGCGATGTGACGCCGCCCACGGCTTCGGCGAGGTAAAACAGGCTGAGCATCTCGCTCGCCAGGATCTCGACCTCGATCAATGGGGCCGGTGGTTTGCCTGGTGTCGACGCCTCGACGGACAGCGGCGGTTCTTGCGCGCGGACTTCTTCTGGAACAAACCCCGACATCAGCGTGCTCCAAACCATGAGGAGCGCGAACGTGGGGTCGAGGAGTGTTTTTCGAAGCATCGAATAAACCTCACACAGGGTCCGAAAGGTCCAGGCGAACAGGTTCGTGTTTGCCTGGATTCCAGGGAGTTAGAGCACCAGAAACCCACGCGGAATTCCAGGTGAACCTTTGATCGAATGGTTCGGAGTCGCTATCCTTCTTCAAGCTGGTTGTACCACAAGTCAAACCTCACCATCCACGGAGCGAGGATGCGTCGTTGGGGGATTACATTCGGGGCTCTCATTCTGCTGCTCGCGCTATCGGCGCCTGCGTCGGCGCAGCACCTCTCGTTGAGCAAATCCGTCGACGAGCAGACCGTGTTGGTGCCCTCGCTTGGCCTGAATATTGGCAGCATGACGCGTTACCAGGCCGGACGCGAGGGCTCTCAGTCTCGCCCGCACTTTAGCGTCTTTGCTGGCGCCGCCCTGTACCCGCGCGTGAGCGAGGTGAGCCCCTTTATCGCCGCTGGCCTCGAGATCGAACCGATCGAGCTCCCCGACGAGCGCACCGGGCTCTACATCCTACCCGTTATCCAGGCCGGTGTTTCCGTGCTCGGGTGCTATGACAACCTCACGCCGGTCACCGCGACCTTCTCTTGCCTCAAGGTTTACGGCATCACGGGTATTCGCCCTGGTATCCCAGGGAACCTCCCTTATGGCCGCCTCGGCCTCGGCCTCAACTCCTTCTGGATCACGCTCGCGGGGTTGCACGGCAACGCCTTCCTCCCGAGCACGCTGGAAGCGATCGTCGAGATGGACCCCCACGGCTCCCGCGTCCTGCTCTTTCGCATGGGCCTCGGGTTTTAACCCGGCAGACATCCTTCCAATACAGGTCATGGTAAAAATCGCTCTCGCGCCTTCCTGCGCGACCGTCGATTCGCGCGACCACAACCGAAGCTGCAACCTCGGGCTGGCCAGCGCATATCCATGGTCAAAGGCATCGTGTCGCTTGCCAGGGTGAATATCTTCTCTTGCGATGGCGTCATGATGTAAGAGATCCTCGAAGGCATCTCGAAACGGACCGAAGAATCATTGGCGTGGGGTGGAGCCGCGCTGCGAAAGAAGGAGAACCTCGATGCGCTACTTGTTCGCTCTGCTGACCGCTGTCGCCCTGTTGATGCCCTCGGCTGCTTTTGCCGAAGATGTCATCGATCACAAACCCTTCGACGAGCTCCTGAGCACCTACGTCAACAAGAACGGCATGGTGGCTTACGGGCAGCTCAAGAGGAACAAGGACGACTATAAGAAGTTCAAGGATTACGTCGCCGCGGTCGAAGGCGTCAAAATCGACAAGCAAAAGCACAGCAGAAAAGCCCGCCTCGCCTATTACATCAACGCCTACAACGCCACCGTCATCAAGGCCGTCATCGAGGACGTTTACCCCGACAAGTCGAGCGTCATGGACGTCAAAGACTTCTTCGACGCCTCCAATCACAAGGTCGCGGGCCGAACCATGTCGCTCAACCACCTCGAGAACGACATCATCCGACCCAAGTTCCGAGAGGCGCGCGTGCACTTCGTGTTGGTTTGCGCGGCGAAGTCCTGCCCCAAGCTCCAGCGAACGGCGCTCACCGAGGACAACCTCTACAAGGTCATGGACAGCGCCACCCGCTCCTTCGTGCGCGAGTCCACCAAGGTCAAGGGCGGCAAGGTACACACCAGCAAGATCTTCGAATGGTTCAAGGATGACTTCGTCAAGTACTCCAAGCAGGGTTCGGTCAAGGCATTCCTCGCTCACTACCACAAGGGCAAGGTCTCCAAGACGCTCGAGAAGAAAGAGACCGAGCTCGCCTTTGACGAGTACGACTGGAAGTTGAACAAGCGCTGAGAATCACGCGTTTACGTTTGGTCTGCTCTCGAACAACACCATGGCTGCTTGACATCAGGGAGCCCGGAAAATAAACACCGCGACCTTCGGGCCGCGGTGTTTATTTTCCGGGCTCCCTCGCTGCTTTCTTGGCTCGACGAGGGCTCGCGACCGCTCGTCGCCGCGTGATGCGGCGGACCTTCCTCAGACCACAGAAACAATCATGTCTCACCTCGTTTCTCCGCCGACACCTGATGTCGATGGCACGCGCTCACACGCGCCAAAGCCAGAACTCATCGCCATGATCGCGTCATTGATGGCGCTCAACGCGCTCGCCATCGACATCATGCTCCCCGCGCTGCGGCAGATCGCGACCGACTTCGTCGTCTCGGACCCGAACGATCAACAGCTCGTGATCCTCGCCTACGTGCTCGGGTTTGGCGCGCCGCAGCTCGTGTGGGGGCCGCTCGCAGACCGCTTCGGGCGGCGCGCGGTCGTCTTCGTCGCCTTGCTCGGGTACTCGATCATGGGCTTCGGTGCTTTCGCCGCCGAGAGCTTCCACCAACTCCTCGCGATGAGGTTTATCCAGGGGGTCTTCGCCGCAGGTTGTCGCGTGGTGGCGGTCGCCGTGGTTCGAGATGTCTACAAGGGGCGAGGCATGGCGCAGGTCATGTCGTTGGTGATGACCGTCTTTATGGTCGTACCGATCACATCACCGATGGTCGGGCAGGCGGTGTTGTACTTCGCGCAATGGGAGATGGTCTTTGGCGTCCTCGGCAGCGTCGGCCTGGCGTTGCTCGCGTGGACCTTCTTTCGGCTCGAGGAGACGCTCCCGAGTGAGCAACGCACGCAGCTCGATGTGCGCGGTATTTTTGGCGGGTATCTGGCGATCTTGCGCTCCCGCACGAGCCTCGGATACATGCTCGCCGGCGGCGTGATTTTCGGCTCGCTCTTCTCCTACATTGCAGTCTCGGAGCAGCTCTTTCGCGAGGTCTTCGGAATCACCGACACGTTCGCGTTCTGGTTCGCGGGTGTGGCGATCATGCTCACGGCGGCGAGCTACATGAACTCCAGGCTCGTCAGGCGCTTTGGGATGCGACGTCTTTCGCACATGGCGCTCGTGGGCTTCACGACGCTCGCGGCGCTCTTGCTTGTCCTCATGCGCGTTGTTGGCGAGGAGATCTGGCTCTTCTTCCCGATCTTTGCCTCGACCTTTGGCCTCTTCGGTCTGCTCGGCGCGAACTTCAACGCGCTCGCCATGGAGCCGCTCGGGAAGTCAGCTGGCTCGGCGAGCGCGGCGTATGGTTTTGTCACCACCACGGGAGCAGCGGCGATAGGTGGCGCGATCGCCAACACCTACGATGGTACCACGACGCCTTTGCTGTTGGGGTTCACAGGTCTTGGTCTCACATGCCTGAGCATTATCGCCATCACGGAGCGCGGGCGACTCTTCGTCGATCCTCCCGAGGAAGATGACGCGATGGCAGGATAAACGAGCGGCGAGGAGAGACCTCGCGAGGTCTCTCCTCGCCGCTCGTTTATCCTGCGTGCTCTTTTTGGGGAGAGCTGCGCTTCAAGAGCGGATGTGTTCGAGCGCTGCTCGCGGGTACACCCCGAGCACCACTGCGCGCGGCAACGGCTCTGCCTCCTGAGGATCGACGATCAGGTCGAAAGGAGAGGGCGCGGGCACGAACAGATGCACGACATCTCCGCGTCCGAGCGCGAAGCTGCCGTTGTCTTCGCCACAAACCAGGAGACTCGCCACGCGCGAGAGGTTGGGGTTGTGTCCGAAGACCGCGATCAGCGGTCGAGGGCCGCTCTGTTTGTTGCCAAGCTCGATGATGGCGCGCGCGGTGTCATGTGGGTTCGAGCTTGGGGTGAACACTTCGCCGACCTGAGGTTCGCGAAGGTCGGAGCCCTCGCGATCATAGAAGCTCGTGGCGAGCGCTTTGTAGAAGACCTTGGCGGTCTGTCGCGCACGCAGATAGGGGCTCTGGATCGCCTCGCTCCAGCACCAACCAAAATGCTCCCAGGCTGGGATACAGCGCTCGAGCGCCTTGACGCCATCCTCGGTCAGCGCGCGCTGTGAATCTCCGCCGTCGGCCCAGTCCTCGGCGTCACCATGGCGAACGAGCAAGAGCTCGAAGTCGTATTTGCGTCCCATTCAGTCTCCTTATCTTTCGCGATGAGGTCGCGCGGTCGCGCCTGTTTCTTCGGATTGCGTGTTCGCATCCCTCAGAAGAGATGCCAGAGAACAGGCCAAAGTTCACGCGCCGTTTTTGACGTGGCCCGAGGCGAGGAGAGAGACCTCGGTGTCTCTCCTCGCCGCAGGTTGCATCCCCGTTCTCGATCGTTGCATCCAAGAGGAAATGACTTGACTCATGATGCTCGTGAGTAAGATTTTGGCGTCGTTCTCGGACACGACCCTTGTTATACCAGGGGACATCACCTCGAAACTTCACGTTGTCGCTCATCGAAGATCTGTCGTCTTCGATGGCGCCCGAGGTGGACATGCGCGCCATCGCGTGCATGTATGGTGTCGAACGATGACAGAAAGCACCAATCAAAACATCCGTTGCAAGGAGACCACACATGGCTCACACGCTTCCCGAACTTCCCTACGCACATGATGCCCTCGAGCCCCACATCGACAAGCGCACCATGGAGATCCACCATGGCAAGCACCACAATGGCTACGTGACCAAGCTCAACAAAGCGCTCGAGGGCCACGCTGGGTTGGCCGAGAAGTCGATCGAAGACCTGCTCCGCGGCATCAACGATGTCCCCGAGGAGATCCGCACCGGCGTGCGTAACAACGGCGGCGGTCACGCCAACCACTCGCTCTTCTGGTCGGTGATGTCGCCAGACGGCGGCGGCAACCCCGAGGGCGACCTCGGCGCAGCGATCGACTCGACCTTCGGCTCCTTCGACGCGTTCAAGGAGAAGTTCGCCGCAGCAGCGACCGGCCGCTTTGGCTCGGGTTGGGCATGGCTCGTCGTCGACGGCGACGGCAACCTCCACGTCACCAACTCGGCAAACCAGGACTCCCCTTACATGGACGGCCACACGCCGATCCTCGGCCTCGATGTCTGGGAGCACGCCTACTACCTGAACTACCAGAACCGCCGCGCAGACTACGTCACCGCGTTCTTCAACGTGGTCGACTGGGGCAAGGTCAACGACCTCTACGCCGCGGCGAAGTGAGTTTGTAGCCATCGCGGGTTGGAGCAATCACTGCTCCAACTCGAAGGCACAAGAAATGAGGCGAGGCGGCAGGTTGTGACCTGTCGCCTCGCCTCATTTCTTGTGCCTTCCAGGCCACTGTTTGTTCGACCGTGGCGCTCAGCCTCGAATCAACGCAGGAGCACGTCGAAGGGGCGGAAGGACTCGTCTTGCAACAAGTTCTCGTTCCCGATCTGCGAGGCGCGGTTCGAACCCCAACATTTGATGTTGTTGTCATCGACCACCGCACACGAATGCCGGTCTCCCAGTGAGAGCTGTGTGGCGCGCACGACGTTACCGTTCACGTCCCCACGGATAGGGTCTGCGAACTTGGTCGGGCTATTGGTGCCATTTCCTACCTCGCCGAACTGGTTATGGCCCAGACAATAGACGTTGGTTTTCGACGTGCTTTGCTCGTTGACCAACATGCAAATGTGCTCGTTATGAGCGGCGAAGTGGGTCGCCTTGACATTGGCCCCTGCCATGACACCGGTTGGCAGCGCCAGCGGGTCCGACTGGTGTGCAACCCTCACCGGGCGTGCTGCCGAGGCGATATAACGGAGGGGACCTGCAGGGAGCCCCTGTTTGTTGCCTGATGTCTCGGCTCGACGCGTCTTGTCCGTGCTGTCGCGGTTTTGATCGATGATCGGAGCTATAGGCCAGACGCGTGATGCATTATTTCCAGGCCACAAGCTGTTGGGTGGCCAGATGGTGCAATCTGATGGCTCTGCTTCTTTGTTCGGGTCTTCACAGGTGCCGTTAGCATGATCGAAAGGCATCAACCCCCAACACCAAACCTCGTCGTTGCCATCGATCACGCAGGTGAATGTACGACCTGCCGTGATTGCTTTGAATTCACCACGGAAGGGATGGCCAGTTTGAGGTGGGAAGATCGTTCCATCTACCTTTCCTGGGGCTATTTCTGTGAGCACTTTGATGTCTTCGTGAGCTGGGTCTTGAACTTTGACCGGAGCCACAAAGAAGAGATCGTCGAGCCCTTCCTGATATGCATCGATGTATGGATAACTCGGTTTGTTGGGCATCGCCACGATCGTGTGTGAGCCGTTTTGACTTTCATTTGCCGAGCCCCAACAAACAACATCGCGAGCTGTCGGGTTTGCCATGTCTTCTGCGCTGACGATCGCGCAGGTGTGTTGTGAGCCCGCTGCGATGTCATAAACGTTGTCGAGCAATCCATCCACAAGGACGGGCACACCGATGGTCGAGTTCACCGAGTAATTGGTGTTCCCTACAATACCGAGCTCGTTGTTCCCCCAACAATAAACGCTGTACGGCGCTTGAGGTGTGGCACCCATACCCGCCACGAAGTCTGTGTCAATGAGCGCACATGTGTGCTCGTTACCAGTCACGACCTTGGCAATACCTGTATCTTTGGGGAATGCACGCGAGTTCGCGTCAGACAGATCAGGCGCTTCCGTGCTCACGCTGGTGCCAACGCCGAGCTGGCCCTTCCCGTTCTCGCCCCAGCAAATCAGGCTCAAGTCTTCCAAAATAGCGCACGTGTGGGCGCCACCGGCAGCCACCTGGAGTACGGGCAAGCTGAGTGCGATTTGATCGTCGGGGTTTTTCCTCGCAGTTGTATCACCGAGGCCGAGTTGCCCCGAGCGGTTTTCTCCCCAACAACGTAACTTGCCCGAACCGATCGCGCAGTTGAACGTGTTGCCAGCTTCCATCGAGTCGACACAGTAGGCGCTACATGCTGGAAGCGTGTCGCACACGCCTGGAGGGAGGTTGTCGATCTGGCCGCACAACTTGCCGACGTTGTCACAGATCTGGTCCGCGTTGCTTTCATCGCAACGGCACAACGAGCCCGTTATCGCGCCATTCTCTTCCGTTTGTTCACACAAAGAGGGCGCAGGGCAACCGCCGCCGCAGTTTTCGACGACCCGCATCACGCCGCATTCCATCACCTCGAGCTTGCCGCACTCGAAATTGTACTCGGCGCAAAGCTCGACCTCGGTCTTGGGCTCGCACATGTCCACCGGCATATCCATACCCATATCTTCGGGCATGCTCATGTCTTCTGGCGTGCCCATGTCCTCGGGCATGTTCATGTCCACAGGTGTAGTCATGTCTGCGGACATATCTGTCATGTCAGCAGACATGTCTGCCAAAGACCCCATGTCTTCCATCCCCGACGTCATGTCGGGTTTCATCACAACCGGTGGAGGCAAAGGCTGTGGATCTGGATCAGTGCAGGCCGGGGCGATGATTGCCAGCCCGATGAGGAGTGAGAGTCGGCGTTTCATTTGACAGAGCTCGTATTAAGATTTCGAGGAAGCGAGTGGTATTATGGGAGAAAGACCACTCTCCTAGTTTGATGCCAATAAAGCTGTCGCAAGGCTAACCCACCCCGAATGCAAAGTCCAGAAGTCGGCGTAGAGGTTGCGGTTAGAGCCCGATCAAACCTGTGCCCCAGGTGAAGCCGCTGCCAAAGGCCGCGTGCATGATCAACGCACCCTCTTTGAGGCGGCCATCCTTTCTGGCGATGTCGAGCGCCATGGGGATGCTCGCGGCGGTGGTGTTGCCGTGGTTTTCGATCGTGTGGATGACCTGATGTTCTTTCAGGCCAAGCTGGCTGGCGAGGTGCTCGTTGATCCGCTGGTTTGCCTGATGTGGGACCATGACGAGATCCTCGCGCCTGGCATCGATCAAGTCCGCGTGCCGCTCCATCAACGCGCCGATCTCGCGCTGCAATGTCGAGATCGCGTAGCGAAACACCGTGCGCCCGTTCATCACAGGGTAGTGGCGCTTGTTTCGGATGTCTTCGATGGTGATGTGCGTGCCGCTCTTGGTGCCAGGGCGCTCGCAGCAAAGGTGCTCGGCGCCGCTGCCATCAGACCCGAGCGCCAGATCGAGGACCCCGCGCGTCGAGCCCTCTTCGACCTCTTCGCCTTCCAGAATCACTGCCCCGGCGCCATCGCCAAACAACACCGTGATCGAGCGCCCCTCCTCGGAGAAGTCCAGCCCCGCCGAGTGAATCTCTGCGCCGACCACCAGCACCCGGTCGTACACGCCAGACCTGATCCAGGCGTCCGCCACATGCAGCGCGTACAGATAACCCGAGCACTGGTTTCGCACATCCAGCGCAGGCAACCCGGCGACCCCCAGCGCGTCCTGCAACAACACGCCGCATCCTGGGAAGGTCATGTCCGCCGAGAGCGTCGCGAAGATCAAGGCGTCCAGGTCGTTTGCCTGCATCCCCGCGTCCTCGAGCGCGCGCTGCGTCGCCAAAAGCCCGAGCTCCGAGGTTGACTGAGAGGCCCTCGCCCAACGCCGCTCCCGGATCCCCGTGCGCTCCTCGATCCATTGCGCGCTGCCACCCACGTAGGCGACGAGCTCCGCGTTGCTCACGATACGATCCGGCACGTAGTGCCCCGTACCCTTGATGATACTGCGCCTTGGCATCCCTGGCATCCTCGCCATCCTTTGCGGTGGCTCGAGTTGCTGCCTTGCTCCCACCTTTAATCACAAACATACACATGTTCGGAGGTGGCTATGCTTGGTGAAACGACGCTCCAATGTAACCTCTTGGCCAAAACTCTGCCACCAATTCCCGGCGAGCAGGACGATTTGCCACGTGCTCTCGCCGCACACATCAGAAATCCCGCTGATGATGGACTCGGGCTGGCCATCGTCCACGCAGTCTGTCAACGTTACGGCTGGTCATTGAGCTTCGATACGGTGGCACCGCAGGGGTTGCGCGTCGAAATCACCGGATCGATCCAGGAGGTCTCCTCGAACCAGGAAGAGTAGGAGGCCAGGCTCGAGGAGAGTTAGCCGCATGGCACAACCTGCCGAAGAGATCGATATCCTCTATAGAACCGTGGTCGAGCGCGAGCGCGAGGGGCCATATGGCGCCTTGATGCGCTGGATCGCCGCCAGACCGCTCGTCTCGGGCGCCGTCGGTGGCCTGATCGCCATCGGCATCGCGCTCGCCAGAGGATGGAAGGGCGCCTCGACCTTGCCCGAGGTCGCCGCCATCATCTGCGTCATCGTCCTGCTCGTCTGGATCGGATTGTTCTGGATGATGCGCGGCTTCTTCGAGAACCAGACGCGCGAACAACTCGATGTCGTGCGACGCCTGAAACTCGCAGAAAACACGCTCACCTGGACCGAGGGACCAAATCAGTTGCTCGAGATCGAGCGCCCTGTCTGGCGCATGCTGCGCGCTCCCGGGGTCGGTGATAGCGGCGAGCAGCCATGGCCAGTCTGGCTCCTCGCCGCAGGAACAGAGGCGCAGTTCGTGCTCGAGACCCGCGTCATGTGGGAAGAAGCCAGCAAGCTCGCCGCCGAAGAACACCAGCGCGACGAGCTCCTCCCCTCGCACGTGGCCTCGCCATTTCTGGAGCTCGCCAGAGCGCAGCTCCCCGATTTCTGAAATGCCTGGCGTTCTCGCGTGAACCACCGACGGTGGCTCGGGAAAAATCCAGGCGCCCTTTTTCAAATCCCATCTTTTGCTTCGCTCGGTTTTGAAAAAGGGCGCCTGGATTTTTCCCTCAGCAGCAAGCCTCGCGCTCCCATGAAATAACTTTTGCGGTTGTCTGTGTTGGTGTCATGTTTACACTAACTTGTGTTGGTGTTGAATTTACACAAACCCCTTCCCACGATGGAGAAGTCTCATGGCACAACTGCGACGCATACTCACCTGGCGCCACCTGCGCGCCGAACCGACCATGTACGTGATGCACTACCGCGGCGCGAAGCTCGTGCGAGAAGGGCGCGGGTTGGCGTTCTGGTTTGTCTCGCCATCGACGAGCGTGGTGGAGATCCCGCTCGATCATCGCGAGCTCACCTTTCACTTCTCCGGCAGGAGCAATGATTACCAGGAGGTCAGCGTCCAGGGCGTGATCACCTACCGCGTGAGCGAGCCAAAGGTCGTCGCCTCGCGTGTGGATTTCTCGCTCGAGCTCAAGCAGGGGCGCTACACCAAGCAGCCGCTCGAATCGATCGCGCTGGTGCTGACGCAGCTCGGCCAACAGTTCGCGACCCAGTACGTCGCCAGTCGTGGCCTCGAGCAAGTCCTTGCAGAAGGTTACGACGCGCTGCGAGAGCGTATGATGGCTGGTTTTCACGAGTCACATGAGGTCCTCGAGATGGGGCTCGAGGTCGTCTCCGTGCGCGTCTCTGCGATCAAGCCCACCGCCGAGCTCGAGCGCGCGCTGCAAATGCCCACCATGGAGCACATGCAGCAACGCGCCGACGAGGCGACCTTCCAACGTCGCGCGCTCGCGGTCGAGAAGGAGCGCGCGATCCAGGAGAACGAGCTCGCCACAAAGATCGAGCTCGCGCGTCGCAACGCCACGCTCATCGCCCAACAGGGCGATAACGAAAAGCGCAAGGCGCAGGATGTGGTCGAGGCCACAAAGATCCGCGTCATGGGCGAGGCGGAGCACACGGGGATTCAAGCCGACGCCGAGGCCGCGCGCATCGCCGCTGTGGAAGGCGCGAGCGTCGACGCCGAGCGCCTGCGCATGGAGATCTATCAGCACCTCGAGCCACACGTGGTCCTCGGTCTGGCAGCGCGCGAGCTCGCCAGCAACCTCACGCATATCGACCACCTCAACCTCTCGCCGGACGCATTCGGCCCGCTCCTGCAGCACCTGATGTCAGCTGGTACCAAACGCCTGGAGGAGTGATATGAGCGCGCGCACACCGAGAGTCGTGATCATCACGCGCCCCACCGAGCTCGAGCGCGTGCTCGCCAAACATGGCACCTACGCGCAGGCAGCCTTCGCCATGCGCACCTGGGGTCAGGATATCGAGGTCGTGCGCGAGCGACACGAGCGCTTCGAGGCCGCGCTCGCCGAGGTCATCTCGCAGGTGCCCATGGACTGGCGGCGCGCGCGAGCCTCGCGCGAGCAGCTCGATCGCTTCCTCTTTGCCCCGGAAGATATCGTCGTCGCGGTGGGACAGGATGGCCTGGTGGCAAACGTCGCCAAGTACGTCACCACGCAACCCGTCATCGGCATCAACCCTGATCCTGACGAATACGCTGGCGTGCTCGTCAGGCATCACGCCAAAAAAACCAGGCGTCTGCTGCTCGGCGTCGCCAAGGAGCGCTGTGATATTCAGACAAGGCGCATGGTCGTGGCGCGCACTGCGATCGGGATGGAGCTTCGCGCGCTCAACGAGATCTTTGTCGGGCATCGCACCCATCAATCGGCACGTTATGCGATCCATTGCCGCGATTGCTCCGAGCGCCAGATCTCGTCCGGCCTGATCATCTCCACAGGAACGGGCGCGACGGGGTGGGCGAGCTCGATTTTGGCGCAGCGCAGTAGCCCGATCACGCCGCCGAGGCCAGAGGAAGGGAGGCTGATTTATCTGGTGCGCGAGCCCTACGCCTCGCCATCTTCAGGCACGAGCATCACGCAGGGCGCCATCACCGAGGGAGAATCACTCGAGTTGGTCTCGCAGATGGAGCAGGGGGGCGTCGCGTTCGGCGATGGCATCGAGGATGATCACCTGCCGCTCCCATTCGGGATGAAGCTGACCGTCTCGCTCGCGCCAGGCGCGCTCAGGCTTGTCATCGAGTGACGCGCGCCAGGTGCTTCTCGGCAGCACGGGTGGTCGAAGAGAGGGGATTGAAAAAATCAGTTCGAGCTCAGGCGCACGACCTTGCGCCTGAAGATGCGCTCGAGCGAGGTGAGCAACCCATCGCTGGGTTCGACCCAGAACTCCTCGGGGAGCGCCATCTCTGCGCGTCCGCGGCCATACTCGTGGTCCACTTCCAGAATCAATACCGTGCGACAATCGCCCGGATGCTCCTTGAGCGCGGACTTGACCCGCTTGAGCTCGCCATTGGTCAACTCGGACGCCTGAATATCCACGGTGACCTTGCGCACATACCGCTTCCTCGCCTCGAGCAAGCGCGTGACCTCGGAGGTGCGAACCTTCCCGACGCGCGCGTCGAGGTCACCCTCCTCGGTGTACTGCCCCTTGATCAGGATCGGCTCGTTGCACTTGAGCGCCTCCTCGTTGGCGTCGAACGCCGAGCTAAACACGAGCACCTCGCACTGGCCGTTCTTGTCCTCGAGCGTCAGGAACGCCATGCGCCCGTTGCCTGATTTCAAGGGCCTCTCGCGGTACTCACTGACCACGCCCGCGATGGTCACCTCGTCGCGATGACGCAGGCCACGGCAGTAGGTGATGTCGCTCGTCGAGGTCACGCCGTAGAGCGAGATCTCATCCTCGAAGCGATCGAGCGGGTGCCCCGTGACGTAGAAGCCGATCAGGGTACGCTCGAGCTTTAGCAGCTCGCGATCGCTCCACGCCTCGACCTCGGGGTAGGTGTCCTCGAGCGCCTCTTCGCGCGCCGCCGGAGCGAGCATCCCGAACAGGCTCGATTGCCCCACCGCCTTGTCGTGCTGCGCTTTCTGACCGCGATCCACCGCCATCGGGATCGCGGCGAACATCCTCGCGCGCGCCTCGCAATGATCCCCGATATAGGTCGATCCCGCGTGCGGCCCGATCGAGTCGAACGCGCCGCACTTGACCAGCGCCTCGATGGTGCGCTTGTTGATCTTCTTGAGGTCCACGCGCGAGCAGAAGTCATAGAGGCTCTTGAACGGCCCGTCCTCCCTCGCCTCGATGATGACCTCGATCACGCCAGCGCCCACGCCCTTGATCGCGGCCAACCCGAAGCGGATTTTCCCATCGGTCACCGAGAAGTCGAGCTGTGATTCGTTCACATCGGGCGGCAACACCTCGATGTCCATATCCTTGGCTTCGTTGATGAAGCGAACGACCTTGTCCGTGTTGTCACGGTCGTTCGTCATCAAAGCCGCCATGAACTCGACTTCGAAGTGCGTTTTTAGGTAGCCTGTTTGATATGTAATTAAAGCATATGCAGCACTATGTGATTTATTAAAACCATAGCCCGCGAAATAAGCCATCAGGTCGAAGATCTCGCCAGACTTGGACTCGGGCACCTCGAGCTTGGTGGCGCCTTCGACAAAGATCTCGCGCTGCGCGACCATGACCTCGGCCTTCTTCTTACCCATCGCGCGGCGCAACAGGTCCGCGCCGCCGAGCGAATAACCCGCCATCACGCGGGCCGTCTGCATCACCTGCTCCTGGTAAACCATGACGCCGTAGGTTGGCTTGAGCACGTCCTCGAGCCAGGGGTGCGGGTACTCGACGCGCTTTCTGCCGTGCTTTCGGTCGATGAAGTCGTCGACCATACCCGTCCCGAGAGGACCCGGGCGATAGAGCGCCACGGCAGCCACGATATCCTCGAAGCAGTCCGGCTTGAGCTTCTTGAGCAATTCCTGGAAACCCGAGGACTCGAGCTGGAAGACGCCGGTGGTGTCACCGGCCGAGATCATCTTGTAGACGCCCCGATCATCGAGCGGGATCGTCTCGATATCGAACGGCTCCTCGCCCTTGGCCGAGCGCTGCTCGTTGATGATCTTCATCGCCGTCTCGATCACCGTCAGCGTCTTCAAGCCGAGGAAGTCGAACTTCACGAGCCCCGCTTCCTCGACCTCGTTCTTGGCGAACTGCGTGACGATCTCGTCGTTGGCGCCGCGACAGATCGGGACATACTCCCAGAGCGGATCCTCGGAAATCACCACGCCCGCAGCGTGCATGCCCGCCTGTCGGTTGAGGTTCTCGAGCGAGAGCGCGATATCGAACAAGGCGTCGATCGTCTTGTCCTCCTGACGCATCTGCCGAAGCCTTGGCTCCTGGTCGAGCGCCTCGGAGAGCGAGATCCCCAACACATCGGGGACAAGCTTCGCCAACCTGTCCGTCTCGCCATACTTTAGCCCCAGCGCGCGGCCCACATCGCGCACCACAGCCTTCGCCTTGAGCTGACCATACGTGATGATCTGCCCCACGTTATCCGACCCGTACTTGTCGGTGACGTATTGAATCACCTCGCCGCGACGGTTCATGCAGAAGTCGATGTCGAAGTCGGGCATCGACACGCGCTCCGGGTTCAGGAAGCGCTCGAACAGCAAGTCATAGGGGAGCGGGTCGATGTTGGTGATGCGCAACGCATATGCGACGAGCGATCCTGCACCAGAACCACGCCCTGGCCCCACCGGGATTCCCTGCTCCTTTGCCCAGGCGATGAAGTCCCAGACGATCAGGAAGTAACCTGGGAAGTCCATCTCACTGATGATCGCGATCTCGATCTCGAGGCGATCCTCGTACTCGGCCCGGTCATACTCGACCCCCTTCTTCTCGAACTCCTCGAAGCGCTCCTTTAGCCCCTCGCGCGAGACGTGGCCAAAGTAGGCGTGGATGCGAATGTCTGTCGGGGTGAGCTCCTCGCCAGTCTCCTCGATTTTCTTGAGCAGCTTGTCGGGCAACTTGAAGTCGGAGGGGACCTCGAACTCGTCGGGCACGCCGTACTTTGGAAGGTAAACCTGGCCGAGCGGGATCTTCAGATCGCACATGTTTGCGATCTTGACGGTGTTCGCGCACGCCTCGGGGTGATCCGAGAAGGCCTCGTACATCTCCTCTGGGCTGCGCACATAAAGCTGGTCGACGTTGTGCTCCATCAACCTGTCGAGGTCGACCGTCTTCGAGAGCTGGATGCTCATCAATACCGCGTGCGCCTTGGCGTCCTCGCGGTCCAGATAGTGGCAATCATTGGTCGCCACGAGCGGGATGCCGAGCTCCTCAGAGAACTCGAACAACACTTCGTTGCAGCGCTCCTGCTCGGGGAAGGCGTTGCGCATCACCTCGAGGTAGTAACGATCCGGCCCGAGCAGATCGCGGAACTTGATCGCGATCTCTTTGGCCTCATCCTTGTTGCCCCAGAGCACGGCCTGGTTGATCTCGCCGCCGAGGTCCCCCGAGAGGACGATGATCCCCTCGTGATGTTGCGAGAAGAGCTCGAAGTCGATGCGCGGGATCCCCGTTCGAGGATGCACCCCTTTGAGCCACGCCATCGAGTTCAGGTACATCAGGTTCTTGTAGCCCTGATGATTCATCGCCAGCATCGTCAGGTGATACGACTTGAGCTCCTGCTTGTCCTCGACAGGCAGGTCGTATTGCTCCTTGGTGAAGTACATCTCGCAGCCGATGATCGACCTGAGATCGTTCTTCTTGGCGGCCTTCTGAAAGTCCACCGCGCCGTACATGTTGCCGTGATCGGTCATGGCGACGGCGCCCATTCCCATCTCTTTGACGCGCTTCATCAACTTCGGGATCTTGATGGCGCC
>Ga0208061_100220_pt1 | contig 18572 bp, 10 predicted proteins | sample DeeseametaMP0555_FD_184209 | JGI IMG/M metagenome (GOLD analysis project Ga0208061, IMG submission 184209) | Marine microbial communities from the Deep Atlantic Ocean - MP0555 (SPAdes) | ecosystem: Environmental > Aquatic > Marine > Oceanic | place: South Atlantic Ocean | collected 2011-01-23 | reverse complement strand
TCTCCTCGCCGCACGACCTCTTCGCGAATGGAGCGACAGCGCATACTGACGACCTCCCTCTCCAAACCTCTCAATACAGCAACGAATCAGGAGAAACGATGGATACCACGGGCATTCGCTTTGTCGACGAGCTCAAGCTCAAGGGCAAGACTGTCTTCATCCGCTGCGACTTCAACGTGCCGCTCGATGGCGAGGGCAACATCACCGATGACGCGCGCATCCAGGCGGCGCTACCGACCATCGAGGTCGCGCTCAAGAAGGGCGCCAAGGTGATCCTCGCGAGCCACCTCGGTCGCCCCAAGGGGACGGTCAAGCCGGAGCTCAGCCTCGCGCCAGTGGGCAACCGCCTGAGCGAGCTGCTCGGTATGGAGGTGATTCTTCCATCGGACGTCATGGACGAGCACACCGACAAGTTGCTCGCCGAGATCAAGCCAGACAAGCAGATCATGTTGCTCGAAAATCTGCGCTTTAACCCCGGCGAGAAGAAGAACGATCCTGACTTCGCCGCGCGCCTGGCGAGCTTCGCTGATGTTTACATCAACGATGCGTTTGGCACCGCGCACCGCGCGCACGCGTCGACCTACGGGATGGTTCGCCACTTCGACCAGAAGCCAAAGATCAAGGCGGGTGGCCTGTTGATTCGCGCCGAGTTGGAGCAACTCGGCGCGCTGCTCACGCGCCCGGAGCGCCCGTTTATCGCTGTGATGGGCGGCGCCAAGGTCTCGGACAAGCTCGAGGTGTTGCACTCGTTGATCGATCGCGTTCAGGGCATCCTGGTCGGTGGCGCCATGGCGTACACCTTCCTCAAGGCGCAGGGCTATGGCGTGGGCGGCTCGCTCGTCGAGACCGACTTGCTCGATGACGCGAACGAGATCCTCCAGAAAGCGAGCAACCGCAACGTCACCATCCACCTGCCTCAAGACCACGTCGTCGTCTCGAACTTCGATGATGAAACCGGCGAAATCACCGAAGGGGTCAACATCCCTGACGGTACGCTCGGTCTGGACATTGGTCCCAAGACACGCAGCGCGTACGCGAACGTGTTGGCCAAAGCCGCGACGGTCTTCTGGAACGGTCCGATGGGCGTCTTCGAGCGCGAGGCCTTCGCAGAGGGCACCTTCGCTGTGGCGCAGGCATTGGCCAACAGCAACGCACGCAGCGTTGTCGGCGGCGGTGATTCTGCGAGCGCAGTGCGCGCCGCAGGTCTGCTCGACGCGATCACGCATGTCTCGACAGGCGGCGGCGCGAGCCTCGAGTTTGTCGAAGGCCGCACGCTCCCCGGCATCGAAGGTTTGCGCTCGAACCACCCCTTTGATCTGGACTGATTTACGAGGCGAGAGAGGTTTCACGTGAAACCTCTCTCGCCGCAGGTAAACTGCAACCACGGAACTTATTTAGACCCCTCATTGGCACAAGGAGCACCGATGCGCACACCGATCATCGCCGGCAACTGGAAGATGAACCTCCACCTCGAAGACGCCATCGCGCTCGCCAAGGGCGTGGCAAAAGGAACAGACGGCGCACAGAATGTGGACGTCGTCGTTGGCCCCACGTTCGTGTGTCTTGCCAAGGTCGCAGATGCGCTCGAAGGAACGCATGTCGGCGTCGCCGCTCAGAACATGCACACCGCGACAAGCGGCGCATTCACCGGAGAACTCTCGCCGACCATGCTCAAGGACGCGGGGTGCTCCTACGTGATCCTCGGACACAGCGAGCGCCGCCAGTACTTTGGCGAAACCGATCGAGGCGTCAACGAGAAGGCCAAGGTCGCGCTCGCGCATGGGCTGACCCCGATCGTTTGCATCGGTGAATCACTCGACGAGCGCGAGGCGGAAAAGACCATGGACAAGGTCTCCTTCCAGGTCGCCGCGGCGCTGTCCGGCATCGGCGAGGAAGATGTCGTCAAGGTCGTGCTCGCCTACGAGCCGATCTGGGCCATCGGCACAGGAAAGACCGCCTCGCCCGAGCAAGCGCAAGAGGTTCACGCAGGCATTCGCGCGCTCCTCGCAGACCTCTACTCCGATGAGATCGCGCAGCAAATTCGCATCCAGTACGGCGGCAGCGTCAAACCTGCCAACATCGCGGAGCTGATCTCTCAGCCCGATATCGACGGCGCGCTGGTTGGTGGCGCGAGCCTGAAAGCAGACAGCTTCTCGGCGATCGTGAACGCATCTGCCAACGACTGAGTTTCCTGCAAGAAAGCATGAAAATGATGAGGCGAGGCGACACAAAACCCGTGTCGCCTCGCCTCATCGCTTTCTTGTATTTCGAGCAGTGATTTTTATGCGCGAACCACCAAGAGGGAGTTGAAGATATTCGGACCGAGTCTGGCGAAGCCCAAAATCAGGGCAGCCAAGGCGAAATGCACAGGCGATACGCAGTATCGTCGAGCAAATTTCAACGCTGGCTGCGTCGATTTTGGCGAGTCAGACGACGTGGAGAATATCTTCAACTCCCTCCAACGATGGCCCGCGAAAAATGGGGCGCAGGATTTTCAAAGCCGATCAAAACTTCGACTGATTTGAAAATCCTGCGCCCCATTTTTCGCTCGGCAACGAGCCTCGCGCTCAAACCACGATCACATCGAGCGAGCTGTGGCGAATCATCTTTCGACGAATCGCCTCTTCGAGAATCTCGCGATGTCCGACCACCAGCGCACCTGTGCGACTTCGCGTCACCGCAGTATAGACCACCTCTCGGGTGAGCAACGGGATCGGGTCAGGCGGCAGAATCAATGCGATGTGCTCGAACTCCGACCCCTGGCTCTTGTGCACAGTCATGGCAAAGGAGACCTCCAGGCTCGAGCGCAGCCCCTCGACGCTGTAAGCGACAAAGCCATCTCCTTGCGGAAAGAACGCCATGAGCTCTTCCTTGCCGAGGCTGATCGCCGGGAGAACGATCCCCTGGTCGCCGTTGAAGATCTCCTTGTCGTAGTCATTGCGCGTCATCATCACGGGCGTGCCCGGGATGAAGTCGAGGTCTGATCTGGCGCCGAGGTCACGTCTCAGGCGCTCGAGCAGAGCGTCGTTCAAAGGCTGTGTTCCTGTGAAGAAGCTCCGCGTCAGCGCGAGCAAGCGAGCATTCTGCATATGCTCGAAGCACGCGCGAACATGCGTGATCTCGTCCTCGACGATCATCTGCTCTTCATCGAACCCCGAGACGACGCGCGCGCTCACGCGCTCTATCGCGCCATCGATGGCGATCACCTGCTCGTACCACTGCTCGGTAAACTGGCGGATGCGCTCGCGTGTCATCGCCTCATCATCGGACGAACCACAATCGAGCCAACGCGCGCCTCCATCTTCGAAGCTAAATTCTGCGGCGAGAGGCGTGAGTTGATCCTCATCCTCGCCGATCACACCATCGGCTCTGCCCTCGCGAACACGCTGCGCGAAGAGGAGGATCTGACGACCACGAGCGTCATCTGCGCTCATGCGATGACTCCGCGTGAGCCTCACTGTGAATCGCGAGGTCGGCGCATCACCCAGGGTGTGTTCTGGCGCATCCTCGTCCAGGAGCAAACGCCACGGCATATGGTTGTTCCCTTCGGGCGCGGCCAGATCTCTGAGCACCGCGCCAGCATCCACAGAGGGGAGCTGGTCGACGTCTCCAAGCAAGATCACATGCGTCTCGTCGCGCGTCGCTCTGACGAGGTGTTCCATCAAGAACATGTCGATCATCGAGGCTTCATCGACGATCACGACGCGCGCATCGAGCGGGTTGTGTTCGTGGTGGTGAAACTGGCCGGTGTAACGAGAATAACCGAGTAACCTGTGCAAGGTTTGAGGTTTGGGCAAGCGCTCGAGGAGGTTCTGATCGGACTGCTCGAGCGAGGTCGCCGCGCGCAATTGATAGGTGATCGACTCCAACATGCGGTGCGCTGCTTTGCCTGTGGGTGCAGCCAATGCGACGGTCGTCGGGTCCACACCCTGACGCGCGAGTAACCTGAGCAACGACACCACGATCGATGTCTTCCCCGTGCCAGGCCCACCGGTGATAATGGTCAACGGCAGGTGCACGGCGGTCAACACGGCGTAACGCTGCTCGGGAGTCAGCGAATAACCTGACAACCCAGCCCAGATCGCGTCGAGATGCTGTGAGATGCCATCGGTCTGCACAGAAGCGATCTGGCGCGCGAAGCGCTCGTTGAGCGCGTCGATGAGCAAGCCCTCGTAGTGCATCATGCGTTGTTGGTAGAGCTTGCCCGCGTCCAGAATCAATGGCTTGTATGCGAGGTCATCGCCTCGTTCGGCGACCAGCGCAGATAGCCTGTCCTGGCGTAACATCTGCTCGATTTGTGCGGCGAGGAGGTCGGGTTGAAGACCCGTCTCGCCGCGCAATTCGTCCGGGAGCATCGTCTGCAAGACATCGAGCAGCGGCTCACCCAACGGGAGACAGGTGCTCCCCTGACGCGAGTTGATAAGCGTGGCGAGCACCAGCATCAGCGTGGCGCGTTGTTCCGTGTCGGTCAGCCCTGGTTGGAGCGAGACGAGCTCCCAGGCGAGGAAGAAGACGGCGTCATCCAGATCGAGCGAGCGCGCCAGCGGCCCGAGCTCGTCTAGCAGCAGACGCGCCCCACCGCGCTCGACGCGAGCCGAGCGCGCGTACTCGCGAAACTCCTCGCGCGAACTGATCGTTCCCTGGGGATCAAAGCTCTGGTGCATGGGAGTGCTCTCTTACTCGGCGGCGCGCATGTTGCCGGGATCGTTACAGTGTCCCTGGCCAAAGTCAGGCTCGCGCAAGCGACGCTCGAAGTCGAGGAGCTCTTTCCAGGTCGGTCGCGTGCGATAGACGCCGTTTCTGCTGTCATCCTGCATCCCGCGCAGGAAGCAGTAAATCGCGCCACCGAAGCGATTCTCGTAATCCGCCTCATCGTGAATCCCGAAGACCTTGCACAACGCCACCGAGTAAAGCAGCGCTTGCTTGGTGTAGTTTTGCTCGAAGTGCAGCTCGAGCGAGCGCTCGTCATAGTGATCGAGCACGTCGCTCTTCCAGTCCGCGAAGAAGACGCGGTTGTTCCAGACAAAGCCGTAGTCGACGTAACCCTTGATGAAGCCACGCTCGAGCTTCCAAGAGCCCTCGGGCAGTTCGTTCAGGAAAGGATCACCGTGCTCCGGGATCGGGTAGAGGAACTCGAGCTCGCGAACATTGGGGGTGCAGTAACCGAGGCCATAAACCACCCCATAATCGGTCTCGACCACACCCGTCAGCGCGCGCCAGATCACCTTCTGACTGAGCGCGAGGTACTCGGGTTCGACGCCGTGCTCGAGCATGCTGCGCTCGAACAACGCGTGCACATCCTCGTCCTCGGCCCACTCCTCGACATCCTGAAAACGCGTCAGCGAGCTGTAATCCAACCTCTCGAGGATGTCGTGCAAAAACAAGCCAGTGCGAACACCGCCTGGAAGCTCATCGAGACCGACCGCATCTTCACTGCTGCCCAGTTCGTCTTGGCCGCGTAGCTCCTGATCCTCGATAGCTCCCGAAGCCGTGCTGTACCCACCCGAGCGCCGCTTGAGCGAGGAGTAAGACTCGACGCGCAAGGTCGGATGAACGCGTTTGGCGAAGGACCACTCGGGTTGCTCCAGAGCGGCGAGGAGCGAGTCCTGAGGTCGCCACTCGCCGAGGGCGTTGATGTCGATCGCGCGTGAGGATGGGAGCTTGATGCCAAAGTACGGGATCTCTTCGAGCGCGAACCACTCGGCGTGTTTCCCGAACTCGCGCTCCTCCCAGACCTCGCGGATCTTCTGATTGAGGACATGGTAAGAGCGCTGCGCGATCCATTTGCAGATAGGCTGATTGCCTTGATAGGGCACGAAGGGGATGTAGAGCCTTGCCTTGGCGCGTGTGAGCGCGACGTAGAGCAAGCGCTCGTCCTCCTCTCGCGACTCTTCCTCGACGCGCTCGCGCAACCTCGGGCTGATCTTCTCCTCCGGCTTGAGGATATGCATCGCGCGAACCTGGTTGCCCTGACGATCCCGATAGTGAAAGCGCCAGTATTCGCCACCGCCGCCGCCGAAGGGATAGAGAAAGACCACCGCGGCCTCGAGCCCCTTGGACTTGTGCATGGTCATGATCTGGACGGCGTCTCGATCATCTTCGACGCGCTTGATATCACCATCTTCGCTCAGTGGTTTTCGCCCACCATCGAGGAAGGAGCGACACCGCATCACCAGCTCGCCGATATCCAGCCGCGCAAGGTGGGCTTCCTCGAGCAACACTTCGGCGATGTGGATGTAGTTGGTCAGCGCGCGCTCGTCCTCTCCAAAGAAGATCTCGCGACGAATCACACCGCTGCGTTGCAGGATGTCCGTGAACAGCTCCTCGAAGCGCCGTCGGTGCGCGAGGTTGCTCCACTCCAATAACAGCTTGAAGAGCGGGTTGCCTTCAGGAACATCACGGCATTTGACCAGCTCTTCGAGCTCGATGCTAAAGAACTGCGTCGCCCAGGCGCGCAACCTCCGTCCTCGCTCGTGAGGTCGCTCGATCGCGCGTAGCAGCTCGTAGAACTCGCGCGCTTCGGGGGTTCGAAACAACCCATCCTGCTTGTAAAAAGCGTAAGGGATGTCCTCTTCTCGCAAGAACTTCTCGAGCTTGAGCTCTTCCGAGTGTGTTCGTGTCAGGACGTAGATATCGCGCGCAGTGATCGGCTGGAGTTCGCCTTCAGGTCCAAAATAAAGCTTCCCCGGTTCACTGAGCAGGCGCTTGATCTCCATGGCGATCCAGCGTCCGTAACACTCGTAGATGTCGTTCATGCGCACGCCAGCGCTCTGATCGCCAGGTCGCATGGCGCCGAACACGACGGGCTCGACGATCTCGCCGCGCGCATCGCGCAGCTCGAGCGCAGGGTTCCCGCAAACCACCGGGTGATCATAGCGAATCGAATTGCCCGAGAAGAAGGGACGCTCGTGTTGCTGATCGAGGAGGTGGTTATAAGCCGAGATCAACGGAGCGCTCGAGCGCCAGTTCTGCATCAGGTGCAGCTTGACAGCGGTGGGCTCTTCTTTTTCTTCGGGCTCGATTTCTGCGGCGAGAGGAGCTTCTTCATCCGCGCTCTCGCCGCTCATCGCGAGCAATTCATCTTCGATCGATTCGTCGTTTTCCCCTGGAGGATGGCCATCCTCTTCGAGGAGCTCATCACACGCCTCGAGGTATGTGTAGACGTCTGCGTTACGGAATCCGTAAATCGCTTGTTTGGGATCTCCGATAACAAAGAGGCGGTGTTGTTGGTTTTGCGTCTCGACGAACAGGCGGCGAAAGATCTTCCACTGGATCTCGTCCGTGTCCTGAAACTCGTCGATGAGCGCGAAACGGTAGCGACGACGCAACGCTTGAGACAACCACTCCCCGGTCACTGGACGCTCGAGCCCTTCCCACACCATCGTCAACATATCATCGAAGGTGTAGCCACCGCTGCGTCGCTTCTCTTCTTCGAGTGCGGTCTGCATGATCGGGAGGAACTTCTGCGCGACGGCAGGTTTGAAGCGACAGAGCGCGTTGACGAGCTTCAAAAACTCGAGCTCTTCGTCATTGGCGGGTCCGATCCCCTTGAGTGACTGCTTGAGGTCGACGACCTGGCTATCACCGAGCATCAGAAAACGAGCCACGCTCCTGTTTTGTCGCCAGTCATTCTGCGCTTCCAGAAAAACGTTCTCACGACGACGACAGGAGCGCGTGTAGAGCGCTCGGTAATGTCCCCAGAAGTTCTCGCCAAAACGATTCAAACCCCGCTCGAGCTCTTCATCATGGAACTTTGGCCAGAGCTCGGCGCGCGCCAACAGGGTCTTCGAAAGCATCGTCTGGAGCTCTTCCACTGTTCCTGTTTCGAGCCAGGCCTCGAGCCAGTCTCGTGTGCTGTCCTGGCAAGCGAGCGTGCGGCGCATCGCGTCCGTGAACGCGCGCTCGAAGAGCGGGAAGAAGTCGACGTGTTGTTGATCGAAGAACCTGCGGTTCGCGAACGCATGTTCGGTGAGCACGCGCTGACAAAACGCGTGGATGGTATAAATGGGTGCGATATCGAACGAGAAGAGCGCGCGCTCGAGCTTGCGGCGATCCGCATCACCGAGCAGCCAGTAAGCCTCCTCATCTTCCTCGGTCAGCAGACCTTGTTGAGAAGCGCTCGGCCCCTCCGAGCGAGACGAGGCGACCACGTTGGCGAGGAGACGACGCACGCGATGTTTGAGCTCGGCCGTGGCGCGCTCGGTGAAGGTCACCACGAGGATGTTTTCGAGCTCGACCTCGGGGTGGCGCAACAACAGATCGATGATCAAATGCTCCAGCGTATACGTCTTCCCTGTGCCCGCGCTCGCCTCGATGATGGCGTGGCCGCGGGAGGGAATCTCACGCAAGATCTGTGGTCTCGGGTAGCGTCGCGTCATGAACTTGAATGGTCTCCGTGCTGTAAATTTTGCGGCGAGCAGAGCGTTTCGATATCGCTCCTCGCCTCACTGCTATTGTGAGGCCCTCGAGAGGTTATCGTCCAGTGACGCCTGAGTCTTGCGTCGCCGCAAATCGATCAAAGAACCGAAAAGGGACTTATTTTCCGCGCTTTCTCACGCGCTCGAAATAGAGCCCATAGCGCTTGGAGATGATCTCGCGCGCGTCTTCTGGCGGTTCGAAACGGCCCGCATCGCGAATCGGGCCGAAGTCTGCGCTCGTCGGTTTCCACGGATTATGGCGCACGGTCTCGGCGATTTGAGCCACCGGCATCTCCTTCTCGATGTGCTGGAAGGCGACCTCGATGGGAAGATAGTAAGCGTGGACGCGCGTGACCATGTCTGTGATGACATCGCGCAAGAAGCTTCGCGCGGTCTCGGGCTCGATCGGTTCGAAGCTTCGCTCGCAGTTCTTGCGCTTGTACTTCAAGACCTCTTCAGCCGGGTTGATCAACACCGTCCATGGCCTCGACTGCTCCTCTCCACGAGCCGTCATGATCACGTAATCGAGGAAGCCACGCATGAAGTACTTTGGTGACAATCCGTAAGCGTTCTCGGTGGGATGCGTGATCAATGTCGCCGCGCTCTCTGGCAAAATCGACTCGGTCTTGCCGGAGATTTCGACCTTGAGACGCCTGTCTTTCAGTGGAACATCGAGAACCAGTGGGGGCATCGCGACATCGACCATCTCGTGCTCGCGACGACGACCGAACCGGCGCACCTCCATACGCGGCGAGCGACCCAGACCAAGCTTGGGGAGGTTCTCCTGCCAGGTCATCAAGACCTTGATGTTTCGCTGCCTCGCGGCGCGGTAGAACGGCCCTGTGGGAACCAAACCCTCGAGCTCGAAGTAACGCGCGCGGTCATCGTAAACCGGGCCGAAATCGAGCGGGCGACGCTCGGTGTGTTCGCGCGCGAGCTTTTCCAGAAACACATCGCGCAACAAACTCATCCGAGGCGCGCCGCTGGTCTCGAAGAGCTCGGACTCCTTGAGCAACAGGTCGTCGTCATCCTCGTCAAGGCGAAGCAGAAAGCGAGCAGAGCCTTGCAGCGGACACTCCAAGAAGGCGCGCAACTCATAGGTCGAGAGACGCAGGACCTCCTCATCCTCGAGGTCTTCCGGAGGCGGAGACTCGAGCTGTCCGAGTTGCCGCGCGAGCGGCTTCCACACTGTCGCGGGCAAGGCGTATTGCAGCTCGTCGCGAGTGGGGTGAATCATCCCCTTTTGCTGGCGCATCTCGTCGAGCTGCTCGCGCAACGCCTTGGCCATCGCCTCGCGCTTTGCCTCGGGCTGACGGCTCGAGGTCAGCGACGTGGTCTCCTCACCGAGCAGACCGGGGAAATAACGAGGATGGAAACGACGCAATTCGTGCCGCGTGATCCATCGCGCCTCCACACGCCTGCTTCGTTCATCCTCGGTTTCGCCGGGCAAGAGCGGCACATAGTCCTGCTCGAAAGCCCACAGGAGTTCGTTGATCACGGCGGATGGAGAACAGGGCTCACCGGTGCGAGGATCGCGCGCGACATAGGATAAGAACAGGTGCTCTCTGGCACAGAGCAAGGTCTCGAGAAACGTCCACTTCTGGCGATCGCGCTTGCCGACATCAGGCTGTGCGCCCGGCGCGTTGACGATCTCGCCGCGCGCGTCGGTGACAAATTGAAGGTCTTCAGGACGGCGAGACTCGGCTTGAGGGTAGTGCCCCTCGCCGAGGCCCGCGATAAAGATCGCCTTGAAGGGAACCGAGCGTTTCGCCTCGAGCCCCATCACCGTGACCCCCTCGAGGAAGGTCTGGCCCCGCTTGACCTCGAGCTCCGAGAGGAGGTCGATCGCGACCTCGTAGGCGATGCGATACGAGACCTCTTTTGTCCCGGGATCGCGATCGGCCATCCCCGCCAAAAGCTGACGACAGCTATGCAAGAGCAGCTCATCACCCGGATCATGCGGCGCGATATACGTCGAAACCATGCGACAGAAGAACTCCGCCCATTTGCGCATCGGCATCCTCGCCTGACGCGAGAACTTGGCGTCCTCGATCATCGAGCGCGCCATCAACACGAGCCTCGCGGCCGAGGGAAGATCCTCCTGGCCATATTCGTGCGGCAAATAGTGATGACCACCGAGTTCGAACGCGCGCCGATCGCCAGCGGGTTTGCCCGTCATGAACGCGCCGAGCACCAACCTGCGAAACCCCTGCTCCCAGTGGAAGAGCTCGGATTCAATGTAGGTGTCCTCGTGGTCGGTGCGATCGGCGCCGTGCAAAATCCTGAGTTCGTCGCACCAACGCATCCAATCACGCGGATCGATGTGTGGAAAACGCGCGATCACGTTCGGGTGCGTGAGCAAACGCAAGAGCTCCTGGCGACGAAACTGCCCGAATGGAAGCGCCAGCAACATCCCCACTGCCTCGATCCCCCGGCTCCACTCGAGCGCGGGCATATCGATCATGTTGTAGGGGATGTTCTGCGTGGTCGGAAACACCGCGCGAATGTGCGTTTGATAAGCTTCGCGCTGTGATGCGGGCAGCAAGACGGCGATATCATGAAAGGCGAGGGGCGCTCCTCCATCTTCCCTCTCGCCGTCGACGAGTGCGAGGATTTCGTTGGCGATAACCTCGATCTCGCGCTTGATGTTCGGCGCGGCGAGAACCTCGATCGAGCGGTCCTCCTCGCCGGGCAAATTCTCGAGCGGCGTGCGCGTGAGGTTGAGCAAGTCGTGTTGCATCCTGTGCAACATCTTGTCTGGAACATCCCACGGGGTCAGCGGTTCGTCTTCGTCCTCATAGAGCGGATGGACTTCGCAGTTGGGGAACGTCTCGAGCGCGCGCATATGAATCGCGCCAGCGAAACCGCATGCGCGCAGTAAGAATGGCGCTTCGGTCTCGCTCCAGAACGAATCATCACCGCCGTACTCGAGGTGCCCACCAGCCACGCCAGCGCTGGAGAAGAGCTTCTCCTCTTCCTCCGGGCGTCCGAATCGAATGTCTCCCCAGAACTCTTGTGAGGGGTTCAGTCCATAGCCAAAAATCACCGCATGTCGGGAAATGCCCTCGATGATCTCGTAAATCACCGGGCTATATTCACCGAATGGGAAGACGTGGACCATCTTCCCGAGCGAGAGCTCCTCGTTGGCGAACAAACTACTCACCTGACGAGGCGTGAGCACGCTTGGCGATGTGAACCTCGCCGTCACGTTCTTCCACAAGATCGCCTGCCACGCTTCGGCGCCAGCCGCGACGGTTTGAGAAAACCATCGCTCCTCTCCGAGCCACGCATCGAGCAAGGAAGGACGCGTGAAGGCGTAGTTGGTGAACAGGTTCGAGAGCTGGTCAGCGAGCTGAAAGCGACGGCGCTCGAGCGCATCCTCGGCGCCCGAACTCTGCTGCTTGTTGTCCCCCAGGTAACGACGCACAGGCGCGAGCTCGCTGCGTTCGAGCAAGTTCGTATCCGAGAGCACCTCGACCAGGCGCGCGCGCAAGGCGCGGCGTTCTATCAGGAGCGGATGGTCAGGGTGTGCTTCGAGGAGCTCTTCGAGAACCTCGAGCCATGAAAGACATTCGATCGGGCGCAGAACACCATCACGGCGCGTCAACTCGAGCTTGAGATACGCCGCCACGCGATCATCCGGGACGATGATCCGCGCTGCCGAGAATGGGCCATCGACCAACTTTCGCTGCACGTCGAGCTGCAACGCGAGCCGATCGACCAACCGCTCGGTTTTGTTGGAAAGAAATACCTGTAGCATTGGCCTTCTTGCGCCAGTTAGCGCCCTCCATGACGCATGCCTCGCCCCTCCTTTCTCGAGGAGGGATGAATCCATGGTTCATTTGACATAACAAATCAAAGGGACGCAAGGGGCCTGCCATGATCATTTGTTCAGATCATGGCGCACCTCTGACGCGCGCTCCTTGATAAGATACTCGCCCGAAAGAGCATTCAACTTGCTTGGTGCTGACGTTTTCTTTTCGAACCGACGCGAATCATGTGCGGCGAGGAGACATGTTCAAACGTTCTTCTCGCCGCATATGATTCGCTCGTTGTCAGCGTGAGAAGAGCGCGACAAACTTACCTGCGTGCTGGCCACACTCGACGCCGCACCGACCTATGGATACCGCTACGGCTTGACCACGCCAAAGGACAAAGAACTCATGGCAAAGAAACCGATCGAATCGTGGATGTTCGCGCTCGTCGTGGTACGCAAAGGTAACCGCTTCCTCCTGGTGCACGAGCGCAAACATGGCCAGCGCTGGTACCTCCCCGCCGGTCGCGTCGAGTTCGGCGAAACCTTCCCTGAAGCCGCCAAACGAGAGGTCCTCGAAGAAGCCGGCGTGCCCATCTCTCTCGATGGCATCCTGCGCATCGAGCACTCGCCGCGGCTCGATGGAAGCGCTCGTATGCGCATGATCTTTCTCGCCAGTCCGATCGATGACACCTCTCCAAAGTCAGAGCCTGATGACGAATCACTCGAGGCGCGTTGGGTCACCATCGAGGAGCTCGACACCCTCGGGTACAGCCTGAGAAGCCCTGAAGTCATCAGGCTCTTCGAGCAGGTGCAACGCGGCGTGACTGTCATGCCGATGTCGATGCTCACGCAAGAAGGAGGACTCTGAGGATGCAGGTGTGCTGGATCGTTCAAGATAACCTGATCTCTCCCAAAGATTTGCGCGCGATCGAGCTGGCTTGCGAAGCTGGAGGACATCGGTACGCGCCCGTCGTCGTCCCTCCCTTCACCGAGGACATCCCGCAGCTCGAGCATCATGGACCTGTGATTTTCTACGGCTCCGCGAGGTTGACGGTCGCTATCGCAGCAGACAACCCGTGGACCCCCGGCGTCTTCTTTGATGAGGAGATGTTCACACCGTCCGCCTATGCAAAAGCTTATGGTCTGCACATGCTCAACGCTGATGCCATCTGGACCACTCTGCAGGAGATGGATGCCGCGATCCTCGCGAACCAAGAGCGCTGGTTCATCCGCCCGGATCATGATGGCAAGAGCTTCGCCGGTGGAGTCATGACCTCAGAAGAGTTGCTCTCGTGGCGCGCGAAACTCGAAGCTGCCGAGACCGTGATCTCGCTCGATGCTCCCGTGGTTCTTGCCACGGTCAAGCCGCTCGAGCGCGAGTGGAGGCTGTTTCTCGTGGATGAAAAAGTCGTCACTGGCAGCCAATACAGACGAGGCGAGGAGCGCGAACTCGATGACGCCCTCGCCGCAGATTTGATCGACTTTGCCGAAGCGCGCGCCCAGACGTGGAGCCCTGATCGAGCTTTTGTCATGGACATCGCAAAGCTCGCCGATGGTTCCTACAAGATCGTGGAACTCAACGGGATCAATAGCTGTGGGTTTTACGCTGCCGATGTGACGCGATTTGTCGAATCACTCTCTGCGCTCGCCAGTGATATCTACGATAACCACTGAGCGCGCTCAGAAGGTGTAGCTGATGCCAGCACCGATGCTCGTGTTGAGCGTAGAGACGCGCAAACCGCCGTCGATATCTTCGGAGCGTTCGGTGCCGAACAGGTAGTGGAAGGTCACGCCTGCCAACAGCATCGTGTGATTGGTGACCCGGTAGTTCAGGTTGAGGTTGCCGAACGCATCCAACCCGAACGCGGTGGTCGAAGCGTCGACCTCTTGGACGTTCCCATCCATGTCGACAAACGTCGTCGGGCGAGAGCTCCCACCATAATAACCGCCGATGCCACCACCCGGCACGATCGCCATATACTTGTTGATCGGCAGGTGGAAGTTGATCCCCAGGTCGAGCAACCCCGAGGTCTCGGTGCTACGGGTTTCCGCATCACGCTGCAAACGACGCATCAACAAACCTGGCTGAACCGTGAGCTCGAGCCTGTCGGTGAAGAAGAACCCGAACTTTGGAGATGCCAGAAAGAAGAGCGTCGCATTGCGCGCCCGGTCACCTTCCACCGTCTCGTTGGTCGCGGAGGTGTAACTGAGCGACGTGTTAAAACCAATGTTCGCCCGCCCCTTCGAAGTCAGCTGCTCCATGGTCTCCAGCGCGCTCGCGCTCGAGGGTAAGAGCACGAGCATCGCGACCAAGATCCAACCCTGAGCCCACTTGTTTCCTGACATCCATCACCTCCAATTCGTTGAACGGTCTCGGAGCCTGATGTGGCCCCCCATCCAGCACATTTGAACAGCGCGACGAATGTAAGTCCAGGATGAGACTTCTCAAGGAGTTCTGACCTCGCCACCTTCGAGCACCATGAGCTTGTAGTGAACGCGTTTGCGCGCCGAATCCATATGCGCGATCACGTCGTTCACTTTTACCGCTGGAGCCCTGTTGTAACAGGTCACCACGGCTCGCTCGAAGACCTCACCATCTCCCTCGATGCGCTCGTATGCGGCGAGGATGTCGAGCGCCTCCTCGCACTCGCCGCGCAAGAGCAACCCCGTAACCAGCGGCTCACTGGCTCCCCAGGTAGAGTCGATGCTCGCGTCGAGCCAGCCACGGTAGGCGTCGATCCTGGGGCGGGGCGTGATCAAGCCCGCCTGGTTCATCGAACGGAGCAAGATCATCCCGCTCTGGAGCCTGCGCGCAGGAAGCGGAATGCGCGTGACCACGTCCCAGGCCTGCGCGACCTCGCCACGCTCGATGCGAGCATCCATCAACAGCTTCATCGCGTCGCCAAACTGCCTGTCGTTCGCACCTCCCACCGCCTGTTGTTCGAGCACATCCAGACATGGCGAGGTCTTACAAGACTTCGCCACGACCATCATCCAGCCCAGGACGTGTTGAGAACCATGAGGTGAGCTCGCGAGCGTTTTCATGAGTGTCTCGATCGCGGCCTGTTCCTCCTCGGTCCAGGTCGTGTCGGATTCAGTGATAAGCTCGAGCAAACGCTTCTTTGCCGCGGGTGGAGTGGACGCAAACAACATCGGGAGGAACAACGCGCGGCGCTCCATCTTCATGATCGCGTCGACGGTGGATTCGATGTCGAGCGACTCCCACGTCTCGGCAAAGTCTGAAGTCTTGGAAGGTTCGCGCAAAGGAATGGTGTCGAGCGCCTCGCCCAACACAAAGAGCGCTTCCTTCTCCTGGCCTGCCGCAGCGAAAGCACTGGCGAGCTGCATCATGCCTCCACGCGCGCGCTCGGCCATGTCATTCTCGCGCAATGGCTCGAGCAGGTCGTAAGCCAGCGTCGGCATCTTCCCCTCCTTGAACACTGCGCGGGTTCGAGCCAGCTCGAACCTCAGCTCCATCGCCTCGTAAATCTCGAAGTCGTCCAGGTAAGCTCGAACCTCGCGGCGAGAAGCAGCGAACGCCTCCTTTGTACGCCCAGAGATTTTACCCTCTCTGGCGACCTCCGCGCGCAGTTCTGCCAGCGAACTGATCAATGCGAGTTCCCTGGAGACGTGGAAATCACTCACCTCACGGGCGATATCTTCGGGGAGTTCATCGAGATGCGCTCGGACCAACAACTCGACGCGCTTGCTCGACCTCAGGATGTCAGGATGCAGGTTCGCGAGCTCCCACGTCTGGCGATGCATCCCGAGCTCCAATGACAGCTCGAAGAGACTCGCCTCGTGCTCGTCATAGACACGTGACTCCAAGAAGCTGCGATACGCCTTGCGGCAGGCAGCCCTGGCGAACGCACGTTGCCCGAGCCTCTGATGCGACTCGCACGAAAAGAGCGCGAAATCGAGAACGCGGGCTGCGTCCTCGACAGGGAAATCGATCCTATCCAGATGGTACAAGCCAAAGCGCGCGTCATCACGGCGGCTCAACGCGAACATCCTGGAGGTGTATTGCTGCCAGAGCTTGGCGCGAGCGCGAGCGTCCTTCTCTCCGAGGATCTGCGCCTGGACCCATGGAAGAAGGAGCTCGACATCGTGCAGCCTCTTCTGACGCTGCGCGATCGTGATCGCGTCGAGCAAACCACCGACGCGATCAGCGCGCGCCTCCAACGCCGAGGTCACACCGAGGAGGCCCTCGAACATCGCCCATCTCGCATAACGATAGCGCTTCGATAACAGGGCGCGCTGGTACGCGCTCGCGCTCCCCTCGACCTTCGAAAGCAGCGCGCTGCCAACCTCGCGAGGAACACTCGACGCCGACAAACAGGTCTGTTGCAGCGGCGAGCAACTGTCGAAGTGTTCCTGCTCTCGCCGCTGCCACGAGACCTGGTAAAGCGCGCTCTGCGTGCCTCGAATATGCTCGAGTTTTTCGCCTGACCCATCCTCTGCGGCGCGAAGCTCGCGATGCTTCGAGACCAGCGCATCCGCGAGCTCCGTTTGACCGTGCAACCTGAGCGAACCCTCCAACTCTCCGTAAGCGCTCGCGAGCTCGGAGGGATCATCGATCCTGTCGAGTTCTCGATAAATGGCCTGCCAGGGCGTACTTCGAAAACGATCCTCCAACCGATCGTTATTGGAGATCATCGAGGGGGTTTCGTGTGTCGTGAGAACAGGTTCCTGTTTGTTCGCCTCACTGCCTGTGCACCCGAGACATGACACCAGAAGCAACCCCGCGGCTGTGATTGTCGCCTTACTCATGTCCATCGTCCTCACCCTCTCGCGGATCGCGTTGATGCTGGTCTCGGTCTCTCCTCTTATGAGACATGCGGCATGCAGGATTGTTCCTCCCAGCCAAACTCGACATAGGCTACCCCACCCCGCCACGCCCTGAATGCAGCCTCCACGTAGGGAACGCGTGGCTGCGGCGCGTGATCGAAAGAGGCCCACACGAGCTCCCCGCACTTCTCGGGCTCCATGTTCCGAACCTCCCCCTCGAAATCGCGCGCCAGAAAGAAGAGGTCGATACGCTCCGTATCCGAGTCGCGATGCACCGTCACCACATGCTCGAGATCATGCGGCGAGAGCGTGATCCCGACCTCCTCTCTCGCCTCACGAATCATCGCGGCGCTGGCCGACTCTCTGGCATCGACATGGCCAGCGACGACGCTGTAATGACCATCCAACCAACCTGTCCCTTCACGAAGCAACCACAGGATCTCCTCGCCGCGAGTGAGAAAAAGGTGGACCGCGAGAAATGGCGTTTGCCTGAGATCGAGAGATGCTGTTTTCTGGTGCTGAACAGGCTCCATCGATGACTCGCTCGTTTCGGAAGTGGCTGCGGCCTCTGAAAGTGTCAGACTTACACTTTCCAGACCACCGGGCGTGAATAGGTTGAGACCCGAAGAGGACTGAATCACGATTCAGCCCTCTCATCCAGGCCTTCGCGCGCACATACAGTGTGTTGTCGAGCGACCTGGCTTTCAATACAGGAAGGAGGCGCCCCAATGACCAACGCACATTCGAACCGAAAACCGCGCGTCGTGATCATCGGTGGAGGCTTTGGCGGCCTCGCTGTCGCCATGAACCTGCGCAAGGCCGACGTCGAAGTGGTCTTGATCGATCGCCACAACTATCACCTCTTTCAACCCCTGCTCTACCAGGTCGCGACCGCAGGACTGAGCCCCGCAGATATCGCCGCGCCGATCCGCGCTGTCCTCCATCGCAACAAGAATACGCGCGTCCTGCTCGGAGAAGTCGAGCGCATCGATCGTGAAAAGCGTCGCGTCTATCTCAAGGACGGCGAGGTGGACTACGATTTCCTCGTCCTCGCCGCAGGGATGAAGAATAACTTCTTTGGCAATGATACCTGGAGCGAGCACGCCATCGGCCTGAAAAGCGTGGACGAGGCGCTCGACATCCGCAAGACCATGCTGATGTCATTCGAAGCCGCCGAGTACGAGACCGATCCTGTAGAGCTTCAAAAGCTCCTCACCTTTGTCGTCGTCGGCGGTGGCCCCACGGGCGTCGAAATGGCGGGCGCCATCGCCGAGATCGCCAAGGAAGTGATGGCCTCGGACTTTCGCAACATCAAGACTGACAACACCCGCATCATCCTCATCGAGGGGCAGGATCGCTTGCTCGGCGCCTTCAGCGAAGCATCCAGCAAGAACGCCAAGAAGCAGCTCGAATCACGCGGCGTCGAGGTCATGCTCGAGACCTTCGTCGAGGACATCACCGAGGAAGGCGTCACCGCCAAGGGCGAGCTGATCTTCTCGCATAACATCGTCTGGGCAGCGGGCATGAAAGCCGAGGGCCTCGCGGATACGCTCGACACCGAGCAGGACCGCGCGGGCCGCGTCATCATCGAAGCCGACCTCACGATGTTA
>Ga0208061_100219_pt1 | contig 18681 bp, 17 predicted proteins | sample DeeseametaMP0555_FD_184209 | JGI IMG/M metagenome (GOLD analysis project Ga0208061, IMG submission 184209) | Marine microbial communities from the Deep Atlantic Ocean - MP0555 (SPAdes) | ecosystem: Environmental > Aquatic > Marine > Oceanic | place: South Atlantic Ocean | collected 2011-01-23 | reverse complement strand
CGAGCATCATCGCGATCGCGATCGGCATGTACAGGTTGCCGGATGATTTCGGAAAACCAGCAGCTGTTTCTTCAAACGCCCGGTCCGTAAGATCACCGCAAGATCGGCCAGTGGATAAGGCAGAAGGGCTGAGTATCATACGGTCCAAGTGTCACCTCGAGTGTTCGAGATATCGACTCACCCCATCGGAGTGCAAGCCATTCTGCGCTTGCGCCGTGCGGCAATTCGAGAGCTTGCCAGACAAACCCACCAAGTGGCAGCTCGAGCGCGCGCAGAAGATGATCGAACCCAATTGTAGCCACGCGATCAGACGACTTCACCAGCGCTGACTCGAGGCATCGACAGGCTCCTGACCAGGGTATGTGCATGACAAGACTGCAATGGCTGCTCCTCACGTCTGGCTTTGTCCCGATCTTCGTGGGGCTCTTTCATCTCAAGAATAGATCCTTTGGCTTCGCGTTCCTCCTTGTCACGCTCGGTGTCGGGTGGAGCGTCGTCATGTTCTCGATTCGTATGGAGATGAGCGTCCGCGAGCTGCTCGGGCAACCTGTCACCAGCATCATCGTGGGGAACCCCGAGGAAGAGCGCGATGACAGCGCTTCGGCGCTTCACGCGCCAGAAGGCTCGCGCGATGTGGACGAGCGTGACGATGATAACGCCGAGCTTGTCTCCGAGGCCGAGGGCTTGAAGATCACCGCCAAGCTGTGTCGCGAAGAGTGTACGGCGCGCTCCTACACAGATGTGGATTGCACCCGTTTTTGTGGCTGTGCGCAGGTGCAATTGCTCGAGCGTTACGAGTTCGCGACCGTCGACCAGTTCAAAGCACTCAACGACGTGGCGATGGAAAAGTGCGCCAAAAAGCACAAGCTCGACAAGGCGAATCCTTGAGCGACGCCTCGCTCGAACCTGCGTTCGCCACCTCACCTCACTCGCGTTCGCTTCGGTCGCAAACTGGACGCTGCCTGCGCGAATAGTCGCTCTAAACGGAGTCAGGGAGTGGGGTAGCGATCGTTCGGATCGCCAGCGCGCGTCGAGATGATGGGGTGCTCCTTGGCGGTTTGCCACGGGATTTCCGGCCACCAACGCTCCGGTTTTGGCGCCGCGCCCAGCAGAAACGGCTGCCCCGGCTTTGGCGTCGTGAACGAGACCTGCTGCTTCTCTGCGGCGACCCAGGTTCGCTCGAGCGGCTCGGTCCAGCCATGCAGCGCGAGGTTGAACAACCCCCAGTGGATCGGCATGAAGAGTTTGCCGCGCATCATCTTGTGACCGACCAGAGCTTGCTCCGGTCCGATGTGCCAGTCTGGCCAGGTGTGGTGATACGCACCGACCTCGATCATCACCAGGTCGAACGGCCCATACTGCTCGCCGATCTTCTCCATATCATCGAACAACCCGGTATCGCCCGAGAACATGATCCTGTGTTGCGGGCCAATCAACGCATAACCCGCCCAGAGCGTTCGCATCTGATCGAACGCTTGCCTGCCTGAAGCGTGGCGCGCAGGTGTCGCGACGATCTTCAGATCGTCGAACTGATGCTCCTGCCACCAGTCGAGCTCGATGATGCGCTCGGCGGGAATCCCCCAATACTCGAGGTGTGCCCCGACGCCGAGCGGGACCACGAACTCTGTCTTCCAGGATGCCATGGCTGCGATGGTTGGCTGATCCAGGTGATCGTAGTGATCGTGTGAGATGATGACGACGTCGACATTCGAGAGCTCCTCGAGTGGAACCGGCGGCGCATACCATCGCTTTGGACCGAACGCTTCGATCGGGAATGGGGTGGGGCCAAAGATGGGGTCCGAGAGCACGCGCTTGCCCGCGATCTCCATGAGAACCGTCGAGTGACCGAGCCAGGTCACGCGGGTGCCGTTCGGCGGCGCGGCGAGCTCCTTTCGAGTGTCCGGGTAGACCGGTATCGGTTTGGTGGCTTCGGCGTAATCACTCATCGTCGAGGCGTTGGTGAACATGCCCGTGACGTCGTTATACATCGGCTGCGTGTTGACGAAGACGCCATCCGCCGAGTTGGGAGAGGCCTCCATCCGTGCGAGGCGTTCGCCAGCCGGTGCTTTTCCCATCGGAACCCAGGCGACCCACAGCGCCCAGCTCGCGAAGATGCCAAACAACGTGGCGCCAACCGCGATGATACGGAGCGCGTACCACTTCCAGGTTTTGGAAGACGACTTGGATTTTTCGGACATGCAGCCTCCGGGCAGTCTTTCGATGAACATACCTGTCGTGACTGGCATTCACCACTCGCGAAGCGCGCCATTCTATGATCCATGGACGACAGTGACGCCTTGCCTGTGAACCGTACACCATCGCCACAGCATGGCGGCTACATAAACCCCATACTTTGTGTGTGGCGAGCGTGTGTAGAAGAGCAGGTGTATTCTTGGCCGCTCCCGAAGAGTGTTTTCGAATGCATCATCGGTGAGAGCGTTTACCTTACCTTCGAAGCTGGCGACGTGAGCACGCCGCCCAAAGAGGATCTCTCACAGGAGCGTCGATGAAGAGGATATGGATTCTGATCTGTCTGGTGAGCAGTCTCGCGCTAGCCTCGGTTTTCGTGCCCATCACGCGAGACGCTTTCGCTCGAACGGGCGCTGAGAAAACCTATCGCATCGAAGCGATCGAGGGGAAAGACGGTCTCTACAGGTTCACCGCAGGACATTATCACTCGCTCTTCCTCGTGACTGATACTCGAGTCGTGGTGACCGATCCCCTGAACAAGGAGGCCGCGACCTGGTTAAAGGCGGAGATCTCACGCCGTTTCAAGAAGCCTATCCGGTACGTTATCTATAGCCACAGCCACCCTGATCATGCCTATGGCGGAGAGGTCTTCGAAGGTCCAGGTACAACCTTTATCTCTCATGCGATGGCGCGGGATGCGCTCCTCCGAAGCAAGGCGAAGACGCACCTCCCCGACCTCGTCTTCGAGGATGAGATGACGCTCCATGTCGACGGCCACATCATCGAGCTGCGCTACCACGGCCAAAACAATGGCTATGGTTCGATAAGCATGCTCTTCCCCAAACAGAAGGTCCTCTATGTCGTGGACTGGATCGTCATCGGTCGGCTCCCCTACAAGGACTTCATGGGGTACGACCTACAAGGCGTGATTCGCTCCACGAAGGAAGCGCTCGAGCTTGATTTTGACACCTTCGTTGGCGGCCACGCCAACATCGGCTCGAAACAAGACGTGCGGCGTTACCTCGCCTACATGGAATCTCTCTATGGGCAGGTGCTCGAGGGCATCAGCGAGGGCAAGACGCTCGAGCAGATCAAAAAGGATGTGAACCTCGCCGCCTATTCAGATCTCGCCATGTACGGGGAGTGGCGAGATCTGAACATCGAGGGCACCTACAAGGAGCTTGTCGAGGAGTCTTACATCATGATGCGCCCCGAGACTTCTGCGGCGAAGTGATGCCCTCTTTCGTGCTCAGTGCATCCCGATGCCCGCCGCGCGGGTTTTTGGCCCTTCTTCCCAGGCTCTGCGGTAATCATCGACGGCGACAAAGTAGTTCGGGTCTTCCAGGACGTTGACCTCGCAGATGGTCTTGGCGCGATCGATCATGCTGACACAGTCAGGGCTCAGGTGGCGCAGGTGGACGAGCTTTCCGCGCTCCATGTACCTGGCGACGATCTTGTTGATCGCCTCGATCGCGCTCTGGTCTGCGATGCGTGATTCGGCGAAGTCGATGATGACCTCGTCAGGATCGTTCTCCACATCGAACTTGCTCAAGAACATCGTCGTCGAGCCAAAGAAGAGCGGGCCGTAAATCTCGTAGTGCTTGATCCCGTGCTCGTCGATGCGCTTCCTCGCGCGAATCCTAAGGGCGTTCTCCCAGGCGAAGACGAGCGCCGAGACGACCACGCCAGCCAAAACCGCGACCGCCAGATCAAACGCGACGGTCATCCCTGTCACGAGCGCCATCACGAAGATGTCTGCCTTGGGGACCTTGTTCAAGATCCTGAACGTGTTCCAGGCAAACGTCCCGATGACGACCATGAACATCACGCCCACGAGCGCGGCGATCGGGATCATCTCGATGGCGCTCGCGCCGAACAGGATAAACCCGAGCAGCGCGCACGCGGCCACGATCCCAGAGAGTCGTCCTCGCCCGCCCGAGTTGATGTTGATGATGCTCTGACCGATCATCGCGCAGCCGCCCATGCCACCAAAGAACCCGTTGACGATGTTCGCGGCGCCCTGCGCGACGCACTCTCGGTTGGCGTCTCCTCGAGTTTGTGTCAACTCGTCGACGAGGTTGAGCGTCATCAAGGACTCGATCAATCCGATCGCAGCGAGAATCAACGCGTAGGGCGTGATGAGTTTGATGACCTCGAAGTTCATCTGAATGGCAGGAATCGCGAAGGTTGGCAGCCCCGCCGCGATCCCCTCTCCGCCGCCCTCGGCGATAAATGACGCGACCGTCTGGGTCTCGATCCCTGCGAAGTAGACGAGCAAGGTCACCGCGCCGATGCCGGTCAGCGCGGCCGGGATCGCCTTCGTGATCTTTGGCAGGAAGACCATGATCCCCATCGTCATCGCGCACAGGCCGAGCATCGTCCACAGGTCCACGCCCGTGAGCCACTCCCCGTGAGATTTGAACATGCCGAGCTGCGAGAGGAAGATCACGATCGCCAGGCCGTTGACGAATCCCATCATCACCGGGCTCGGGATCATGCGCACGAACTTCCCGAGCTTCATCACCCCGGCGATAATCTGAAAAAGCCCCGTCAGCAAAAGCGTGAGGAAGAGCACCTGGACGCCAGCGCCCGGACCACCGAGCGCCTCGCCCTCCTTGACGAGCGAGACCATCACCACCGCCATCGCCCCCGTGGCGCCCGAGATCATGCCCGGGCGACCTCCGAAGACGGACGTGATGAGACCCATCATGAAGGCGCCATAGAGCCCGATGATGGGAGAGATGCCAGCGACGAAAGCGAAGGCTACAGCCTCTGGCACCAGCGCCAGCGCCACCGTGAGGCCGGAGAGGATATCATTTTTTATCTGGTCGAAACGATTGATTTCTTTGGACATGTCGCACCGAAGTTCTTTCAAAAAGCTGCCACGCGAACTGCGCGGCAAAAGGACGGCGGGGATAATCCATCTCGGTATACGACGCAAGCAACAACACGGTGCCGGGCAAAAAACATTGGCGAGCCGCCAAGATCCATGATCACCCGACCGATGAAACACCCATCGGTCAGGGTCATGCGCGAAAAGTTGTCCAAACGTTTGCATTCATTGGATGATTCGGGCGAGCTGGGTTGTTTCATTATTGTCAGCCCGAACCCACGAGGATTTTATCATGCTTCACCCAAGAAAAATTATCGCGCCCGCGCTCGCTGGACTCGCCGCGTTGAGTATGACCACCGCGTTTGTCTTCATTTCGTCTGCGCCTCCGATGCAGGATGAATGTGTGCTCCTGGTGGAAGAAGAGCGCTACGAGTTCTGGTCAGCCGAGAGCTTCCCCAGAGACTTCGAGGGTGCATTTTTGTGGGACAGCGACACCTCGGATCAAAACGAGCAGAGCGTGCGCTATCACATCGACGAGGTGCAGGAGCGCGGAGACTTGCTCATCGCGACAGGGACAGGCGCCGTCTCTTACACGCACTTCCCACAAGAACCCGAGGTGACCTTTGATCTTCGCATCGAGGTCGATCGCGAAACGGGCGCCTTCGAGATGTGGGAGGCCAACCCGAGCAGAAAAGAGAACTACACCGTCGCCGGCAAGTACACCGCTCACGTCGACCTCTTCAGCTCGCCGCGCGGCACCATCTCCACCCGTTGGAAGGGCGATAACGGTCAGGATGGCACCCTGGTGTTGACCTTGCCCGAGTGAATGGTGTTCGGCATACGGTCGAACAAGGTCACTTTTTGCCCGAAGTGGCCAAAAGTGACTGATTTGCGGTGATTTCAAGACGCCATTCGACATACGCGCCCCTCCTTGTTAGGTTGCCTCGACATTCACCAATAAGAATGTCGTGACGATGTACTGCTCATAACGAATGGAACGTTTTGAAGAACTTCAAGGAGCTCGACCTCATCGAGCCGCTCCAGCGCGCGATAGCCGCTGCCGATTATCACACTCCCACAGCTATCCAGGCGCAGGCGATCCCGCCCCTCATTCAAGGGCGTGACCTGCTTGGCTGCGCGCAGACCGGCACAGGAAAGACCGCGGCGTTCGCGCTCCCTGTGCTGCAACGACTCGATGCAGACCTGCCTGAGTTCCCAGAGATTCGCGCGCTCGTGCTCTGCCCGACGCGTGAGCTCGCCATCCAGGTCGCCGAGAGCTTCGAAGGCTATGGCAAATTCCTCGATCTGCACGGCGTGACGCTGCATGGCGGCGTCAGCGACAAACCACAGATCAAGGAGCTGGATAAGGGCGTCGACTGGGTCGTCGCCACCCCAGGCCGCTTGCTCGACCTCATGGGGAGAGGTTTTGTCGACCTGTCGCACGTCGAGTTTTTCGTGCTCGATGAAGCGGACCGGATGCTCGACATGGGCTTCATCAATGATCTCGAGAAGATCATGAAGGCGCTCCCCAAGAAGCGTCAGAACCTGCTCTTCTCGGCGACGATCCCCAAAAGCATCGCCAAGCTCGCCCGCTCGCTCCTGCACAAGCCCGTGAGCATCGATATCGCGCCCGAGACCCCCACGGTCGAAAGGATCGATCAGTCGATCTACTTTGTCGCCAAGCGCGATAAGAAGCGGCTCCTGCTCGATCTCGTCAAGGACGAGACGGTCGATTGCGGCATCGTGTTCACCAGGACAAAGCATGGCGCAAACCGCCTGACCAAGCGCCTGAACAAGGCTGGCGTGGAGTCGCTCGCGATCCACGGCAACAAGTCTCAGGGTGCCCGTCAGCGCGCCCTCGACGCGCTCAAGAGCGGCAAGATTCGCCTGCTCGTCGGCACGGACGTCGCCGCGCGCGGGATCGATGTCGATGACGTCACGCACGTCTTTAACTACGACCTGCCAAACGAACCCGAGGTCTACGTCCACCGCATCGGCCGCACAGGCCGCGGAGGTCGCGGTGGTACCGCGATCGCCTTCTGTGATGGCTCCGAGCGCGGCCAACTCGCCGACATCGAAAAGCTCATCGGCGAGTCGATCGAGGTCGTCAAGGGACACGGTTACCCGGAGTCCTACGAGGATGACTCCTCTTCCAATAAGTCGAACTCCAACCGTCAGAACAAAGGTTCTGGACGCGGAAGACGACGCGGTCGCCGCGGTGGCCGAGGAAAGGGGAAGAGCAACCAACAACGCTCGCGATCTTCCAGGTGAGACCGTCCTCACACACTGACGAAGCTCTCCGGCTCATCTGAACCGTCGAGGCTTTGACTCCTTACAGCCGAAATCATGCGCGAGACGCATGATTTCGGCTGTTCGCGTTGATCCTCCCACAAAATCACACCTCTCTACACGCGCGTCGCGGTTACTGCCGATATGCGCACTACGCGTATAACCAGAAGCACTTTTTGTTTTTCGATAGTAGCTACAAATTTGTATGAGATTTGTAGGATTACGATCCCAGATCGTATCTGTAGGTTGTCTCCATAACCCGGAAGGTTTCACCATTTCGTTATCCCCAACCTACAGAGGGAAACATGAAGCGATTTCTATTTACTGGCGCTCTGGCGCTCCTTTGCCTCGCACCAGCGACCACTTCAGCGCAGGTGACCAGCCCCTACGTGAACGTGCTCTGCGTCGTAGACCCGTTCACGTCGGACTACACCGTCGAGATCTATCGCCAACCGGGCAGCGTGTTCGTGGGCAACATCACGAACACACAACTCACGAACAGCATCTGCACCCACGATGAACAGGACCTGTTTAACTGGGCCGTGAATGACCTGACGAACTCAGGGACCATGAACGGGAATGGTGACTCCCTCGGCCCGATCCCTGACGTCTTCTGCCCGGGGCCCGATAATCCGACGACCATCGCCCAGGTCATGGCGAGCATGTCTTTTAACACGCAAACCGGCGATCCTCAGGCGGGCCTGGTCATCAATTACTACTGCCCGACAAGCGGCGGTGGGGGAGGAGGCACGCCCACAACCCCGACGGCGACCTATGACGCCGAGATATGCGAGGATGGTCACGCGCTGGCATCCGCGGCCGTCGATGGTCCAAACTCCATCAACATGGTCAACATCGGACCCTCGAGCACTCAAGGTTTCGATACCTGGGAGTTCTCACTGCTCAACAACAACTCCGTGCCAGGCGCACAGTCGGATTTGCCATCCACGGTCAACCACTGTGACATGGACGCCGCCGACGCCGCACAGGATTACCTGCAAGCAAACGTCGGGTCGCTGAACCCACACGATTTTGGCGTGGACGCCTGGCAATGTCCGCTCGAAGACCTCGTCGTGTCAGTGACCTCTTGCGCCGCTGGAAACGGGTTCGCGACCTACGGATACCGCGTCGACTGTTGTCCTCCTCAAATTCCACCCAATGCTGTCGTCGCAGGCAACAACTTTAGTATTTGCCTCTACCCGGAGGGAAGTGCTGCCGCGAACCAATCAGTGTCGTTGCGTAATCCCACGTACAGCATGGGCCCGTTGGCTCCGATCTACAACGATCCGAATACCGTGTGTGCAGACATGGAGGCGGATGCGCTGGCTTGGTTTGATGCGAACCTCCCATCTGGCACGCCTCCATGTTGGAACAATTGGGGTGCCGCCGCAGGTGGCAACTATGTCCCGGGAACATTCTCGTTTGTTTCGTGTTCCGTCGGGGTAAATCAGCAACAATGTCGGGGCGATGCACTCGTGGTTCGTTGGAGGCAAGAATTCGCTTGCACCCCATGAGGATGTGAACCCGACCTCGAATCGGCACGGCGCGAGAACACCCCATGAACGAGCACGCGTGGACCAAATCGACTTCGAGATTTGCCCACGCAGCTCTTCATGAGACTCTCACACCGTGCCGATTCTTTATCTGATCCCCAAAGGTGCTCTCTTCATGTCTTCTGCGACGCCATCACACACCACCGAGGGTCATCCTCCTGAAAAGCCCTCCGTCATCAGCTGGTACAAGCTCTACGCGGGCTTCCTCGTCTTTTTGGGAGTCGCGACCACGATCGCTGGCGCGGTGATGCTGCGCTCCTCCCGCTGGTTCCATGGCAACGAGGCGTTAATGATGGGGCTCGGAGGGATCACGCTCGTGGCTGGGCTCGCCGCGGGTATCGTCGCGGGAGCATCGATCTTCTTCCCCCGAAAAAAGTGGGCGTACATCTCTCATATGGCCATCATGGCGATGAGTATGTCCATTGTCCCTCTTATCCTGATCTGCATCCCGCTCCTGCTTCGCTACAATAAGCCCGACGTCAAGGCTTGGTACGATCAGGGCTGAACCGACGCGCGCCATCCTCCCGAGAATCATTGCCAGCGTGGGCGTGGGTAAAATCGTTTTAAGAACAGCTCCATGCCATCTCGGTTCGTCGCCGGGGTCCAATCACAAGCCTTCGGCGCCCGATCGATGCGTCACGTCGGGGGTGCAGCGATCCTCCACAAAAGATATAACGGCCCTGCCACTGCACCCCACTCCGCGCCGCATACCCACGATGCGCGTCTCATCACCCAGAAACACGGGATGTCATTTGATACGAGAACTCTTCGAGCAGCACCTTCGCTTCGATCAACTCCAGGATGCCTCACGATCAGTCGAGATCCCCTCTGGTCGAATCCAGTACATTGTAAAGGGCGACCGAGGCCCATTCGTCCTCTACCTGCACGGGTCTCCCGGAGGATGCGATTCAGTTCGTTTCGTGCACCCCGGTTACCGAACGCTCGCGCCGAGTCGGCCGGGGTATCTCGGTACACCCCTCGAGGTTGGAGAGTCACCAGGAGCCCAGGCGATAGCATGCGCCGAGCTTCTGGATGCCCTCGATATCGAAGAGGTCGTCATCATGGCGGCTTCGGGAGGAGGTCCCTGCGGACTCGAGCTTGCCAGGCAATACCCCGATCGCGTGCGAGGATTGATCGCTATCGAGGTCGTCAGCGACTCGTACGAGGCGAAGCCCTTGCCCACGTTGATGCGCTCGGATATCGGCGCGTGGTTGTTCTTGAAGCTGATGGGAACCCAGCGATTGCTAAAGCTCATGATCCCGGACACGCATAACAGACAGCGCATCCTCGAGAGCACTCGCAAGCAAGAGATCTTCTCCGAGTTGATGTGGTCCTCGTGGCCCCCATCAAAGCGTCTACAGGGGTTCGATAATGATCTGGCTCATTACGCATCCTGGTCGATCGAGGCTTCTGAAATCACTGTCCCCGCGCTGATCATTCACGGGACCGATGATATCAATGTCCCGTTCTCTCAATCGCAGGCGCTCGCCAGCGCGATGCCAGACGCCAGGTTCCACCCGATCGAGGGAGGAGACCACTTCATGCCCGCATCACACGCCGACGAGTTACGGGACCTGATCGAGTCGTTCCTCGATATGCTCGAGTATTGAGGATGCAAATCAGCGCCAACACACCCTTTACGGGCATGAGCTGGCGCTGATTTGTATCGATCGCTGTATCTGCCGTATCAGCGCACCCAGGTCATCTTCAGGTTTCGAATCTCACCGGTCACGCCGAACTCGGTGTCATGAAACTCCAGCACCCATTCGCCGGTCACCGGGATGCCATCGAAGTTCGGGATAAGGTAGCTCCGGTAGACCGAGGCGTTGGTGCCCCTGGGTTGGATAATCGTGCGTTGTCCATCAGGCGTCGCGAGCACCAGCAGCAACTCTTCTGGCCTCGGGTGGTGAACCTCCATATCGATCTGGAGGTCATACCAACTCCCTCCCGCCTGCACGTCGAACAGCAGCCCGAATCCCGCGCCATCATCGAGGCGGATCGCTCCGGGAACCTCCGAGATGACATCCGCATCCTGTGGCGCAGGTTGTTGCGGTTCAGAGGGCTGACTCGGCTCCATCGGCTGTGAAGGCTCTGTCGGTTGGCTCGGCTCGGATGGTTCCGAAGGTTGCTGTGGCTCGCTCGGCTCCATCGGCTCGACAGGTTGCGAAGGTTCGCTCGGGGCAGGTTGTCCCCAGGCTTCGAGCTCGGCGAGGATCAGATCCTCGAAGGCCATGATGTCGCCATACACATCTCGCGTGACACCATCTCCGGTGGTCGCGAACGCGCTGTTGACGTACTGGACCGCACCCTGACGACCGCGAGTCACCGGACCGCCAGAATCACCGGGGCAGAGGTTGTCGCTGCGGTCGATGCCTTCGGTGAAATCCCGATAGCGTTTGATCGGCGTGCCCGGGACGATCCTCTCGGTGCATCCATACCCCCACACCGTCAATGGATCGCCGGTTTCAGGTCGATCCGTCACCAACCTCGAGGGTGTCGCGAGCCAGGCTGGGACGGGCTCTGCCAACCCCACGATCGCGACATCATCTGACAGCCAGTAATCCGAGCGGCTCAGGTCGAGGTAGTCGATGTTGCGGTTCACGAAGTCTTGTTCGAGCCGCCCGAAGCGGTCGAAGCTCGTCCATCGCTCGACCTCGAAGGTGTGCTTTTGCCCCTGCTCGTCCTCGAAGATCGCCACGCCACCACCCCAACTCTCGACGCACTCGCGATCCTTGCAGGTGGTGTACTGAAGGCAGTGCCTGGCCGAAACCATCACGCGATCCGAAATGAGGGTTCCGGTGCAACCGCCACCTCCGATCACTGTGCGGCCGATTTCGGAGCGATCGCGGGTTGGCGAACCAGCGATGAGCGCGTCCTCCAGCTCCACAGGAGCCGGGATATCATCGACATCATCCCAGGTCGTCTCGACCGTCGACTCACACCCGGTCATTACCATCATCGCCACAACCATCATTCCATGAGCTTTGATCTTCATCGTCTCGTCTCCTGTGTGTGTCGCCATCTCGTTGAACCCTCGATACAAAGAGCTCGCAACATCAGGTTCCATGCAGCTCTTCGACGAGTCGGGGTATCCTCGTCTGATGTCATGAATGGTAGGAGCCTGGATGGACGCCAGACAATCTAGAGAAGTCTAGAGTTTGTATAGAGTTGTGGCGCGCGGTAGGTTCTGTGAGCGAAAATTCTGGCTGGATATGCCCCAGGACAAGGAGCTATCAGATGAAGATCACCTCGCTCCAGGACTTCGATCTCGCTGTGGATGAAGTGCTCGCCGAGCGAACGCGCGATATCACCGGGCTGACTCCCGCGCTGGATGAAATCGTCCGCGCGTTCGAGCTGCACGTGGAACCAGCCTGTGACTGGGTTCGTACCGAGCGCTTCCTCTACCTGCATCACGTCTATGATTTGCTCCCCGAGGAACGCATCGAGAGGTTACTGGAGCAGCTCGAGGAAGAGACACCGGTCGATCGCGACGCTGCCGAGGTCGACATTCGCCGCATGTGCGAGGTGTGGATACAACAGTGGCGCGGGCGCACGGCGCGTGTGCGCGAACTGATCGGTGAGCTCGATGATGCGCGCGCGAACGCCAGGATCTGGCTCCAACTTATCGGCGCGACGGGGCACGCCGGAGATGTCGCTTCCCTGCGCCGGGAGTACGATGCCTTCTGCGAGGTCCACGCCGATGACCGCGTGATGAAGACCTATTGCGACTGCATCTACGTGGGGTTCTCGATGCACCTCGGGGTGCAGGACACCCGGCTCGATTTGTGGGAGCTCGAGGTGAGGGTTTACGAGCTCCCTACCGTACTGCGGGTTTCTGCCAACGCATTCCTCGGCGTCTATTATCGCAACCTCGGAAAACCCGATCACGCGTGGAGGCTTGATGTCGAGAGCCTCAAGCTCGCCGAGTGGTTTGGCCACCCGCGCGTGCACGCTGCGATCTTGTTGGACGCGGCGAGCAGCGAGCTGACGATGGGCTACATCGAGCTGGCGTATGACAAGCTGTTGACCTGTCGAGGTTTGCTCGAGCAAACCTCGCACCCCTACGTCCTCGGGCGCTCTTACCTGGAGGAAGCGCGCGCCTTGCTCGCGCTCGGTCACTACATAGAATGCGTCAGCGTCAGCGAGGAAGCCTCGCGTGCGTTAAGGATGCTTGGCCACGAGGACTCTGCGACGATCGCGGAGTTGATCATGGTCCTCGGGAGGTTCCTCTCGGGCGATACCGACGCGGCGTGTGTATCACTCGATAACATCCTCGCGCGTGACATCGCCAATGATATGACGCGTTGGCAGGGGTTGGCGACGCGCGTGTTTTTCCACTGGCATCGTGATGGCGTCGAGGCGGCATCAAAAGCGCTCCGACGCTTTCATGAGGAGCTCGGCGACACCACGGACGAGTTCTGGTTCCCGGTGGTGGCCTGGATAAGAGAGCACTTGCTTGGCGAAGAACCAGCGAGCATCGAGGAGGAAGAGGACGCCTCACGAGGGATCGTGGACATGACGCGCGAGTGGCGAGCTGCGCTCCGGCGTCTTGGCGGCGAGCAGACGGAGGTCGATCTCGACCTGCTGCGCCACTCGATGACCGGGAGCCTGCTCGCCGGTTTGGTCGAGTTGTACGATGCGAGCGAGACCGAGCGTGAGCCGCTCGATATCGACACCTCGACGCGCAGCTTTACCTTCGCCGGGGAGACCACCTCGTTGCGACGCCGCGCGAGCCTCTGGACGATTCTTCTGGCTTTAGCGAAGAAAGCGCCGCGTGCATTGAGCGTCGACGATCTCTTCGAAATTGGCTGGCCAGGAGAGGGGCTCGTGGACCCGATTTTTGCGTCACGGCGTGTCTATTGGGCGGTGGGAGAGCTCAGGAGGCTGGGGCTCTACAAGGTTATCGTGACCATGGACCCCGGATACGCGCTCGCTGCGTCCGTCGCACCCCAGATCGACGCCGCCGAGTAATGCGATGACGACGTATCAATGCGTTTCGTGATGGGCTCGTGAGCCAAAGCGATAGAGCATCCCCGCGAGACCTTCGAGCTCGTGCACGTGGTTGTGAAGATCCTGGATGTATTCGACTTCGGCGGTCATACCCCAGTGCGGCGAGAGCCAATAAACCGATCCCATTTGAACCATTGGCCCGGTGGTCCACTCGTGGGTTTGTGTGGCGCGCTCTCTAAGGAGTTCACTGTGCAGCGCGTGTTGCCGAACCATGCCTCCGACGCCCACGAATAACTCGACGTGTTCGCCAGCGTGCCAGGGCTTCTTCAAGACAAGCATTTCGGTCAATTCGTGGCCCACGCTGTGGCGAGTGTACCCGCTAGAGACTTCGACCTCGAGCCAATCCGGCACGACCACGACCTCGCCGAGCATCACCACCCCGTAGGTCGGGATTGTATGTGCGTGCTCCCGCGTGCCGCCTCCGATAAACAGGACGCCGAGCCGAGCATCTCTGCCGTGTTCCTCGCACCAACCGATCGATGGAACGAGCGTGAGCGCGGTGATGGTGAGCAGCAGTTTTCCAAATCGATCGAATGACATCTTCATCGCATGTAACCTCTCGTGGCGGAGTTCTCCAGTCCGAGAGGTTGTAGTGCGCGATATGTGCCAGCACGCCGAGAAACTTCACGGGATGCCGCTCGCTCTTGTTTCGACAGCCAAACCACCGATTCGGTCGAGTTCCAGAATGCTCATCCGAGGCGTTCTATCTCACAAAATTATTTCATAGTGTTTTATTAACACCCTACATTTTTAAACAAAATGAAGTGATTTGATGATAGCTGACGTGAATATCGATAAGTCTCACATCAACCTCCGCATCGCCCACCCAAAGCCTGTAAACAGCTTCACGGTCACCACGATTGTCCGGCAAAGGATGCTTTGGACAAGCGCCAGCAAAGCGTTCAAGGAAAGCGACAAACATTGCACTCAGGCACGAAGCCGTCTTCCAGACAACTGCGCCAGCTAGGGAGAGCATCATCGTAGACAGCGCTTAACTCGAGCACATCAAAGCCGCCAACTTCGCTCTCCCGAACGTATGTCGTGACCGCGTTTCCCCAACTCATCACGGGTTGTTTTCCATGGTTGATAAAGCAAACCATCGAGGTGGTCTGTGTAGACGTACAGCTATTTCCCTCCACACGCCCGCTCCTCCCTGATATCGCCACATCACAACCGAGCGCGTCGCATCCCTCTTCGCTATCCGCAATGCCACAGTACTCGAGTTCATGGTCACGCTGCTTGAATGCAGAGTCACCACAACCGCTCGAACCCAGCAACGCCACACAAACAATCAATCGCCGCAAAAACATGTGCATATCTCGCAAGTTGTATGATTATTCGAGCGTCATATCACTCCAGCACGCCTCTTGCTCGAGAATATCGAGCACCTCAAGGTCTGCCGAAGGTTGTCCCTCCCAGAGAAAGAGCCGACTCCCCACATCGATATATTCGTGGAGTTCGCCACCCTCATAGGTTGTGCATATCACGATGGTCGTTTGACCTCGCAGGATGCGGCTTTCCTCGCACTCCAAAACAACCGACTCCGCCCATGGCTCACCTTCAAGCTTCAATGGTAATCGAAGCCAGTGCGAGCTTCCTCCTGGATAACGGAGGTTGTTCGCTGGCAGTTCCAGCAATCCTCGATGACTTGTAAACCTTGCCATGAATCTCATCGCTGGGTTTTCCTTGTTGCCTCGTATTTTCTCACACTCATCGTGTCAAATGGGGTAACCCTTTTGAGCTAACCCACGAGCCCCTGGTCTGCACCGGGTGTTATCCGAAGGTATCTACAACAGTGTAGCACGACGCTGGAGATGTAGGCGAGTCTGGTTCAGCGAGTTGTTGTGTCGCAGCCATCGAGTTGGCAGGACATTGAAAAAGCCAGATCCTCTTTCTAGATGCTCTTTGGAGCTTGAATCCAAGCGGGTCAGAGTAAGTCGATAGAAAGGTTTGCCTCTTCAAACGGTTCACTGCGGATGGAGAATCACCGTGAGTTTGTCGTCTTCTTTGGCGAGCTCGATTCTGACCGCCATGCACCAGTATTGCTCACCAGTTCCATAAACCGCGCGTTCGCACCGTCTCAAGTCGTTGGAGACGTAGCGATGGAGACTTGTAAACTCGATGGAGATGTTTGTGGATTGGTTGCCAGTGGGTTTCAAAATGGGAGCCTGTTGATCGCGGGGTTTGCACCCACCCCAATGACAATCAAAATTTATGGGGGTACGGTTGTTTGCAAACTTCCTTGTCTGAATCTCGCCGTAGAACTCGAGCAGGACGGTCTTTCCATCCAGGCCAGAAAGGTCGTTCAGAAACCTGTCGTGGTCATCGAGTGTGTAGAGCGGCATCCCTTCTTCGGCCATCCATTCGGCCGGACAGGTGATTTGAAGATATTTTCGGCGCTGAGGATTGGCGGGAGCTGGTTTTGTGTCTTCTTTCGCGCTGACGGTCGTTCCTTTGAGTGGGGAAATGAGAAGCTGTGCGTCTTGTGGTTCTGGCGTCTTGCATCCTTGGAGAACGAGGAGCACGGCGATGATGCTCACTGCTTGTTCAATCCAAGTCTTCACAATATGCAATCCCTTGGTTGGGTGCGACACAACCTTTTTGAGCTTGTACGTAGGGAGAGTAAGCTCACGGAGGGCAAGATGGCCCGACGTGAAAATCCCCGAGGCGGCCACCTCGGGGATTCCCGAACCCGGTGCAACCTGCTTTTGAGCCAGGGCCAAGACCCTGAAGGTTAGATGAGGTGCACCGGGTTCCCTTTCGAGACGCTTCATCCCGAACGGTATCTGACCCGCAGTTTAGAGCTGCAAGGATGCGTTGGCAAGCTGGGGAGCTGGGTCTCACTTTTATCGAGGTGATTCATGGCCCACGTTTTCATCGGCGTCGACATCGCAAAGTCCTCTTTCCATGCCCACATCCTGGGTGAGGCGACCGCCTCCTTCGAGGCAAAGAATACACCCGCTGGATTCGAGAGAATCGCCAGGCGCGTCCCTGAAGGCGCCCAGGTCTTCCTCGCGCTCGAGGCGACCTCCACCTTCCACGAGGCCCTGGCTGACTGGGCGGTCGAACAGGGATGGACGGTCTTCGTCGTCAACCCCGCAAAGCTCAAGCACTACGTCCGCTCCCAGTCCTCCACGCACAAGGACGACGCCATCGACGCCAGGCTCATCGCCAGGTATATCAGCAAGCACCACGAGCACCTCCACGCCTACCGCCCGCTCTCCAAGGCCCAGCGCCAGCTGCGCAGCCTCACGAGGCGAAGAGACCAGCTCAAGAGGATGATGACCCAGGAGAGCAACCGCGAAGGTCACCTGACCGACCTCGACGAGCTGACCAGGGAGAGTCATCAGCGCCTTCAGGCGGCCCTGAAAGAGGAGCTCGTCCTCGTGGAAGCGGCGATGGCCAAGGTGTGCAAGGAGGACAAGGTGCTCGACGGCAAGCGCAGGCGGCTCGAGAGCGTGCCGATGATCGGCAAGGTGATCGCGAGCGTGTTGCTCGCGGAGATGGGGGATGAGGCGCGCTTCGAGAACGCGAAACAGGTGACGGCGTGGTCGGGGCTGGTGCCGCTGCATCAGCGCTCGGGGAGCAGCCTGGAGAAGAAGGGGAGGATATCCAGGGCAGGGAACAAGAGGATAAGACAGCTGCTCTACATGGCGGCGATGGGGGCGATGAGGAACGCGGCGTGGCAACCCTGGATCAAGGCGCGTCAGAAGAACGGAAAGAACGGCAAGGTCCTGCTCGTGGCCATCATGGACAAGATGCTTCGTATCTGCTGGGGCCTCCTCAAACACGAGGCCGATTTCGACCCAAAAATCGCGTTCGCCGCTTGACCTTCATCACGGTATCTAACCTGCGAGCCCATGCTTCGACGTGGGAGCGTCCAACGAAGGCTATCTAGATACTTATAGCACACTGGCCAAGAAGAGGGCGAGTCTGGTTCAGCGAGTTGTTGGCCTGCATCGCTGAAAATGGCAGTGCGCAAGGAATTTAGCTACTTCAAAACAGCAAGCATGGCGTGAGTTGAAGAGTGTTGCCTTTCGCATCCATAGGGGCAAACCAAACTCAAGGCCATGTATCATGGGTGTGGCCTGTAGAAGAGCAGTCACTGAGACTCATTTTAATATGAACCTCACAGTTCACTGCCTTACGCCCTCGATTTTATGCGGTTAAGCTCGGGGTGGAAGCTGTAGGTGCTCTTTCTAGTGAGAGCCGTGCGTGTCTCTTGTTCAGCCAAGAGAATCGTCGTGCCACGTCACGGAAGAGCAACGCTGTCCGTGTTTTGCCTGGTAAACAAGCGCGTCTCGAGCCTGTTGTCGGTTTACAGTCCACGAAGAGGGATAAGTGTCGTATTGACCGTTGCTCAGAAGAAAACGCTCTTCGCCATTTGGGCGATTTAGATCGCGTGAGCTGAAACTCGAAGCTCCTTCCTCAGACATCCACATTACAAATGCCCTTGCTTTATTAAAGAGGACGCAAAGACGTGAACCTGAAGGATGAAACAGCCACACTTCTCCACCTGTTTGATTGAGCTTGTTAGAAACGTAGTCTTCTATCTCATCTATGTCATGAAACTGCTGGATACTATCGTTAATACTTAGTTCTAACATCTGTGTCCTTACTTTCATGCAGGCCAACCCTTTTGAGCTAACCTGCGAGCCCATGCACCAACTTGGGAGCATGTATCGACCGCACCGTCATTGATTGTACCACGACCCTATCTTGTAGGGCGAGTCTGGTTCAGCGAGTTGTTGCCAATGTGGCTGATGCGCACCACCAGCGACTGATTTCGGCACCACCCTTGCGAAG
>Ga0208061_100218_pt1 | contig 18892 bp, 14 predicted proteins | sample DeeseametaMP0555_FD_184209 | JGI IMG/M metagenome (GOLD analysis project Ga0208061, IMG submission 184209) | Marine microbial communities from the Deep Atlantic Ocean - MP0555 (SPAdes) | ecosystem: Environmental > Aquatic > Marine > Oceanic | place: South Atlantic Ocean | collected 2011-01-23 | reverse complement strand
ATCGTAGACATTCGCGTCAGGAGCAGCGCCGACGCGAACGTAGAGGTCTGCGTCATTGGTGCCGCTCATCTCGAAGACGTAGGTGCCAGCTTCGAGGGTCGGCGTCTCGAAGTAAACGTTCTCGCCCTGAGCGACCTCACCCTCTTCGGCAAGGCCGTTCCACTCGGTGGGCTCGTCATCACGCTCGCCAAAGCCGGGGACGTACTCGTTGTCTTGCTCGCCAGACACCAGGACAACCTGTGAGGAAGAGATGTCGCGGAAGATCTGCTCGTAGGTGCGAGGCTCCTCGGTGCGAATGAGGCCACGGATGAAGACCATCGTCGACTCGCTCATGTTTCGGAAGAACGAAGGCATCGCGTTGGTGATAAGGTCGAGGTGTTTGGTGCCCTCGGGGTCATTCGAGTTGACCGCTGCGTGCGCGTCGAACAACGCCGAGTCGACGTAGGCGTAGGTGTCGCAACCGTTCATAAAGACCATGGCGTATTGCCCGGTCTCCCAGCGGCCCTTGTTGGCGAGCGCGCGGATGTTCGCGCCAAGGCCCGCGTGGCCGTTGTAGGCGATGAGGTCTGCCTTGCCGGAGAGCTCCTCGTAGCGAGCGTCAAACTCCGGGCCTGCTGTGCGCACGTTGTCGACCATCAGGGTCACGATCTCGAGGCTGCGACCATCCTCGAGCGGGATAGTGAACGTGATGTCATCCACTCCGACGCCAGGGTTGCGAGGGACCTCGGCGGGCTCGCTGGTGATGCCGTTGGAGGCATACTCGCTTTTGACCGTGTTCACGAAGTCATTGTAGGCCGCGATCCCGGCATCCGAGGACGAGGTCGCGCCATCCTTGTACTTGCCAAATACGGCGACGACGCGGAGCACGTCATCTTCCCAGACCTTGTGATACTCGGGGTATTTGCCAGTGGTGTTGACCTCGCTCAACGCGACGCTCGCGGTGACGTCGATGACATCATCGCTGCTCAGATCGCAGCGGTAGGACTCGGGGCGATAGTAGTACCACATGCTGCCCGCGTCGACGTCATGAGCGCCGAAGTCGACGCAATCACGACCATACTTCTCGGCGAAGGCGTCGAGCGCATCAGAGCGGTTATCGAGCGGGAGCTTGAAGGTGTATTCGGTGGGGATGTTGTCCTTGTCGCCCCAGGCCACGAGCAAGCTCGCGTCGTAGGTGATCAGCGCGCCGCCGTCCTCGGTGCTCTCGACGTTCACGTTGTCCAGGACGAGCTTGTCGAGGCGGCCCACGGAGTTGTCCCCGTTGAGCTGACCGACGGTGTAGAGGAGCTGGTTCTCGACCTTGCGTTGGAGGTTGTAGCTCGAGCTGGCGATGAGGCGACCGCTGAACTTGAAGTCCACGAAGCTCGCGACCACCGAAGCATCTGCCTTGCCATCGAGGCCACCCTTGACGAACTGGCCATTATCCGCCGAGGAGGCATCTTCGACAGGTTCTCCCGTCTCGGGGCCACCGCCACATGCGGTGAGAGCAAACATCAACGCGGGAATTGTCCAAATCGAGAGCTTCTTCATCATCGTCCACCTCATCCTGGGCAGGTCGTTCGTTTCAAGAGGTCTTGTTCTTCTCACTCCATATAAACAGCAAGGCGTGTGCCAACAATTTTACGCCTCGCATCACCGCATAACACCGTCAAAAAAGAATGGGGTATGGCAAGTGAACTTGCCATACCCCTGTTACCTTCATGTCACGACATGGCAACTCCAGTTGCCATGTCGTGACGATGATGCGATCACGCTGCGCTCAGAGCTTCTGGTTATAACGTTGCGCGTTGCGATATATTTTGCCCAGCCGCCTGCTCTCGTTACGTTGCGATGCGACATCCTGGCGTCGACGATGATAGTCGAGCTCTCGTTGGAGCTTCTCGTAAGAGGCCAACCTCCCTGGCGAGAGGTCACCATCTTCGACTGCTTGCTGTACCGCGCATCCTGGCTCATCGCCGTGTTGGCAATCGCGGAACCTGCAATGCTCCGAGAGCTCGAGGATGTCCTCGAAGAGCGCCTCGGCGCCCTGATCACCCGCCCACAACTGGAGCTCGCGCATCCCGGGTGTGTCGACGAGCACGCCTCTTCCTTCGGGGAGAACGTGCAGGTGACGCGCGGTCGTGGTGTGCCGTCCTTCATCGTCATCCTCTCGGATACCGCCTGTGGCCATGAGCTCCTCACCAGCCAGTGCGTTGATGATCGTGGACTTTCCAACCCCGGAAGAGCCCACCAGCGCGATGGTTTTTCCAGGTTGCAGCCAACGCGCCAGCGGCTGCGCACCCTCGATCGCGCTGAGCGAGACCACGGGCGCTCCAGCGGCGACTTCTTCGGCCTGGTCCTCGTACCAGTGGGGGTCATCGGCCAGGTCGCGCTTGTTGAGCACGATCACCGGGTTGGCCCCGGATTCCCACACCGAGAGCAGATAGCGCTCGAGCCTCCTCGGCTCGAACTCCTGATTCATCGAGGTCACGATGAAGATGGTGTCGACGTTGGCGGCGATGATCTGGAGTCCGGTGCGGTCACCTGCCGCCTGTCTGGCGAGCATCGAGCGACGCTCGAACACCATCATGATCATCGCCTCCCCGCCACCGATCATGCGCGCGAGGACCCAGTCACCGACCGCTGGCAACTCCTCTCGTGAGCCAGCTCTGTAGCGAAGTCCGCCACCGAGTTTGGCCCGAATCACTTCTCCTCCTTGCGTCACCAGATCATAGGCGACGCGATCCTCGCGGCTCACGCGCGCGGGGATGATTCCTTCCATTTGTTCGAATGCTTCCATGGGTTGGTCGGAGAAAAAATCACTCCAACCGAGATCTTCGAGTTCGATCAATGTCTTGCTCCTGCAAAACGCAATCATCTCCTGATGCCACAAGGCAAGGAGACCGCGCACACCGAACGATCACGCGGCTTTATCCTGAGTACCGCGCTCGATCGAATGTATAAAGAGCGTATGCTCCAGAGGTCGGCGTGCGACGAGTTCATTGAGGGTCTTTCGATCCTGACAGAGCTGCTCGCTTCACGAGCAGCGAGGGCATCGCCAGACCTCGCACGCACGGACCACACAGAGAGATCGACATCATGAGAATGCGCTGCTTCAGCTCACGCGAGCAGAGGCATACACCATGACGTTATCGTTCGGATTGTGAGGTAGGTAGCGCGGAGGCTCAGCGCGTCTCGACAATGGCCAAGACACGGGCGACGCGGATCATTGAAGTCGTATTTTTCATCCTGCGCCTCCTTTGCATGATTGGGGAGTGGATTCCCCATAAAGGTGAGTCATATCGCCATAAACCGGCGACGTTGTTCAATTAGTAGCGACCGCGATCAGACGAGTCAAGGCGAGCACAGAAAAACTCGAAGGCGCCTCTTCATGCGGCGAGGAGAGGTTAAAAATCCTGCTCCTCGCCGCACGCCAGAAGACACAGGGATGCGTGTTCTCTTCGGTGGTGCTAAAAGCACATGTTGTTCGAGTAACCTATAAATACCTCACCGATCTCACCACTTTCTGCACAAGGCGCGCGATGAAGACACCGTTTGTGATTCGGCCCATGACCGAGGATGATCTCGAGCAGCTCTTTCGGATCAGGCAAATCGCCTTCTTCGACAGCACAGACCCTACCGATCCTTTGATCATCGAGCATCACCTGAAGATGCTCCCTTACCGCTACGGTTGTTTTATCGACGGGGAGCTCGCGAGCACGGCAACGTGGTGGCCTTACAACGTGATGTTCTATGGCGAGAAGAGGCGTGCCGCAGGGCTCGCGAGCGTCTCCACAGCGGTCGCGCACAGGCGCAAGGGTTGCGTCGCCGCGCTGCTCTCGGATGGGCTTGTCAGAGCGCGCGAAGAGAAGCTCGCCTGGAGCTTCGAGCACCCCTTCGATCCTCGCTACTACGCGCGCTTTGGCTGGGAGACGGTTCGCAATGGCAACCTCTTTCGCGTCCCGACCGAGCACCTCTTCACGCGGATTTCCTCGCACACCACCATGCGCCAGGTCGATCCTGACGACGAGAACAACCGCGCTCGATTTGCCGAGATTCACGCAGCGTTCGCAACGCCTTACAACTTCATGATGACGCGCGATGACGGCCTGCGAGACACCTGGGAGATGTTCTTTCATGGCGCCATCTGGCAGGAAAATCACCGCGTCAACGTGTTCCTCGGAGAACACGCTTACGCCATCCTCCAGATGCAGCGAGGCCCAGAAGGGCAGGTCGTCGATGTGATCGATTATGCCTATGACGCTCCGGCTGGTCGCCAGGAGCTCTTTAATTTGCTCGGGCAGTTCCATGGTCAGAGCCAGTTTATCGATATCTTGCTCCCCAGCGATGATCCGCTAACCATGGATTGGTGCACGTTCGCGGCAAAGCATCCGAACTCACTCCAGGCGCGTATTGTCGACGTGATCGAAGCCCTCCAGATGACGCGACCCGAACAGGCGGTATCCTTCACGCTCGATGTCGAGGACACCTTCTGTGATTGGAACAACGGTGTCTTCGAGGTCGACGCCAGCCCGACAGGCACAGCGGCTCGGGCGACCACGAAGCGCGCGGATATCGAACTTGGCGTCGGCACGCTCGCGCGCATTTTGAGCGGGTCGCTCGATGTTTACAACGCTGTGAGATGTGGTCTCGTGGGCGGAGATGAGGGTGCCATCAAGGCGCTCGGTTCGCTCGCTACACACGCCTGTCACTTGCCCACCGCCGATTACTTCTGAAAGGAGCGCATCATGCGCACTCACACGTTATTGCTCGCCGTCGCATCGTGTCTGACGCTCGGTTGTACGAAGCAGACCAAACAGGATCCTGCTCCTGACGATACCGTGCTGTTCGAAGCCCCTGTCGAGGACGCGGCAGAGTTCGACAATGGCGAACCTGCGCCTTTCGAACTTCACGCTCACGGGGCCACGCAGCATCACATCGGGCGATTTATCACGCAGCTCGACAAGGATCGCGGCTTCCTCCTCGCCGAGCGAGCGCCCTTGCAACGTCATCAACGCGTGTTCAAGGCAGACAGCGCCGAGGATCTACGCGAGCAAATCCTGTCGATGTTTCGCTGCATGGAGCACGAGGGAAATCAGCTCTGCACCACCGCGCCGATGCTCCCGCCCGGTCAACCTGAAGCGCTGGACGTAGGGACATCCCAGGATATCAACCTCGACCTCGAGCGCGTGCGCATGTCCAACCTGCTCGTGTTGCTCAACAGCATCCTCGGGTATCCGATCAAGACCGATATGGAGAGCGCTGCGGAGGTCGTCGTGACCACCGCGACATATCGCACCGACGTGAAGTCGCTGTTCTCACAGCTCTTGTGGTTGACCGAGGCGAGCGTCGAGAAGGTGGATGGCGCTCTCGCCGTCTCTTATGACGCGAGCAAGGCGTCGCCGAGTACGAACCAGGCGCAGGAGCTCCCCAGAGTTTTCCGCACCTGCGGTGAGAGGATGCAGGAGATGAGCGTGTTCACGTGCACCGCGCGTGACGAGCTCTCGTTGGTGGGCGTGCTCGTCAAACCAGACGAACAAACAGGTGAGCCGTTTCACATGGCGATGATCACATGTAACGACACGTTCGGGGTGATCCAGCGCGAGGGGAGCATGGAGCTCTCGATGGGAGAGGGCTGTACGCCGGAAGAGCGCATCGGTTATCGCATCGCCAGGATCGAGAAGGACCGCGTCCTGTTTATCGCGCTCGAAGATGAAAACCGAAGGTTCGAGCTTCGAGCATCACGTTGAAACCTCCAGGCGAGCAGACGCATCCAACAGAGCCTCCTCGCCGCAAGGATCGCGAGCCATGAGAAAAGAAGACATCATCACCATCGCCTCGATACAGGACGCGCTCGCTGCGTTCGAACCCGAGAAGTTGCCTGATCCTGACAAAGTCTGGCAGCGCGCCTCGGTCGCCATGATCTTTGCCGGGCCGCGTGATAACCCCTCGCTCTGCTTTATCAAGCGCGCAGACCGCGAGGGCGATCGTTGGTCCGGGCAGATGGCTTTTCCTGGCGGGCGCGCCAGCAAGGAAGATGCTGACCCGATCGAAACGGCTATCCGTGAGACCTCGGAAGAGGTCGGCATCACGTTGAGTACAGAGCAGGTCATCGGCAAGCTCTCCGAAGCGCCGCTACACAGACATGGCAGCAGCTTTTATGGCGTCCTCTCGCCGATCTGCTTCTACATCGGTGAAGAACGCCCGACGTTTGTTCTGGAAGAGAGCGAGGTCGCGCTGGCGTTCTGGATTCCGATCAATCAACTCTTCGATCACGAACGCCGCGCGACGCTCGACTGGGAGGTCGATGATGGCGCCAGGACGCTCACATTCCCCGGCATCTCACACGAGGGCGAGATTATCTGGGGATTGACCTACCGTGTGTTGGAGGTCTTCACAGAGCGTCTGGGACTCCATGGTGTGATGATTCCCTTGCCAAAGCTCGACGCATGATGACTCCAGATCGCTACAGACGTCACTACAGCGAAGCCTTCGAACGAGCATCTTTCCCTTATCCTTACGGGGGTTATGATGAGTTGCTCGACGAGGTGTTCTCTCGCGCGAGCCTCCAGAAACCTTCGGCGGTGCTCGATCTCGGCGCCGGCGAGGGGAACCTCACGGCGACGTTCCTCGCCGCAGGCCATGAGGTTTGTGCGCTGGAGAGAGATGAGGATCGACTCGCCACGCTCGAACAGCGATTTCCCGAGATCAGCTCGTATCATCTGGACCTGGAGGGTGATGAGTTGCCCGCGTTGCCGGGAGCATCTGGACGGTTTGGCGCGGTGGTGAGCAGCTATTACTTGCACCGATTTCCCTGGGAGAAGAAGCTCGCCATCATCGAGCAAATCTTTGCCAGGTGGCTCACGCGCCGAGGACCGATGGTGATCGGAGACCTCTCGTTCGAGACGCGAGGAGCGTTGGAAGAGGGTAAAAGAACGTGGTCAGATGTGTGGGTAGAGGAGCGTCACTGCTGGGTCGCGGATGAAGCGCGCGAAGCGCTCGTCTCGCTCGGTTACAAGGTCTCATACAGCCAGATCGGACCATGCGCGGGTGTTTACAGGTTGACGCACAAGAAGCGGTGAGACATTTCGCCGCATGTTCAGCGAGCGAACACCTGTGCAGAGTGGTCTTCGTTTTCGTTTACCTCGCCATTCGAGGACGCCATGTTTATTGACCTTCCCACCATTATTGCCGCCACAGAAGCCGCAGATCTCGGCTCCAAGAGCACGATCGTGATCGTGTGCAACATCATCTTCTTCGGCCTGGTCGCTTCGATCGCTGTCGTCGCCAAGTATTTTCCCTCCTGGGAGAAGCAGCAGATCGAACGACAGCAATCGCTTCGAGAGGAACGACAAACCAACCTGGAGAAGGATTGAGTCGCGCGCGCTCCTCAGCTAAGGTCACGGCTTTCCGTTGCCCGCACCAACACATAGAGGAGCACGCATGTACGATCGTTCCCGACACGCCTTTATCATTTGCCTGGCTGCCGTGATCACGCTCGCGGCTTGTGGCAAGAATAACGACGACAACAACATCGCGAATAATGACACCACGCCTGTGGATCTGGATATGTGCTGCACAGCAGACATGAACCAGAACAATGGCGGGGGTGATATGGGCCAGGACATGGCGACGCCGGAGGATATGCCGGCGGACATGGCTGATGAACCCGATATGCCCATCGACGAGACCTTGCGCATCGCGGGTCTCTCGGCGCCAGTGACGATCCGTCTGGATGCTGCCGGGGTGTTGTTTATCGAATGCGCGACCGACGAGGATTGCTTCGCCGCGCAAGGCTACATGCACGCCAAGCACCGCATGTTCTCGATGGATTTGCTGCGTCGTCAGACACGAGGCAAGGTCGCCGCAGGGCTCGGTTCTCTGGCGCTCGATTCGGACAAGGCGTTTCGCCAGATCATGACCACGCGCGATGGCACGCCGCTCGAGGATGCCTACGCCTCGCAGCTCGATGACCAGACGCGCAGCGTGCTCGAAGCATACGCGAGCGGTGTGAACGCGTTCCTCGATGACGCTCGCGCTGAACGCAAGGGCGCCGTGCTCAGCTCGGAGTATGACTTCCCGCTCCTGAGCCCCGAGATCGAGCCATGGACTGTCCAGGACACCATCGCCGTTTATATGCAGCTCGCGTATCAGCTCGGTGAGACCTCGGACGAAGATCTCTTCCGCACCGAGGCGATCGAGACGTTGGGCAGCGATGCTGTCAGCGACATCTTCACCATGCGCACGGGCACCACCGCGTCGGTGTTCGAATCTGCGGGTATCGACGCCACTCAGTCACTGAAGAAGCCAGGTGTGCGAGGGATTTCACCCGAGCGTATCCAGGAATTCAAGCGCTCGAAGAGCGCGATCCAGTCGGCGAGGAAGACGCTCGCGGATGCGACATCGTGGGTGCTCGGGCCTCCTTCGCAAGCGCAGGGCTCGAACAACTGGGTGCTCGATGCATCGCGCACGACCAACGGGAACCCGCTGCTCGCGAACGATCCTCACCTGACGCTCAACAACCCTGCCATCTGGTACTACGTGGTCCTCGACGCCAAAACCAATGGGAACGGCTCGATCCACGTGGCGGGCGCATCGATCCCGGCTGTGCCGGGGATCGTCGTCGGTCACAACGGCTCGGTGGCCTGGGGTACGACGACCGCGCGCCTGGATATGTCGGACGCGTATATCGAGACGCTCAACGATGATGGCACGGCGGTGATTTTCAATGGCAACGAGGTCCCGCTGGTCCAGAAAGAATTCACCTTCGAGGTCTATCGAGGTCAGCCCGTGACCGAGGTCTTCGAGTGGGTTCCTCACCACGGGCCGCTCATCAGCAAGGACGTCGCGAACAAGCGCGGCATCTCGGTGCGTTGGGTCGCGCACGAGGCTGGCGATGACCTGAACTTCTTCGTGAAGTTGATGCTCTCGCAGAATGCTGGCGAGGCGCGCACCGCGCTCCAGAAGATCCGCACGCTCAACCAGAGCTGGGTGCTCGCGGACACCGCTGGCGAGATCGCGTGGTACCCGCACTCCTATATCCCCAAACGACCCTTTGGCTCGCTGGAGACGCCGAACTGGCTCGCGCTCCCGGGTGATGGCAGCGCCGAATGGGACGGGTTCATTTCGGGCGACGATATCCCACACGTGGTCAACCCCGCCTCGGGTTATGTGACGACCGCAAACGGTGACTTCGATGGGAGTTACACCGATGGCGACCCCTTCAACGACGGGCACACGGTGTGGCAGTTCTACCCGACGCAGGGCTTCCGAATGCAGCGTATCATCGACCTGATGGACGATTTTGGCGATGCACACACGGTCGATACGATGCTCGCCATACAGGCCGACACGATGATGATCTATGGAGAATCACTGACGCCGGAGCTGTTGGCGACCACAGAGGGGCTGCAAGATGTGCTCTCGGATGACGCGAAGGCGGTCGTCGAGGCGCTCGCCAACTGGAACTACACGTGTCCCACTGGCTTGGATGGCTCGGACCCTGAGATGTCTCCTCCTTCCGATCAGCCATTGCTGGCAAACGAAGCGGTCGGTTGCGCCATCTTCCACGTGTTGTTGACAAACCTCGCGGCAGAGATCTTCGATGACGAGCTGAACGCGATCGACGAGTACGATGCGCGCGCGAGCTGGTACGCGCTGCAACGCGCGGTGCACCAGATCTTCACCGCGCCAGAGACGATGGTGAACGGCGAAGCCTACTTCGATGATGTGCGCACGGCCAACGAGGTCGAGGATCGCGCCGCGATCGTGGCGCGCGCATTCGAAGCGAGCGCCGACGAGCTCGAGTCGCTGTTCGGCTCGAAAGAAGCCGATGACTGGCGATGGGGCCGCATTCACACGCTGGCGCTCGACAGCTTCTTCTCGATGGCTGGAATCAATGACTACAACGAAGGTCCATGGGCAAACGATGGCGGCTTCGAGACCGTCGATGTGGCGCCACCGGATCGTTTTGGCAACTTCGAGAACTACTCGCACAACTACGGCGCATCGCTTCGCATCGTCATGGAGATCGACGCCGAGAACGGGATCTCGACGCACTATCAATTGCCCGGTGGGCAGGTTCACCTGCGCGATGATCCTCGCTACCTGAGCCTGGTGGATGACTGGCTCGCCAACACCGCGCGCGTGCTGCCTTACACGCTCGAGGATGTCGAGGCTGACACCGACGAGACGTTCACGATCGAACCTGTCCAGTGAGTTTTCACTCGCGGCCTTCTTCCTGAAGAAGGCCGCGAGAACCCGCCCGTGCACACTCGTTCAAGTGTAGGAGAACCTGAAATCACAGCGCTTTTCACCCGTGGCGAGCGTGCCTGTGCGTTCGAGGTGCACTGGCGAATCTTCGCGCTCGAAGAAGACCGAGTCTGCGGCGCAGAACATGGCGGCGAGGTGGGGGCGGCCGAGCTGGTGGGTGAGCTGGACAAAGCGGCACTGGCCGACGTCGAAGCCGAGCTGTTCGTCCTCGGCGTGAATGGCGTCGACCTCGGCGTTAAAGAAGGCGCCGACGGCGCCCTCGATATATGCCTCTCGCTCGGTTCGCGACGCCTCGTGCCAATCATTCATATCGGGCAGTGGCAGGAAGCTCTGGATGAACCGGGCGCCGGTCTCAGAAATCACCGCGAGCAAGAGCTCGAGTCGATCCTCCTCGGACATCGAGAGCGCGCGCTCGAGCGCCATGTCGAGTGATACTGCCGCGCGGAGTTGGTGCCGCACGAGGCGCTCTCTCTCTTGTGGCCAACCTTCGGGTGAGAGCGCAGCGAGGGGATCCTCGAGTGAGACGCGCGCGTAGGCGGCCATCACTTTGAGGAAGGAGGTTGGCGCGAGGTGTTTTCTCAAGACCTCGATCGCGGCGGGCATCCCTCGGGTCAGATCGAAGCGCACCAGATCGCGTCGCCTCACGGCGACAGCATCAGGGAGGTTCGAGCCTTGGCGATCGTCGGGCATGTTCAGAGTGTCTCGGCTTTGAACGTGTCGCACTTCTCCACGTCGCCATGCTCGAAGCCCATCTTGAACCATCGCACGCGCTGGGCGGCGGAGCCATGGGTGAAGCTCTCGGGCATCACGCGACCTGTGGCGCGCTTTTGCAGGGTGTCATCGCCAATGGCGGTCGCGGCCTGGAGCCCCTCTTCGACGTCCCCTTTTTCGAGCATGTCGCGCTTTGCCTTGGCGTGGTGTGCCCAGATGCCAGCGTAGCAGTCGGCCTGAAGCTCGAGCTTCACCGAGAGCTTGTTGGCCTCTTCCTTTGGCAACCCGCGCTGCTTCTTGTGAACCTCCATCGAGGTCCCCATCAGGTTTTGCACGTGGTGCCCGACCTCGTGCGCGATGACGTAAGCCTGCGCGAAGTCTCCCGGAGCGCCATACTTCTTGTGCAGATCCTCGTAGAACTGGAGGTCGATGTACGCCTTCATATCACCGGGGCAATAGAAGGGGCCGACGGCCGCTGTCTGCCTGCCGCACGCGGATGCCACGGCGTCGTCGAAAAGGACGAGCTTTGGCTCCTTGTAGGTCTTTCCCTGCTTCTTGAAGATCTCATTCCAGGTCGTCTCGGTGTCAGCGAGCACCACGGAGACAAAGTCTGCCAATCGATCTTCTTCGGGATCGGTCTCGGGCTTTTCGCCATCCTTTGCGGGCGCGTCGGTGCCCTGACTCTCGGCGGCCTTTTGATTGATCGCCTGGGTGGTCTCGACCACCTTCTTGGGTTCGATCCCGACGATCAGCCCGATGATGACGAGCACGACGGTGCCGACACCGCCGATGACGACCTTGCCCTTGCCTCCGCCTCCGCCACGACGATCCTCGACGTTCGCGCTACGCTCTTTATCTTCCCACCGCATGACCGCTCCTGGTTGGCATTCATTATCTCTCGAGGGAGTGATTGTCTTAGCGGAAATCACTCGCCGATTGCAACATCACGCGGCGAATACACGGTTTATCCACTTTAGCCAGGGTTGTGTTTTTTGCGATGGAACGGAAGAGGTGCATGGGCTGGCGCGTCCAGGCGATCTGGCACGAATTTTTCAAGAAAGGCCAGCTACCACGCCTTGCAGGATAATTATCGACAGGCCAACGTGATGGCAGTGTTAGAAAAATTCGTGCCAGATCGCCTGGGTTGTTTGCTCGGGTGGTTCGCGTACGAGACCACGACCGAACGAGTCACCATGGGATACCCGCTCGACGACGCGACGCTGGTCTGGGCCAGGACCTTGAGGCACGCGCCTCAACGCAGTGATTCTCTGCCCGTCGTCAGGTTCAACGCAGCCGCGGGGACATTGAGCTGGGTCGCCTTCTTGCTCGATGATGGGAGCGAGTGGGTCGGCGCCTTTGGCGCAGGACCCTTGAGTCAGGCACAAAAGGTCGAGCGCTGCCCCGACAAGAGGCACGCCTTTGTCATCGCCAGAGGTCAGGGGTATTTGCTGAATGTCGCAGACCGAAAGCTCGAGATGATCACTCAGGAAGAGCGCCTGACCGATGTCGTGATCGGCCCGAGGCATCCCTGGTTTGTCGCCGTGAGCAGCTCTCACATCTACCTCTACACGGCCAGAGAGCGCATCTATCGCTCCAAACGTTCGTTCGACGCGCTGGTGCTCGATGATTGCGACGAGGAGATCGTGCAAGGGCGTTGTCTACGCGAAGGCATCTGGCGAGCGTTCGCGCTCGATATCAACGCGCTCCAGCTCACGCTCGGCCAGCATGTCGTGACCACGCCGCGCGGTTATTGAACTTGGCGTTTTGCTCTTTGGCGAGGGTTTTTCAGAGTGCACCCCCCGCACCCCCCGCGGCCCTCGCTGTCGCTCGTCCGCGGCCCCCCTGTACCTCACTGACGTTCGGGAGGGGGGCAGACTTGGCGTTGATTGGTCGGCTTTTGGCTCGCAGGGTGGCTTGTTGTGGGTCGTGCAGAAGGTGTGACATGCCCCCCGCGCCTCGCTTCGCTCGGCGCTGCCCCCCAGAGGTGGGCTTCTTGTTGCAGGTTGTGCAGAAAGCGAGGACATGCCCCCCGCGCCTTCGGCGCTGCCCCCCGGAGTGGGGCGAGACAGGTGGCTTTTTCCACGTTGGTGTTTTGCGCCAGGGCGCTTCGAGATCTGCAATGAGTTTCATGAGGGTGCCCACGCGAACCTAGACGCTCAAATCCTCGCCAAGAAGCCCACCAAACTTGGGGGGCAGCGCCGCAGGCGCGGGGGGCGTGTTCCCGCATTCCGCAAGACCGACGTCACACGCGGGCCACCAACCGAGCACCCAACGCCAAGTCTGCCCCCCTCCTGAGGCGTAGCCGAAACACAGGGGGGCCGCGGACGAGCGATAGCGAGGGCCGCGGGGGGTGCGAGGGCCGCGGGGGGTGCGAGGGCCGCGGGGGGCGCTTTCTGCAAAACCGCCGCTACAAGCAAAACGCCGACCGCCGAACCTCAACGAAGACCCTGAAGCCTCTCCCAGAGCGCCTGCATATCATCAGGAACCGGCGCTTTAATCTCCAGCGGTTCGCCAGTGACGGGGTGCTCGAGCGAGAGTTGCAGCGCGTGCAACATCACACGGGAAATCTTTAGTGATTGTAAAGACTTCGGCCCATCGTAAAGCTCATCACCGAGGATGGGCGCGCCGAGTAGTGAGAGATGCGCTCGGATCTGATGCCTTCTTCCAGTGTGAAGGTTAGCGCGAACACGGAGCGCCATCGCGCTCTCTTCGAGAACCTCGAACGAGGTCTTGGCGAAATCTCCTCCGGCGTACACCTCGACCATTCTCGGCTTCTCGCCGCTGGTGTTCTTGTCCAGTTTCAGATGGTTATCGAAGCTTTCAGGGATCGGTTTATCCCCTCTGAGCGTGAGCGCGATGTAGCGTTTATCGACGCGGCGTTTTTGAAAGCTCTGCGAGAGCCCTTTGTTGGCCTTCTTGTGCTTTGCCAGGATCAACACACCAGAGGTCTCGAGGTCGAGGCGATGGTGCATGGCGAGGTAAGGCTTGTCGCCATCCCGAACGCTCAAAAAGCGAGTGAGCGCGGCGATCAAATGATCCCTGTTGGGATCGCGTGTGCCCTGACTGAGCAAACCGCTCGGCTTGTTCACCGCGATCACCCAATCGTCTTCAAACAGGATCTGTTCGGAGGTCAGCTGGAGCATGGAGGTCTTTTATGTCGGATTTAGAATCGGAAGATCAGGCGCGCGATGCGAATGACAAGCTCGATAAACAACATCACGAGGAGCTTGAGCAGCTCGATGAATCCGCCCGTCATGATCGCCAGAATGACCACCGCGACGACGAGGATGCCGAGGATGGTCATCTGCTTTGGCGTCAACTGAGGCAGCCGCTTGTAGAACTTCTCTGGTTTCTCTTCGGGTTCCACGCGAGCGCCTCATCCTTGGTGGGGTCCTCTTCTCGAGGATGAAGAGTCCAGGGCGCAATTGCAAGATCACTCCTCGAGCTTGCGCGGTGGGACCCCCTCCATATCAGGCATGTCGACGGCAAGGGGGAGCCCACTGGTAGGATCGAACGGTGCGCCTTCGGGCTTGGCCATCTCGCTCAACATGCGGATATCCTGTTGGATGAGCATGAGCTGGTTGCGGATCGAGCTGTTGGTCGGATCGTGCGCCAGCAACGTCATCATCACGTGCTCCGCTTCCTCGAGGTGGCCCATGTTACGGAGCTTCTCCGACTGCAACGTGAGCTCGATGGTCGCTCGGCTGATCACGCGATCCTTGTCCGGGTGGCTCTGGAAGACGGAATCTGGCGAGATCTCGTTGAGGACTGTGAGCGCCTTCATGTGCTCGCTCTTCTGCGAGAGGTCGAGCGCGAAGTCGAGGTGCACGCGGTTCAAGCGCTCCCTGTTGGCGCGTTTGACGATCTGCTGGACCTCGCTCACCTCGGAGGGAGTAAGCTTGGCGCGCTCTTTCTCCATCGACTTGACCTCCGCCAGAAGCTCGTCGATCTCGCCGCGCTCGAGCATCTCGGGCAACCGCTTCTTTCGCTCGCGTAGAACCGCCAACTCGCGATCATAATCCGTGATCACCTCGTCTGGAACGTTTGGCTTCTTTGGAGGATCATCGAGGTAAATCGCGCCCACGGCGATGGCCGCCACGATGATAGAGGCGAGCGTGATGACCACGTATGGAAGTGGCGATCGAGAGATGATGATCACGCCATCATCATCTTCCTCGGCTTCTTTGGATGATTCATCAGCATCCTGCTCCGCCGAGGTCTCTGTGACAGGTTTGGTCGACGATTCCTCTAACTCCTCGCCAGCCACCTCGCCTTCATCAGGGAGCGTCGATGTCTCGTTGGAGCTGCTATCACGGGGAGGAGGCTTAGTCTGATTCGGAGGTCGGTCGGGAACTCTGGCGCTCGGTAGAGGTTGTCCGTTGCTATCCGCGAGCAATGTGACCGCCTCACGGACCTTTTCTTCCTCCAGTGACTCGACATCCATCGTCGGTGCGTGCGCCACCTGGTATTCGTCGGTGCTGAGGCGTCGTTGTCCGAGTACAGGCGTGACCTGTTCGTTGAGATGCGCGCTCGAGTCATGATTCGGATTGAGCGAAGTCCTGTCATCACGCGGTGATACGAGCGGGACGTGCTTGACGTCCACGCTCTTGAGCGCGTCGGCGAACGCGAAACCATCCTCGATCCGCGTCGTGTACTCGAGCGCGAGCGCCGCGCGCAAAACCTCGCCGAGCGGCGATTCGATCAACCGCGTGGGGATAAACAAATCACCGCGCACGTGCTGGAACATCGCCGCGACAGGTTCCGGGTGCGTGACCACCGGCGCGCCCATCAACATTTCGACGAGGATCAACCCCATCTGATACACATCGAGCGCGGGCGTGGTGATCTGATTGGTCGAATACTCGGGCGCCATGTAATGCGGCGTCCCGAAGGCGCTGTCGGTGCGGGTCAGGCGCGAGGTATCCGTGCCGACCTGTCTGGCGACGCCAAAGTCGAGGATCGAGAGCTGCTCGTGGCGCCGCTCGGGGTGCTTCAAGAAGAGGTTCGAGGGCTTGAGATCCTTGTGCACGATCCCCGCTTCGTGCGCACACCCCAAGCCCTCGAGCGCCTGGATAAACAATGGCAACAAGCGCTCGGGTGGCATCGGACCGTGCCGCCTCATGTGCTGCTCGAGGTCCCAACCCTCGAGCAGCTCCATCACCATGTAAGGCGTCTCCTTGTTGTCGATCACGCCCACATCGTAGACATCCACGATGCAGGGGTGCTTGACCTGGGCGGCGAGCTTTGCCTCGCGTTGAAAGCGACGGATGTAAGCAGGGCGTTGTTCCTCGTCCGAGGTCGTGCGTTCGAGATCGATGACCTTGATGGCGACGCGACGCTCGACCTTGACGTCGCTCGCTTCATAAACCACCGCGAAGCCGCCCGCGCCGAGCTTGCGCGAGATCTCGTAACGCTCGCCGAGCACCGTCCCCGGCGTCAGCTCGCTCGAGGTACGCTGTGATTCTCTGGAGTGGTGCGCCTGACGCCAGATCGAGTCGAACTCTTCGAGCAGCGAGAGGGTCTCATCGGGCTGGACAAAGACGATGTGAGCGCGCGCGTCGAGCTGCGCGAAGAAGAGACGCGCGAGGATGTCCGAACCGTTGAAGTCATGAACGTCGAGATCGATCTCGTCAGCGATGTCCTCGATCTTTGCCTCGGCGACATCCCTGGCTTCGCTCGAGATAAAGAGCAGATGCCGTTTGGCGGAAGGATCGATCTGGCAAAACTCGCGGAATCGTTCGAGCTGTGCAGGCAATGCCTCGGCGTCGAGCTGCAAATGAAACGCATCATCGAGGCCACCGATCGCCCACAGTGAACCGACCTCGCTCTCGAAGACTTCGCGCTCCTGGGCAGGCAAGGCGCTGTGGACATTCATCCCCGAGATAAGCATCGCGAGCAGGAAGTGCACGCCGTCGCCACCACGCGTGATGGTGGTGAGTTGAGGATCGAGATCGACGAAGCTCGGTTGGCGGCCGAAACCAGCGGGGAGAGGCCAGGGCTCACCCCGCACCTCGAGCCACTTTTGCGACAGGCTCTCGAGAGAGAAGGGCTCTCGAGGCAGGAAGCGTTCAGCACGATCTCCAACGAACATCCGATAGGCCGCGCGCGCACCATCTGCCGCTCCAAAGGGAGTGACAAACTGCGGGAAGGACAGCTGCAGCGGGGGATAGACCGCCTGCGATTGTCTGGCCGATCGGTCGGACTTCATCAGAAACTCATGCTCCACTCCAAAAACATCGCTGCCCTGCCATTTTGCTCGAAACCCAATCATAAGGAGCGATCAGGGCAAGTCCCATCATGGCTCTACGGGGAGAGCGTTGCAAGCATGCGACTGCTCGGGAATAGGAACCAACAAGAGGGCACTTAATCATCCCGATGCGGCGAGGATCTTTTGTCATGGTTGCTCCTCGCCGCAACAATTCGAAACATCACCAACCATGCATCTATGGGTAAGCCATGACTTGTGAGGTCTCCATGCGTCGCGCACACGCGCGATGTGCACACTGGACTCGATGATTCTGTGAATGTGGCGTCGTGACATGCGACGCCGCCATCAAACGAGTCACGATCACGACGGCACCGAGCGCGTTTTATTCAACCACAGCGCCGTGCACGTCTGGCACAGGTGTGCTCTGTCACGCCTGTCATGGAGCATAAAAAATGAAGCAAGCAATCGTACCCATGAAGACGGTCTTCGACATGGAGACCCAGGATCCCGACGACTACCTCACGCTCTTGCTGCTGCTAGGACACCCGATGGTGAACCTCGTGGCGGTGACCATCACGCCAGGCTCTGCCTATCAGGTGGGGCTCGTCAAGCGCACGCTGGCGATGTTCGGGCGGCAGGATATTCGCGTCGGAGCGAATAACATCGATCACCCCAAACCATGCGTCTCGGGCTGGCACGAGCGCGCCTATGGAAGCATCACTCCTGACGGCGAGGCGGAGGAAGCTGGCGCCTTGCTCGCCGAGGTTTGCGACGCCGAAACGACCTTGATCACAGGCGCGCCGCTAAAGAACCTCGGCGAGGCGATGAAGCACAAACACTTCACGCTCGGGCGTTGGGTCGCCCAGGGTGGTTTTGCCGGAGAGGGTGTCGTCCCACCGGAGAAACAGCTCCCGAAGTTCAAGGGGTTAAAGACGGTCGCGACGTTTAACTTCAATGGCGCGCCCAAAGCTGCGTTGCAAGCGCTGGAACACGACGGGATAGGGGAGCGCTGGTGCGTCTCCAAGAACGTCTGCCACGGGGTCGTCTACACCGAGCGAGTCCACCAGTGGCTCGAATCTCGCGCCGAGGGTGTGCGTCACCTCGAGATGATCTGGCAAGGGATGGAGACTTATCTGGCGAAGAAACGCTCTCGCGCGGCGTTTCGACAACGCGCGTTGACCGAGGCGGATCTGGGCACGATCTCCGAGGTGCGTCTTATCCCTCGAAGCAAGGGCAGCGCGGCGAGAGTGATAACCCTCGAGGACGCTCTCGCCGAGGCAAAAGAAGCGAGGTTGGATCTCGTGACCCTCGACGATCGTCAGTCGCCATGCGTGGTCAAGGTGGGTGTCGCGCAGGCACCCCCGAGCGAGCCGGTCGAATATGGCAAGAAGTTTCACGATCCTCTGGCGGCGTGTTGTGCCATCGACACGAGCATTGGCGAGTGGGCCGAGGTGGAATTGTACCGGGAGCGCGGGCTGTGGGGATCGCGAATAAGACCAGGATCGGGGACGAGGATCATCGTGGATTATGATCACGAGCGCTTCCTGGAGGTTTTGTCGATGCGTCCGGTGTGACACGACGGTGACACGGCCGCGCGTAGATGCTACATAGCGAGGGATGAGATCGCTGGTGCCGACTTTGGCCGACACGCAACGTTCCCCTCGAGCACGAAAAATGAGGGCGAGCCGCGGCGAGTTCATACGTGTGAACTCGCCGCGGCTC
>Ga0208061_100217_pt1 | contig 18927 bp, 11 predicted proteins | sample DeeseametaMP0555_FD_184209 | JGI IMG/M metagenome (GOLD analysis project Ga0208061, IMG submission 184209) | Marine microbial communities from the Deep Atlantic Ocean - MP0555 (SPAdes) | ecosystem: Environmental > Aquatic > Marine > Oceanic | place: South Atlantic Ocean | collected 2011-01-23 | reverse complement strand
CGTTCGCCAGTCGCGCTCGAGCTCTTCTCTTCCCTGCGCGGGCGTGCGCACCGCGTGACTGAGCTTTGCCCGGGTGACGCGGCAGTGGCGCATCCATTGCTCGATGACTTCGGAGGTCTCGGGCGCCTCGATGAGCGTGGGGTCATGCACCTCGATCAGGATATCCAGGTCACTCCCGAAGCTGAGCTCCTGGCGCCCATAACCACCGAGTGCGTAGATCGCGCAGGCCTCGAGTAAGTTCGGGGGCGCGTCATGACGCCAGACCTCGAGTAACCACGCGTCGGCGGCTGCGGAGAGCATCCGGCAAACCTCCATGGCGTCCGCGCGCGCGCCGCGATCAGCGAGCGCTGCTGCGCGCGCGTCCTCGATCGCGAGGGCGTGGCGTTCTGCTGCGGCCTTGATTTTGGCGGGGAGATCCTCTGGCAAGTTCGCGCTCATGGCGGTAAGACTCCTGACGACGGATCGATACATCGCCAGCGAGCATAACATGAATGGACAGGAACTGCGTCGTAGCGCAGCGATCGAACCCATAAAGGGGATCTTCAAGACGACCCCAGAAGACTTCGAGGTCGAGGAGGTGCCAGCCTACGAGCCATCCGGCGAGGGGCCACACCTTTATCTGTGGGTCGAGGAGCGCGACGCGTCGGCGAACTGGGCGTTGCGCCAGATCGCGAAGTATTTTGGCGTGGACAAGCGCGATATCGGGCGCGCGGGGTTAAAGGATCGTCAGGCGGTCACGCGCCAGTATTATTCGCTCCCGCGACACGATGTCGACGAGAGCCTCCTCGAGAGCCCCCCCATCGAGGTCAACGATCAGATCAAGGTCCTCCGCGTGAGCGCGCACCAGAACAAGCTGCGCCGTGGGCACCTCAGGGGGAACCTCTTCGGGATCACGATACGACTCGCGGAGAGCGAGGATCTGACGAGCGCGCTCGAGCGAGCTCGTCAGATCCTCGCTCTCTGCTCGGAGCAGGGGGTCTTGAACCTGTACGGCGAGCAACGATTTGGCGCCGCTGGAGACACGGGCGAGCAAGGTTTTGCCTTGCTCGCCGGGACGGCGGACAAAAAGCTCCAGAGCAAGATCAAGCGAGACCGCTTCTTGAAGCGCCTGGTGCTCAACGCGGCGCAGAGCGATCTGTTCAACGCGGTCGCCTTCGAGCGTCAGGCGCGAGGCGCCCTGAACCAGGTGTGGGAGGGGGATGTCTTGAGCAAGCGCGAGAGCGGCGGTGTGTTTGTCTGCGAAGATCCCGAGACGGATCAGGCGCGCCTCGACGATGGAGAGCTCGTCCTGGCCGGTCCGATGTTTGGCCCAAAGATGGTGCAGGCGACGGGGCAGATGGGGGAGCTCGAGGAGAAGATCCTCGCGGCGCGCGGGCTGGCGATTTCAGACTTCGAGAAGTTCCCAAAGCTTTGCTCGGGGACGCGTCGTCCGATGCTTGTCTGGCCAGAGAATGTCGATGTCTCGGCGTTGTCAGAAGAACACGCGCTGCGCGTCAGGTTTTTTCTTCCTTCAGGAAGTTACGCCACGATAGTATTAAGGGAGTTGCTGTCCCCAATAGATGGTGCTGAATTCGAGCAGTCACCTTGATGATAAACCGCGCGGTTCGGTTTTGTTGAAGTTGGTCTGCAAACAAGAGCAAGGAGGAAGTGACTCGTGAGTCGATATCCGATTCAAGCCATGTCACTCGAGGCGTTTGCCTCGTTGGTCGAACAGGTAGGGATGCCCATCGAGCTCGATGACTTCGAGCAATTGATCGAGCGCAAGCTCTTGCTCCCGCTCGAGGGAGAGCAGGAGGATGGCTCCCCCGAGTTTTGTTTGCTCCAGCTCTTCGGGTTGGCGCGCTATGTCGATGCGGTCACGGTCCTCCACCATCCCTGGTTGGGAGCGCCCGAGGACCTCGAGGGCGCCATCGATGAGGCGCGTCATGTCACCGTGCATTTGACCACGCTGGCCAACAGACTCCGCGGTGAAGCCGAGTTCGTGCGAAAGGAAGAGCTCGAGCAGCTCGTCCTCGAGTTCGAGCGAGAGCTCGAGCAGTCCAACCCGTTCGGCCCGCTCGCTGTGATTATCGACTTCGCGCGTCGCGATGTGATCGAGCAGTTGCGAGGGGCGGCGCGGTTTTGGGCCGAGATGCACTTTTGCGCGAGCGAGCTGTCTCGAATGGCTGATGAGCTCGCGCGCGGCGACCTCGCAGAGACCGCGCCGATGGGGCACGCGAGCGTCTCCGGGCTCGCCTCTCGCGGCCTGCGCACGACGCAGGATATGGAGGCGGTCGATACCGCCGCGCTGCGCTCGACCCTCGAGCTCGAGACGCCGGAAGAGGGCGATGCCGCGGATGCGAGCGCCACAGCCCCGGCCATCAAGACGGGGATCAAACCTCCGACCTCATCGCCTCGCGTGACCACCGAGATGGACGCCGTCGATCGCCCCGAGGGAGAGGCTGCGGATGCTTCCGCCGAAGAAGGAGAGGGGGACCAGGAGGAAGAGGGCGCCAACCCATTCAAGCGCGATGCGTCGCAGTCGACCTCGAGCAATTCGGATCTCCAGCACAGGTTGGAGGCGCTGCGCAACCTCGATGGCAGGCGCGCGCGCGCATCCTCGATTGGCGCCAAGGCGATCGCGCTCGCTCAGGCCAAGGCCGAGGCCGAGGCTGATGATGACGTCGAAGAGGAGGGCGCGGTCCCTGAGTCAGCGCAGGTGTTCGACGAGGAGACCGTCGCCAGAGAGGTCTCTCCAGACGCCCTCGCCGAGACGGTGGGAGAGGGCGAAGAAGAAGATGCCGCCGCTCCTGATGGTGAAGAAGATGGCGAAGACAAGAACATCTTCGCCGTCGAAGAGAACACCTTCATCCTCGACAACGAGATCGAGGGCGAAGACGAGGACGCTGGAGAAGGCGGCGAAGAGTCGGACTCCGCTGGCAACAATGACGACGGCGATGACGACGGAGACGAGCTCGTCTCCGAGCAAGCGCAGGAGCCAGAGTCAGCGCCAGATCCTCGACCTGAAGAGCAGGCCGACCACGCGTCGATGGCCGAGAAGATCCAGGAGCTCAACCAGAAGCGCGAAGCGTATATGCGCGAGCAAAACTGGGAAGGGCTCGTCGCGCTCTATGAAGACGGGATCACCCTCTTCGAGGCGCAGGAGCGCCAACAGGTGCACCTGACGTTGGCCAAGCTCTACGAGCTCAAGCTCCAGGATAGCGCCAGGGCGTTCGAGAATATGACGGCGGCCTTCTCGCTCGGCGGGCCACGCGCGATCCAGGAGAAAATCATCGAGGCGATGCAGCGCTCGGGCGGTGGCGGCGCGCAAAAAGAGTCTTACCTGGCATGGCTCGAGGAGCAAGCCGGGGCGACAGACCTCGCGCCCGACTCCATGGAGCTGTTGCAGATGACTTGGTCGCGCCATCTGCGCGCCGAGGATCCTCAACGCGCGTTCTTCTCGTTCGCCTCTTATCTCGCGGACAACCCGGAGGAGCGCGCCAGCGAGAGCACGCTCGCCTTCTTCGAGGAGCTCGGCGAGGGCGTCGAGAACGAGGAGCTCTACGCGCTCTACGATGATCTTTTGGAGCAGGTGCGACGTGGCGAGACGCTGGCGTTGATTGGCGAAAAGGCTGGGATGCACGCGCTCGAGAACGCGGGTAACGCGCTCGCGCTAGGCTACCTCTCGAAGGCTTACGCCGCCGATCCATCACGCGAGCAATGTTATCACATCCTGGCGCAGCTCTACGAAGAGGAGGAGCGCTGGAGCGAGCTCGCGCTGCTGCACGAGCGTCGCGCGGTCTACGATCCATCGCAGGCCGAGGCGATGGCGGACGCGCTCCGAGATGCGCGCGCCAGGGAGCTCGAGAGCCCGGATGATTCGATCGCGTTCTTCACCGAGCACCTGGACGCAAACCCTGGGGACACCATCGCCAGGGATCGCTTGCTGCATATCTTTATGCATCACTCCAGGCACGCGGAAGCTTACGCGTTCCTCAACCGTCATATCGAGCAGCTCGAGAGCCCGGAGCAGCGCGCGCGCCTGCTTCAATCGATGGCGACCATCGCGCAGAAGCACCTCTACGCGCCCGAGGAGGCGGTGGTGCACCTCGAGGAGGCGTTGCGACTTGGCGGCGAGGATCGAGGCGTGCTCGAGGGGTTGATCGCGCTCCAGATCGAGCTCCAGCAATGGCCGCACGTGATCAAGGCGATCGAGCGCTTGACGGGGAGCTTCGAGCTGGAGAACTCGCAGCGTATCACCATGTTGATGAAAGGAGCCCAGGCCGCACGCCACGGGGCTGATCCAGAAGCGGAGCGCCGCTTCCTCGAGCATGTGCTCGCGCTCGAGCCTGCGCACACGCAGGCAAACGCAGCGCTCGCCGAGCTCGCAAACTAGACCTCGGTGTTGGCTTCGCTCGGGAATAGCACACGAGTGAAATGCCTTACCGACAAGGCGGCATGGCGTCGCGAAGACCGCGAGTTCTTTGACATGTATGGTCTTCCGTGCCTATGCTACGCTTGCCGTAAACCCCCTCGAATGGTGTGTTCGCTGTGAACGAGAAGCATCACACCTCTCATGAGGGTATGGCTTATGCCTCGGCAGCCCAGAGGAGGCCCCGTTGAAGCAGTGCCCGTCCTGCAATAACTTGATCGAAGAAGCACTCGCTGTGTGTCCACATTGTGGCCACGCTTTCGATAGTGAAGATACGTCCAAAAAAACGATGATGGGGATCCCTGGCGTCGACGCCAGCGCCCTTCGTTCCAAGAGCGAGAAGCAGCAAGCGAGCGCAGGTCGGAACACGATGTTCGGACTCCCTGCGCAGCGCGTTCAGCAGAACACTCCCGTACAGCAGCCCTCTCGCGCTGACCTCGACGACTACGATGATGGCGCGACACAGGTCGTCGCTGGCGATCTCGCCTCCGCGTTCGATTTTGGCGGGGATGGCCCCTCGCTTCATATCGCTCAGGATCAGCAACGAGGAGAGGAAGTCCGCACGACCTCTCCTGGCGGGCTCCCCTCGATCAAGTCCGCGCAGCAACAGCAGGACAAAACCCCCATGCCGCCGCGCGCGCCGGACCCCTGGGGGCTCGGGGAAGAATCGAGCAGCGAGGGGAACGACGCGACCGTCGTCGCCAGCGCCAACCTCTTCGATGGCACCGCCGAGCCCGATCCTCGCGAGCAGTCTGGATTCTCTCAATTCCGTGGCCCTGTCCACTCGGCGCCCAGAAAGCACGAGACGTTGATGGGGATGAACCTCGACGAGCTGACCGGCTCGGCGAGGCAAACGATGTTCTCGATGCCATCGCCGATGGGGGATGGTCTGAGCGAGGCGAGCGAGGAAGAAGAAGTCGACGCGCCGACGCAGGCGATGAGCGGGGCGGTCGCCAACGCTTTCCTCGAACAAGCCGAGGATGACAAGGCAAAGGAAGAGGATAACCGCCGCCGACTCCTCCAGAAACTTCGCAGCAACTCCAAGTCCTCAGAAGAGAAGAGCGAAGAGAGCGGCAGCGAAGAGGCCGTGCGCTCGACCATGTTCGGGATCCCGAGCATCGACCTCGACGCGCACTCCGAGCCCACAGCAGCTCACTCCGACGTCGATGAGGTCGAAGACGCTGATGATGTCGACTCGCGCATGACGCCTAATACCGGCGTCCTCAAGGTGCGAAAGCGTAAGTCCAATATTTCATCGGAGGGTCGCCCTCCATCCGGCTCGACCGGGGTGCTCGGCGGGTCTTCCTACCTCGTCAACAAGGACGGGATGTCCGACAACCGCGTCGAGACGGCGGATGCTCCAAAAGAGCGCAAGATCCCGAATCTGCGCCTCGATGTCCCCAAAACCTCCGAGCCTGAAGATCTCGAAGAGGGCATCGCGCCTGCCTCTGTGACCGGCCAGAGCCACGATAACGGGGATGATGGCTTCGAGCGCACGCGCGTCGCCAGCGGCGAGCTCGCGCAAGCGCAGCTCGCCAAGATGCAATCGTTTGGCAGCAAGCCCGCGCCTTCGCAGGACAAAGACGCGAGCACGCAAATCGCCGACGCCTCGCTCGCCGCATCGCTGCAACATTCCAGCATGCTCGACGAGTCGCCAGGGCAACCTCGACCGCCAGAACAACATATCGACGCCACGCGCGAGCAGAACCTGAGCGATCTGCGCGCGAAGCTGCGCGATTCGATCGCCAGCAAGGACGATACATCGGCGCCAACCACGGTGGCATCTGCTCAATCGATCGCCGATGCTGGAGGGTTCGATGCCGACGCGACGCGCCAGCAAAACATCGATGACCTTCGCTCCAAGCTCGGCTCTGGTTTGTTTAGCAAACCAGGTGAAGATGCAGGCGCAGGAGGCGCGCGCTTCTCGATCCCGTCCGCGTTCGGCGCTGGTAACAACCCGCAGACGGATCACGAAGAGACCGTCGAGAAGGCCCCCGCGGTCAAGGCGCCGCTGCCCCAACAGCCAACGCCTTCTCCTTCTCCTTCTTCTGCGTCTCCTGTCGCGGATGTCGAGCCGATGCCGATCGATATCGTCGAGCCGCTCGATCCATTCGATGCTCCCGAGTCAGCGCCTCCCACGCCGCAAGATCCTCCCGCGGCGGATCCTGCGCTCAGCGCGCAGTTGTTCGGTGAAGAAGAGCCACAACCCGAGACTTATGGGCAGGACCCCTTCTCTCAGTCAGGTCAATACGGCAACCAGCCAGAGCCTGTGCATACGCCCATGCTCCAACCCGAGCCAGCGTTCCAGGCAGATCAGATCCAGCCCGAGCCACACTTCGAGCCTGGCTTCCAGCAGCCTCAGCAGCATCCTCAAACACCCCAACAACCCGCCACGGGTCAGGGGCAGCAGATGCAAGGACAGGCTCAGCAACAAGCCGCGCCTCCAAAGGACAAGAGCAAGGGCTCTCCAGGGCGCGTCTTCCAGATGGTCTTTGGCGTCCTCGCGCTTCTTGCCTTCGGTGGCGCGACCGCGGTCGGCTTCTCCGCTGCTGGCGGAGTCCCCGAAGATCCGATGGAGATGGCGGTGGTGTTTGGCCCCGCGGGCCTCGCGCTGTTCGCGTTGATCGGTTGCGTGATCCCGAGCGCAGGAGCGCGCGCTGGGCTCCTGGTTCTCACGGGCCTGCTCGGTATCGGCATCTTCGCGCTCGGCCTTACGATGGGCGCCGCCGAAGGCGTCCTGGGGCTCGTGATTCTCCTCGTCGCGGTGTTGCTTTGCTTCGCCGCCGCTGTCTTCCCTGCCATCGCCAAGGCTATCTCCTGACCTCTTCTTGCCTTCAGGCGGTAAAGGCTGACAGCAAACGCGCGTGATGAATCGCCTGACGATTCATCACGCGCGTTTGCTGTCAGGTTCCGCCTCGGGACACCTTCTTGCAAACCCGCGTGATGTTCTGGAGGTTCGTTTGCCTATCCTCGTTCAAAAGTTTGGTGGGTCCTCTGTGGCGGACCTCGATCGTCTGCGCAAGGTCGCACGTCGCATCGTCGAAACCCGGAGAGCAGGTTACGACCTCGTGGTCGTCGTCTCTGCGATGGGTGACACGACCGACGAGTTGTTGGCGATGGCCAGGGAGCTCGCGCCGTCCCCTTCACGGCGTGAGCTCGATATGCTGCTCTCTGTCGGGGAGCGCATTTCGATGACCCTGCTCTCGATGGCCATCCACCAGGAGGGCTTCGAGGCGATCAGTCTCACCGGGTCGCAATGCGGCATCATCACGACCTCGAGTCACTCCAACGCGCGCATCATCGACGTGCGCCCCTTCCGCGTGCAGGATGAGCTCGCCGAGGGGAGGATCGTGATCGTGGCAGGCTATCAGGGGACGAGCTACAAGCGCGAGGTCACCACGCTGGGGCGCGGAGGGAGTGATACCACCGCGGTCGCGCTCGCTGCGGCGCTCGGCGCCGAGGCGTGCGAGATTTACAGCGATGTGGATGGCGTCTTTAGCGCCGATCCTCGCGTCGTCCTCGATGCTCAGAAGCTCGAGTCACTCGGTCACGAGGAGATGCTCGAGATGGCGCGCGCTGGCGCGAAGGTGCTCAACGAGCAAGCCGTGGAGTTCGCGCGCCGCGCCAAGATCGCTCTCTACGCCAGGAGCACCCACGAACCTCGCTCCAGGGGAACAGTCATCCGGCCCGATGGTTTCGAGCAACGCGCCGCCCTCGCCGAGCGAGGACGGCCAGCCGTCGCGGTGAGCCACATCGAACGGGGGCTCTGGATCAGGGCGGCGCAGAGCGCTGATGCGGCCTTCGCGCTGCTCGATGATGTCGATATGGTCGTCACCGAGTGGCTCCCCGGATCGCGTCTGGCGGCGTTTCTTAACGTCGAAAACCTCCCGGAGCACGAGGTGCTCGTGGAATCACTCGAGGCGCTGGGGGATGATGTGCGCTGCGATTGGAGAGGTTGCGTGAGCGTCGTGGGGCAGGGAATCGGCGGCGTCGCGCGTTGGGTCAGGCTCGCCAGCGAGAAGCTCGTGAGTCAGGAGCCCGAGATGATTTCGATCCACCCCGCGCGCCTCTCCTTCGTGTTGCCGAGCGAGGCGACAAGGGAGAGCGCGAAGCTCTTGCACGATGCCTTGATCACGAAGCTCGAAGAGAGCAGCTAACGCTCAGAGCCATCCCTTCAGCGGATCGAGCAACAACGCGGACCACGTCTCGAGCTTTTCCTCGCTTGCCTCCAGGACAAGCTCATCGAGTTTGCTCCAGCTCCCCTCGAGCTTCTCCGTCTCGCGTACCGAGACCTCGACGCTCTCCGCGATGTTCAGGTGGTATACGATGCCGAGGTGGACTTGCCCGACCTCGTTGGTGTCGTCGTTGATCAGACCTCGGTAGAAGATCTCGTGGGTCGCGGGTCGAGAGGAGAGCGCGAGCTCCTCCTCGAGTTCCCGCATCATCCCAGCGGTGATCTCATCGAAGGCGCTCGCTCGCCGAGGCGCGCCATCCTCGGCGCAGAGGTGCCCTCCCACACCGATCGATCTCTTGTCATGAAGCCTCGCTTCACGCGAGGCGCGCTTTCGCCGCATCGTGAAGATATCCTCTCCGCGCGTGACGACGACGTAGGGGATAAGCTGCTTGCGTGATGGGTCCTCTTCGAGCGGGCCTCGTTTGGCGTAGTCGAGGTTCGCGAGCAGGAAGGTAAGCTCGTCCTCACCATCGAGCATTCGCTTGGGTGAGAACCCGTGTGAGAGCAGTCCGTGGGATTCGAGCACCTCGCGTGACACAAAACCGATGATCTCGTCGTATTTGGACATCGTCGCCTCTTCTGGCTTTAAGGGAGGGGGCGGATTTGCGAGGGGGCAACGTGACACGAATCGAGAAGGCCCGGTAGTCGAAATCAGAAGATCGGTTCGGGTCGAGCGCGTGAGGAAGGCAAGAAACTGAAACGGCAGGCTCCCTGGAGAGCCTGCCGTTTCAGTTTTGGTCGCGTCCCTTCGTGTGCGAAGTAAGTCGGAGGGATTTGGGATAGGATTTCCAGGAGGGAAACCAGGTAGGTAGTTGGGGAGGGAACTAAGAAGTGATTCAACCTACCTCACACACGAAAGAACACGACCGCTGTGTCCGTCTGTTGATGTAATATTACGGTATTTGTGTAAAAGGTCAACTCCACTGTAACGATTTTTTCAATTTTATTGGAAAAAATGTTCTTCAGTAGAAGTGAGATGCCTGAAACACCTGCAAAGATGTTTGAGAAATCAACGTTTTACCCAAAGAGTGCTGCTACAAGTGTAAAATTACACCAGATCAGTCCCTCTTCTCAAGTAATATCCGAAGATTTTGTGCATCCGTGTTGGATCGGACCTCGAAGAGGAGGTCTCGATAGCCGGGTTTGGTGACCCTGAGACGCAGCGTTTCCTCGCCAGCCAGCGAGGGATCAAGGGGGAAGGGGGTTTCGCCGAGCGGCTCGTCACCCTCGGGGGTCACGCGCATCAGCTTGGCTTTACCGGGGTTGCTCTCGAGCATGATCGGGTTGTTGTCGATCTTGACGGTCGCGGTGGTCGAGGTGGCGGTGGTCGTGTTCGTGGAGGTCGCGTTGTTCGTATCTGGCGCCGAAGGTGTGAGCGCGTACATCGCCCAGGCGACGTTGGTCAGCAGCGCGAACAGGAGCGCGCCGCCGGTGAGCGCGCTCCGGCGGTCAGGTTTCGGGAGGGCATCTTCAGCGGCGAGCTCCTGTCGCCTCGGTGTCCTGGCCTCGGCGGGAGATGATGGCGGCGATGAGGATGTCGCGGTGTTTGCCTGGCTCTTCGGAGGCTCCTCGAGCAGATCGAGCCCCACGGCGCGCTTGAGGGCAGCGGCGAAAGCGCGCGCGCTCGTCCAGCGCGCTTCGGGAGAGGTGGCGAGCGCGCGATGCACGATCTCGCTGATCTCCTCGTCGATGCCGAGCTCGGTGAGCGCGCGCGGATCTTGCTGCAGCTGGATCATCCCCGCGGAAGGGTCCTCTTCATCCTGGAAGAACGGGTGGAATCCGACCAGGCAGGTGTACGCCAGCGCGCCCAGCGCGTAGACATCACCCGCGCGCGAGAACGTCGGCTCGCTCACGTTCGCGTCGGCGGGGATGCGCGCGTCGGCGTCCGCGAAGACCTCTGGAGGGAGCGGCGAGAGGGATGGCGGAGAGAGCGTGGGAGTGGAGAGTGATCGCTGCTCGACGATATCGAGGCCGAGCTCGAAGTGTCCCAGCCTGGCGAGGTTCGGGTCATCCTCGGGGAGGAAGACCCAACCTGGCGCGATGCTCCCGTGGTAGCGTTCCTGGCGATGGAGTGGCCCGAGCAGGTTCGCGATGCGCTCGATCAATTGCGCGCACTCTTCCGGCGAGAGCGTGCCGTCGCGATCGAGGATCTGTTGCAGGGAGTTCCCCTCGCAACGCTCCGTGATGACAAACGGGACCCCCTCCTCGAGCTCGCCATAATCGATCGCAGAGAGCAGCGCCGCGTTGTCGAGCTGGCTCGTGCTCTGCGCCGAGCGCCGCAGGCGCTCGGTGATCGCGAGTTGGATGTGGCGAGGCGCGTCGAGCTCGAAGATATGGATCCAGACCTTCTTGTCGAACGGATCGCGGTGACCTTCGTAGATGTATTCGTGGCCGATGCGTCGAAATATGGCGCCCACCTCGTAACGGTGTTCGAGCGCGATCAGACCTCCCTCCAAATTCTCCATGCCCTGCTGCCTCCCTGGCGTGTCCTTGCTTGGCGTGCGTTCGTTTCAGTGTTTTCCTGGCGCAGCGGGGCGCCCATCCTTGCGCGGGTCCGAGACGGCTTCCCACCCTTGCTCGGTTTTTACCACGACCTGAATGCTGTTGTAGGCGCCTCTGACATCGATCTTGTGTCCAGCCGATTCGAGCCCTTCCTTGACCTCTTCACCGCCCGGCTCGAGGTAGAGCTTGTGAGGCATCCATTGATGGTGGAAGCGGGGGTAGGAGACGGCCTGTGTGGGCGTCATCCCGAAGTCGATCACGCGCAGCAGCGCGAGCAATGTGCCGGTGATGATCGTCGGCCCGCCGCTTCCTCCTGCGACCATGAAGGGCTCCCCCTTCTTGAGCACGAGCGTGGGGCTCATCGAGCTCAGCGGGCGCTTGCCTGGCGCGATCGCGTTTTGCTCGTTGCCGATCAACCCATAGGCGTTCGGGACGCCTGGTTGCGCGCTGAAGTCATCCATCTCGTTGTTCAGGATCAAGCCCCACTCGGGGACGTAGACCATCGAGCCAAAGCTCGTGTTCACCGTCGAGGTGCACGCGAGCATGTTGCCCTGGGTATCGAGGATGCTGACGTGAGTGGTGCCCGAGTCATCCTTTGGCGGCTTGCTCGTGCCGTAGGATTTGAGCCCCTTGGTTTTGTTTGTGTCGACCTTGGCGCGCAACTTGTCGGCGTATGCGCGCGAGGTGAGGCGCTCGACGGGGACTTTGACAAAGTCCCCGTCTCCGAGCCAGGTCGCGCGATCTGCGAAGGCGTGCTTGAGCGCCTCGACGATCAGGTGCACCGCTGGCGCGGTGTAGCCCATGCTCGCCAGATCAAACCCTTCCAGAATATTGAGCACCTCGATGATCACGATCCCCCCGGAGGAGGGCGTGGGCATCGCGTAGACGGTGTAATCCTTGCGGTAGGTGCTCTGGAGCGGCTCGCGCCAGGTGACCTTGTAGCTGGCGAGATCTTTTGTGGTCAGGATTCCGCCAGAGCGTTTCACCGCCGCGGCGATCGCTTCTGCGACGGGCCCCTTGTAGTAACCGTCGGGGCCTTCGTCTCGAAGTTTGGCGAGTGCGCGCGCGAGATCCTCGCGCACGAGCAGCTGCCTCGGCTTTACCCATCCCTCTCCATCGCCAAACGCCTGCACGAAGTCTGGCAGCACGCGCAGTTTATCCTCCTTGCTCGCCAACCTCTTGGGGAGCAAGTCGCCGACGAAGAAGCCACGCTTTGCCACATCATGAGCGGGCTGGACGACCTCTCTCCATGGGAGCGCGCCGTACTTCTCGTGCAGCGCGTAGAGCCCGGCGGGTTCTCCCGGGATGCCCACCGCGAGCCCGCCATATCGGCTCAGGCTCGAGTCGGCCTTTCCCTTGACGATGTACATGTCACGCGATGCCTTTGCGGGCGCCCACTCGCGAAAGTCGAGCGCCTCGACCTTCTCGCTCGCTGCGTCACGATAGACACAGAAACCACCCCCTCCGAGCCCGGAGGCGAAGGGGTTGATCACCCCGAGGGTGAGCAACGTCGCCACTCCGGCGTCCGCAGCGCTCCCTCCACGCTCGAGAACACCCGCTCCGACCGCGCTCGCGAGGGGGTGATCCGCCGCCACGGCTCCGTTTTGTGACAATACCGTGACGTTTGGTGCCTGAGGTGCTGACTTGTCTTGTGCGATCAGGGTAGAAGGTGCGTGCAGAAGTGAGAGGAGCACTGCGCAAGTGCTTGAAATTCGCTTGAGATTGTACGGAAGGGAGCGCATGGCAAAGGTGCTCCTTGGCAAGAGCATGATGTTGGTTTGATTCGATCTGACGTTGACCCCCTCGCGACGAGAGAAAGAAGGAGAGGGGAGCGCCGAGCAAACATAGCGCACAGGACAGCAGCATATAAGGGAAAAGGCGCGAGGGTTCGAACCTCGCCAGTGTCGAGGAAGCGACTTCCCACAGCATCCTGAAACCTTGCGCTACAGAATCTTGGCGATCGGGTCAAGCAACACATCCTAAGGTCATGATGAGAACACGAGCCCCTCTTTCTGTAGACATCCGATCATATCCTCGCAGCCCAGGTTGTACACCGTGGTAGCAATCTTCTGGATCGCACTCGTTTTTGGTTTCTACATGGCATGGAGCATCGGCGCCAACGACGCCGCCAACGCCATGGGGACCAGCGTCGGATCGAAAGCCGTCTCTTTTAAAGAGGCCGTGATCATCGCCGCCATCTTCGAATTCTCGGGCGCGTTCCTCGCTGGCGCCGGTGTCACTGACACCATGCGCAAGGGGATCATCGACCCGATGCTCTTTAACAGCATGGAGTTCGGCGGCGAGATCTTCGCGCTCGGGATGCTCGCCGCGCTGATGTCAGCCGCGGTCTGGATTCACGTCGCCGCGTTCCTTGGCTGGCCCGTCTCGACCACACACTCCATCGTCGGCGCCATCACTGGCTTCGGGATCGTCTCCCTCGGTTGGGACGCGATCCAGTGGGGTAAGCTAGGGTTTATCGCCGCGAGCTGGGTCACGAGCCCGCTCTTTGGCGGCATCCTCTCGTTCATCGTGTTCACCGCGGTCAGAAAGCTCATCCTGGACACTGGCGATCCGGTAAAGGCCGCCAAGAGATGGTCTCCGGTGTTTGCCTTCCCGGTCTTCCTGGTGCTCTCGCTGGTCCTCTTCTTCAAGGGCCTCAAGAACCTCTATGACAAGAAGCTCGAAGTGTTCGTCCTCTTCAAGGACGCCGCCGGTAACCCGAGCGTCTCGCTCGATAACACCGAGGCGATGATCGCCGCGATCGCTGTCGGCCTCATCGCCGCCATCCTCATGGGCGTGCTTGTCTCGCGCATGGAGCTCGCCGATGGCTCCAGGCAGGACACCGCCGAGGAGCGACGCTCGGTCGCCACCTCGAGCGTCGAGAAGATCTTCCGCTGGCTCCAGGTCATCACCGCTTGCTTCGTCGCCTTCGCGCACGGCTCCAATGATGTCGCAAACTCTATCGGACCACTCGCTGCCATCGTCGGCCTGTTCGACCTCGAGAAGATGGCCTTCATCGGCGAAGTCCAGGCGAAGGTGCCCGTGCTCAACTGGGTGTTGTTGCTCGGCGGCGTCGGTATCGTGATCGGCCTGGCGAGCTATGGCTGGCGCGTCATCGAGACCGTCGGCACGAAGATCACCGAGATCACGCCGAGCCGCGGATTCGCCGCAGAGTTTGGCGCGGCCTCGACGATCCTGCTCGGCTCACAGCTCGGCGTGCCGCTCTCGACCACGCACACCATCGTCGGCGCGGTCATCGGCGTGGGCTTCGCGCGCGGCGTGAACGCGCTCAACCTCAAGATCATCTGGAGCATCGTGAAGTCCTGGATCCTGACGATCCCATTCACGGCCATCCTGACGATCCTCGTCTTCTTCGTCCTGCGCGCGATCTTCATCTGATATCAATCGCGTAGCGCGGCCATGATTTCGGCGGGGTGGGTCAACTGAGGATAGTGACCCGCGCCGCCGATTTCGATCACGCGACACCTCGCAGGAGCATCGCGGATCAGGCGATCGTGCTCGCCGACCACGATCGTCACCGGCACATCGAGCGTTTGCAGCGCCTGCGCGAGCTCATCCCGCACCCTGTCCTTTGACGCCCACGCGAGCCACCGCGCGGTGTGTGACGCGACGCTCGGGCGCCTGATCAGGTCATATGCATCCTCGGTCAGGTGAGCATCGAGCGGGGCGCCGAGCAATCCTTCAAAGCGTTCGGCGCCGATGCGCCTGAGCGCGGTGCATGTCAACCAAGGTTGCCTGGCCATCATCCCCGGTTTGGACTGCAGAAAGAACGGCGAGACGAGCACCAGCTCGCTCACACGCTCCGGGTGTGTGCGGGCGTACTCGATGGCAAACGCCGTCCCGAGCGAGTGCGCGATCACTCTTGGCGCCGTCGTGCTCTCTGCCAGCAGGCTCGTCATCCACTCGCCGCGCGTGCCGCCACCCGGAGCGCTCCTCCCCAACCCGGGAAGATCTGGCGCGATGTAGGGCTGCTCGAAGCGATCGGTGATCGCTGCCCAGCTCTGCTCGTTGAGCAAGAGCCCGTGCAGAAAGACCGCGTTCGGTGCGGTCGTATCCCCCCTGACAAACACGCGCGCGCCGCCGACCTCGACGTGATGTCCGCCTCGCGGCGCGCGCTCGAGAAAGCGCGTGTCCAGCAGATGATCCACCCAACGGTCCAGGCATTCTTGCACGGGTGGGAGTTCGATCCCTGTGCGCGCAGCGAGCGCTCGCATCGGCGCCGGATCATAGCGGTCCTCGCTGATGAACGAGAGCGCCTCCGGGTCGAGGTTGGTGATCGCCTTTGGCAACTTCGCGAGCACGCTGACAGGGATCGTGCGTCGCGGCGCGCGTACATCCATCCGCTGCGCCGCGCGCTCGAGCACCATCGGTAGCGTCGGCGTGTGCTCGTCGAAGACCACGATATGTGCTCCCCTCGACTCGGGATCACCGGGGATGGCCGCGAGCATCTTCGCCAGAATATCCACGGCGATCACGGGCATCCAGGTCTCGCTCGATCCCGCCATCACTGGCAGCTCGCGTGACCACATCGCCTGGATGACCTCGGCCAGACCGGTCATCTGGGTTGTCTCGCCAGTCTCACTGTCGCCAATCACGATCGCTGGGCTGATACGTGTAAGCGGCACCTCGTGGCGTGCGGCGGCGCGTCGAACGCGCTCGTGAGCCTCGATCTTCGAGGCCTCATAGGAGCCATGGCTCTTATAAAAGTGAGCCAGCGCTGCCTCGTCATCGACATCCAGGACGCGCGCCTCGCCGCCCTCGGTGCGATAGCCGCTGATATGAATGAAGCGCTCGAGGTTGTGGTTCTTCGCGGCGAGCTCGACGAGTTGTTCTGTGGCGAGCACGTTGCAGGTTCTGGCGTCCTCGACCGAGAGCCCGAAGCCAAACAACGCCGCCGTATGATAGATCACGCGCGCTCGCTCGAGCGCCTGTTTGCCATCGGAGTCGAGCCCGAGATCAGGTGCTGCCAGATCGAGCGCGCTCACCTCGAGCAGCTCGGGATCTCCTCCGTGTGTGGCGAGCCACTCGCGCAGCTCCGGCGCGCGATCCTCTGGGCGACGCACGAGCGCCATCACCGCCACCCCGTTCGAGGTGAGCTCCGTGATCAGCCAGCGTCCAATGAAGCCATTGGCTCCTGTCACGACGGCGAGGTTTGTATGTAGACCGGTTGTCATATTTTTGTCCTGAAAGAAAGTACAGTTGATGTGCGTGTTCCACACACGGCGTGCGCATGAAACGACGGTGGATGATTTTTGGGTCTTTCGAGTTTCGGTGTTTTAGGTCGGCAAGAGACGACCGAGCGAGGACTTGAGATCGCGGATCGGCCCTCCGTCGCCATAGGCTCGCGCGAGGATCTGCGCGCCCTCGAGCATGGAGACAAGCGAGCGCGCTAGCGCGCTCGCTTCCTTGTCTGGGAAGCCTTCGACCACGAGGTGTGCGGTGAGCAGTGAGCGCCAACGCTCGAATGCTTGCCTGGCTGCGTCGCGAAGCTCCGGTGAGACAGACGCCGCCTCCACCGAGATGGCCATCACGGGACACCCCGATTCACACTCGCCAAGATCCGCCTGCGTGGCGAACTCGTCGAGCAACCTCGCCAGGCCCTCCATCGCGCTCGAGGTCTCCTTGAAGGCGCGCCGCATCTGCGCGACGACTTCCTCGGTGTGTTGCTCGATGACCTCGCGCGCGAGCTCCTCCTTGCCGCCCGGGAAGTGATAATAGAGCGATCCCCTCGGGGTCTCGCTCTCCTCGATGATCTGCTTTAACCCCGTGGCGCTAAACCCCTGGGTGCGAAACAGGCGCGAGGCCTCTTCCACGATCTTGCTCTTTGTACGCTCGCCCTTGGTCATCTCGACGTATCCCTGAATGAGTTCGGGAGTGTTCGAAATAAAAAGTAGACCGGTCATCATAAAAGGCAAGCGGTGAATGCAAGGAAAATCACCGCTCCGTTGTCGTTGTCGACAGCGACCGAGAGCAGTTCGCCAACTCTGGGGGGACGAAGAGGTGGTTCGCGGACCTCTCGCCCAGACCGTTTTGGGGCCATTTTTTTGCTGCCGGATGTCGAACGAACAATCCGGGTATCAAAAAAATGGCCCCAAAACGGTCTGGCCACCGCGGGGGTGGCGCGCGCACTTTTTCAGTCGTTTTCTTCGAGCCAGGTCAGGATTCTCTTGCGGTCAAAGGGGTAGATGCCGCGTTCTCCGAGAAAGTCGATGATCGGATCGAGCAGGACGATGTAGTTGGCGGCTAGCTCGGCCGCGTGTCGCTCCTGCTCGTACCAATCACTCGAGAGGTAATCCTGTAGCTTGGGCGTGATCGGCGAGAGCATTGGCTCGAAGAACCACTCGGCGCGCTCGTTGGTTTGTTTGTCGATCAACAGGCGCTCCTTGACCGCCCATGACTTGGCCGCGAGGTGCAGGTGCGCTGGCAGAGTGCTTTGATCGATGGCGGCGTCGAGCGCGCTCGCGAGCGCGTCGAAGCGACCCTCGTAGTGAGGGTCCATGTAAGAAAAGTTCTGCGAGTAGAGCAGCGCGTTGTGGAAGAATGAGGGGACGGTCGCCAGGCCAGCGAGCCCGATCCTGAGGCAGACATTGCGCAACAGCTCGAAGATATTCTCGGCCAGGCCAGAGCCCCGGTGTCGTTGACCCGGGAGCGGTGGACGGCGCGCGTCGAACACACCCAGTGGGTTTTGCAGCAGCAGCCACTCGATGCTCAGGATATTCGGCGAGGGCCCATCGAATTGTTCGCCGAGCTCTCCCGAGAGGTTGAGGTAGCTTCGCCTCGAGACGAGCTCGATGAGCGGCTCCGGGACCCTGGGGAGGATGCTGTGGATGCGCAGCAGGTGTTCGTCCGCGTCCTCGGTGCCTGTGCTGACGGTGAACTCCTCGTAGCCCAGGCGCCGGATCTCATCGAACAGGCCATAGCGCTCGAGCCCCACATGCAGCCCCTCGGCCGTATAGAACCCCATCCAGAGCTCGGTCATCGGCTCGAGCAGATCGCTCGGGTTAAAGTCGTCCAACTCCAGAGCGCCTGTTTGCAACTCGGCGCGTCCCAGAGAGTGGAACACTCGTGCGTATCGTTTGCGTAGATCCTCTCGTGACATCGTGGTGCTCGATGATCCCTTTGGGCGTGACCCCTACCTTTTAGTTGTGGTCTTCCCATCGAACGTTTTTAAATCACAAACGTCAAGGGGTATCCGCAGTACGCGTCTTCACGTAGAACTCGCCAGACGGAGCGCCATAGATAGGAACACCAGACTCCATGCGCACGTAAGCGATGCGATAAGCGTAAACCTTGCCCGGCTTTACGGTACGGTCCAGATACGTCGACGCGTGCTCGAGCGGGAGGTTACCGACGCGCTCGATACGCGGCGGCCGCTCCAGGACATCGCGACGAAACACCGCCACCCCCCAACCTTGCAGCGGCTGCCACGAGAGCTCGACGAGCGTCGTGTCGAGGGCCATGGCCTTTGGCTCACCGGGCGGTGCCGGAGGTTCTTGCCACGAGATCGCGATCGGCTTCGACGCCGCTTCGGCGTCCTCTTTTTCGCCGAGGAATCTGAGCAGGTAGGTGTAGCGACTCCCTGGCGTCAGCCCGGTGTCGAGCAGTGAGATGCCGCCCTCGAGCATACGCTCGCGCATCGCTTCATCGAGCACGATCTCCTGCAAGACGATCGCCTGCTCGCCGTCTCTCGAACGCAACAGCTCGACCCGAGTCCAGCTCGGGTCGCGCGCGGACTTTTCGGAGTGAAAGAGGAGCAGGA
>Ga0208061_100215_pt1 | contig 19082 bp, 17 predicted proteins | sample DeeseametaMP0555_FD_184209 | JGI IMG/M metagenome (GOLD analysis project Ga0208061, IMG submission 184209) | Marine microbial communities from the Deep Atlantic Ocean - MP0555 (SPAdes) | ecosystem: Environmental > Aquatic > Marine > Oceanic | place: South Atlantic Ocean | collected 2011-01-23 | reverse complement strand
GTTTCCCCCGCTGGTGCTCGAACCACCCCTGGTGCGCGAGCGCGATGCTTCTGCGTCGCGCGCAAAACGTGCGGCGATCGGCCTGCGCGATCACGAGATCCCCTTCTTCAAACAGGGCACCAAGCTCTACACGCTCCCCAACCTCGAGCGGCACTACAACGAGGTCGCCTACTTCACCCAGGATGATCACTGGTGGAAGCAGCTTCATCTCGTAACGCCTCATTTGAGGCGATTGCTCGAATCACACGATGTCGTCGATATCTGGTTGTTGGTGCATGGCCGCAAGGCGTGGTGGCAATGGCTCGAGGTGCTGCCTGCCGAGCTTTGCCAGAAGGTGCGCCTCGTCTACAGCACAGGTTGCGCGGACGCCTCGGACGCCACCAGGGTCCGGTGGCTCGAGCTGGGCGCGACCTCGTATGTCAGCCACCCGGGCCGCGTCAGCGCCTCTCCGTTCTTCTACTTTTACTTCATGCGCCACTGGTTGCGCGGACGCGCGCTCGAGGACGCGGTCGCGCGCGCCAATGATAGGATCGAGCCGATCCTGAAATCACTCCCCGCTCGCCCCGGCCTCGATCCCGAGCGCCTCTGGCGCGATACTCGCGCGGAACTCTTTGGCGCGCGTGACATCTGGCTCGGTTCATCGCTTCCATCGACAGGGCAGGGGGGCGCATGAAGGAGCTGCTGCAAAAGACCTGGGTGTTTCCCATCCTGGCGCTTCTGGTACAGGTCCTCGGGTTGTGGTGCTATCGATGGAGCTGGCTCGCGTCCTTTGGCCCGGTTCGAACGTTGCCAGAAGCGTGGGATATCACCGCGCCGATGTTGATCCTGGGGACGATCGGTGTGCTCGGTTCGATCACATCGCTCGTCGCCATTCACAGGCTGGTGATGAAGGCGCGGTGGTGGATCGCCGCGCCAGTGGTGCTCCTGATGGTGTTGTGCGCGTGGTGGTCAGGCGTCTGCCTCTACGCGGTGTGCATCTTCGGTGGGCTTGTCTGAAGACTTCGCGTTGCTGAGAAAAAAGAGGGGGCGCGTTTTTTTCGATGAACCGACCTGCGCGCTCCGCCAGCCTGTCGTCGAAAAAAACGCGCCCCCTCTTTTTTCGCGCCGCGCTGGTGCTCTAGCCAAAGCCGCAAACCTTGACGCCGCGCTGGACCGCAGGGCGCTCGTTAAAGCGGGCGACCCAGGCTTGCACGTTCTTGAAGTTGTCGTAGTTGACGAAGTCCTTGCCCTCGTAGAAATCGAGCGCGTTGATCCAGGGCACGAGCGCGATGTCTGCGATGCTGTACTCGCCAGCGATCCACTCCTTGCCCTCGAGCTGCCTGTCCATCACGCCGAGCAGGCGCTCGGTCTCCTTGCCGTAGCGCTCCTCGCCGTAGGTGTCCGTCTTCCCCTTTGCGAATTTGAAGAAGTGTCCGAACTGGCCGAACATCGGCCCGACGCTGCCCACCTGGAAGAAGAGCCATTGCAGCACTTCGCTGCGCGCGGCGGGATCTTTGGGGAGGAGCTTGCCAGCCTTTTCCGCCAGATAAATCAGGAGCGCGCCGGATTCCATGATCGCCAGCGGCTCACCACCCGGTCCGTTCGGATCGATCATGGCCGGGATCTTGGAGTTGGGGTTGATAGGCAGGTAATCCTCGTGGAACTGATCCCCGCTCATGATGTCGATCTTGTGCGCTTCGTAGGGGAGCCCGAGCTCTTCGAGCGCGATGCCTGCCTTCTGCCCGTTGGGCGTCGCGAGCGAGTAGAGCTGGATGCGTTCAGGATGTTGTGCAGGCCAATTCGCGGGAAGTTCGGTCAAACGCATAAGAGGGCTCCTTGTTTTGGGTGCATTCATGTCTTGTTTCGGGCACCCCTATGAGTTCGACACGGATCTTCGAAAAACAATCGACGGGCTGTTTCTTCATAAGAAACAGCCCGTCTCCAACCTGGCAAGAATCTTTGCGAACCGTGCATAAGCGCATGGTTTCAGGGGATGAGCACACCTGGGTTGAGCACTCCCGCAGGGTCGAGCTCTTTCTTGGCGGCGGAAAGGATCGCGCCGAAGAGCTCGGGGCGCTCCTTTTGAATCCAGTAGGGGAGGTGCGTTCTGCCGATGGAGTGGTGGTGCGTGATCGCCGCGGTGTGCTTGACCAGGATCTCGCTCGCGGCGGCCTTGAGCTCGGTCCACTGCGCGATCTCACTCCCCTGTTTCACTGGCGCGATGTACGTGTAATAGGGCGCCGGGCCGTCAGGGTACACATGCGTGAAGCGGCAGCTTATAAGCCCTGCCTTGCCGCAGACCTCCTTCATCGCTGCGCGCATGCCCTTGATGATGGCGTCGTGAAGGTCACCAAATTCAGACCAGAGACAGCAAGTCTCGAACGTGTCCGCCAGTAACCCCATGCTGATCAACGTCGATTGCAGGTAGGGGCCATCGAAGAAGGCATCCTTCCATTGCTTGGCCGCGCCTCCCTGCTTTTTCTTCTCGAGCTCGCGATCGGTCTGACGAGGACCATCGGGGCATCTGCCGCCGTGACGAAGCGCGATCTCGAGCGCGCGCTCGAGCGGCCATATCACCTCGTGATGCGCCGACTCGAACCCGAGCAACAGGACGTTGCTCCCGTCCATGGTCACCTGATTGAGCATCGCCTCGCGCGAGTCCAGCACCCGGCAGTTGGTCGGATGCAGGCCGGATTGGCTGATGTCGCGCGTGGCGCGAACCACATCCTCGAAGTCATCGAAGAACACATCCGCCTTCGCCAACCATCGAGGTCGCCGCCGTACCTTCATCCAGGCGTCGGTGATGACGCCGAGCGCCCCCTCGCTCCCGAGGAAGAAACGGTCTGGTTCAGGGCCAGCGCCAGAGCAGGGGATGCGGCGCGTCTCGACGAAACCTCGCGGGGTCACCACGCGCATCGACTCCAAAAGATCGTCGATGTGCGTGTAGACTGTGGCGAAGTGACCCCCGGCGCGCGTGGCGAGCCAACCTCCCAACGTCGAGAACTCGAAGGATTGAGGGAAGTGGCGCAAGGTCAGGTCATGTTGGCGAAGCTGCGCTTCGAGCTGCGGGCCGAGCGCGCCCGCCTGGATATGCGCGGCTTGGTTTGCCTCGTCGATCTCGAGCACGGATGCCATCTGCGTCAGGTCGAGCGAGGCGACCGCCTGCCACTCGCCCGTGACTTCGCGGGTGTTCACGCCACCGACGACGCTCGTGCCGCCACCACGAGGAATCACCGCGACTCTGGCATCGCTCGCCCAGTCGAGGATCTGCGCGACCTCCCGGGCGTCGGTCGGGCGCACGACGAGGTCGGGCGCGCCGATGAAGTCTCCGCGGAAACCTCGCACGATGTCTGGGTAGGCGCGCCCGTAGGTTTGACGGATGCGCGCGGCTTCGCTCGTGTCCACGAGTTGTTGCAGCGAGTCCGGGACTTTTGGTGCTCGGGATGGCGAGAGCTTGATCTCGGATTCAGGGCAGGGCTCTTCGAGCTCGCCAGGGGTCACGCCGAGCATGGCCTCGACCATCTTGCCGAGGTTCTCTCTACCATCGCGTGAGGGGAACCTGTCCTCCCAACCCCACGCCCAGTGGCTCATCGCGCGGGTCTTCTCGGTCACTCTTCTTCCTCTGCCGCGTCGATCCTGCGGCGAGCTTCGGCGAGCTGCATCCTGGCGGCGTCCTCGAACTCCCAGCCTTCAGGGGCGTTCTCGAGCGCTTGCTCCAGATCGCGCGAGGCGTACTCGGGTTCGTCGTTCAGGAGTAACACTGCGCCGCGTTTCAGGTGCGCCTCGGGTTGGTAAGGGTCGATCCTCAGCGCGCGATCCCAGTCCTCGAGCGCGCCCTTGAGGTTCTCGAGCTTCAGGTGCGCGGTACCACGGTTGATCAAGGACTCGATATCATCCTCATCGATCTCGATGGCGCGGGTGTAATCCTCGATGGCGCCCTCGAAGTTGCCCCGAGCTCCGCGTGCATTGCCGCGGTTGTAGTAGAGCAGGCCGCGCCAGCTCTGGCGCTCGATGGCGGCGTCGAGATCTTTCTCGGCCTGCTCGTAGTGGCCATGCTCGAGGTAGATGAATCCTCGACCAGCGAGGGCGTCGGCGTCCTCGGCGTCGCGCTCGAGCGCTTCGCCAAAGTCCTTGATCGCGCCGTCGTGATCGCCCATCGCGCGCTTGATGACCGCGCGGTCGACGAGAGGTCGGCTCGAGTCTGCCAGCAGCTCACTGGCGCGCGTCGCGTCCGCGAGCGCCTCGTCGAAGGCGCCAGTCTCTGCTCTGGCGTTGGCGCGGTTTAGCCACGCCTCACCATCTTCTGCGTCTCGATCGATCACCGCCCCGAAGTCTGCGATGGCCTCCTCGAACTCGCCGCGCGCGTAACGCACGAGGGCTCGGTTATGGAGCGCCGAGAGATCTTCGGGGTCATGCGCGAGCGCGCGATCGAGCAGGTCGATCGCCTGATCGAGCTCGTTGACCGAGGCGCGAATCACCGCCAGCCCGACAAGCGCCCGGATCGACGTGGGCTCGAGCGAGAGGGCGCGCGCGAAGTCACGCATCGCGAGCTCGAGCTCACCCTCTTCATAGTGCATCTCGGCGCGCGCGGCATAATCTGATGGAGAGTCCAGCTCGGTCTGGCCATCTTCCATCGTCTCGTCAGGCAGGTTGGTGCCTTCGAAGAGGGCACGCAGGGTGCCCGTCCGTCCTGTTTGATCGAACTCGTCGAGCAGATCGTCCATCACTTCGCGCGTGATCGCTTCGCTGACCTCGGGATCTTCGTTGTAGGCTTCCAGACCCTCCACAATGATCGCGTGCAGGGCGTCTTCTTCGAGCTCTTGCAGGTCGTCCCTCAACGCCCCGTGCGTGGCGAATGCCTCGCGCATCTTCGCGCTGACGAGGTGCTCGAGGTCATCCTCGACCCCTTCCTTTGCCGCTTGCTCGAGCGTCGAGAGGTCTTCGAGCACCTCGTCGATCGAGCGCGCGTTCTGGAGCACGAGGTCCAATGTCATCGGCGAGAGCACGAGGTAATCCACGCGCAGCGAGGGCGCGCGAAGAAAGAGCCACCAGGCGAGGATCGACGCGAGGCGTTTCGCGCCAGGGTCCGATGCCATCGGCCCTTGCTGCGTGATCTCGTCACCCTGGAAGAGAGAAAGGACCGCGCGAGCGATCTCTGCATCGGCCAACGCGGTGCGCTCGACGACGTCGGCGTAGAGCGCGCGCAGCTGATTCATTGGAAGGTTCCACATCACCGTGTGCTCCTTATCTCTTTGTTTCACCGAGCCCGACAACAAGTTCGCGAAATCGCGTGGGTCCGACGAGGTCACCAAAGAAGCGTCGTCTGTTGACGGTGCATCTTGGCCCAAGCATGATGCGTCTCACTTCAAGACCAACGGGGGGTAGAGTGAGCCCAGATCAAAAAGACGGCTCTGGTTGAGGTTGTCTATAGCGTTTTTTCCTGACCACGCCAAGCAGAGGAAGGCGAGGTGGACAAGGCTTTGGCCGAGATGACGTTTGTTCCTGGCTCACCGTCCATAACGCAACAACGAGAGGACATCATGACTACGGAAAACTTACTCGGCAACAAGGACCTCGCGCCATTTCTGCCCATGATCTACGTGGCATGGGCGGACGGCGAGCTCGACCAGGGCGAGATCACCAGCATTCGAAATGTGGCCGAGTCCCAGACGTGCCTCGGCGACGCAGACCTCCAGGTCCTGCTCTCCTGGCTCGACCCCAAGGAGCCACCGACCGCCGTCCAGCTCAACGAGATCCTCTCGAGCGTGCGTGAGTCCGCGCGCTCCATGCCTGGCTCCAAGCGGCGTTCGCTCGCGGACCTCGGCGCGGATCTGGCGGGCATCCAGGACGCCGAGCACGAGAGCGTGCGTCAGGCGCTGCTCGATCTCGAGGACGCGCTCGGCGTCGTCGGCACCGAGCTCACCGCACAAATTCTACAAGAGGAGCGCCCCACACCGCCGCCAAGACCTTATCGCGAGCTCGAGCCCGAGCCCGTGTTCGATCGCGACGCCATGTTGAAGGTGCTCGATGGCAAGTACGCGCCGATGCGCCAGCAGATCCGCGACCTGCTCAGCGCGCCGATCTTCGAGTACCACCGCGAGCTCCACAAGGACGAGCTGCGCGAGAAGGTCCTCGAGTGGCTCAAGGTCATCGCCGACGAGGGCATCGGTCGCAAGGCGTATCCTGATTACACGGGCGCTTCACCTGATATGGGTGAGTTCTGCGCGGCGTTCGAGTCGCTCGCTTACTTCGACCTCTCGCTGGTCGTGAAGTTCGGCGTTCAGTTCGGGTTGTTCGGTGGCAGCATCTACTTCCTCGGCACCGAGAAACACCACGAGAAGTACCTCGATAAGGCCGCCTCGGTCGAACTCCCCGGCTGCTTCGCCATGACCGAGCTCGGCCATGGCTCGAACGTGCGCGATCTCGGGACCACGGCGACCTATGACACCGAGGCTGGCGAGTGGGTGATCCACACGCCGGACGAGATGTCGCGCAAGGAATGGATCGGTAACGCCGCCTGCCACGCCAAGCTCGCCACGGTCTTCGCTCAACTCGAGGTCGGCGGTGAGCGCTACGGCGTGCACGCCTTCCTCGTGCCGATCCGAGATGACGATGGCAACCCACTCCCCGGTGTGTTCATCGAGGATTGCGGCCACAAGCTCGGCCTCAACGGCGTGGACAACGGGCGCCTCTGGTTCAAGAACGTGCGCGTTCCGGCGGACAACCTGCTCGACCGCTTCGCCACGGTGGACGCCGATGGCAACTACTCGAGCCCGATCTCGAGCGATGGGAAGCGCTTCTTCACCATGCTCGGCACGCTCGTCGGAGGTCGCGTTTCCATCGCCGCGGCGAGCCTCTCGGTGGCAAAGTCAGCGCTCGCCATCGCGGTTCGCTACGCGGCGATGCGCCGCCAGTTTGGCGCCTCGGGCGAGCCCGAGACTCCCATCCTCAACTTCCGCACGCACCAGCGCAGGTTGATGCCGCTGCTCGCCAACGCCTACGCGCTCAACTTCAGCATCCAGCACCTCGTCGAGCAGTTCCTGAACAAGACCGAGGAGGCCGAGCGCGAGGTCGAAGCGCTCGCGGCAGGGCTCAAAGCCTGGAGCAGCTGGAACAACACGCACACCATCCAGACCTGCCGAGAGTGTTGCGGTGGTCAGGGTTACCTGAGCGTCAATCGCTTCGCGGAGATGAAGGCGGACTCGGACATCTTCACCACCTTCGAGGGGGATAACGTCGTCCTGCTCCAGCTCGTGGCGAAGTCCTTGCTCAGTGAGTACGGTCAGCAGTTCCAGGACCTGAACTTCTTCTCCACGCTCCGCTTCCTCGCCGATCAGGCGCGCGCCCAGCTCACCGAGCTCGACCCGGTGACCTCTCGCCGCACCGAGCCCGAGCACCTGCGCGATGGCGCCTGGCAGCTCGAGCTCTACCGCCACCGCGAGAAGATGCTCGTGGCCAGCGTCGCGCGCCGCTTCAAGCGCCGCATCGATGACAAGATGAACTCGTTCGATGCCATGATCGAGGTGCAGGACCACCTTGTGGCTTGCGCGCAGGCACATATCGAGCGCGTGATGCTCGAGAAGTTTATCGAGGGGGTCGACAACTGCGAGGACAAGGACGTCGCCGCACAACTCGACACGTTGCGCCAACTCTTTGGTTTGTGGCATATGTCTCAAGACATCGGCTGGTTCCAGGAGAACTCCCTTATCGAGCCGATGAAGGCGCGCGCGATCAGAGAGCAGATCAATCAACTCTGCAACGAAGTCAGGCAGCAAGCCGTCCACCTCGTCGACTCCTTCGGGATTCCCGACAAGTGCCTCGGCGCCCCCATCGCGTTCTCACCTGTGGTGCAACCGAAGCACTACACCGAGGAAGACGCCGCCGAGTGAACGTGTACTGTTCCAAGCTACGTTTTGATTCGAACCCATTGATGAAAGGATCCTGGAGATGAAGAAACTCGCAGAACTGTTCCAACAACGCCTCGGTATGTCCGAGGAGCTTTCGACCAAGGCCGCAGCGCTCGCTTTCGACTTCATGAAAGAGCAGCTCCCCGACTCGATCGCGCCCCACCTCGACACCGTGCTCGCCGCCGATGATCTCGGCGATATCGTGTCCGGCGCGCTCGGCGGAAAGGGGCTCGGCGGCCTCTTTGGCGGAGACGACTGAGTTCGAAGGCGACAGCCTGATGTGAAAAAGAGCGTGCGATTTATTCAGATGAATAAATCGCACGCTCTTTTTTTGGGCTTGGAGAATACATCTTGGATGGCTATGGCATCCGGGCTATGGTTTGAAATCCTCGAAAATCCTCACAAGATTACCTTTTATGCCTGTTTCGAGAGGCGCACGATGCTGAAAAAGTTCTACGCGTGGCTCACGCGTATAGACAGCACAGATCGAGAAGTCGTGCGGCGTGGTGTGCTCTTCGTGCAGGTGTGCGGGATGATGGTGTTGGCGGGGTTGATGATCTACCCGGCGACTATCATCCATTGGGGGACGAAGCTCTTCTGGGTGCAGCTCGGGCTGGCGACTTTTTTGGAGCTGGTCATGGGTCTCGCGATCTTCTTCGCGCGCGCGGGGAAGGTGTCAGTCGGCGCCTGGATTTGCTCGCTCGGCATCATCGGGGTGTTGACCGGCGGGAACCTCATCGTCGGTCAGTTCTCCAACGCGCTCTGGCATTACCTGGCGTGCGTGTTGATCGCTGGCTTCGTGATGCGTCCGCGCAATGTGTGGCTGGTGACGGGCGCGGTCATGACCGGCGTGACGTTGTCGGTGCTCTTCACTGATATGACCTTCGCCGCGAACGCGCGGCAGCTCATTTCATTCGGCCTCTTGCTGACGTTTGTCTCGCTGCTCACGTTCATGCACAGCCGCGTGATGAGCAAGAGCATGGCCGAGCTCGAGGACTCCAACACGACCCTGCGCCGCACCAACGAGGAGCTCGACGCCGCGAGGCAGAAAGCCGAAGCGGCGAGCGAGGCAAAGTCCAGGCTCCTCGACCGCGTATCTCATGGCCTGCGCACGCCGCTTCACACCATCATCGGTTACACCGAGCTGCTCGAAGAGGAGCTTCGTTTCGAGGAAGATGTCGACGCCGAAGCGTTGCTCGGCGACATCGACAAGATTCACTTCGCCAGCGGCGGGCTCCTGCTCTCGATCGAGAACCTGTTGACCTTCTCGGAGCTGGATGCCTCGGGTGATGTGCTCGATCTCGCGGATTTCGATGCCGCGAAGCTCGTTCACGAGCTCGCGGAGAAGTATCGCGCGTTCGTCGATCTGCATGGGAGCACTCTGGAGCTAAACCTCGAAGGGGACGAGATCGCGATGCATACGGATCGCGAGAAGCTCGCGCGCATCCTGGCCAACCTGCTCTCCAACGCCATCAAGTTCACCGACCAGGGCGAAATCGCGCTCTCCGCAGAGGTCCTCGAAGGGACCGTGAGGTTCACCGTGCGCGATAGCGGGAAGGGGATGACCGAGGAGCAACTGCGCGAACTTTACGCCGCGCTCGATACCTCTCATGTGGCCTCGAAGCATGCCTACGATGGCGCGGGTATTGGCCTCGCGCTTTGCCGTCAGCTCGCGCACGCGCTCGATGGGGAGCTCTCTATCGAGAGCGCTCCCGAGCAAGGAACTACCGCCCGATTGACCGTGGCTCGCACGCTCGAAGCGTGACGTGAGCGGAGTGGTGAGAGCCGTGCGATTTATTCAGATGAATAAATCGCACGGCTCTCACCATACCCAAACATCGAGCAGCGCGGGCGTACATATCGCGCCGAGCACGAGCAGCGCGAAGCCCGCCCCGATAAAGCCCTTATCCCCCTTGCTCTCGGCCATGGCCAGCGAGCGAAGCCCGAGGGGAGGGTAGAGCAACCCCAGGATGATTTTGAGCGTGAGCAAGTGCCCATAAATGGTGATGACGACGCCATGTCCCGACCACACCCGGTGGAAGACGAGCACGAGCATGGCGGGCCAGAGCTCGAGCGCGAACGTGCGAACAATCACGCCAGGTGGCCCCTGCTCGTGGAGCCCTGTGAAGAACTCTCGCCACATCTTTGGTTGTAGGATGTGCGAGAGACCCATCAGGTAGAAGGGAATCGCGAGGAATGCCTCGACGAGCACGGCGCTCGAATGTGCGCTAAGGTCGATCATGAGCCAATGTTCCTATCACGTCAGGAGCGAAACCCGCCAGGTTGGTAGACGAGCTGTGGGTTTCGCCGCCCGGCGGCGTCCGTGATCTCGATGATGACGCTGCTTCGTGTGCCGTAGTTGATGGCCGGGAGGTTCACGCGCACATCATCGAAGCCCATCCCGCGTTGTGTCGAGAGCAACGCGGCGAGGTGTTCCTGATCGAATAGGCCTTCTCGCTGGAGCCGATCGACCTGTTCGAGGACATAGTCTTCGCGCGCGCTCTCGGCGGCACCCAGGCTTCGTTCTGTGAGCACGTGCACGCCCGGCCCGAGCTCTTCGATCTCGATGGAGCTTCCCGTATGCCAGACGAGAAACGCGCGCTTTAGATCGGCCACGATCAGATGGAACGGGTTGATGTCTCCCGCGTCCCAATCTGCGATGGTTTTCGCGCCCTCGAACGCGTCTTGATACATGAGCGCCTCGAGGACGACCTCTCCGCGAGAGCGCCGGTCCGGATCCGGCCTGTGCCCATGGCGGTTTGTCAGCCCGGCAAAGACACCGTATTCACTCCAGCCGATCCAGGTTCCGCCAGCTTCCAGATCTCTGGGGGACCAGATCTTTGGTCCATCGATTTCCGGGCGCCACCACTTGGCCTCTTCCTCGGGGCGATCAAAACGCTCGTCTCGGTTGTCCGCCACGAGGAGCGGAGTTCCATCGATGGTGCGGTGCGCGACGATCAGAGTGCACATGGCAAAAGTCCTTTCTTGTGGGGTCATCTGCTCTCGTCACCAAACCTATGCACGAGATCTGAATGCGTGCTCTCGGGACCTCGAATCATGTCTGGCGAGGGCGTGTTTTTTTCGATCGTTTTGGAGTCGCGGAGTTTGCTTGTAGTGTGATTGTTTATGTTTGTTTTTGCTCGATATTGACGTTTGATGGTCTGTTTTTGGGTGTTTGTATAAATGTTGTTTGTTTTGATTTCTTCGGTGGCGAATATGAAAAAGACCGGCTTGACGGATGTCAGGCCGGTCTCGAAAACAAAAAATATGGCGTGAAAAGTTCAGTCCTCGGGGCGCTCGCCAGCGGGCGCCATCTTGACGATTTTTGGCGTGAAGCGCGCGACGATATCGACCAGATCCTTCTGCGCCTCCATCACCGTGTTGATGTCCTTGTAGACAAACGGCGCCTCGTCCAACCCCGCGCTCAGTAGCTCGACCCCTTTCTGCTCGAGCAGCGTCGAGACCTCATCCCACTGGATCGTGTTGTTCGCCTGTCGCCTCGACATCACGCGTCCTGCCCCGTGCGATGCGCTGCGCAGCGAGTTCTCCTCGCCGCGACCTCGCACCACATAACAGGGCGACGCCATCGAGCCGGGGATGATCCCCAGCACGCCCTGACCTGCGGGTGTGGCGCCCTTGCGGTGCACGATCATCTCCTCGCCATCGTGCTCCTCTTTCCAGGCGAAGTTGTGGTGGTTCTCCACGCTGACGTGCACCTTGGCGCCGAGCGCGCGAACCATCTCGCGGTGAATCACCTCGTGGTTTGCCGCGGCGAACTTGCCCATCAACTGCATCGCCTCCCAGTACTCCTGGCCCTCGGGCTTGTTCATATCGAGCCAGGCCAGGTGCTTGAGCTCGTCGGGGAGCTCCGGGTGGAGCTCTCTGGCGAGCCTCGAGTAGTGGTTCGCCACCGTCGCGCCAGGTCCGCGGCTCCCGCTGTGCGAGAGGAGCGCGAGGTAGGAGCCCGGCGCGAGCCCGAGATCGGGTTCGTCGATGGTGAAGATGCCGTACTCGACGAAGTGATTCCCCGAGCCGGAAGAGCCAAGCTGTGAGCGCCCCTTGCCATAGACCTTCTTGGTGACATCGCTGATGCCCCAGTCCTCGTCCATCACCGCGTGATCGCGCGGATCGATAAATGAGGCGCCGATGCCAAAGCGGGTCTCCTCCTCGAGCACCGTCTTCAAGCGCTCGCGCTCGCGCACATCATCGAGCGCGCTCGTCGGGATATCGAGCACCGTCAGCCGCATGCGGCAGGCGATGTCCACGCCCACGGCGTAGGGGATGATCGCGTCCTTTGTGGCGAGCACGCCGCCAATGGGCAACCCGTAGCCAAGGTGCGCGTCCGGCATCAGCGCGCCGCGCCTCGCCACCGGCAGGCGACACGCATTGGCCATCTGCTGGATCGAGTTCTCGTCGAGATCCTCGCCCCACTGTTGCCAGGGCGCGGGCTCATCGCGCTCCTCGAACCCCGAGGTCGAGATCAGCTCGGCGAGCTTGGCGAATTGCTCGTGATCGGTGTGCGCGTCGGGATCGGCCACGATCGCCACGATAGCTTCGCGCATCTGGCGCTTGTGCCAGCCGTTGGAGGCCGCCTCGCGGCAGAGCTGTTGCGCGATTTTTATCTGCGTCGAATTGAGCCCAAGGTTCTTTAACTCTCGACCTTTCATTGCGTCTCTCCCTTTATCGTGTGCCCCTGTGGTATGAGGCTTTTGTGAACCGATAGTCCCTTTTTTCTCATCGCAAGGGATGTGCCAGAGTGCTCTGGAGGATCGCTACAATCGGCGCATCTCCAGAGCATAAGCCGTCAGATGGGTCCTGTCACGAGAGAGGCGCCCGCGCGGCTTTTGGCTGGTTTAGAACATGGAATCGTCTTCTTAGACGTGTGTATAAGTTTTTAGGAGTCCATCGTGGCCAACTTCCTCAAATCGCTCTTTTCGCGAAAACCCGCCACATCGCGCGAGCCCGCGTTTGCCGGTCACCTTTATCCAGGCCAGCCCGAGGCGTTGCGCCAGAAGATCGAGCCGCTGTTGGATCGAGCGCTCCCTGAAGGAGCATCCTTCGATACCTTGCGCGGCCTCGTGCTCCCTTTCGGGGAGCTCGACTTCATCGCGCCGACGCTCGCGCCAGCGCTCTCACTCCTCGCAAGGCCCGAGCACCGAGAGGCGATCGAGCGCGTCGTGGTGATCGCCGCCGCGCAGCGCATCCCATTTCGCGGCGTCGCGCTCTCGGGGGTCGAGGCGTGGCAAACCCCGCTCGGGGATTGCTGGTGCGACGCTCAGATGAACCAGGCGCTGCTCGAGCGTTTCCCCGATCCGGATGTGTTGCGCGTGCTCGACGCGGCTCATGGCCCCGAGCCCGCCATCGAAGTGATCCTGCCGATGCTCCAGACGATCTTTGGCGTGGGCAAAAAGCAGACGCCACCGATCACCCCGATCCTCGCCGGGGACGGCGCGGCAAAGGATCTCGAGCAGATCCTCGACACGGTCTGGGGAGGAGAGGGCGTGCTCGTGGTGCTCGCGACAGAGGGCGCTGTCGGCGTGAGCGCATCGGATGCCGAGCGCCTGGGCGCCGAGCTCGAGCACGCGGTGACCTCGCTCGAACCTGGCTCGATCACGCGCCATCACGCCTCGGGCCGCGTCCCGCTCAAGGCGATGCTCGCGCGCGCCGCGCGGGATCAGGGTGCGAAGGTGTGCGCTTTGGCGCGCTCGCACTCGATGAGCGAAGAGGTCGCGCACCTGCGCGTGGTCTCGGAGCGAGAGGAAGAGCTCGTCGTCGGGTATGGCGCCTTCGCGCTCGGCTCCTGAGGTTCATTGGCGATCAGGCTGCTTTGCCAAAGACATCGGGGAGCGCCTCGACGGTCTTCTCCAGGATCCTTCGCTTGAGCTTCGAGATCCGCTCGAACGCCTCGTCCACCGGAAACCAGGCAAAGCTCTGGAACTCGGGATGTTCGAAGGCGTCGAGGCAGAAGTCCCGATCCTCGCCGTGAAAATCGAGCACGAAGAGCGTCTGGCGCTGCCCTCGCCACTTTTTGGCCATACGCGTTCCCCTGGGGAACTTGTAGGTCGTGGGCGGCCCCGCGCCGAGGATCGTGCAGAGGTTGGCGGGCTCGTTTAACCCGAGCTCCTCGTTGATCTCTCGCCAGAGCGCCTCTTCCTTGCTCTCTCCCTCCTCGATGCCCCCTTGCGGGAATTGCCAGGACTCCGGGCGCCCGATGCGCTCGGCCATCAAGATCTTGCCATCATTCGGGCGCCGAAGGATCGCGCCGACGTTCGGTCGATAAGGTTTTCGTTTTGTGGTCTGGGGTCCCATGATTTTACCTCCATGGCTTTCGTTTTTTAGGGGTATAAGCCAACGGAGGACGCGATTGATTCCCTGCGCCGGATTTTTGCTGTCTGTCAGGTGTTGTGGCTCGTGCTTGCGTCGCGGGTGCCTGCTTGGTTATGCTTGCGCCATCGATGCTCTCGAAAGTCCTCGTTTAAACGGAATTTGAAGATTCCTGTCTGGGGATCGTCATAAGTGTTGGAATGAGGGTGGCGAGGCCTGAGAGGGGCTGGCCACCAAAGGCAAACGTTCACCTACGGAGAAAAGATGAAACGCCAGCATATCCTTGGCTCGTTGTTCGTGCTCGCAGCTCTCGCCATCCCCTTCACCGCGATGGCTGAAGATGGAGAATTCAAGTTCAAGATCGCAGGTAGCGCTTCGAGCTCGCAGGCAAAGGTCAACTCCGCCATCGAGAGCACCCTCGAGCCCTACAGCTTTGTCTTCCGCAAGGTCGCACAGGGTCGCCTCGAGGACACCAACCAGGTTTGCGTCGGGATCACCTTCACGGTCAAAGGCGACAACCTGACCTACTCTTGCAAGTATGACAGCGGCAAGAGCCTCACGGTCACCACGCCCACCGACGGCAACCTCCACACCGTCAAGGGGAGCGATGGCACCCCTTACAAGCTCAAGCAGTCGATCAAGGCGGATGGCTCCAACGTCACCATCACACAGTACTGGAAGGGTGAAGACGGCGCCAAGACCAACACCTTCGTCTACAATCAGGACAAGAAGCACCTCGCGTTGAAGGTCAAGGTCACCAGCGGCAAGCTCGACCAGGGACCGCTCAAGTACCGCCTCAAGTACAACCAGCAGTGAGCCTTCGACGCTCGTGAATCAGCGAGCGCTTCGATAAAATAAAACGCCCCTTCGAAACCTTCGAAGGGGCGTTTTGCTTCTTGCTGGAGCTTTCAGTGTTCCTCGAAGGTGATCTTCATCCAGTGCACGATCTGGAGCGCTTCGGAGGGAAGGATCGCGATCGGGGGCATATCATCCTCCCCCTCGAGGATAACCTCCACGATCTCCTCGGTGTCTTCCTCGAGGACATCCTCGCGGATGTCGGGGCCCGCGACACTGCCTGAACCGTCGGGGCCATGACACGCCGAGCAATGCGTCGTGTAAAGCTGCGCGCCGCGCGACGGCTCCAGTGGCATGTCTGGCGCGAGGCCGAGGTCGGGCTCTTCATATTCGCCGCCGTCATCTTCATCCTCCTCGTCATCATCCATGTCGCGATCATCATCATCCATGTCGTGCGTGGCTGTTGGCGGCGCGCCCATGTCTGTGGTGTCTGGAGGATCTGGCGTGGAGGCGTTGTCCCTGGCGTTGTTCTCATCGTTGGGGGAAGCATCATCGCCACAAAGACACACCGTCCAGCCCAGCCCATCGCCGGTCTCGGTGCATGTTTGCGCGCCTTCCTGCCTCGGAGGACAGAGGCAAGCGCGGGTCTCGTTGAGCTCACAGGTCACGGACGCTTCAGGTTGGCCGCAGGCGCTAGAGAGCAAGAGGCAAAGCGCGAGGAGCAGCGCGCCGCAACAACGGCGCGTCGATACGGGGTGTTGTTTCATCGGTGTCGATCATGGTTTGGGGCCCTGGGTGACGATGGGAGCCCTATAAAACATGTGGAAATCGATATTGCAAATCATTTTCAATTAGAGCGCCGCTCGACGTAAAAAGAGGAGGCATCCAGGATGCCTCCTCTTTTTACGAACCATTTTCAGGTCGTGATTTCACGCGCTCACTGTTTGCTGCGGCGGATGCCGAGCAGCGCTCCAAGCGTCATGAGCAGCGCCATCAGCGGCGTGGTCGGTGATGACGATGGCGCGGCAGAGCAGCTCGACTTCTGCTCGCTCTTTTTCGCCGCTGGCGCCTTGGCCGAGCCATCCCCTGGCTTGCCTTGCGAGATCGTCGCCTGCCCATCCGAAGGTTCTTCTTCTATGCTGTCGTCCTTCGCCGCGACCGCAGCAGGAGCGGTCGAGCCATCCAGGTTGCGGATTTGCGCGACCTCTTCGGTGATGATCGCCTGCGAGAGCTTGAACGCCTTGCGATCCTTGATAAAGGCTGTGTCCTGAGCCGCCATCGGCTTGGGGGTCGCGCCTCCGTTGACCGGGCCTCCCCAGCGACCTCTCGTCGGGTTCTCGCACTCGATCTTCCCCTCCCACGGGTTGAGGATGATGTAGCGCCCCTGGAAGTTGTTGAACGAGGAAGGGATGGCACGTTGCTCGCCAAGAATCCCCTCTTCGATGACCTTGGTGCCATGAGGCATGCCGCGACCGCCGACGATCGCTTCCGCCTTCTTGAAGACCAGATCTTCCTCCATCGTTTCCGCGGTGTAGCGCGCGTGGAGACGCGTGAGCACCCAACCCATGGCGCCATTGTTAAAGCGGAAACTTCCACGTCCCCCCTGGGGGAGTGCTGGCGAGCCGAGGACATCGCCGCCCAGCGTCTGCACATCGGTCATGTTGAGCGCCGAGGTCGGGCAAGGATCGCAGCTGTTCGCGCCCCAGGAGTACTCCGTGACGACGGCTCCCGGGTGCTCCTCCATCACGCGATCAAAGAGCGTGGTGTAGAAGTGCGCGAAGCGCTCCTTGACGTCCGGCTTGACGATCAGGTTCGTGGGGATGGTGACGTTGTCGTAGTTGGCGACCTCGTAGCGCTGGTTCTTCGCCAGGATGTGGACGAGCAGATCTTGTGGCCCGTTGGCGTTGATGAGCCCGAGCCTCACCGGGAGTGAGAAGTCCTCGGAGTCGTAGTGGAAGCGCAGCGGCGAGAGCTGGGCCTGGCCATCCTTGAAGGTCACCTTCTTGGGGTCGACCTTGGCGGCGAAGAAATACTGGCCCCCCTCGATGTATGGCTTGAGGAGCGGGCCAGCTCCCTCGGGGATGTTGTACTTCTCCTGCTTTAGCCAGGTCTCCAAACCATTGGACTCCTTGGCGCTCAGGACCACCACGTTGTACTCGCCGACGTCGAACTCGGCCTCGACCTTGACCCCCAGCCCGGAAGAGCGCGAGGCCATACCTCCGCCTCCACGACCGACGCCGATCGAGCCGAGACCGCCAAATCCTTGCGCGTATCCGATCTGGTTGCAGGGATCTTGCTCCCAATACTCGACGAGCCTCGGCGAGGCGAGCTTGTCGACCTTCTTGAAGATGCTGTCCTGGAGGACCTTGACGTTCTCTTCCTCGAGAACCTGCGGCACAGGCACGATCATGGCGAAGTCCTCGGGAGGACCCTCGTAGTTGTTGCGCATCGAGAGGACGGTCTTTGTCCCCTCACGCATCATCACGACCATCGTCGCGTTGTTGAACATCTTTTGATCTGCGCCCGAGACGTAGAACCCGCAGAACGCCTGCGCCTCGCTCGGTGGGGCGAGGATGGCGAGCGTGGCGAGCACCGTCGCTGCCAGCGCTGGCAACGTGCGCTTGAAATTAGGGGCAAGGGACATGCATGACTCCTGTGCATCAGTCCGTGGAAGTGTCATTTCCTTTCGTCGTGTCGTGTAAGAGGACTCGGATTATAGAGGTCCAGGTGCCATCAGGCGACCTCGATCCTCGCCGCGTCTTCTCCCTCTCTAGTGACAGCCTCCAACTCGGGATGTTCCGTAAACTTCGCCAGGGCAAAGGGGGGGGCGAGTGCGGTGATCCGTTGCTCACGTTGCCCAGGGGGTATTACCTGCGCGCGCTCTTCACGGAGATGAGCTTGCGGGATGCGCTTACTCCAGAGACGCGCGTTTACTCCGATCTTGCGGAGTATTGATTCTCCATCGAGGCAATCGACCACGATGATTCGACCGTAGAATCAGCATGTGCGGTGGTTTGTCGTTTTTGGCACGGAGGGTGCAGTAGAAGTTTGCCGAGACATACAGACCCATGCTTTTTGGAGAAGAAATCATGTCGATGCGACTTTCATACATGCTCACCGCGTTCGCTCTCGTCACCCCTGCTCTCATGATGTCGAACACGCAGGACGCCGAGGCGTGCAGCATCGCTCACTTCGAGGAGTCATTGCCTCCCGAGTGGAGCGAGACCAACGAGTTCCCCGCCAACGGGATCTTCTACGCTGAGTTCGAGGAGCGCTACCACTGGGTCGACGAGCAGGGCGAGCCGATCGAGCTCGAGGGAGTCATGGACCCACGCCTCCCCGAGCAACTCGACATTCGGCGCCCGGTCACGCCGCTCACACCAGGCCAGAAGATCATGACCGAAGGGTGTAACCACGAGTCGTGCACCTGGACGATCGTGGAAGAGGACACGACGGCGCCCCCGACACCAAAAATCACCGAGCTCGAGGTGTATATCGACCGTCAGAGGCGCCTCCAGCGCAATCGCTACGTCGATAGCTGCGGCGGAGGCAGCGGTGATAATCACTCCCTCAGCTTCCAACTCGAGTTCGACGAGGAGATCGAGAACGTCGACTTGCACACGATCTGGCTCGAGTTCAGCGCGGATGACGGAGACATCATCTATGTGATGGCGCCGCCGACCGAGGAACGCGTCACGCGCGCGACCGCTTATCAGGCGGATGGTAAGACGATCTATTACTCCACATCGCTCTCGGAGCAGGGAATGTTACTGCGCCCTGATGCGCCTTTCTGCTTTCGCGCCGCGCTGATGGATGCCGCGGGTAACGTCTCGCAGAGGAGCGCGGAGCAGTGCGTCGATCCCACCAACCGCCGCGCGCCTTACGTCTCTGGCCCAGGCGCATGCTCGATCGGCGCGCTCGGTTCGGGTCCCTCCACGCCATCGGGGTTGCCCTTGCTCGGGCTCGCGTTCGGGTTGGTGGCGCTCGGTGTGAGGCGCCGCGAGGCATGAGGAGGCTCGACATAGGTGCGCGTGAACCGGGCGAGGGTCGCCCGTGAAAAAATGGGGCGCGCTGTTT